>Ga0302236_1000519_pt1 | contig 35096 bp, 26 predicted proteins | sample AAG_UR_Gly_MG_FD_193509 | JGI IMG/M metagenome (GOLD analysis project Ga0302236, IMG submission 193509) | Enriched activated sludge microbial communities from anaerobic digester in WTTP, New Holstein, Wisconsin, United States - AAG_UR_Gly | ecosystem: Engineered > Bioreactor > Anaerobic >...
ACCTGTCGGTTCTGATGGACATGTATTCCCGTAAGATACTCAGCTTCAACATCAGCAACAATCTGCGCACTGACGGGGCTCTGGATTGCCTTAACAAGGCTTTGAAAAGCACGCCGGAACTGAAAGGAGCCATCCACCATTCAGACCATGGCTGCCAGTATTGTTCCTATCGATATCTGAAAAAACTCCAGTCCCATGGCCTGACTATAAGCTTCACGGGGAAAAACCACTGCTATGACAATGCCAAAATAGAGCGCTTCTTCAATACCCTGAAGCATGAATACCTGATCCATAAGGTCCTGAAGAGCAAACGCCTGGCCAGGGAGTTGATCAAATTGTCCATCCACGATTACAATCACTGTCGCCTGCATGCCGGCATTAACTACCAGATACCTGCCCAACTATATGATGCTGCGTAAGTTTCACTTTTTGCCAACCCTGCTCGGTAGCGGGATTATATGTAGGGGCTTAGGCTAAACAACAAAAGCTAAAAAACAGTCCGCCATTTCAGGACTTGACAGTCCAGAAATGACTTCGTGGTGAGGTGGTGATAATGAAAGAGTGAAATAGTGGACGTTAGCCCCGGAAGAAATCACCTCCAAACTATAAAGCTGTGTCATCAGGGTATATAGTCTGGTGTGATTTGTTTTGAGGCTGGTTGGTAGTTTCTAAAAGACTGGATCCCGGGTCGCTGCCCGGGATGACGCGGTGTGTAGCTTGGTTGGGTTTGTTTCGTGGGCTGCCGAAATCTGTTCGGCAGAGGCAACGGAGTTGCCTGTTGGAAGAGACCTCCGGTCTCTGTGGCAAACTGACTTTGCCACCCCAAAGCACTGGATCCCGGGTCAAGCATACGCTTGCCCGGGATGACACGGTTTTATGGTCTGGCGTGGTTTGTTTCGGGGTTGGGTGGCTGCTTTGGACTGGACGCTTGCCCTTATCTTGTTCTTCTAATTCGTGTTAATTTGTGTAATTTGTGGATGATTATTCTAAAAAGACTGGATCCCGGGTCGCTGCCCGGGATGACACGGCAAATAGTCTGACGTAATTTGTTTCGGGGGAACCTTCCACCATTTCACCTTTCCACCTTTCCACCTTCAAAGATCCCGTCATCCGCGTTCTATTTTCATTTTGCCTTTCCAGCTTTCCACAGCCTTTACCAGAGAGTGGGACTTGCAAGTGGCACAAAACAACTTGCTGCAAGAGAATTGATATCTGGCATTTCAGGAGGGGCTTAGATGATTATCAGTTCTTCGTCTCTGGTAAAGATCCCCAAACCGGAAATCTGGACGTTGGGGGCGCAATTTTTACATAGCTGATAGTAGCGCACGCTGTCCTGATTGTGGTCGATCAGTCTTTCCAGTTCTTTTTTCAAGTCCAGATATTGTCTGTCGTCCAGGTGGCACTCGAAGACACTTTTTTGGACACGGGTTCCGTATTTGAGCAGCACCTTGACAGCGCGGTAACGGACCTTATCGGACACAATATCGAAACAAACCAGAAAAAGGCTTTTGGTATTCATTTATAGCATCCATATCTGGCAGAATATCCCAATAAACCGTGCCAGGCAGTTGAAGTTCCGTGCAGTTGCATTCAGTTCCACATAAACGGCGCATATTGATCGCTACCCTGAATCTGTTTCACCAAGCGCCGCGCCTGCAGCTCAAAGATATCCCTCAAAGTCCAGTCGCCTTCTGGATTTTTGAGCGTGAAGCGTGAGTTTACCAGTTTGGCGAAGGAAGTTATCAGGATCTTCATGCCATCAGGTTTTAAGGATACAGGCAGCAGTTTTGTGTCCGCATCGATATCTTCGGCTGTGCTTTCCTCATCCGGAATGAGGTTATAGGCAAAGTGTTCCATCCTTATCTCTTTGCGGTTGATGAGTGATATTACAAGATTGTCAACCAGAGGGCGGAATTCTTCCATGAGGTCAAGCACCAGAGACTGTCTGCCGTAGGATAAATCGTGCAGCGCCCCAATGAATGGGTCCAGCCCCACAATGTTTGCCGCGGCCATGACTTGGTTCATCAACAGGGTATAGCCGAGAGACAGCAGCGCGTTAACCTCATCTTTCGGCGGCCGCCGGTTTCTGCCGGAGAATTTGAACTCCGTCTGGAAAATCATGGCTGGAAAGGCGGAGAAATAGTTTTTGGCAGTAATCCCTTCGTAACCTCTGATAACCTGCATGGAGATATAAGTGGCGCGGATTTTTTCGAGTATGGCCTGGTTTTGCAGATAGGGCGCCCAGAGCAGGGGGTGTTTGTTTCTTTTCAGCCTTTTCTGCAAGTGTGTCTGCATGTTTTGGATTTTCCCCGCGACATACGCTGATGCCAGTTGCTCCCTATTGGCGATATCCGAGAAGTAGTGGTACTGGTTTACCCGCAGCTCGACATTTTTACCAAACTCCCCCACCAGCCGCCCCTTGTATTTTCCGTAGTAAGAGAGGAAAACTGTGTCAATTTTGTGCTTCAACAGATATGTCAGGGCGGGGGAGCTGATTGCGACATTGCCCACGACTATCAGTTGGGAAATGTCTTTGGTGTGAAACCAGCGCAATAAGTTTATTCCCTTGTAAACGTAGAGCCTGTCACCTTTTTTGGATATCGAACAACCCTGGTCCGCCACATATACCACTGGCATTATCAACCCAACTTTTTGATCTTAACCGCTATGACTGATTCCTGTTGTTTTTTGTGATCGAAGCTTTTCCGGGTGCAAAAAGCCACTTTCAAGCCGATATGCAAGTCCTCGACAGGAAACAGGCATTGGGAAACCTGGAAATAATAGCTCTGATTTTCCGACTTGATAAAGCCGGCTTTGCCGTGGGGAAGCAGATTGGAGACCCTGCCCTGCAGGTTATTCTGTTCAATGGGCTGCCCCGGCCTCATCCAGGCCTGGCAATCTCTCAATATTACCTTGTAAGGAGGGAGACTGTCAAGATCGATGTTGTGAGCTTTAAGATCCATGATCAGATTGTTGTCCATCCGCCAATTCCTCTGTTTGCGAATGGCGGCACAGAGCTTGAGCATTGCAATGGAGCGATCAAACTCCTTTTTTATGGCCATCAGGTTTTGCAGCAGTTCCCAGAGGTGGATCTTGTTGTCGGCGTCCCCGTATGCGTTTGCCGCTTGTAAAGCCAGCTCCAGAGAGCGGTCTGTCTGTCCCAGCCGATAGGCTGCCAACGCGGCTTCATACAAGATAAACCAATCCCTCTTCCTGGGCAGGATTTGCTCATATTCTTTCAGCGCCGAGAGATAGTCACCCTGTTTACCCAGACAGAGCGCCATACGACGTCTGAACCAAATGTCGGCATTTGTGGAAAGCTCCAGATTCCGGTTGAGGACCTCGCGGCACAGATTGAAGCAGGCAGGGTAATCTCCCGCATTGAAGAGGGCTTTGGAGAGCAGAGACGCGTGTTTTTCCCAAGGTGAGGGATAGCTTGTGCCAGGTTTTTTCGAGGGTTGTTTTGTGGTGTCCAGCAAGTCAGGATCAAGGAGCCTGCAAATCTGGACAACCAGGGAGGGCATCAAATCAGGTGAATTTCCCAAGTATGAGAAAACCGCCAGAGGAAGTGGGTGCAAGCCAAGACTTTGAGGCAGTATGCGTTTGATTGTTTCAAGCCATTCCACAGCCTGTTCGGCAGATAACTGGCGTGGTTTTTTGAAGTGGTGGAAATAGATGCACCAGGCAGTGAGGCTGGCCACTGCATCCCAGCGTCCTTCCAACTCACAGGCCGGCAATCCTATTTCTATCGCGCGCTCATACTGTTCCAATTTCTTCAGGCAGGAAAGCATGGATAAAACGAGGTTTTGGTTGTTCCGCTGACTTTCATCGGCATAGATTTTTTCATACACAGCGAGAGCGCCTTGCCAATCGCTATTTTGTTTGAGCTCCGAAGCCTGCCTGAATAGTTCTTCCACTTGTTCTCCTTGCATGATAAGCTCACTTCAGGTTGAGAGTTAGCTTAACAGAGCCATCCTGGGTGGTCTTTTTTAAAACTCCCCAGGGAGAGGATATTTCATCTACACCTATCTCCTCAAAAGCGGCTATGATTTGCCTCTCTTTTTGGTCCAGTATATTCTGAATATCACAGAATTCTTTTCTCAACTTCAGGTAACTGGCTATCAGGTCTTTGATCTTAAGCTCGTTCCATTGGATCGCCGCCGTCTGGTCGTCGCTCAGCTTTCTCAAATGCAAAATTGGAGTGGGATACATACCGGGCGCGAGGGAAAAATCGCAGTTACAGAGCCTGGTATCTATCTCATCCGCCATATAAGCGCGGATTTTAGCGCAACTGACGGCGTTTCCCTTAAAACCGGACTTCATCAATTCTGCAGGATCAAGATGCAGGCATTTGCGCAGCAGGGCGTTCACGATCGCCGGTCCCTGCTTCAAGTATCCAGCGGTGTATTTAAGCACATTTTTCTGATCTGCGCTAAGCGCGGACCTGGTTTTGATCAGATTATCAACAACCCAGAGGGCATGGCAGTTTTGCTTGAGACAAAGCCATTCGGGGTCTGTTTCCGGATCCGGAAGCGGCGGTCCGGATTCATCCGGCAGGTCCTTGGGCTCAATATCCGGTTGGCTGGAAATACCGCGCGTGATGTTGAAATTCGGGTCAAGAGAGTTCAGGGCCGAGATAAACATCTGATTTGAAGTCAGTTTTGGCGATTTGACGAACTCTTGGAATGGTATCAGGTCGCCATTGTCAGCAAGCATGGAACTGGGCAAGCCGCTCAGACGATGAAGGCCATAGGGTAGCTTCACCAGGTTTCCGTAGCTGGATGAGCTTATTTTGGTTTGTTTGGGAAAGATCTCGATATGGATGGGTAATCCATCCAGGCTTACCTGAGCCGCTATCCGCTGAGCAAACATACGGGCAAAAGAAGCCGATATTTTCTCTTCGAGCAGTATCCAAACATGGTATCCTTTGTATCCGCTGAATTCCGTATGAGAAGGAATCTGGTAAACAGCCAGAATACTCTTCAACTGAGTAATTGCTTTTTGCAGCCCCGCGTCGATCCAGGCACGGACATCAGGATCATGGATATCGTTGAGATATGATTTATCGACATCAAGATCGAACATTATCCATTTTACTTTGTTCTTGAAATCAAGCTGATAGACCCCCAGGGTATGGATTCCCAAGAGATGGTTGCGCAGAAGTTGGATATTTAGCGGCTCACTGACCAAAGCGTATCCATGCTTGCCATCTTCCCCAACCCATTGTCTTGCATGGCAGTTTTCCCTGCCGGCAAATAAATTCATGAAAGCCAGCAGATCGGCTTCCCTGTAAAGCTCCTGCTGCTCATCGCCGGCAGTTGCCTGGGCAGGTTTTTCTTGCTGGGGCAGCAGTTGGGCAATGTCCAGGCTGTTTTCCTTTGCTTTTTCCAGGATGCTTTCCCTGAGAATGAGGTCATTCTCTGCCTCTGCCAACAACAAGAACTCGGTATAGTATTCGATGTTGCGCGGAAACTGGGCAAGCCTGTTTTCCAAAAAATCCCGGGCGGCGGAGTTTTCTCCGCTAAGCCTCAATATCTCGCTTTTCTTGCGGGCCAAGAGGTGGTTTTCTGCTTGGGTTTCCAATACCTGGTCGATCTGGTTCAGAGCTTCCGGCACCTTTCCCAGCATGAGAAAATAGCGGGATAGCTCTTCTCTCTCCGATGGGCTGAGGCTGGAGCTGTGTTCAATACTGCGGCAAACCTCCTCTGCCGCGGAGAAATCTTCGTTCAGAAAAGCTGTGTTGAATTTGATGCGCAGAAGATGGAACTCCTGTGCCTGTTTTTGGGGGACAGGAGAGTCTGTCGCATTGATCTGATTCTGATTTTGATTCATATTATGCCTCCCAGGCAGAGTTTGTTAGTTCAATACCTCCCGGATCGATTGTTGGATTCTTTCCGGTGCCAGTTCCGGGCAGGTTAGCACCCTGATCCCCATCCCGGCGGCGCGGTCTTGCAAAAAGCTGTTGCCCTGCCACAGCCTGGTGGTGGCTGGCGAGGCGAGAGCCAGCAGGCAGCGCGGCCGCAGTCCGTAGTCGTTTTTCAGTGAATCCAGCCGGTAAAGGATATCCTTGAGCTCAGCGATCTTCACCGAAGATTTCAGTTCCCATACATAGAGTGTGTTGGCGTGGGCAAAGCAGATGTCGAGTTCGTTTTTGACGCCGTTTTTATCCGTGACCACGTTGCGGCAGACATCCGTTTGGGGTAGCATCCTTTGCAGATGGTGGCAGATATACTCTTCAAACCAGCCGCCTTTCACAAATTTCAGCCATTCTGCGCAAGACAGCAGTTCAGGCTTCAAGCCAAGGGTGGAAGCCAGAATTTCCTTCAGTTGAATATTCTTCGGCGAAAGGTCAAGCCTGCGGTTTCCCAGCCGGCTGAGCTTGTTGGCCAGTTCGGGAATCCTTTCTTCTGCTTGCAGCCTGAACATTGCCTCACCTAACTCATAGTGGTGTGATGGGGAGGAAGGTATCTCGGCGGTGACCCCGTAGGCAAACAGAAAGCTGGACGCGTCCAGTTGGTGGCTGAGGGGCAGAAAGTCTTTTATGAAGGAGGGGTGAACGATGTGAGCGCAGGCAGAGCCCGGGGGCAGATAAAAAGCCTGGGCGGGATACTGCTGGATGGCCATATATACCCCCAGAGCCATCAACTTGGTGCCTCCCGTCAGATTGACCGCCACGCTGTCGGGACCTAAGTTCTGCAGGCAGCCAGCCACTTTGGCGGCAATGCCCTCCAGGTCATATTCATCCACTTCGACCACGACCGGAGAGCTGATACCGCAAAGGTCGCAGGTACGCTCCACCAGGGCTTGGGATTTCATGCGGGGTGTGGACACGAAGATGTAGCCATCGATATCCCGCAGCGTTTTGATCAGCAGGATATTGGGGATGGGTTGTTCACTGACCAGCGAGAGCAGATAGCGCATATTCCAAGTTTAGAGATGATCCCCCAATTCGTCCAAAATCAAAACCTTGTTATTATCATAGTGGCAGTAAACCCGAGCCGCGTTGTTGTCGCTCCAGGCGTAGAATTCATGGGTCGAACCCGGCTTGGCGTTTGGGGTTATGCTTTTAAAGCTCAGGCTCTTGAGCATATCCTGCTGCCCGGTTTCCAGGTATCTGGCCAGTTCGTCCAACTGGCGGTTGATTTTGACAATGCGGTCTGGGGATAGTTCCTCGGTCGATTTCAGAAAACGCGGGCCAAACTTTACCAGCGGCGTGGGCGCGGGGTAGATCTCCTTTTGATAAAGTTCGAGCTTCAGGTTTTTCCACACGAACTCGCCATAATCCGCGAGGCCGAAATCCCCGTTACAGGGGAAGTAAAAGGCTCCCGGAATATTCTCCAGCTCCTCCGCTTCCACTTTAAGCCCGAGCTCCAGCCTGCGCCAGAGCTTGAGATTCTCGGTGATGTAGTCCTCCGACTGCAGCTTGAAGGGCAGCCGGGGAATGCGCATCAGTTCGGATTCGTGTTCAAAGATATAGACCGTTTCATCGGCGTAGAGAGTGCTGAGGGTCTGCATGAAGCCTTGCACCGCCTTGAATCCTCCGGTGAGATTGAAGATGATGCGCGCTCCCTGAGGGGCAAATTCTTCGTGCAGAGCCATGATCTCATTCACGAGCTTGGAGAAGGCAAGGTGCAGGTCGGCGCTGGATTTTGTTTGCAGCCCTGCCACTTCCAGCATCCGCACATCGATGTTTTTGGACTCCAGATAGTCTTTGATGATCTCCCCCGTGATCCTGCCAATATAGGTGTCGGTTGGGATCAGCACCACCTGGTCCCTGTCCTCTTTGGGCTGCTGTTCAAAGAGGATTAGAAGACTGTGTAGCTCCGCTGAGATCTTTTTTGCCTCAGCCGCTTTCATGGCGCTTATCTCCTGCCTCCGGAGCGCGATGTAGTTGTCCAGACAGTCTCTGTCTTCCTGGTCGATCTCCTCTCCGCTTTTGGCATTGGCGTATGTTCCCAAGAGCCTGCGCGCATTGTCGTCGCTCCGGTTGGTGAGGGTGCTTGTTCCCACCGGGGAAATTATCAACTTCATGGCAGCTCCTCCAATGAACAACAGCAGATGCCCAGCGGCAATCCACCAGCCAGACTGCGGGTTTGGTATTTAGGATCGTTCACCGATTTGTGCAGCGCGCCGGTTCCCTTGCCCAGGCGCAGCATGAATTGGTTGGCTTTCATAGCTTTTGCCCATGCTTTAAAATTGTCATGCGTCTTCTTTTTTTCCGGCAGATAGAAGTAATCCTCTTCCTTCAGCTTACGCTCGAAGTAATTATTACAGCATTCTGCCAGTTTTTGCATGGAATACATTTTCAGCCAGCGGGCATCCGCCGAAATCACCGTGGACAGCCCCTCGCTGTCTTTCAAAAGCACCTGGCAGAGGTAGGAAAGTTCGTCTCCGGGATGGGCGCGGCTTGTCTCCATGGCCTTGTTTTTCTTTCTCACTTCAACCTTGCGCAAGCCGAGTGATTGCATTGAAAACTCGCAATCAGCCACCTTGAGCCATTTGAAGGGATCATCGGTAATGTTCGGCCGTCCCCGTTCGTTCAGATAGCGGAAGAGGATGGGTTCAAGATTCCAATCGTTGATCTTGCCGTTAACCCTTCTGATCCTGGCAGCCGGGTCTTTGGCGCGCCAGTCCACCAACGCGGTCCGAATGGCGCCTTTGATGGAGCTGCCCGGGATGTAAGGGTTTCCAGTGAGCGGGTTTGAGATGAAGGCCGCCACCAGTTGCTGCGCCTCGGGGTTGCCAAGATCCCGCAGATACTGTTTCTGATAGCTTTCTTCCACGGTATGCCGTTGGGTCCAGGTGTCGGCCTGGGAGGGGTCGAAGCTGTCGCTGAGGAAGGCGGCGATCCTGTCGTGACTTAGCTTGAGCATTTCCTGCAGCCGTGCAGGGTTTTTGGCGTTAAGGCGCGAGACCAGACGCGGCTGGTTCAGCACGTAGAAGTTATTGGCGGAAATCACATATTGGGTGGGGTCCAGCCATTCCCCCGAGGCAATATGCAGATGCGTGATGGGACGGATATTCAGTCGCCAGCGTTTGCAGAGTTCAGGCATTTTGTCCTCCCTTGATATGGAAGCCCAGGCTCATCGCGTAGGCGTGCTGGCAGATTCCCGGGTCATCCGGATGGATTTTTTGCACCAGCATGCCCCGGGGCTGTTTGCTGCCAAAAAACACCGCGCCGGGCTTGAACAGGAACAGTGGTTTTTTGAAAGGGCTCTTGTTTCCGGTTGCGTATTTGCCGCCCAGGCGGCCGTATTTGACAAAGCCTTCATAACAGGCAGGCGCGGGGTCATCCGGAGCTGGTACCATGTTGGAAAGCAGCAGCCAGGCATTGGGGTTTTCCACCTTGGGAAGCTCGCATTCCTGGATAGCGATGCGGAATTTACCCCTGCCGGTGTGCTTGTTGCGCCCGAAGCCGGAGTTTTCGATGAAGCTGAAGACGGCGCGCAATTTATCCTCGCTGAGGGTATCTTCATCTGTCTGCAGATACGATTCAAAGACGGTATTCTCTCTGGCAAAGGTGACCGTTTCCGCGTAGAGGCTTGCCCCGCCCTTGGTGGTGGTGCCTGTTATGCGGTTGATGCTGTTGTGGGTCACCAAGTCTTTCTCGAGCTTGAAACTTTCCTCCAGCATGGCGGTAATAGCCTCGTTTTGCTCCAACGCCTCGCTGTGGACATAGTCCTGCCGCTTGTTCAGCCACATCTCGATGGGAAGGTAGCTGAGCTTTTTGGCGTCTTTCCTTTTTTTGCGCTTGAGCAGCGCGCCGGGCAGGTCTGGCGGAAGTTTCTCGTAGAACGGCTTGAGCTTGGGCAGTGGCAAGGTGTTTTTGGGGAAGGCGGAGGAGAGCAGCAGCTTCGGCTCGCGCATCTTGTCCAGAAACTCCAGCAGTTCTTCCTCCCCAAACTCTGTGGCCAAAGCCCAGCAGATGTGGCCAAAGATGGTGTCGCTTTGAAGCTGCGTCTCGATTGGGGACTGCAGCGTCCACTCAATTTTGTATTGCATGTCTGCTCCCGCCTTACAAGGCGATATCGTTCAGATCAAGAGCCTGGTCGTCAACCTTGAGATCAAAGAATTTCACCCGGCCGCCGCCCCGGCTGCCATATCCGCCCAAGGCGTTGTTCTGGAGGAGTTTCAGGCCTTGCTTGATGATTTTCAGATGCTCGTCCTTCTCATTGTTATCAAACACGCGCAGCACGATCTCGAGATCAAATACAGTTCCGGCTGGAACTCTTTCCACCTGACGCAAACCGCCTCCCTTCTGCTTAACAGTGCCTGTATTGCGGTCGATGGCCACCTCAGTCTTGCCTTCAACAAATAGTGAGTTCATCTTCATTTTTGCAGTAGCTATATCCAGCACAGGTTGAGTCAGAACCGGTCCTTCACAGCTTCCTATGTTTTCGACTGCTCCTGTAATGTTAGAATCCCTAAATATCACTCTGGTTGGGTATGATTGGAATTTTAGATTCGCATGCTCCATATGGCCAAAGACAATCGCCACTTCATTTCTTTTCCCATTGTGCATTGGTGATGATATATCTCCACTGCTTGGTACCACTTGATAATAGTGTTCAAGCAAGAATCTCATTTTCCCCTTAAGCGATGAGCCAGGAATATAAGGAAGTCCGGAAATGGGATTTTTAATAACGGGTGAATCAATGCCACCAATTTTGACTCCGGAGTCACTACCACCAATATGCAACCCGCTTAAAAGCAGTATTTTTCCACTAAAGATCACGTTACTATATTTTACGTTGTCCATTTTGTATCTCCTTTATTTATTCCTTGGGAAGAAGCCGACAAATGCTTCCATAAGGTAACATGCCTGCTTGAAACGTTTTTCTGATGATCCTATCTGATTAACAAGTTGAGTTACGAAATCCACCATATCTTCTGGTATATCTGATGCCTTGGCTGTTCTCCGGTATGTGATTTTGGCTGCCAACAACTTTATAAGAATCACTTTTTCGGAAATGTCAGCTGTAATATCACGAATCCTTAGAAACTCATTGTAAAATGCCCTCAGTTGTGTCCCGGAAAGGCTTCCCTTTCCTTCGCTTAGTTTGCTGGCAAAATTTCTTATCTTAACGCCTACCCATTCTGGGTTCAGGTTGTCTCCAATGAAAAAATCGTAACTATTCATTGTGATCTCCTTTTTGATGTATGTATTTCCTGTTTTTATATAGGGTTTTGTTGATCGGAACCTTCATCATCCTGATCTGCTCATCATCCCAGGCCAGTTTCTGCAGTTTTTCCACCTGTCCCGGGTCTTTGTCTTTATCGAAGTTACGTTTCAGATCATAGGTCAGGTAGCTCTTGTAGAGCAGGTCCCGGATATTATCCACATCGTTTTTCCCTGTCCTGTCTTTACTCTTGTGATAGGAACAGGCCATGGCGCTGTATTGCAGCAGCCGGTAAAGGAATTGGGTGCTGAAGCCACTGGAGCCTTTCTCTCCACTTTCCCTTTCACCCAGCCATTTGTCAAAGTTGTCCGCCCAATCCAGAACCTCCGGCATCTTGTTCCAGGGGACGGTGGTATCGAAGAGGTGCAGGGCGTTTTTATCGTAGTGTTCTTGCTTGGGGTCGGCTTTCCATTTCTTGGCCAGTTCCAGGTCGGCATCTGTTTTTTCGACTCCGAAGCGGATGGGTGCCTTGCCGTGCACCAGCCTCAGCGCGGCGGAGAAATGCAGGTCCGGATGCTGCCCGCAAAAGGCGCGAAACTTCTTGTCCAGCTCCACCGCCAGATCAAGCATCAGGTTCCAGGGCCCGATCAGGCAAAAGTCATCCCCGCCCGCATAGACCACATAGACGCGGTTGCGGAATCTCTCGTCGCTCTGGATCAGCTTGGGAAGGTAGGCGGAAAAGAACCAGTCGATCCCGGCTGAGAGGGTGGCATACTGGGTCACCGAGAAGCCTTTGGGCTTCTGTTTGCTGTCCCGGCCGTATCTGAGCCCCAAGGTGAAGATGTTGCCCAGGCTGTCCACGTCTCCCTTGAGCACCGCGTTCAGCGGCACGCCTTTGTATTTGCCGTCCGCGGTCTTTTCCAGGGTCAGCAAAGAAAGGTCGTCAAAGGTGAGGGGGTGTTGTTCCCGGCTGGCGGTTTCCTCATCCTCGTCGCTTTCTCCCAGTTCAGCGATGAGTTCGGCGTCCCCGGCTTGCAGGTTCTTATAGATGGGCACGTTGGAAGCCACCGGCTTATAGGGCAGGGGAAGCGTTTTATCCTCTTCTGCCTCCCTGACGCAAAAGGCAAAGTCGTCTTCTTTCAGCGGGGCTCCCAAGCGCGGATTGTAGGGTTCCAGATACCAGGTATCATCAAACATGCTGAGCGCGGCGTCATGCCTGGGTTGCCCCTTGGCAATGATGAAATGCCTGCAACTGGGCAGGATTTGCCCCAGCTTCACTTCTTCTTCGCAGGAAGAGCAGTTGGGCAGTTCGCCCGCGGCGTCCTCTTTCACGGTTCTTTTGCCGCATTGAGGGCAGAGGTTGCTATAATAGTTATTCTGTTCGATCAGGAATCTGTCGCTCTGCCAGGCGTCCTGTTCATGCAAATAGCTGGAATACTTGCGCAGCTTGATGTCTTCTATGCGCTCGATAAAGCTGTCCAGGGTATCTGGGAAGTTCTCGCTTCGCATTGCTCCGAAAGGAACTTTCAGGCTCCAGTCCAGGTTCAGGCTCACCGCGCCCATGAAGTGGCGGAAAAACTCCCGCTCCGTATCATCCCTGATCTTCTCCATCCTGGCTTCCACTTCGGGGAGATTGGGCGCCAACAGCATGAATTTGCCTCCGGCGTTGATCAGTATGCATTGCCGCGGGAGGCCCAATTCCCGGCAGATGCGCTGCAGCGCGATGTCGCAAAGGGTTTTGATCTTGAACGACCTGGCGCGCAGCGTCTTGGCCGCTTTTTTGGAGTGCTCCGGATGCAGGTCGAAGATATAGCTCTGGATGCCGCTCAGGTCGCCCCCGATCAGCAGCAGGATCTCCTGCCCGGATTTGTCCAGATTCTTCAGTTGTTCCCGCTCCTCCGGTCTGGCGGCGAAGTAGTTGTAAAGCACGCTGGCGATGCCTGCCGTGATGCGGCTGTGGTGAAACAGCGAATTGGTGGGCGTCTCTTCCATGGTGTTGGAAGGCACGCTCCAAAAATACTTCTCCAGCAGCGATTCTGTGGCGTCCACCAGGTTGGGCAGGGTGATCATGCCGCTTCCCAGGGCGTTGAGCAGATTGCCGAACTCCACCCTGAACCCCTCATACAGGGCCATGTATTCTTTACACTTCAGGCTCTCGGGATCAGGCTGGCGGGGGAAAACCGCCTCGCTTGCCTCCGAGGGCATAAGCGGCAGGGCCAATTGCTCTGGCATGGGATTCCCCAAGAATACATCCGTGAAGATGCTCAGCAGTTCTTTCTTCTTGTAGGAGCCCCGGGGTGATGCCTCATCTTCGTCCGGCCTGTCCCAATTTGCGGAAACCCGGTCCGCGTTGATGAGGCACTGTATCAGCCAGTATTCCGGGTCGCTTTGGTTGGCAAAAGCGGAAGCGTTGTGATGGCTGGCGGCAAGGTTGGCGATCCGCTCCCAATCGCGTCCCGGTTTGGACAGCAGGCTGTCGAAAAACAGCCGGGTCCACATCACGTGCTGGTGGCTGGGGACGCCCTTGAACGTGGGGCAGTATTCCTCATATTTGTCTCTGCCGATCTCGACTTCCGCCCTCTGCATCACCTTGCCCACATCATGCAGCAAGCCTGCCAGGGCCATGTCGTAAACATCGATCATCTTACCTCCCAATCTCAAAGTATTTCATATTTGCCCAGGCCAAAGGTGGTCTGTTTGCCGGCCTGGATCAATTCTCCAAGTTTAAGCAGGCCCGCGGTCTGGGCTGAAGGGCCAATCACCCTCACATCCCCGATCAGGCCTCCCAGGCTCATTTCCTGCCCCTGCCTCCAGCTCTTGCGATACATTTCCTGCCAGCGCATTTGTGATTCGCAGCCCTCAAAGGCCGGCGCGAAAGGGGGCAGGCCGGAGCCTTCGCGACCCATGTGGCTGCATAGATAGTTCACTCGTTGATAGATGCTGCGCAGCACCGGCTGCAGCAAAAAACTGCCCATCAACCCGCCCTGGTGCTTCAACCTGAGCGGAGTGACGAACCTCAGACGCATCTCCTTTCTCTTGCGGGGGATATAGCTGATGCTGAGCGGCTGGGGCTCGCCAAGCGCCTGGCTTCCTTGCCGGTAAAGCGTCGCGCCGCCGGAGTCGGTCACCGCAAGCAGCTTCAGGGGATGCCTTTGCCCTCGCAGGCGGAACTCCCTCCCCTCCATCCGGGTGAGCAGATGCATGATGGAACTGCCGTAGGATGCCAATTCGCCCAATATCACAAGCTCCATCTCCACCCTGCTTTCCCGCGTTCCGGTGTGGCGGATGATATAGGGACGGTAGTTTTCGTGACCCTGCCCTTCCGCTTCGAATATTCTCCGGTAAAGACAGCCCCGGATCGGGCAATCCGCGCAGTCAAGTCTGTTTTGGATGCAGAAAGTCTGCCTCAGGGTACGGCCAAAGAGGCCCCTGAAACTGGAATGGAAAGAGTAACCGGGCGTCACCCCAGGACCCACATCCACAGAGATGGCAAGCTTCAGATATGCTATCGCGATCGCCAATCAGGTCTTCCTTCGCATCCTTCCCAAGTTGGCGGCCCGGGCGCCGGGTATCCCGGCAGCGGAAGCTTCTCTGCCAGGCAACGCCAAAACCGGCATCTTGCTTACCCTGCCTCTCCGGCAGGGCACTGAAACACAAACAGAACGCATACTTCTCAGTAAAATCATTTCTCAATCCTGCTCCGAAACATCATGAAAAACACTCCCGACCCTCTCCCTTCCGTAAAGCTACTTCCGGTTTCCGGGCCAGGAACTATCTTGGGCCAAACAAAATCCGGCGCGATATTTTGGCAAGTTATTTCTGCTCTGTCCTCCACTTCTTTTCGTGCCCGCGCCAATACAGCCTGCTCAAGTTCCTTTATTGATGGAGTCCCCGCCTGGAGAACGCCCCGCCATTATCCCCTAAGTCGGGTCAACTGCATTCTAATACTGCGCTACTCAATTCGCCATTGTGGGAAATTGAATGGGTCTCAATCCCCTAAGTCGGGTCAACTGCATTCTAATACAGACCCAGCATTCTACGATCTCACCGCTGAGCAGAGTCTCAATCCCCTAAGTCGGGTCAACTGCATTCTAATATACTTACCAAAGATCCTGCTGAACCACCAAACTGGGTCTCAATCCCCTAAGTCGGGTCAACTGCATTCTAATGCCGGCGGAGATAGCCCTGTTAGTTTTTGGAGGTGTAACGTCTCAATCCCCTAAGTCGGGTCAACTGCATTCTAATCCATTTATTGGACTCAACCAACTATCAATGAGGTTGAAGGTCTCAATCCCCTAAGTCGGGTCAACTGCATTCTAATCTGTGGAATTTGAAGAATCAGATCGATACTGATATCTTGTCTCAATCCCCTAAGTCGGGTCAACTGCATTCTAATTATTGAAGATTTTATTCAATTTTCCCTCCTCCTCAATGAGTCTCAATCCCCTAAGTCGGGTCAACTGCATTCTAATGGTGCGCTCTTATGGGTCGCCTCGCTCTTGTCCCTTTTAGTCTCAATCCCCTAAGTCGGGTCAACTGCATTCTAATCTGAAAAACTTCAAGCGTCTGCTGATTAATGCAATAGGTCTCAATCCCCTAAGTCGGGTCAACTGCATTCTAATACTAACGCAAAGGAGAATTAAAATGAATCAAGAACTATGTCTCAATCCCCTAAGTCGGGTCAACTGCATTCTAATAAAAATGACACATATCATTTTAAAAATGAAAAAGTCTCAATCCCCTAAGTCGGGTCAACTGCATTCTAATACTTTTCTATCGCCGTTAGAAAAGTCATTGGTTATGACAAGTCTCAATCCCCTAAGTCGGGTCAACTGCATTCTAATAGTATTGGCGAAATCAGTATGTCCGTGGGTGACAACACACGTCTCAATCCCCTAAGTCGGGTCAACTGCATTCTAATGAAGCTTGAGAAAATAATTGATTATGAACTTTTTCTAAGTCTCAATCCCCTAAGTCGGGTCAACTGCATTCTAATAGCGGCGGATTCAAGACCGTTGGGGACTACTCCCTGAACGTCTCAATCCCCTAAGTCGGGTCAACTGCATTCTAATATTATGAAAACGTGGTTAAAGCCAGGCACATACTATATCGTCTCAATCCCCTAAGTCGGGTCAACTGCATTCTAATTGATCCTGACTACTGGAATTTTGAGGAGAAATTATCTGTCTCAATCCCCTAAGTCGGGTCAACTGCATTCTAATAACGATTCTGGAGTAAAACATGGATCAAATCAGAAAGTCTCAATCCCCTAAGTCGGGTCAACTGCATTCTAATAGACGGTCAGAGGAAACAGAAATGAGAGACCCCAACGGTCTCAATCCCCTAAGTCGGGTCAACTGCATTCTAATAGTCCTGGTCATCTGCATATTGGGGAACTGAACATGTCTCAATCCCCTAAGTCGGGTCAACTGCATTCTAATTAATTCAAATTCCGGAAAAATAATTATTTATAATTAGTCTCAATCCCCTAAGTCGGGTCAACTGCATTCTAATGTCACTTACTAACGGGATGGAGACGCTGGTCAAAAAGTCTCAATCCCCTAAGTCGGGTCAACTGCATTCTAATGTGATGTTTGAAATTACCTCGCCTATTCAACTTTACCTTGTCTCAATCCCCTAAGTCGGGTCAACTGCATTCTAATAGGAGCAGAAATGGCAAAAGTGATCTTTAAATACGGCATTGGGTCTCAATCCCCTAAGTCGGGTCAACTGCATTCTAATTTAACTTTGACTTGAAGTCCGGATGGACTTGGGGAGGATTTTGTCTCAATCCCCTAAGTCGGGTCAACTGCATTCTAATCTGAAGCGCGTCTGAAGCAGCTTCAGATCGGCCTCAGTCTCAATCCCCTAAGTCGGGTCAACTGCATTCTAATTCATAACCGTTCTCTTCCAGGTAAAGTCTCCTATCGAGTCTCAATCCCCTAAGTCGGGTCAACTGCATTCTAATCCTCCTGTGGGTAAAGTTAATAGGAGGAGATTTGAATGGTCTCAATCCCCTAAGTCGGGTCAACTGCATTCTAATCTACAAAATGAGGTGATCACATGAGTGTCAAGCACAAACTGTCTCAATCCCCTAAGTCGGGTCAACTGCATTCTAATGGAATAACAGATGGGGTTGAAGATTTTTTAATTGTCTCAATCCCCTAAGTCGGGTCAACTGCATTCTAATATGCTTAGGGTGTCCGCTGACCACCATCGCCGCGATTTCATTGTGTCTCAATCCCCTAAGTCGGGTCAACTGCATTCTAATCATGTATGCCTTCCGCTTGAAGGCGTTGATTTCAATATAGTCTCAATCCCCTAAGTCGGGTCAACTGCATTCTAATTAATGGCTAACCTAAAAAGGAGATACAATGACACACACAGTCTCAATCCCCTAAGTCGGGTCAACTGCATTCTAATAAAACCACATGGTGCCGACGGCAAAAGCGAGATATTGTTGTGTCTCAATCCCCTAAGTCGGGTCAACTGCATTCTAATACAATGAGAATAACAAAAGAGCAAGGAGCGAAAATAAAGTCTCAATCCCCTAAGTCGGGTCAACTGCATTCTAATGAAGCGTCTCGCAGAACTGCGAGAAAGAAGCGTATACAAGTCTCAATCCCCTAAGTCGGGTCAACTGCATTCTAATAGCGGCTTTTCTATTTGCTTATCAATCTGCAGTTTGCAAAGCCGTTTTGGACAGCGATTGGAATTTGCCTCTGGGGGGATGGGGGGCATATTTTTTGGCACCCCTTAACTGCTTGCGCGCCAGCCTCTTGCAATTTGGACAGCGATTTGCCTGTCCAAACTGGATAAAAGGGTGTGCCGCAAGACGTTCCCACTTTTGCATACTTCCTTGCGAAATCACTGTCCCAAAACTCTAACTTTTGCATGGTGCAAATCTCCGGGTGGCGGCAATATCTGTCAAGTCCAAAATCACCATTTTTCAGAATGATTGTCCACTAATTACACTAATTATCACGAATTATAGAGGGTGGAAAGGTGCTTTTGAGGTGGAAAGGTGGAAAGGTGAAATGGTGGAAAGGTTCCCCCGAAACAAGTCCACCAAGCTATAAAGCTGTGTCATCCCGGGCTGTCGGGGTCCCCGCCAAAGCGCGCAGCGGTTTGGTGGGGTGATTTGAGCCGGGATCCAGTCTCAGGGGTGGCAAAATCCGTTTGCCACAGAGACCGGAGGTCTCTCCCAACAGGCAACTCCGTTGCCTCTGCCGAACAGACTTCGGCAGCCCAATACGCGGCAGTCCAGAGGGGTGGCAAAATCCGTTTGCCACAGAGACCGGAGGTCTCTTTCAAACAGGCAACTCCGTTGCCTCTGCCGAACAGACTTCGGCAGCCCGGTACCGCGGCAAAAAACAGACACCATTCCACCTTTCCACAAATCCTCCCCCATATATATTGGTGCTACGACCCCTTCATGCCAGGCGGGAAGCGGATCCCAGGGCAAGTATATAAATATACTTGCCCGTAATTACGCTGCATGAACTGGCTGCCCTCCATTTCCCCTCGCGCGCGGGTGGCTCTCATTTGCATCCGGCGTTTTGCCGTGAGTCTTCCTTAGGTCATCCTTATAATTTATAAGGATGACCTAAGGATGATACCCCCAAAGCCTGTCGTAGCAAAGGGGGGCGAAAAGCCCGCTATTTTCCCAGGGCGTAGGAGAGATAGCTGAGCAGGGTGTTGGCCTGGCTGTTGTCTCCGTTGTAGAATCCGTTGATGACTTCGTCCAAGCGCTTCTGATCGATGACGGGGTCGTTCCTGGTCGCGGAATCCTGGCGCAGTTCCAGGATATGGGCTTTGTTTTCCCTCATGAAAATGTAGTTGCGGTTAAGGTCAAGCAGGGGCTTGCCCTTATAGTGCAGCCAGGTTTTGATTTTCATTGGTATCTGGCGGGTGCTGTAGGGCGCGCTCACGTCTCCCAGGCTGATCGGGAAGACCTCCAAAGCCGGGCAATGCCGTTTCACCAGGCGGCGGTGCAGCCCTTCGTTTAGCTGCCGGATAAAGCCATAGCTCCAGTGCCCGCTTATGATCGAGCTTTGCAGCCAGGGCATGTGGTCCACCAGCAGGGTGTCCAGCCAGCTCATACCGGGCATGATGATTCTGCGCAGTCCGTAGCGTATGAAGAAGAGATGCAGCCACATAGGGTTGGGCATGTCCTTTGAGGGAGGCATCAGGGCGGCGTTTTCCTTGAGTTCGCTCCAGTAACCCTGTTGCATCTGGCGGCGGGCATCCGGCACAAAGAAACTGGGTGGATCGCGGTAAAAGATGCGTGCCAGGGCGCGGTAATTCATTCTGCGCGATTTGACGACGCTGGCCAGATAGGCAGGCAGAAAGCGGAAGCGGTAAAGTTCGCCGAAATAGCCAGTCATAAAGAAGTCGCAATCCTTGTTGATGATGGGATAGTAGCCCTCAGAATCGTTGTTGACCGGGTTGAATCCCAATCCGCGCCGGGCCAGGTATTGGCAGGCCTGGTCCCAGCCCCCGCCGTAGTCCTCCGGGCTGAGAAAACGGAAGGGGATGCGCAGATGTTTGGCGATGCTGGCAGCCACGCGATAGTCGGAAATCTTGTCTGAACCCGTGTGCACGGCGGATACTTGTTGCTTCGCGCCCAAAATGATGGCCAGCAGAGGGCGGATATCCATCCCGCCGCTGAGTCCGAGCGTAACTTTCTTGCCCGCCCGGAAAGGCAGCAGGGTCATGTTTGCCATCCGCTGTTCCAGATCCATGGGCTGGGTGTCCGGATTCCACAGCTTGAGCGACATCTTCAAGCCGGATCGCGTGATCTCCGCCTTGCCGCCGGTGCCCAGCATCTGGACGTCCTTGTAGCAGGATTTGTGGGTGGGGGGGAAGTTGGAGGTCGCCACCAAAGGGGGAAAGATGCTGTGCCAGTAGGCGCCGAATAAATGCATGTCCAGGCTGGGGCGGCAGACCTGCCTGAGCAGTTCCAGATCGGAAGTGAAGAATATTCTGCTCTCGTCCTCATGGATATAGAGGCTGCGTTTGCAGAGGGAATCGTTGTATGCGACCACCGCCTGGCGGTTGGCGATGAGCAGCAGCCAATGCCCGTCCAGAGTCTGCAACCTGGCTTCGCTGGCCAGCAGCATGGTCCAGTCTTCGGCGGTGGGATAGCTATAATCGTCTCCGCTACGCAGGATGGGGTTGCCCATCACAAAGACCTTCACCCCCTTCTTGCCGGGATAGTCAAAGCTTTGCAGCGTTTGCGGATGCCCTCCGGCAAAGACATCCAGCGCGGGAGAATGATACTCCGCCAGAGTCTCGCGCAGAGCTGTCGCCGGGGCATGCTCCTGCTCCTTGTGCAGAAATCCGTAAATCCAACTCATGTTATATCCTTTGGATTTGCCGCTTATCTGATCAGAGCCAGCTTGCGGGTGATGGTCTTTTCTCCCTGCAGTTCAAGCTTTACAAAATAGATGCCGGAGGCGCAGCGTTTGCCGTCGGCGGAACGGAGGTTCCAGCGCCATTCAAATCCGGCGGGGGCGGCGATCTCTGTTCCGGCAACTTTCTGCCCGCGCAGGTTATAGATTGAAACCTGCCCCTTGAGCGCTTTGCCGGAGTCCAGGCGGAGGGTCAGCCCGTCTGGATTGTCCAGGGAAACGGGGTTGGGCCACAGCGACAGGGAAAGAGGCAAAGCCTGGGGGTCGTCCGCGGCGGTGGGAGGCAAGGTGACGCTGTTTGAGTATTCGGAAAAACTAACTCCGTCGGTTGCGGCGACCCTGTAAACGTGTTCCTCCGGCGACAGGCCTGTGATGGTGAGAGTAGGCGCGCCCAGGGGAACGATTCCCATCAGTTGTTCGTGGTCAAAGACGTGATATTGGCTCCACTCATGCGCGGAATCCCGCATCAGCCCCTGCCAGTGGAGCGTGATGGACTGGGGATTCTGCTGATGGGCGGGCTGGTCGTATCTGAGATAGAGCGGCGCGTAGTGGGGCGCTTCAGGGAAGTAATGCCAATAGTTCCCCTCTTGCAGGTATGGCTGGCTCGCGTTGGTGGAGAGTTGTTCCTGGCGGGTGACGTAAGCGTCCTCGTAGTGGAACAGCCTGAATTCCCCGCCGTTCCTGACTCTGGCTGAGATATAGCCGGAGTTGGAGTTGTCCGTCTGCAGGGTCAGTTGACCCAGGGCGCGGCCGGAGCCGGAAGGCGGAGTGTCGTCCATCGTCACGATGTGGCTGAAGGTGGACACACGGGTCTCTCCGGCGGGATTCACCACTTCCGTGCGGGTCCAGGTGTCGCCCTGCTGGAGGTTGGCGATTTTATCCCAGGTGGTGCCGTCGGGGAAGTCAAAATCCGTGTTTTCCCCGCTGATGTAACGGGTGTGGCGTTTCAGATATAGGTGGTCACCCTCCTGGTAGAGCCAGTTGATGTGGTCCCAGTGATAGACGAAAAAGCTGTTGTAAACCGGGAAGCAGTTGCGCGTGCCGATGGCCTGGGGCGCGCCGCAGGTCTCGTAGCGGGGCGGTTGGGTGTCGCTGAGCGTGATTGTCCCCAGTTCCATGACGGCGCCGGGTTCGGGATTCAAGACCGTGGGGTCTGTCAAGCCGCCAACGCTGCCGTAAAGAGTGAGCTGCGGAACCCCCGTGTCTGCCAGCGCGACTATCTGGAAAGGTTCTTCCTGCTCCAGTTCGATGCTGAAGGGCTGGCCGAGGGTGATGCCCTGTTCATGCAGGATTTCGCCGCCGCTCACGACCTGGAGGCGCGGGTTGCTGAGGCTCTGAGTTCCGGCATAGGTCACCATGCCGTTGATGGTGATCCCCTCAACGATATTCAGGATAGGGTCGAAATCCACGAGCGGCAGGCTGGGATCGTCATTGTGGTCGTGGATTCCCACCGCGATCTGGGCGGGATCGTCGGTGCCCCACCAGTTGTTTTCCGCGTAAATAGTGATGGAGGGATTGCTGTAGGAAAAGCAATAGACGCTGTGCGGGGTGTTGCTCTCGTCGATGTTGTCGTAGATATGGTTTCCGCCCTGCGCCCAGGCGTGGTAGATGTTCAGGTTGCCCAGGCAGGGTTGGGCGTTGTCGCCGAGGTAGAATCCTGTGAAGTTGCCATAGATTTGGTTGCGCTCAAAGTAGGGCTGGCTGGTGGAGCCTCCCACCATCACACCGGCGCCGGAGTTGGCATCGCCGGGGATGAAGTTGTGGGCGATAATGTTGTCGTGCACGTGTCCGGAAGCATTGAGCAGATAGATGCCGGTGAGGTTGTATTCGATGATGTTGTCGTAGATATCGGGGTTGATCGCTCCGGCTCCCATGGTGTCCCAGGCGGATATTCCCTGCTTGTGGTTGTGGTGGATGTGGTTGCTATGGATTACGGGGTTGTTTTGCCCTGACGCGGATTGGTTGGCGAGCTGGATCGCGGCTCTGTATTGAGGGCCGGTGCCGTTGTAGCGGACTTCGTTGGAGAAGACGGTGGCGTTGGAGTTTTGCGAGATCAGGATACCGTTTTGGATGCTGTGTTCGATGATGTTGTGGGAGACCTCCATCTGTGCGGGATTGGTTGATCCGATGCCACTTAGATGAATCCCTTTCTCGTTGAGGTTGAATCTGCTGTGCTGGATCTGGATGGGGGAGTCGATGGCGTAGATCCCATATTCCGCCTTTTCGATGTAGCAGTATTCTATTGAGCTGCTTTGGGTTTCGCTTTCCAGACGGATTCCTTTCCAGAGGGCGCTTGGGTCGGCCTGCCCACTCATGAAGCGGATGCTGTCCGCAACGCTTCCATTGGCGAGGAGTGCGCCATAGCCTCTGATGCGGTAGTTGCCCATGGCGTAGATCTGAACGCCCGGCTCGATGGTCAGCGAATTTCCCGCGGGGATAGTGACATCACCCACGATGTTGTAGGGTGAACCGGCGAGGTTCCAGGTGCCGGATTGGTTGCCGCTAACGTCGGTGGCGGCAAGCACGCAGAAAGAGATCAGGATAAAAAACAGAGTAATATAGGTTTTCATGGCATACCTTCCTGTCATAAAAAAAGAAGCCGAGCCCTTTGGAATGGATATCCCGCAGGACTCAGCAGATTTGGCCAGCCTTGGAGGCTGATTATTCAGAAATAGCTTGCACGGGGCAGGTTGCGATGCATGCTCCGCAGTCGATACAGGTGGATTCATCACACTTGGCTTTGCCGTCTTCCAGGGAAAGGGCACTCACCGGGCATCCGTCAACGCAAGCGCCGCAGCCGATGCAGGTGTCTTTATCGATCTTGACTGCCATTGGTAACTCCTATTTTTGTTTTGTTCCAGTTTCCCATATTGCCATACAGCGTCAAGGAAAATCTATTGCTTGCTTTTCCCCTGGTTTACGACCGCCGCTTCCGCCTTTGCCACTTCATCGGCATCGGCAAGGTAGTAGCGCCGCTTCACGCTGAGGTCTTCGGCAAACTCATAGATCAGGGGGATGCCGGTGGGGATGTTGAGTCCGGTGATGTCGGCGTCGCTGATGCCGTCCAGGTTTTTGACGATGGCGCGCAGGCTGTTGCCGTGGGCGGAAATGATCATCCGGCGTCCTGCCACCAGGCGGGGAACAACCACCTCCTCCCAGAAGGGAAGTGTGCGTTTGCAGGTGTCTTTGAGGGACTCCGCCAGGGGGATGTCCCCGGGTTGCAGATTGGCATAGCGCGGTTCATGGCCCGGCCAGCGGGGGTCGCTTTTTTCCAGCGAGGGCGGCGGCACATCGTAGCTGCGGCGCCAGAGCATGACCTGCTCCTCGCCGTATTTGGTGGCGGTCTCAGCCTTGTTCAGCCCCTGCAGGGCTCCGTAGTGGCGTTCGTTGAGGCGCCAGTCGTTGTGTACGGGCAGGTGCATCAGGTCCATCTCGTCCAGCACAATCCAGAGGGTGCGGATAGCCCGTTTGAGCGTGGATGTCCAGGCTTCATCAAAGGTAAAGCCTTCCTGTTTCAGGCGTTTGCCGGCTGCATGGGCCTCTTCCAGCCCTTGGGGGGAAAGGTCAACATCTGTCCAGCCGGTGAAAAGGTTCTCTTTGTTCCACTGGCTTTCGCCGTGGCGGATAAGCACTATCTTATACATTGGGGATATCTCCTTGTTTTATTATTTATAGCGGATCGCTCCTTCGGCGGTTTCCAGTCCGCGCGCCAGGATGAAGAAAAGGTCAGAGAGGCGGTTCACATATTGCAGCAGTTCCTCCGCCACGCTTTCCGCCCGGGCGAGGCTCACGATTCGCCTTTCGGCGCGGCGGGCGATGGTGCGGCAGATATCCAGTTTAGCGGAGGCGGGCAAAGAGCCGATGATCACAAGGCCATGAAGCGGGGTTTTCTCCTCCAGGCTACGGATCAGCGAGCTGATCTCCTGAACGTCGGCAATGGTGATGGCTTTGGGGAATGCCGCGCTCCTGGAGGCCAACTGCCCCATCACGCGCCCAAGCTGGTTTTGGACTTGTTCCAGAATTTCCAGAACGCGGGCGTCTTGCACCAGATGGCGGGCGTCGGCGACATGGGCATCCAGCTCGTCCAGGCAGCCGTAGGCTTCCACGCGCAGGTCGTCCTTCCAGACTCTCTCGCCGCTGAAGAGCGAGGTCTGGCCCTGGTCTCCGGTGGCGGTTACGATGCTCATGATTCCCTCATCGCGATCAACGAGATTTCGACCACCCCGTCCTTGGGCAGGCGCGCCACCTGCACCGCTTCGCGGGCGGGGAAGGGGGAACTGAAGTTGCGGGCATAGATTTCGTTCAGCGCGGCAAAGTTGTTCATATCCAGCAGGAACACTGATGCCTTGACCACGTTGCGGAAGCTCATGCCGGCCGCTTCCAGGATGGCCTTGAGGTTGGCAAAGACGCGATTGGCCTGCTCTTCAAAGCCCTCTGCCATATTGCCGGAAACGGGGTCGATGCCCAGTTGCCCGGAAATGTAGAGGACGCCGTTGCTCAGCACTGCCTGGGAATAGGGGCCAATGGCGGGTGGGGCTTGATTGGTATTGATAGCTTGCATGCGGTCTCCTTAGTCTTTATTCATTGATTTTCTTGCTATGCGGATGGATTGGCTGATCTGGTTGAGGGGGATGTAGGACTGGTCTTCGCGCCCGATGTTGCGCAGCAGCAGCCTGCCTTCGCGGATGTTGTCGTCGCGCAGGACGATCATCAGGTCGCAGCCGTGCCGCCTGGCCTTGGCAAGTTCCGCGTCGCTGCTGTTGTTTTCGGCGCTCAATACGGTCTTGATCTTGTCCGAGTGCAGTTCCTGGGCTATGTGCAGCATCATCATCTCCAGATTGGGCGATTGGGCGCAGATATACACGGCAAACTGCACCTTGGGCGCCAGGAACAGGCTGCGCCGCTCCATCAGCGCAAAGATGGCGTTCAGGTCGAGGTAGAAGCCCACGGCGGGTATCCGCTTGCGGGTGATCTTGGCGGAAAGGTAGTCGTAGCGCCCCCCTCCGCCAACCACAAGCTCGTTTTCCCCCCTGCCCACCACAAAGTCAAAAACGGTCTCGTTGTAATAGGCGAAACTCTTGTAGAGATGGGTGTCCACGCGGTAGCTGTTGGTGAGGTTGGCCTGGATTTTCTTGACCTTTTCGAGGTTGTTTCTGCATTCCGGGCAGAGGTAATCCGTGATCTGGGGCCCGCGCAGGGTGTCATGGAGGCAGTTTTCGCGGCTGCAACTGGTGTCGGCGAAGGGATTGGCGTGCAGTTCGCGCAGGCAGTTCTGGCAAAACTCCCCGGCGTGTTCGTCCAGCCAGGCGTTCATCTTTTCAAAAAAGGCGGGGCGGCAGTTGACGCAGCCAAAGCTGTTCAGTTTGAGGCTGGCATCCACCAGGCCAAGTTCCCGCAGGATGCGCAGTCCCAGGCTGATCACCTCGTTCTCGGTAAAGAGCTTGTTGCTGCCCAGCAGTTCCACGCCCAGATGGTTGAGTTCCACGGGGTTGCCAGCCTGATCCAGCCTGAAAGAGGGGCCATGGTAGTAATAGCGGTGGATCTCGCCTTTGTTGTGGATGCCGGCGGTATGGTGCAGGATGCTGATTGTGCCTTCGGGGCGCAGGCTCAGCGGCGTTCCGTCCGGATTGGCCTCGCGGATGTCCACTGTGCCGCCGCGCGGGCTTTCGCCTTCCTGCTGCATCGCCGCGAGTCCTTTGTGGATCTCATCCCGGTCTTGCAGCACCGACAGGCGTATCTCCTGATAGTCATACAGGGCAAGCACCTGGTCAAATTTCTGTTCCAGCAGCTTCCACTTCCAGACATCGTCCGGCAGGATCTTCTGGTAGGCTTGGGGCTCCATCTGTCTCACTCCTTTTTCATGTTCTTTCATGCTCGAATCCGGCTGTTTTTTGTCAATACAAAAAAGCGGCCCGCCAAAGCCCCGCGGCAGACGACCCCAAGCGGAAAGCCATCTGCCCGGGTGCCCGGTATCATTATCTCCCTGCCATACAATAAGCTCCGTGTCCCGTCTGCGCAGAATGGCCTCATTTGCATCCGGGGTTCCGGCGTGGGTCTTCCTGGGGTCAACCTTATAATTTATAAGGGATACCTAAGGATGATGGGCTATCTTATTCGCCCCCAAAAGGATGCCGGTATATCCCGCTGCTTTGGGGAGGCTGATCTGCCCCCCAGGGCTGAATCTTGTCCTTAACGCTCTGCCACTCATATAACTATGCTCTTTTTTCAGGGATCAAAACTTTTCTGTTGCCATAAAATAGCCGCTGCAAAATAATGGTTTTAAAGTATCAAAAAAGGAGGTTGCCATGATCCAGTTATTCAAGATAGCCAATCAGAAATTCACTCCCGCTTTCGCGCAGGACGAGGCTTTCTGGATAAACGTGGAGAATCCCACCGAGGAAGAGTCCAAGGCTCTGATGGAACGCTATGATCTGGCTGAGGACTTCATCACCGACCTCCAGGACGCCGACGAGAACAGCCGCATGGAATACGATGAGGGCAACATCCTCATCATCCTGCGCGTGCCGCTCTATTACAGACACCAGGCGGCCAATATTTCCTTTACCACAGCGCCTTTGGGCGTAATCATCGTCGAAGACAAGATCATCACCCTCAGTTTTTACGATAACGAGGTTCTCACCCAATATATCGATTGCAAACACCGTCCCTTCAGGATCACCCAGCAGAGCTTTTTGCTGCAAATCGCGCTGCGCACTTCGATCTACTACCTCAAGTTCCTCAAAGAGATAAACCGGCGCACCACCCGCATCGAAAACGAACTGCACCAATCGATGCGCAACAAAGAGCTGATCCAGTTGCTGAGCCTGGAGAAAAGCCTGGTCTATTTTTCCACGGCGCTCAAGTCCAACGAGATCATCCTGGAGCGTTTGCAGCGTTCCCGCTGGCTGCAACAGGATCCGGAAGCCGATGACCTGGTGGAGGACGTGATCATCGAAAACAAACAGGCGATCGAAATGACCAACATCCACACCAGTATCATGAGCGGCACGATGGATGCCTTCGCCTCCATTATCTCAAACAACCTCAACGTGCGCATGAAATTCCTCGCCGCGGTGGCCTTCGTGCTGATGCTGCCAACCCTGATCGCCAGCATCTATGGCATGAACATCCCCCTGCCCCTGCAGGACAACCCCTATGCCTTCGCGATCCTGATGGGGGTGTCGATCGTGCTATCGGTGCTGCTGGTGCTCTATTTCATACGCAAAAAGCTGTTTTAGAGGAGCGACATTTTGTATAAACTAAGCGTTACAGACACCTTCAGCGCAGCCCACCGCCTCTGCGGATACCAGGGCGCCTGCAGCAACCTGCACGGCCACAACTGGACGGTGCGGGTGAGCCTGGAAGCCGACACGCTCGACGGGATCGGCATGGCCATGGATTTTGGAGTGATCAAGGCCAGTCTGGGCAAGATCCTGGAGGAACTGGATCATGCCTATCTGAACGATCTGCCGGCCTTTCAGAAGTGCAATCCCACCTCCGAACACCTTGCCAGATATATCTTTGAGCGTTTGGAAAAGGAGCTTGGCGGCTCGCCCGCGAGGGTTTGCGCGGTGGAAATCTGCGAATCCGACCGCTCCAGCGTGGTGTATTCCCATGCTTAGATTCGTCCAGTCCTTCTTTGTGAAAAGCGCTGTGGAGCCGGCGGACTATCCAGCCAGCGCCTATCCTGAATTCGCCTTTGCCGGACGCAGCAACGTGGGCAAATCCACGCTGATAAACCTGCTCACCAACCGCCGCGGCCTCGCCAAAACCAGCTCCCATCCCGGCAAGACCCGGCTGCTGAACTTTTTCATGATCCGCTGGAAAGACGATGAGACGGGCAAGGAAGGCAAGCTGCAACTCACCGACCTGCCCGGCTACGGCTACGCCGAGGTCAGCATGGCAGAGCGCGAAAGCTGGCGCAAGATGCTGGAAAAGTATTTTTACCAGCGCGGGCAACTGCGCAGCATCATCGTGCTGGTGGATATCCGCCATCCCGCGGACGAAAAGGATGTCCAACTGCTGGAACTGCTGCGGCTACGCAAGTTTGACCATTGCGTGGTGGCGACCAAGGCGGACAAGATTCCTAAGACAAAAGTCGCCAGGACCCTGCAGTTGCTTGCCAAAGGCCTGGGGCTGGAGGACACGCCCCTGTTCGCGGTTTCAGCCCTCAAAAATAAAGGCCTGGAGAAAATCTACGCCTGGATGGCGCAACGGGTGGATTGATTCCCGCGATGCGCTCCGATTTTGACGTGATCGTGGTGGGCGGCGGGCACGCCGGCATCGAGGCAGCCCTGGCAGCCGCGCGGCGGGGAGCGCGCACAGCCCTCTTCATCATCAAGATCGAATCCATCGGCAGGATGAGCTGCAACCCCTCCTTCGGCGGGCCCGCCAAAGGGCACCTGGCGCGGGAGATTGACGCCTTGGGCGGCGAACTTGGCTACAATGCCGACCGCTCCGGCATCCAATTCCGCATGCTCAACCGCAGCAAAGGCCCCGCCGTCTGGGCGCCGAGGTCGCAAAACGACCGCCAGCTCTATTCCTCGCTCATGCTGGCAAGCGTGGAGGGGCAGCAGAACCTGCAACTGCTGGAGGCGGTTATCTCCGAACTGATCGTGGAACAAGGCAGGGTCAAGGGCGTGCGCAGCGAGATCGGAAAAGAATATTTCGCACCGCGGGTGATCCTCGCCACCGGCACCTTTCTGCGGGGGCTGATTCACGTGGGCAAGGTCTCGGTGCCCGGGGGACGCAGCGGCGAGCCTGCCGCGGACGGCCTTTCCGCAAGCCTGCTCAGGCACGGCCTTAAACTGGATCGCTTCAAGACCGGCACTCCCCCGCGGGTGGATTTGCGCAGCCTGGACTACTCACTGCTGGAGGAACAACCCGGCGATCCCGACCCGGAAGGCTATTCCTACTACCGCGGCCTGACCCTCAGCAACCGCGTGAGCTGCTACCTCACCCACACCACCGCCGAAACGCACCGGATTATCCGCGACAATCTTCAGCTTTCCTCGCTCTACGGAGGGATTATCCAGGGTATCGGGCCCCGCTATTGCCCCTCCATCGAAGACAAGATCGTCAAGTTTCCCCAGCGGGACAGCCATCAGGTATTCATCGAGCCGGAAGGGCTGAACACCCACGAGGCCTATGTGAACGGCGTCTCCACCAGCCTGCCGCCCGAGGTTCAGGAACTCATCCTGCGCAGCATTCCGGGCCTGGAGCAGGCGCGCCTGATGCGCTATGCCTACGCCATCGAATATGACTACGTGGCACCCGGGGAGATCACTTCCAGCCTGCAATGCAAACAGATTGCCGGCCTCTATCTGGCGGGACAGATCAACGGCACTTCAGGCTATGAGGAGGCTGCCGCGCAAGGCCTGCTTGCCGGCATCAACGCCACTTTGGATCTGGAGGGTAAGGATCCCGTCATCCTCAGCCGTTCCGAGGCTTATATCGGGGTGCTGATCGATGACCTGGTGACCTGCGGGATCAACGAGCCTTACCGCATGTTCACCTCCCGCGCGGAGTATCGCCTGCTGCTGCGCCAGGACAACTGCGATGAGCGCCTGATGCCCCTGGGCTACAAGCTGGGGCTGGTCTCGGGGGAACGCTGGGAGATGTTTTGTAAAACGCAGGAACTCAAATGGCGGGAACTGGAGCGCCTGCGCTCCGAGAAATCCTCCCCCCATCCCGAACTGCGCGAGCCGCAAAAGTTCGCCCTGCTGCTCAAACGCCCCGGCATCAGTTTTGAACGCCTGGCGGAGTTTGGCTACCGCCCCTCGCCCGGGATCACAGCCCAGATTGCCCGCCGCTGCGAACTGGAGATCAAATACGAAGGCTATCTGCAGCGTGCCCGGGAGGAACTGGAACGCTTCCGCGCATCTGAAGACCTGCCCCTGCCGCAGGATATAGATTACCTCGCCATCGAAACAATCGCCTGGGAAGCCCGTGAAAAGCTGGGACGCGTCCGCCCGCAAAGCGTTGGGCAGGCCCTGCGTATCCCCGGGGTCAACTACACCGACACCGCCGCGCTGCTGATCTGGCTGCGCAAGCATAACAATAGCCGGGAGGCCTGATGAAGACAGCCGCGATCATTCCCGCCCGCCTCGCCAGCACCCGCTTTCCCGCCAAAGCGCTGGCCGACCTGAATGGCAAACCCCTCATCCAATGGGTCTGGGAAGCCGTGCAAGGCACTGGACTCTTTGACCAGGTGCTGGTCGCCACAGACGCGCCCCAAATCCTGAAAAAAGTGAGGGAATTCGGCGGCTCAGCCACGCTCACCCGCGCTGACCACGCCAGCGGAAGCGACCGCGTTGCCGAAGCAGCCGCGGAACTGGATGCGGAGCTGATCTTCAACGTGCAGGGCGATGAACCGCTCATCGACGCCCCCTCGCTGAGTTCACTCCTGGAGGCCTTTTCCTGCCCCGAAGTGCGGATGGCTTCGCTAATGACCCCTCTGGACGACCCCCGCGAACTGGCCGATCCGAACGCCGTGAAGGTGGTTGTGGATCAGGGTTTCAATGCCCTCTATTTCTCCCGCTCGCCCATTCCCTTCAACCGGGATGGCGCCGCTTCCGCGCGCTACTGGAGGCACATCGGGGTCTATGCCTATCGCCGCGAAGCCCTGTTGCGCTTTGTGGCGCTGCCTCCGGGCAGGCTGGAACAACTGGAGAAGCTGGAGCAGCTCCGCGCCCTGGAGCATGGCCTGGCCATCCGCATGGTGCCTACCAGCTATCAGGGCATCGGGATCGATACGCCTCAGGATTTGGAGCGGGTCAAAGCCCTGCTCAAAGCGTCACGCTGAGCTTCACATAGGCTGTGGAGAGGTCTTTGCGGAAATCTCCCGCGGGATCCTGCCAGGTGGAAGGCTCGATCTGTGTCTGGGCGGATTTCAGCCCCAGATACACAAACCACTCCGGCCTGAATTCGTAGCGCAGGTTACCCCAGAAGCTGAGGGAAGCCGTGGACGTTCCCATCTCGTAAGAACTTAACCCGCTGCCCATCGAAATCTTGAATGTGGGCCTGGGGGTATAGTCCACAGCGGCGTTGACGACCACATACTCCTCATCCAGCATCACCATATTTGTGCCGGGCAGCAGCAGCTTGTCATAGCCATAGTGGATCCAGTTTCCTGCCACTGACGCGCTCAGGTTTTTCACAGGAAAAATAGCGGTATGGATGGTTATTCTGTGTAGCGGATAGACATCGCTGAGCGCGTAAACCAGTGTTCTTCCAAAGAAATAGTTACCAAGAACGCGGAAGCTTCTCAGTTTGTACCAGTAGAAGCCAAGTGACGAGTCAGATACTTTGTGCAGGTCGTTGTTCAGATCAGGGACTTTGTTGTATGTACTGTTAGTGAAGAAGTTAAGTCTGGAGGCCAGGTACAGGTTGGCGGTCATGCCGCTTGAAAGGCAGTAGTAAGGATCCAGGCTCAGGTCATTGTGAAAGTTGTAAACCCATGCGTTGAACGTGGCATAGCGCACCTTTCTTTCCGCGTAGGTTTTACTCCAGCCGAAACTGCCGCCGAAATATTCATTGTCTTTCTCATACAGATAGCCCGCGTCCAGGGCAAGGTCTTTGGAAAGCTTTCTGTATCCCACGGAGAAGTTAAAATCGCCGGGCTTAGCCTGCAGTTTGAAACTGCCAGAGTATCCTTTCTGGGGGTCAGGCAAGTTTTCAGACTCCTTGTCCCGCAATGAGATAATCATTTCATAAGCTGCATAGAGATTGGGCAGGTATTCCCAATTGGCGGATCCTGTGTAAACGTGATTGTAATAGCCCTTGTTTACCCGGCTGACTATCCCGTTGCTCAACTGAAACCTGCGCCAGCTCGGGTTGACGGCCAGGACCTGGAAATAGTCGTCGGGATTGATCAACACACCCTCATCCACAATCTTTTTATCAAAAGCGCCCAAGGCACCCCAATTCAGGATTTTGGAGTTGCCCGTGGCTTTGAATGCCAGGCGCGGTTGCACGATATTGCGGGTGTAGAGGACGTCACTGTCGATCCCGAAGGCGTCGATGTCTTCAATGAAGAAAAAGCGGTTTTCGTCGTAGTAAGGAGGGTATTTGCTGTTGTAGTCATCCCGCGCCTGATCCATGGGAACATCCGAAAAGTCCGGATTCAAAGCCAGCTTGATACGGGTGCGCTGGCTTGGATTGAAAGTGATATCCATCCCTATATGTTCGGGGTCCCAACTGCTGCTGCGCCGGAGCAGGTCGTAACTTTTCACGTAATAAGGCCGGAAGGTCACATCCAGCTTGTGCTTCACCGGAGTCTGCAGCACGATGTCCTGCCCCTTGGTAAAGTAGTCCTTGCCGTCCTTGGTAATCACATACGGATAGGAGTAGTATTCATTGCTGTCATAGTGGTAACGTGATACGATTATCTTCCACTTGTAGGGGCTGTCCTGTTTATAGCGCAACTCGTTGAGGGGGATGCGCATGGTGACCGTCCAGGTGTCCGTGCCAAACTTGCTTTCATAGGAATAGTGGCTGTCCCAGGCATAATCGACGTCCATAGATTCGTCGCGCACCCCGTCCAACAGGTTTCCCAGGGGATAAGCGGCATAGTAATAGGCAAAATAGGCGTCCGGAATGGTTATCAACTGCACCCGCAGATAGTCAGCCTGGGTGCCTTCATCCTTCACGGATATTGAGCCTTTGGTAAAAGTGGAGTCGATGCGCGCCACAAGGTGCACCATCAGGTCGCCGCCGTCCTGCCACACCCAGGCCTGGGTGGGGAGGGTTTCAGCTTTCTTGTCTTCAGGATCGATGCGCACCCAGTTGCTGATCAGATTGCTGTCTTCCAGGACAGGTTCACTGGAGTCGGGCAGCACCATCGCGCCGCAGTGGATTGCCAATAGAGCCGTAAACAGGCAGAGCAGGGCTTTCATACAACTTCTCCTCGCTGCTTTTTATTTGTGATGCCATTGCAAAACAATGCACACCTAACCATTTAACGGGGGGGTAAATGTGTCAACCATTTATTTCTCTTTCGCTTCGATACCTGCTTTTTTCCCGGGCTTGGAAAGCCAGTTTTGCCTGGTAGGAGGACATTTCACTTGCGTTATCATAACGGGTTTTCCTTCCGCATGAATTAAGGGCTGCCGAAGTCTGTTCGGCAGAGGCAACGGAGTTGCCTGTTTAGAAGAGACCTCCGGTCTCTGTGGCAAACGACTTTGCCACCCCTGGACACTGGATCCCGGGTCAAGGGGTTCGCGCAGATATACGCGGAAAATGACGCAGATTGCCGCAGATTGGGGTTATGGGGTTCAGTTTCAGGATTTGGTGCTTGTTGGAACCTTTCCACCATTTCACCTTTCTACCTTTCCACCTTCAAAGATCCTGTTATCCGCGTTCTATTTCCATTTTATCTTTCCCCGGTCTTACCCGAGATTGTGCTTGACAGCAGAGCCAGTCTCCGCCACATTTCGTTTGGGCTTGCACAACCCGCACCAACTAAGTGCCCAAGGATATCGAGATGAAGTTCAGGACAATCTGCCTGCTGCTTTTCCTGATGGCCTGCGCCAGCCTTGCCGCGGCGCCGCTCAGGATCTTTTACACCGGGGACACCCACGGGGTTTACAGCGCCAAGGAGGTGAAACCGGACAGCCTTTGGCAGGGCGGCTACCTTATTCTGGAAGAGCATCTTAACCGCCTGCGCTCCCAAAGCGATATGCCCAGCCTCTATCTGGACAGCGGCGACCAGCAGACCGGCACCATCTTTGCCAGCCTGGTAGAGGATGGAGTCCACGGCGGCGCCGTGCTGCAGGTGTTCAACCGCCTGGCACTCGACGCCAGCGTCTATGGCAACCACGAGTTCGATTTCAGCTACGGCAACACCCGCGACCTCGCCCGCCTCGCCAACTATCCCTTCGTGTGCACCAACCTGCTGGACAAAAGCACCGGCAAGAGCGTCAGCGGCACCCCCTGGACCATCATCGAGCGCGGCGGCTTGCGAATCGGCATCTTTGGCATCACCCTGGAACTGCTGCCGGAGAAAGTGAAGGCGGAAAACGTGCGCAGCGTCCGCATCCTGCCCCCCGCCGACGCCATCAACCTGCATCTGGATGAAGTGGATCTGAAGACCGACCTCATCGTGGTCCTCTCCCACCAGGGCTTTGAGGCTGACAGCTTGCTGGCGACTCAACTGGACGACCGGGTTGACCTCATCATCGGAGGCCACGACCACATCTGGGCCGAGCAGCCCCCGCGGGTCAACGGCAAATATCTGCTCTACAGCGGTTCGCATCTCAACTGGCTGGGCGTGGCTGATCTGGACATAGTGGATGACCGGGTGGCGTCGCTTTCCAACCGGCTGCAACCCCTGACCTCCACCACCAATAAGTTTTCCACCCCTCTGGCGGACTATATCCAGCAGAAAGTGCTGGCGATCGAGGAGCAGATGTCGCGCCTGATCGGCTATATCCCGATGGACTGGGTGCCAAACAAATATGAATCCACCCCCGTCTCCCGCTGGGTGGCAAATTCGCTCAGGATGGAGTATCGCGCCATCTACAACCCCGATCTGGCCATCATCAACAACGGCGGCATCCGCAAG
>Ga0302236_1000524_pt1 | contig 34436 bp, 59 predicted proteins | sample AAG_UR_Gly_MG_FD_193509 | JGI IMG/M metagenome (GOLD analysis project Ga0302236, IMG submission 193509) | Enriched activated sludge microbial communities from anaerobic digester in WTTP, New Holstein, Wisconsin, United States - AAG_UR_Gly | ecosystem: Engineered > Bioreactor > Anaerobic >...
CATGGTGGTGGTCCTTAGAGGATCTTCTTGAGAGGGTGGATGGAGGAGCTGTCGCGGTAGACGGTGTGCATGCGCTTGCGCTTGGTCTTGCCGGGGTTGGCTCTCCTCCATGCTTTGGCCCGTTGTGCGGAGCGGAGACGCTTCCCGCCCATGGGCCTGCCACGGATTCTGCCGGCTGACAGGCGCGCAGCAAGGCTGTGCCTCTTAGCCACGGCCTCCTCGACAGGGAGGTCGCTGGGCGAGAAAACGGCCACCAGGACGTAGTCCTCCGGGTCGTCTTCGTCGGGGTCCTCCCACTCGGACAGGGGGATGACCATGTAGTCGGTTTCCTCGTCGCCTTCCTGAACGTCGTCCAAGCACGCGATGACGGCGATGTCCGCCTTGATCCGGTCGGCCATCTCCTGGGCGGCCTTCTCGGCCTCTGGCTGCGTGCCCTTCACCATGTGGAAACTGTCGCGGTCCTCGGCCACATCCTGGATGGACTCGTCGTTCCTGCGGCTCTTGAGGAGCTGGTTCAAGCGCTTCACGAGCTCGCGCGGGGTGTCCTTGCGGCGGCTGTTGATCGTGACACCGCTGTCCCACTCGGGATGGTGCACGCGCACCTCCCCGGTCCGGTGGACGTCCTCGACGGACGCACCGAGCATCTTGGCGTAATCCAGGGCGTCCTTCTGGTTGGGGTTGCCCTCGATGCGGTTGGGCAACCGGGCCTCGCTGATGCCGGTGAAACGGCGGTTCACGAACGACACCAGAAGCACCCCCGGGATGTCGTGGGGATTCACCCGATGCCCCTGCTCGGCCAGCTTGGCGTGAGCGGTCTTGGCCTGCTCGACGGTCTTGAAAACGATGGCGAACCCGCCGCCGTTGCCAGACCTCTTGACCTTGCCTCCGAGCTCCTCAGCGACGGCCTTGAACTCCGAAGGTATCTCGGGGACCCACTCACCGCCGCCTGCCTTAGAAACTGCCGAGAACCGGCCAGCGCGGTCACGAAATGCCCCACCCTTGGCGGACTCCTCCACGGACTCGAACGCGCGCTTGGAGGGCCTCTTGAGGAGGTTCAGGACCTCGTTGCCCTTGGAGTCATGCGTTGCGACATCGGTGACCTTGTGGACATCCCCCTTCAGCGCCGTCATGGCGCGCCAGGCATCAGCCTTCGACTTGAAGTGGAAGGTGGCCGCATGGACACCCTTTCGACCGGCGCCGTGAACGTGCGCGGCCACGGGAGAGGCGTCCGCGGGAAGCCCCGCGGGAAGGGAGGAGTGCGCCACCGCCACCCCGCCGTACGTACCCGCCACGGACGACAGCTCCGCGTGCAAGGGGGACAACCGCGCATGGGCGGTCTGGACGTCCTTCACCATCCGGCGGGTGTCGACGTCGGGCCACACGATCCGGGCGCTGGGGTTCTTCACCTTGCGTCCAGTCTTGGGATCGGTGCGCAACGCCGGGACCCCGGGAACGGTGAAATGCTTGTAGTTGGTCGGGATGTCGTGGATGCCGAAGGTGGGGTGCCCGTCGGTGATACCGTGGGCCTCGCGGCGCATGCGGATCTCATCGTTGAACGCGGCCACGGTGGCATGCGCCTGGGCCAGAGCGTCGCGGTGGACGAACGGAACGGCCGGGGCCTTGAAGTGCACCGTCATCCGGTACCCCTCGGGGTCGGCCTGGTCGTACGCCTTTACGGCGTGCGCGGCATGCTGCCCCAGCACCTTGTTCAGCAGGTGGAGTGCACCGAACCCGCTCCCGGGCTTCGTCCTGACGTTGTACGTGCGCTGCATCAGAGGTCCATGAAGTGGATGTTACCGAGGGCCACGGCATTCGCGGGATCGTGTACCAGAACGTGAGACTCAGAGTCGTCACCACCGACCACCACCCTCGCGGTAGGGACCGTACGGCGAACCCTGTCAGCGGCGGCTTCGGCGGTACGACGGTGACCCGCCTTGCTGAACCGCGCCTGGAACTTACCGCCTCCAAGGTGGAGGAGCCCGTCGTCGTTCTCTCCGGGGCTCACGTCGGTGGAATCCCCGAACCTGTCGGACTCATCCACCAGACCAGCGTCGTCGAGGATCTTGTAGTACTCGGGGTTCTCGGTCAGGTGGTCGATGGTGATCTCGAGCGCCTTGTTGGGGCAGTCGGTGTGCTCCTGCTCGACGTTCATCCCGAACAGCAGGGTGGCGAGCGGGAACTTGGAGGGGTCGGTCTTGTCGCCTTTCCCGCCCTCGATCCGCTTCCCGGTGTAGGCGGCCACCGCCGCCTTCACGTCCGCCATGCCCCAAGGACCTTTCAGCGAGCGCATCGACTCGCCTTCCTCGATGGCACACAGACGTTCGACGAGGTCGAACACCTCGTCGGGAACGCACTCGGTCTGTCCGGCCACCGTCCTGCGGAGGTTGTGGAACACCGAAGCCCCGCTGCTCACGCTGCGGGTGATGGCCCTCACCACATGCCGATGCAGCCACGACAACCGATCGCCAGTGGTCGGCTTACGCTCCGCCTGCGGCGCGATCTCGGCGGCATCGTGTTGGATGGAGACAGTCTTGTAGTTCTTGGTACCGGGCCGGGGCAGAACCGCGGAGCTGACCCCAGCCTTTCCCAAGTGCCGCGCAAGCCGTCGGGCATGTTCAGTGGGCACACGGATGGTCGTCTCACCCCGATGAGGGTGGTGTTTGACGAAGATCTTGCTCGGCTTCACGTCAGGGCGCTTGCTCCGATACGCATCCACGGCCGAGTCCACGGCGGACTGGCTTCGCTGCATGTGGGCCGGAACGGGCCGAGCTTCGATGAGTAGCAGCATGGCGGGAGCTTACACCGTATCAGGGGTTAGTCGAACAGCACCGGAGCCTGGCGCTTGCGCATGCGCAGATCCTCCTCCAGCCGGCGCATATCGGCCTCCCCGCGCTCGACCTGGGTAGCCCCATCGGCGGGAAGCAGCGACTCGTCGGCCATACCGGGCTGGCCACGGAACTTCCCGCGGGCGTCTCCGAGGATGGTCCGGCACTTCGCAGTGGCGTAATCCTCGACCCACTGCCGCATGTCGTAGGGGATGCGGCGCACCCCAACGAACTGGTCATCGGAGGCGTCCACGTGCCACGCGAACATCACGCACACGTGGGACGGGATGCGGGCGAAGGTGTCCAGGAACGACGAACGCGTGAACTGGAGGTACACCCAGGCCGCCTCCTCGGCGGTGACGGGATCGACCTCCATGGCCCAGTGCCACTCCGGCTTGTCGCCGAAGATGCGCTGCGTGTCCTTCATGTCGCCCAACTCGAGCATGCGGTCCACCCACCGGGTGTAGTAGGGTGCCTCCTCGAGGCGCAACCCTCCGATGAAGAAGTCGCAATCCAACACGCCCAGGAGGTTCCTGGGCGTGAGCTTCACCTTGGTGCCACCGGGGCTGATGGGGAGCACCTGGTACCCATGCATGGGGAAATGGCGCGCCAGCGCCTTCACGGCAGCATCGACACCGCGCTGGTAGTGAACGTCATCGAGCTCGACATCGACCCGACCGTGAGCCAGGTTCGTGGCCACCGTCTGCCGGATCTCGGCCATCGTCCATGCGGGCATGTGTCACTCCTATGGGACGTAGAACCGACGCTTCGCAGCGGGCGGGGCCTTGGGGTTGGGACGCTTGATCTTGGCCTTCGGCTTGGGTTTCGCCACCGTCGGGGGCCGCACGATCTCCTCTGTGTCCCCCTGGGAGATGGCAGCCACTTCAGCGGGGGTGGGCAACGGGGACAACGCCGGGATGTCATGGGGGCTGAGCACTTCCGGCTCCTCCCCGAGCGCCAGGGCGTCCATGGCGGCCTCTTGGGCACGCATCGGGTGGGCATCATCGAGGGCGCCGAGATCAACCTGAACCGGCGGTTCAGGCTTGAGCACCAGCATCCCCATCTTCACCAACTCGCGGGCGAGCGCCTCATCGAGCACGATCTCCTGCCGAGCATCTCCGGGAATCCGCGCCTTGGCCCACGCGGCGGGCCAAATGCTCAGGCTGACCCGCGGCTCAGACACGGTCACGCACACAGGATGCTGGTTGGGGTTGATGTAGGTGGGCATCTGTCTCTCCTGGCGGTAGCCCGCGATGCGGGCCGTGGGTAAAACAAGACGGCCGCCGCCATCAGGCGGCGGCCGTCTATGGCCTTCACATCACAGCTTCACGGTCAGGGGGTGGCCGCGGTGCTGGTGATGCCGACGCGCTTGTACATGTTCGCGTTGATGCGCTTCTTGGCGTAGCGCATGGCGAACGCCTGCCGGCGGGTCAGGTCGGCGCGCTCATCCGGACCGTTGGTGTAGAACTGCTGGTACGGCGCGTGCACGTAGCCAGTGTCCCACCAGTCCTCGCCCTTGTAGCCCAGGAGCATGTTGCCGAAGGCGCTGGCGCCCGGGAACGTGGACATGAACTTGTACTTGTACATCTTGAGACCGTTGTAGTCGCCGATGTACACGAGGCCCTGACCCTTGTAGGTGTTGGCGGCCTTCGTGAAGCCAGCGGCGGCGCCAGCGGTGATCAGGATGTTCGCGGCATTCTGGTCGACGATGCCGAAGGTGGCCTCACCGCGCTGGGTAGCTTCGGTGATGGCGCCAGACGCCTGCTGGATCTCCCAGTTGATGTCGCGGTAGTGCTCGGCGCGGTTCACGCCCAGCGGGACCTTGAGGTCGAAGGTCGCCACGGGCGTGCCGGCCATGTCCCACAGGTCGCGCACCACTTCGCCGCCGACGTCGGCGAGAATCTGCTGGGAAGCAGCGGTGACGATCTGCTGGCTGATGTCCTGGCCGAACTCAGCCTGGAAGTCCTGCATGGACTCCATCGAGATGCGCATCGCGATGGCCCGGCGCAGGGCGACGGTACCAGCGGACTGGATCTCGAGGTCGATCTGGCTGCGGACGTACTGGCCTTCCGCGTTGCTCTCGTAGTCGGCCGACACGGCCGTCGAGGTGATCGCACCAGCGAACACGGCCGAGAAGGCGCCGGTCTGGTAGTTGATCGTGCCCGAGGTGAGGGCCTCGGCGGTGCTGTTCGAGACCGCCACGAGGCCGCCGTTGCCGTTGTCGCGGAGGACCGCGGTGCCGCCAGCGGTGGTGATGGTGATCTCGACGGTGTTGGCGCGGACGGGCAGCTCAGAGAGCGTGCCAGTCTGGGTGGCGCTGGCACCGGTCGGGGTCATGGCTTCGCCGCTGACCTTCTCGTCCGTATAGCCAACGCGGCCCTGCCAGCCGTTGTTGGCGTCGAAGAGCGTCTGGCCGCGGAGGAACTGACCACGGGTCTGCCCGATGATGTAGTTCATCCAGTAGATCGTGCCGTTCTTGCGGGTCTGCGGCTGGACCGAGACGATCTCGTTGATGGGGTTGTTGGGGAACGACGCGCGGATGATCGGGAAGATGAAGTCCCGGAATCCGCCGACCGTCAGGGCGAGGGTCGACTCATCGAGGCTGCCCAGCCAGCGGCGGGCGTTCTCGAGCATCACGGCGGTGTGGGCCGCCTTGACTTCGTCTTCCATTCCGAGGCCGTTGTCGGCATCGAAGTACTCGGCCCAGCCGCCGTCCTTCTCGCCGCGTTCGACGAGCTGACGACCGAGGGCGATCGTGTCATTGTACGCGGCCACAGCCGCGGGATTGACGTTGATGGGGGTGCGCATGGCGCTGATTCCTTGTCGGAGGTTCGTGAGTGCTGAGGTGTGATCTCACCCGTCGAGGTTCAGCTTCCTCAACGCGGCGGCCGCGACACCGGCACCCTTCGAGCCCGAAGACTCGACGATGGCGGGTTTCGGCGACCCGTGGCCGGCGTCCTTGGCGGACTCGATGACCTTGCCGGCGGGCGGCAGGGCTTCGGCGCCTTCGGTACGGGGCTGGGGCTTCGCAAGACGCTCATGGAGCGGCTTGCGCGGAGCCGGGTCAGCAGCGGTGGCCACATGGGCCGCCACCTTAGACTCGGCCACCTTCGCAGCGTTCTTGGCGCTGGTCAGGTCGGCGATCACTTTCGCGGTCTTCTCAGCTTCCGCCTTGAAGGTCGCGTTCTCGCTCACGAGGCGCTCGACATCAGCGCTGGCTTTCGCCAGGCGCTCAGTCAGTTCGCGGATGATGGCGGAGGCGGCCTCGTCGCGCTCCGTCAACTTGATGAGTTCGTCCCGGGCTTCGGTGATCGCGTTGAGGACACTCTCCGGTATCTCAACGGACTCGTCCTTCTTGCCCTTGTCGTCCTTCTTGTCGTCCTTCTTGTCGTCCTTCTTGTCGTCCTTCTTGTCCTTCTTGTCGTCGCATTCCTTCTTCTCGGCGACGACTCCTTCAGCGGCGACCTGGATCTCGGGGAGCTTGCCCAGGTTCTTGGCGATCAGGTCGACCATGGCCTGGATGCCCTTCACAGCGCTCTCGCGGGCCGCACCAGCGGACTTCACGGCGCGGTTCAGGATGTCGAACGTGCCGCCGGGGATGCCGGTGCCGTCGGTCTGACCCTCGGGGGCTGCGCCGCCGGGGGCGTTGCCTGGGAACGCGCTGGACGCGAACCCGCCGACACCGTCGCTCATCGTGCTCTCGACGGCCTTGAGGCCCTCGTCGAGCGCCTTGAGGACGGGATCCGCCACCATGCGCTTCTCGCCGGAGAACTCCTCGGCGACCTGCACGCGGAGGTTCAGCAGCTCGGCCGCGAGGCCCTTCCGCTGCTCGACCGTCAGGCGCTTGGGATCAGCAGCGAGGAGGCGGGAAGCCTGTTCGCGGACCTGATTGATGCGTTCGGCGACGTTCATGGGCTTGTCCTGGGATTGAGTTGTGCCGGTAGGGCGCGCGGATTCAAGGACCGGCTGGTCGTGAACCGCCGTTTCAGCGGACTCGGTGGCGAGGGTGGGGTTGGCGCCGGAGGTCGACGGGTTGTAGACCATGTCCCAGGTCTCGAGCGCGAAGTCCTCGCACACGAACCCGTTCGCATCCACGGTGCCGGTACCGCGGCTCGAGATACCGATCTTCGTGCCGGTGGTCACGTACTCCTGGATGCGCTGGCCTTCGGGCGTGTTGTAGACCATCGCCCGGCCCTTGACGGTGCCGTCAGCTTCGGACCACACCTTCGTTATGAGGATGGCACCCTTGTTCAGATCGGTGGTGCCGTCGGCGGGATGCTCGAGGTGCCCGATCATGGCGCGCTCGGCGATGCGCTTCTGCACGTCACCAGAGGGGTCGAGGACCTTCTTGCCCACGCGCTCCATCGTGTACACGCGCTTGTTCGCGTTGCGGTACTTGTTCGCGTCGGCGCCTGCGGGCATGAAGCGCTGGAACACGCCCTCGATCATCATGCGCTTGGGCAGGTTCGCGTCCTCCTTGATGGTGGACGGCGCGGGCCCGAGGGACGCCACGGGCTCCCACGTGATGGCGGTGGCGGTGAACGGCGCGCACTCGACGAGCATGTCGTCGGGGCCGTGGTACTTGCCGCCTTCGGCGATGATCTTGGCGCGGTCGAAGGTCATGGCTTGGGTCCGTTGTGCATGCGGTTGACGAGACCGGTCAGATCGACCGAGCGGGCCTTCGGGGCGGGAACCTGCACCTCGTACCCCTTCGGGGCACCGGTGGAGTTCTGCGCCTCGGGCAGATTGCTGAGGCGGCGATCGCGGATCATGTCGACGGTGACGCGAGGCTTCATACGATCAGCACCTTCTCCTCGAAGAACTCTTGGCCGAGCAGGCGTTCCGCATCGAGGTCGCGGTCCGCCCTTATGATACCCGCGTCCAGGTTGACCTTCGTCAGGTCCAGCCCGAACGCCCGCCGCTCTTTGGGGATCGCCTGCGAGGCGCCGAAGGCAGTGGCACTGTCCAAAGCGCGGCCGCCGAGGTACTCCCCGGCGGCCGCTTCGAGATACCGACGAGCCGCGAAAGCATCACCCAGATCGTAGGTCTGCGCCTTGCCAGGCTCGATCAACTCGTACCGCTGCGTATCCCGGTCGAGCCGGACTACGAAGTAGCGGAGATGGTCGAGCTTGTCAGGTGGCGCCAGCTGCGCGGGCATCGAGCTCCTCCCTGGCCTTCTGCCCGGCCTGGAACGACTCCAGGTCGAACGGATGGACGTCCCTGAACGCCATGACAGCGTCCAGGAACGTCCGGGTGTCCGTAACCCCACCCCTGGCCGCGGTGAACTCGACCAATGCGGTGCCGAGCTCGGTGTTCGCCTGATCGGCGTCCACCTCGCAAACGGCAGCCAGCACTGGTACGATGTCCGCGACCATGGCAGGGCCTCAGCTCACAGCGTGCGGTAGGGCTGGATGCGGTGCAGGGGCTTGGCGACGACCGAGGCCAGGCCGGAGCCGGTGTTCACCAGCTGGGCGTAGCGGCCGGTGGCGCCGGTCAGGGTGCCCTTGCCGCCGGGAACCACGGTGACGGCGGAGCCGACGGTGGTGAAGGTGCCGGGGCCGGCATCAGCGCCGTTGGCCAGGGGCGCCAGGGCGATCGCAGCCATGGCCGCGGTGCCGGCGCTGGCGACGGTGACCATGTCCGTGACGGCCGCGATCGAGTCGAGAGCGGCCTTGACCTGGGCCGGGGTGCTGGTGATCGCGCCGGAGGAGTCGGTGGCGTAGCGGACGACGATGAGGCCGCCGGTGACCTGCACCGTGAGGGCCTGGTCGTTGGCACCCGGATCGACGAACTGGGCCTGGATCAGGTTGCCAGCGGCGCCGGGGGTGACAGCGGTCAGGGTGATGGTGTTGGTCGTGCCGAAGGTCTTCGAGGCCGCGACGGCCGCGGAGGGCTCAGCGGTCTGGAGGGCCACGACGGCATCGTTGCCGAACATGGAGCCATCGACGTTCTGCCCAATCGGGTTGTTGATGTCGACCACCCAGCTGTTGTCGCCGGGAGCCAGGGTTTCGTAGACCTTGGCCTCATTGAGGCCGAGGAGGAAGCGTTCAACTGAACCGGAGCTGTTGCTCATGGGATGATTCCTTGGGAGGATGGTGTGTTGGTTGTACCCACGGCGGCGTTCCCGTCAAAGGGGCACCGACCGTGGAACGGCGGTTCACGGCGCGGGGTGCGTCACCGCCTTGATGTGCTGGACGAAAGCCTCGAACGAGGCGCGCTTCGACTCGGGCACAACGCCCTCGTCCAGAAGCAGGAGCCTGGAGACCGACTGGAGCAGGGCGGCGCACGCCTCAGTGCTCTCGGTGATCGCCCTGCGGACGGCGTCGCCGTCGTCCTCGGGAGTCATCACCGTGTCGTCCGCCAGCTGGAGAACATCCCCCTGGTGGATCTCGATGGCCAGCTCGTCGACCAGGCTGCTGTAGTCCGTGATGGACTCATGCAGCTGCTTGGCCTTTGCGAGTACGGTCCTGAACGGGTCCGCTTCCCTGACGGTAGCGAGCTTGCCCAGGGGTCCGTAGATCCGCATCAGATTCTTGAGGGCCGCGTCCCCGCGGGCGTTCTCCTCAAGGTGTTCCAGGGCTTCCGCCCCGAACACCAAGTCATGCAGATCCAAAGCCGATTCCTTGACAGACTTGGGCGCCAGACGGCCGCCCGAATGGAGATTGAGATGGGCCGCGAACTTGCTGGCGGTCTTGTCGTCCTTGAACTTGAAGACGACGTGATCCTTGTGGAAGGAGTGGGCGCTGCCGCCGTGCAGATGGGAGGACGAAAACGCCTTACCCATGACCTTGTCGTCGGCGTGCCGCTTCACCTTCACGGTGCACTCGTCGAGCGCCTCGACCTCGAACCCGGCATCGGCGGATTCGACGACCGCGGCTTCGGGGGCGAGGGAGAAGAGGTCTTCGGAGACCCCGATCATGTTCTTGTAGATCTTCATGGTGGTTCCGTAGAACTTGTCGGGGTTGGATTTGCGGATGTCGCCGTAGGACTTCTCGGCGGCCACCTCAGCACGCGCCCATACAGCGCGGTCGATGGGGCCGACCTTGGCCTCGGAAGAATCACCGCTCGTCGACGCATCGGCCGCCGCGACTCCGGGGCTTCCGGACGCCTGTGCCTGCTGCGCAATGAAGGTGGAAATGCCGGGAGCAGTGCCATTGCTGTGGTGGCGGTGGTGCTTCCGCTTCTTCGCTCGCTCCTCCAACTCGCGGGCCTCCGCGATGAGCTGCTGGTTGATGGCGGCGACGGCCTCGGCGACCACGGCGTCCTGCGGCTCCAGGATGTACATGAGCACATCGCTGACCAGGCCGGGAGCGATCTTGTCGTCCGGCTTGCACAGCATGGCAGTGCTGCCCGTCTCGGAGAGGCAGCTGCGGGTGACCGTCTCCTCGGCGTTCCTGTCGAACATGGCCACGAGCACAGGCTGGGCCTGCCCAGCGATCTCGATGTCCACGAACGCCCTGGCGACCTTGGCGTTCTCCATCACCTTCCGGGCGATGGTCATCGCGGCCGCGCCGAACGCGGTGCTGGTCATGCGGGGGTCGACCTGGACTACCGATTCCAGGACGCCCTTGCTGATGGCCTTCTCGATGAACTTGGTCGGGTGCCGGAACTCCGGGGCGCCTTCGCACGAGAGGTCGTTGTAATAGCTCTCAGCCAACGCCTTGAAGGCGGCGCGACGCGCGTCCACATTGGTCGGCATGTCCAGGCTCCCAGGGCTTGCGCCGGAGAGCCTACCGACAGATGGCTACTTGGGCAAGCTCTTGGGCTTGTCGAGCCACCACCAGAGCCACAGACCGAAGATGACGGCAAACGTCACCCCAGACCACACCCAGAACAGCATCCAGCTGAAACGGGCCTCGGCTTCCGCCATCACCACCACAGGATCGTCGCCGTGAAACGGCGGTTCAGGAATAGACGGCGGCGGTTCGGGGATCTCGACGGGAGGCGGAAGGGGCCCGAACAGCTCCTCGATGGTGGGACCTACGACCGGCGGCGGACGCACGGGCGCGGGGCCTTGGATCTTGAACACCTTGATGGTGCGGTACCCAGCGGGCCCAGCCCACGCGATGGCGCTCGCATGCGACTTGAACCTAAGGTCGATATGGAGCTTCCCGCCCTTCGTGGGGTAGTACTCCTTGCCGTTTCCGACATCGTCGACCTCGAACACCCGGTCGTCGGGACGCGTCCGCGCCAGGTAACCGGTCTCGACGGGGATCAGCAGCTTCGTCCCGAACGCCCAGCGGGGCCGACGACCACTCAACGGGACGGCTACGCCGTAGGGATCTTCCCGGACGTCGGTCCGCCCGTCGGCGGTGATCCACCGCCACCTCTCGCCTTTCGTGGCGTGGTAGGCGCTGTCGATGGGGTCGACGGGGCTGTAGGCGGTGGCGACGACTTCGACCCAGTCCCCGAGCCACCCTTGGTGCTCCTCGACCGCTGCCAGGGGGAGAACGGCCGCGACGAGAGGTAGGTACCTCCGCAGTGCGATTGACATTGAAGCTCCTTGAGCGCCCTCACTGTGGAGAGGCACCATCTGTTCTTGTACCCGCAGTAGGGGCAGATCAGTTCCAAGATCGGGTCGCAATAGTGTACGACCTGCCGACCTCTCTTGTGTCCGCGAGCTATGACCCTCTTCCGTGGTGAGCCGGGTTTCATGCACAACTCGCATTGTCACGCGTAATCGGCCATGTCGAGCGCTTCTGCCTCACTGATCAGCTTCACGCCCAACTTGCGGGCGTCCTTGGCTTTGTTGCTGGTGCTGGAGGGGTCGGCGATCACCAGGTAGGTGCAGTTCTTCGACACGGAAGACTTCCAGACGCCACCGGCGGCCACGATGATGTCGATCAGCGCCTCGCGCGGCAGCTCGGTCGCACCGGTGATGCAGAAGGTCTGCCCATCCCACGCCTTGGTGACCTTGCTCAGGTCCTTGGCGACGGGCTTCGAGACCCTCAGCGCTGCCGCCAGACGGAGTATCTCATCCCGGAGGTCATCGAGGCCGGCTTTGAACCAAGCTCCACGAGCCTGACCCAGCGCCGGCACGAAGTCGGCGACGCCCAGCAGGTCGTCTACCGTCTTGGCCTGGAAGAAGTCGACGGCCTTCTGGGACTCCACCTGGCCGCACCCCTCGATGCCCACCGAACCGAACAGCTCGGCCAGTGTGCAGTCGCGGGACTTCTCGATCTGCGCGAGGATCTTGTCGGCCATCGCGTATCCGCCGGCGGCGGCCTTCAGCTGGTGCCGGTCCAACTCGTACAGGTCGGAGGGCTTCTCGACCGGGCCTCCCAGCGCCATCAGCTTGTCCAGGGTCTCGTCGCCCAGGTACATGATGTTCCTCTTGGCGATCCAGCTGGCCACCCACCGGAACGCCTGCGCCGGACACGCCGGGTTGGGGCACCGCTGGCGGGGACCGTCGGCGACGGTGCGCGTCTTGCAGGAAGGGCACTCGGAGGGGCGCACGAAGTTCTGGCCGGCGGGACACGCCTTCACGACGGCCGTCACTCGGGGGATGACCTCGCCGGCTCGCTCGATCTTCACCGTGGCTCCGATCCCGAGGGTGCCCTTGGCCCCGCCGACAGATCCGACCTCGATGCGCTCCACCTCGTCCCAGTTCATGAGGCTGAGGTTGGTGATCGTCGTCCCGCCGCAGGCGGTGGGCTTGATCAGGGCCACGGGGGTTATGACGCCGGTGCGCCCGACCGAGTGCTCGATCCCGATCACCTCGGCCTGCGCCACCATGGTGCCCTTCCACTTGCCGGCGAACGCCGACCGGGGGCACGCGTCCGACCACCCCAGCTTCGCCGCGGTGGACCTCCCGTTGATCTTCACCACGCAGCCATCGGCCAGGTAACCCAGCGACTCCTTGTACGTCTTCCACGACTCCCACTGCTCGACGATCTTGTCGAGCTGGAAGACGACCTGGAGCGTGTCGGCGGGGGAGAAGCCCCACTGACCCAGGGTGGTCATCACGGCCATCTCGTTCTTGAACATGTCGGCGGCGGGCAAGCCAGTCAGGTCGATACCGACGGGGTTGGCGTCGAAGGGCACGAACAGGAGATGCTCGGCCAGCCTGCCATCCTGCCGGCGGACGGTGCCGGCCGCGGAGTTGCGGGCATTGGACGCACCCTCGGGCTTGAAGTATTTCTCGAACGCCTTGGTGGGGACGATCATCTCCCCGCGCACGTCCACCGGGAAATCGGTGCAGGGGATGGTCAACGGCACGCCGCGCGCCTTGCAGGCGGAGGCGGTCACATCCTCGCCCTCGGTCCCGTCTCCGCGCGTGGCCGCCTGCACCAGGCAACCGTTCCGGTACGTCAGCTGGACCGACAGCCCGTCCAGCTTCGGCTGGACCACCACGGACTTGGGCAGCGCTATGCCCTGCTCGTTGCACAGCTTGGTCACCCGGTCGAACCAGGTCTTGATGTCCCCGGCGCTGAAGCAGTTGTCCAACGACCCCATGCGGGTGGACAGCTTCACCTTCTTGAGGGTGTTGCTGGCGGTGAACCCATGGCCGGTCATCGACAGGACGGGGTGGTTGGGATCGAGCTCCCGCAGCTGATCCCGGAGGCCGTCGAACTCTTCGTCGGTGATCCCGGAATCCTCGCCGCGGTAGTACTTCTTCGCGGCTCGGACTATCTGGTTGGCGAGGTCGGTGGCGTGGGCTTCGGTGTTCTTTGTCATGGTCCCTCTACCCTACAGGTCTCCCGGAACCGGGCCACTCCTTGGAACGGCGGTTCACGACCCGGCCGGTTCGAGCGAGCGAAGCGAGCGAGACAGCGATATAGAGATAGCGATATAGAGATAGCGATATAGAGATAGAAGCTAGCGCTATGCCAATAGCGATAGCGCTACGAATAAGCGTAGACGAGGCCCTTCGCGGGATTGATGAGGCGGACCTCAGTGAACTGCACCTTGCCAGCAGCGACCCTGCGGATGGTCCAATCCACCCACTCCCGCGCCTGCGCTTCGTTGACCGGGTCGTCCTTCCAGACGGGCACCGTCTGCCCATCGGGACGCACTCCGAGCACCTGCCAACGCGCGGGCGCTGTTTTCTGAACCACCGGTTCACGCGGCCCATTGAGGAGGGCCAGCAGCTTCGGCTTGTACCTCACCCAGTACGCGCGCCGCACGTCGGGCTTGGCGTTGTTCGGGCACCCGCAGTCCTCGCAGGCGGACCAGTCCGGGAAGTTCACACCGTGACATGCGGGGCAGAGTTCCATGCTCATGACTTCGCTCCGTTGATCTCAGCCATCATGGTTCCCAGGAACCGTGCCAACGCATCCGTCTTGGATTGGGCGTCGCGCACCTCCCACATCCGCAGGACGGATGCGGTGAGACGCGGCTGCCACGGCGTGAGGCGCAGGTACAGCACCCCCTCACCGGAGACGACGGAGTACCCTGCGCTCAACCAGTGGGTGGACGCCCAGCGGTCGATGGTCCAGCGGTAGTTGATGTGGTCCACGACGGTCATGGGCCCACCTTACTACCGGTCCCGGCACCTGTTCAACGGCGGGCCGCACCAGTGCGGGAGATCTCCGCCATCAGGCGCATCCGGACCCCCGGATCCCTCTCCGTTATCAGACGGTCCGATTCCTGTGCGCTCAGACGGATCGGGCCCTTCACCGTGCTGACGAACCGGTGCACGGTCTCACCCTTTCCAACGAGCAGGACCACGGACAGCGGCGGAACCGCAGGGTCCCTGGCCACCTCGTGCATGGCGGCTGCCGCATCGGATGCCTTCAACCTGAGTTTCGTGGGACGAAGCATACCGGAGGGGTACACGTGGGCGTCCAGTGGACGAGTTGTCATAGCGCGTCGTTATGCATGGTACTTCGTGCAGATCAACAAGTCGGGGGTTCCATCGGCGGTGGCTGGTCACTAGCCTGGCGGCATGCCCTCAAGGTCTCCTCTCCCAGGTTCCACGGAACCGGCCTATCATCGGGCATGTTCTTCCCCACACGGCGGCCCCCCTTTCACATCCACCGGCGTTCAGCCACAAAGGCCCTCTCGCTCCGTCGGCGAGCGGCCAGAATCCCAAGAGGTCAGTCAATGACAGGTGCCCGTATCCGCATGGGAGCCGATGAGCTCATCCATGCCATCCACAGCTTCCTCGACGCCGCTCGGACGGACCTCTCCCCCGAGGACCACGAGCGGGTGGTCAACGCCACCGTCGACAAGTGCGACGAACTTCTCGACGCCCAGGAAGCCGGCCACCACGACGCCTGCAACCTCCCCGCCTCCACCACCTGACAAGGAGCCAGATATGGCCCTCCCTCCCGACATCGCAGCCCACATCGCAGCCCAACTCGGAGGCGGCCATCGCCGCCGCAAGCCGAAGGACTCGGTCATGTTCCCGAAGGTGCACACCCGGCGCCTGCTGGAGCTGGTCGAGGAATACCAGGCGAAGAAGAACAAGGCGGGCTACCACCAGGCCAAGCTCGACCTGTGGGGCTTCATCCGCGACATGCTCCCCATCACCCGCGGCAAGAGCTGCTCCATCAACTACGACAACGCCCGCTATGTGATGATCGACATCATGGGCCCGGTCGAGAGCCACGAGCCCGGTGGGTTGACCGAGGAGGGTGATCGCATCCTCGCTGCCTGGGAGTTCCCGCCCGAGCGCATCCACCGGATCATGGAGCTGTCCGACTTGGACTCCGCGAGCGACGGGCCGCTGTCGCGCTACGAGCTGTGGGACTACCTGGCCAGCTTCATCCCGGCCATCGACGAGAACCCCGGAGCAAGCTTCTCCATCCGCATCGACACCGAGTGGAAGGGCCTCCTCCACATCCAGCGGAAGGACTCCGACGATGACGCCTGAGGCGGTAGACCACCTGATGGACGTCCTGGCCGAGGACAACGAAGAAGCGATACGCTTCGTCGGCCTCGACGAGGCGGTCATCGGCATCGCCAACCAGCACGCGGGCCTCAAGCCGGTCCTGTGCTACTCCGAGCGACGCATCCTGGACACGCTGGCCAAGAAGCAGTTCCAGGATGCGGAGGATCCCGACGAAGCCGCCCGCGAGTGGTACGGCTTCAACATCCAGTGCCTCGCCGTCGGGCAGGGCACTCCAGTCATCATCAGCGACGAGGATTACGAAGATGTGGACTTTCCCCACCAAGAAGCCCAGCCCATCGACGGAGAGGGCTCCGCGACCGACTGACGACCTGATCGACAGCCGGGCACCGCAGAAGCGCGTCCCCAGGGTGTTCGCGCTCACAGACCCCGCGACGAAGTTGGAGCTGTTCCAGCTCTACGACAACTTCAGTGCGAGCCGCACCCACGCCAACAAGTTCAGGCTGTGGCACCGCATCTCGGAGCTGTATCCGGCCACGCTGGAAGGGCAGTGGCACATAAAGACCCCCGACGCGCTGACCTTCGAGATCCACGAAGGCCCGTCCCCTGACCGCTAACCAAGGAGCATGTATGCGCCTCCTCCACCTCCTCCCCATCCTCGCCCTCGCGGGCTGCTTCGAGCGCGAGGCCCCGCCGGGCCCCGTGGTCGACTCCACGCCGGCGACCAAGATCACCGGCAAGGCGGTCGCCTGGTGCGACATGCGCTCCTGCTCCCCCAACACCTACCGGGGTATGGAGTCCACCACCCACAGCACCGTCGAGAGCTGCCTGATCAACCGGGGCGTGCAAGTCATACCGCGGATGGGCAAGTCCCCGGGCGAGACCCTCAAGTTCGCGCTCACCGAGGCCAAGGCGCTGGGCGCCGAACACCTCCTCGAGGTGCGCATCGACCGCTTCATCGTCACCAACAAGGTGACGACCCTCGCCTCCCGCCAGGACGGGCTGGGCGGCAACCTGTACACCCAGCAGAACGCCTACGGGGTGGAGTACACGACCCTGGCGCTCGGCATCAGCGCCACGCTGTACGACCTCAAGACGGGCTTGGTCGCCGGGTCCGCCAGCACGTCCGGCACCTACACGGGCGACGCTCAGGCCAACCTGGCGACCAGCGTGCGGGCCGTCGTCAACGCCATGGTCGCCCCCTGAAAACAAAACACCCAGCGCGCGAGCGCTGGGTGCGGGGCAACTACCACGTTTCCCCCCATCACTTGGCGGCGGGCTTGGCCTTCTTGCCTTCGGCGAGGCGCCAGACGGCCTTGCACGACTCGGTCAGGTTGGCCGTGGTGACGGGAGCCGACTCCTTCTTGGCGAAGGGGTTGGCCTTGACGGGCTTCGCAGGCTTGGCAGCCGGCTCGGGAGCCTTGGCGGGCTCAGCGGCCTTGGCAGCGCCGCCGACGCCCAGCTCATCACCGCCGCCGAACAGCGAGGCGGCGGATCCGCCGCCGCGGGCCTGGGGACGGCCGCTGGCGACCAGCTCGGCATCGCCGGGCTTGCCGGTGCCGAAGGCATGGCGCACCGCGGCAGCCTCATAGCGCAGCTTGGAGGCGTGGGTGGCGTCACCGCCGTGGGCTTCCATGTGGTCCGCCCACTTGTCGAGCACGCGGGCCAGAGGGCCGTGCTGCTCCTGACCGACGGTGCGGACATGCAGCTTGGTGTGGTCCTTGACGGTCTTCTTGGAGATGCCGGCGGCCGCGACGTCCTTGGCGAACTCGGGGTCGGTCCTGCCCAAGGTGACGAAGTGGCGGAAGCCGTGGTTGGCGGGGATGCTGTCGGGCTTGGTCAGATCGCCGACGGAGAAGCCCCACTGCCCGTGGCCGCGCGCACCGATGCGCTTGTTCTCATGCCCCAGCGACGGGTGCTGGAACGACATCTCGGTGAGGGCCTTCGAGGTGTCGGCGACCAGCTCACCCTCCTCGTCGACCAGCTTGAAGTCCTCGGTCAGGAACACGGGAGTGAGTATCTCGAAAGGCATGACGGGCTCCTGAGGGGGAGTTTGTTTGGGAAGGGGTTGACCGACAGGGTATTGACGACGGGATGGTGTGCAAGCGCGTCAAGATCTGAAACGGCGGTTCACGGCAGCACAGTGGCAACAAACAGGTTCCCAGGGACCCCACCCCGATAGACTCCTCCCATGGAACAGCGCATCGAGATCAACGTGGAGCACTGCGGCTTCTGCACCACCCCAGGCGCATGCCAGCAGCTCGACAAAACCGCCGACGAGTACGTCATCGACCTGACGGGGGGCCTCATGTCCTCCACCCATGCCGCCTGCGTCCTCCGCCGCGCCCAAGCGGCCGGAGGCAAGCCGGTCCACCTGCGTCTGAACCGCCGCAACTTCGCCATCGCCCATGCCCTCGGCATGGACCACTTGGCCACCATATCCATCGAGGTGGTCGATGGTTCCTCGGAACCGACCCCCGCCGTAGCATCCAGCATCCCTGAAAGGACCCCATGACCGATCCCAACAAAACCGCCGTCGCCTTCGTCATCGACGAATCCGGCTCCATGACCGGACGCCGTTCCGACGTGGTAGGCGGCTTCAAGACCTTCATCGAAGCGCAGAAGAAGCTGCCCGGTGAGTGCAACGTCTCGGTGACCACCTTCTCCGACGTCGCGAAGATCGCCTACACCGACCGCGACATAAAGAACGTCGGCGACCTCGAGTACCACCCGAACGGCTTCACCGCGCTCTACGATGCGGTGGGAAGCACCATCAACGAGCTCGGTGCTCGGTTGACCGCGCTGCCGGAAGACCAGCGGCCTTCCCGCGTCATCCTGGTCATCATCACCGACGGCCAGGAGAACTCCTCCACGGAGTTCGACAAGGCCAAGGTGAAGGAGATGATCGACCACCAGCGCGAGAAGTACAACTGGGTCGTGAACTTCCTCGGGTGCGGCCTCGAGGCCATGGCCGAGGCCGGGAAGATCGGGATCGCCGCCTCCAACACCGTCCAGTTCAGCAGTGCCAACGCCTCCGCGGCGTTCGCCAACACCTCCCAGAAGGTCGGCCTCTGCCGCAGCATGGACCCCACCGTCTACGCCTGCGCCATGAACTACACCGACGGCGACCGCAAGAACCTCATGGACGACCCCCAGCCGTGACCCACCTCCCTTTGTACCTGCACCGAGTGGGGGGCGCCGAAATCGCCATCATGGTGGATGCGGTGTCCTCGTACGAGCCGGCCGTGCACAGCAAGAAAACCCGAGATGACGCGGGAGTGCCAGGTTGCGAGATCACTACCACGAACGGCCGCACCTTCATCGTGACGGAGACGTTCGATGAGGTACATCGAGCGGTGCGGCGCAGGCACTCGGAGGTTGGCTGATGCCGCGCCTCACGTTTCCTGAGCTGACTCCGGGAGACGCCATCGCGCTCCTGGAGTCCAACTGCACCGACTGGAGCGTCCACAACCGCGACTGGCCCCGCCACGGGGCCAGGTACGAGGTCTGGGCGATCCACTTCTTCGCCCTCGGCAAAGGCGCCGGCCGCACCCTCGGGGAAGCCGCCCAACGAGCCGTAGCCCACATGCGTCGGATGGACGCCAAGATCCCACGTGCCACGTGGGAGGAGATGAAAGCGATATGAGAGTGTTCTGCGATATGGACGGCGTGCTCTCCGACTTCGTCGGAGGCGCCTATGCCCTGATGGGCGCCACCCCACCCCCGCTGGACGGCACCTCCTCAGCCGAGAACGTCTTCGAGACCTTCGGCGGCGAGGTGTGGCGGCGCATCGAGGAGAAGGGCGAGGCGTTCTGGGACAACCTGGAGCCGTACCCCTGGGCTCGGGAACTCTGGAAGTTCCTCAACGAGTGGTCGACCGGTTCCCTCTACATCCTCACATCCCCCGGCATGGGTCGCGCGGCACAGCACGCCTGCCCGGCCAAGCTCCGCTGGTGCCAGCGCGTCTTGGACGCCGACTCCAACCGCGTGATCCTGGCGCGGTCCAAGTTCGTCTGCGCCCACCACAACGCCATCCTGGTGGACGACACCCAGCGGAACATCACCGCCTGGGAAGCCCGCGGCGCCCCGTCCGTCCTGTTCCCCATGCCGTGGAACAAACGGCACGCCGATTCAGGCGTCGACAAGCTCGCCTACATGCGCCAGGCGCTCAACCATCTGACGAGGCCCAAGCCGTGACCGACGTGATGCTCGACCTGGAAACCATGTCCACCAGGCCCAACGCCTGCATCGTGGCCATAGGCGCTGTGGAGTTCTCCGAGACAGAGGGGCTGGGCAAGACCTTCTACGAGGTGGTCGACCTCGAGTCCTCCATGCGCCGGGGCCTCCACGTGGAAGGCAACACCATCATGTGGTGGCTGCGCCAGGAGGAGGCTGCCCGCAAGGCCATCGGAGTGGCCAGCTCGGACCTGCCGGAGACCCTGATCCGCTTCACCGCCTTCCTGAAGAGCATCAAGGGCCCGGGGCACCTCCGGGTGTGGGCGAACTCCTGCTCGTTCGACAACGTCATCCTGCGCAGCTCGTACCAGGCGTGCGGGATGAACCAGCCGTTCGACGGGCGCGCGGATCGGTGTTACCGGACCATGAAGGACCTGTGCTACGACATCAAGCCTGTCGTCACCCCAGGCACCACGAAGCACAACGCCTTGGACGACGCGGTGGCGCAGGCCGAACACCTGGTCGCCATCTGGAAGAGCCTCACCCCGCAATCCTGAAACGGCGGTTCACGGAACCCTGTCCAAGGTCCTCCGGAACCGGTATCTTGGCCGCATGCCACAGGACCCACCACCCGACGACCGATCGACCCACCACCCGGTGATCGTGGATACGGAACCAGTCGACCTGACCCGCGTGTGGAAGGACTGCGCCAACGCAGCCGACAAGGTGGTCCGCCAGGACGGCACGGTGAACTACCGCGCCGCAGCCTGCGCCGACCCAGGGGTATGCGCTTGCCCAGCCTGCGGGCGCTACCACTGGTCGATAGGTTTCTGGCACCAGTGCACCCGGTGCGGATTCGTCTACCCCACCAACGCGTGGGCCATGTTCTCATGGGGTTGCGCCGCCGGCGCCCATGCTTCCTGCTGCGCGGGATCCAGCCAGCTGGCCACGCAGCGGATGGCGCACCCCTACTACCGCTACGGCTTCGAGCACCACTCCGAAAGCACTCCTGACACGCGCTGGGAGCACTTCCACCGCATATCCTGGGAAGCCGTCATGAAAGACGTCCCGCAACCCACCCACCTGAGGATCATATGACCGATCGCGCCACCGTACTCCGCGAATACCACGAAGGCTTGGACGAGGGCAACGTCCTCGGCTTCTTCGAGGAGCACAGAGCCCTGTCCAACTTCCACATCGAGCAGTTCAAGTACGCGGGCATCACCTGGCCGGCGTCCGAGAACGCCTTCCAGGCCATGAAGGTCCACAACCCCACCCGCCTGACGCTGCTCGAGTTCGCCGCCATGACCCCGGCGGAATCCAAGAAGGAGGGGCGGAAGGCGCCTATCCGTCCCGACTGGGAGACCATCAAGGTCAAGACCATGGGGGACATCCTCCGCGAGAAGTTCACCCAGTGCACCTACGCCAAGCGGGTGCTCCTCTCCACCACGGGAGGGGTCCTCGAGGAGCACAACTGGTGGCGGGACACCTACTGGGGCATCTACGGTGGCGCGGGCCAGAACTGGCTGGGGCGCATCCTCACCGACGTGCGGGCGGAGCTGGAGATGGGCCTCAGCAAGACCGGCGTCCCCATCCCGCCCAAGTGCCCCATCTGCTATGGGCCGACCACATGGGCCGTCGTGGGCAACTCGGTCGACTGCCCGGAGTGCGGCTCCTTCACCATGGCGTCGGGCATCCTGGTACCGACCAACGAGACCTGACCATGCAGATCACGTTCAAGAAGAACATCCCCATCGACCCCAAGCACGGCGCCACCATCGGGCGCACGTTCGAGGTGACCAAGGTCACCGACGTGGGGATGCGCCACCGCAAATACTGGTTCATCGGGGACGCCCACGAGGAATGCGCGGCCTTCGCCCACGAGGTGACGGTCACGGGCGCGCCAGCGCCCGAATGACGCTGGCCTTCCCGGTTTCAGCCTTCCCCGTACGCTACCGCCGCAACCAGGAGCAATCCCATGGCTGACCACGACGTCGTCACCTTCCGCGGCCGCACCCGCATCGGAGTGGCGGACATGAATGGCCGGATCTTCCCCCGCGACACCGTCGTGCAGATCAGGGACCACATCAACGCCCACGCGGCCGCCATCCCCATCGTGAAGGGCTACGAGGACGTCGACAACGGCACCATCCCGAAGGAGAAGGTCATCGGGCTGGTCACCGGAGCGGACATCGACGGGGAGGGCCTGCTCTGCCTGAAGGTGCGCTTCCTGCCGGCTGACCCTCCGTGGGCCGACGTGCTCCCGACGGAAAGCTTCTCCCTGGGCGCCAGCTACCTGGTACCGGACGCCTGTGCCATCGCCCTGAACATCGCCGAGGACGGCAGCAAGGCGCGCGTCATCCCGCCAGGGGTCACCCCCCTGGCATTCGTACCCATGGCCGACGAGCCTACGCCTTCGGCGGATCACTCGGCTTAGGCGGGTCCTCGGGGAGCGTCCAGTCGGTGTGCTGGATCTTGCCGTTCCAGTACGCCTTGATGGCCACCGGGACCATGTTCGTCACCATGTAGATGCCCGCCAGGATCGTCAGGCGGTTCATGTTGGCGTCGCTCAGGAGCTCGTGGCCCAGGTAGGCCGCGACCATCAGGCCGATGATGATGAGCACCATGCCCATGTTGCTGGAGGTCCACCCGTCGCCCTTCAGCTGCGGGACGGAGTCCTCCGCCTTCTTCCAGAGTTCGTTCCAGGCGTTTCCGAGGTTCATGGGTTTCCCTTTCAGGAGTGCAATCCCAGCGATGGGGATCAGGATGAGTGCGAAGAGGAGCTTAACGCCCCACGGTAGAGAAGGAGAGGCCGGCGCACCAGCCGATGGGTCCGCCTTCGTATGGGGCGATTTCCCAGACCCCGACGCCCCAGTGGCGCCAGAAGCGCCCGAGCTGGCGGGGCGGGTAGATGGAGACCCCGACGCCGGCGCCTTGGTTCCCGGCGACGACGTCAGGGGCGACGACCCCGTAGGCGAGCCGGACTGGCGAATACCGGAGCCCGACATTGAACCGGGTACCGGGTTCGACCCCGGATCCGCCTCGGTAACCGGCGATTGTCCCGAGGTCGAGGCCGGGCGCCCAGAAGGGGGCATAGCATCGTTGGGCAAGGCGGACTTTGACGAGTTTTGTGGCTTCATCGTCGAGGGGCTTTCCGTCGTGGCCGACCGGTCCATACAGCTGACCATCATCCAGCAACCAGCGACCAAGCTCAGCGCCAGACAGGTCCTCAGCGACGATCTCGGCATCGACCTGCTCGCTGGTGCGGTAGAAGGGGTGCTCATGTGTGGTCTCCACGGGAGGAGCCCCGCGCACCGACGGTGCGGGCTTGCTGGTCAGGGCGATGATGATGATCCACACCACCAGCCCCGCGATGACGATCTTAGGCGGATCCACGGGGGAGCCCCGTCTGGGCACGCCAGTACTTGCCGCCGAACGTGCGAACGCCGGCGTAGATCAGGATGCGGTTGATGTGCGAAGCTCCGGTGGTCGCCCCGGAGTCGCGGAGCATGCAGTCGGCATCGAGACGGGAGCAGTTCACGGGACACCGCTGGTCATACAGGTAGTCGTGCGCGCAGGCCCCGAAGATCCACTTGGGGTCGAACCGATCGACCCACCACCACAACCAGCGCGGGGTGGACAGGAAGTCGGTCACGAACCCGGCGGGGATGGTGAACCAGTCGATTCCATCCAGCACGCAGGTGATGGGTCGGGCCAACTGGTAGCACCCGTTCTCCAGGGCGGCATACGCCAGGTCCCCCTTGAAGGTGATGCGCACCTGGTCGTCATCCAGGTCCCACGGCTTGAACTCGACGGAACGGGCGATCGGACGCATGCCCTATGAAACCGTTTTCCAGGGAGAGTTCAACCTGCGTCTGGGCTGAAACGGCGGTTCACCATTCATCAGGTCCCCAGGAACCGGCATCATCCCCCCATGACAGCTGAGGAACTCGCCTCCCACTTCCAACATGCAGGGCTCGAGGGTCTCGAACCCGCCGACCTGTCCGCCTTTGCGAAAGCCGCCCAGAACCCCGTCCTGTTCGGCAGGATGCTGTTCCCCAAACGCCAAAGGAAGTTCACGGAGGCCACGGTCCTCCTCGCGGGCTACGCCCATCGCACCGCGGACGCCATGCGCTTCCGGCGCTGCGGGGACGTGAACACCGCCCTCCGCCTCGAACACGTCGCCGAATCCATCTACAAGCAACTCCCGGAGTACGCCAAATGGTAAGCAAACAGTTCACCGCCATGACCCGCTGCTTCTACTGCGGCGAGGGCGCGAACATCCTCATACATAAGCAGCTCCGGGACATATCCGCCGCCCACGACAAGGTGCACGACATGCAGCCCTGCTCCAAGTGCGAGGGCTACATGCGGCAGGGCGTCATCCTCATCGGCATCAGCGACGAGAAATCAGACCGGGGCTGGCAGCACCCAGGAGAAGTCAAGGTGCGCGATCGCCACGGCCGCATGACCACCGTGCGAGGCATCCCCAACCCCTTCCGCACGGGCGCCTTCATGGTGGTCAGCGAGGACTTCATCCGGCGCGCGTTCAACCCCCCGGAACTGGTCTCCCACGTCCTCCGGTGCCGCTGGGCATTCATCGAGCACGAGGCCCTGTTCAAGCTGGGCATCCTCGAGCACATCGCCCAGCAGGCTGGCAAACCCTACCGGGTGTGCGAGTGCACCGACTGCCACCACCATTGGTGCTGGGAAGTGAAGACCGCTCCCGAGACGCCCAACCTGTCGGGCGAAGCCACCCCGTTCTGCCCCATCTGCAAGAAGCCCGCCGCAATGGCGGGCCCCGTCCAAACCCCCGCCCCTCCGGCGCCGCCGGAAGACCACTCCCACCACGTCGACAGCCACAGCTGAGGACATATATGCAGCCCAAACTCGCCAAACCCCCTGAGCCGACAGCGAGCCTGCCCGCGGTCCCCAAACCGCGGGCCATCGCCACCGCCGGCCTGTTCACCACCGACGGCAACGAGTACGACCTGTTCCGTCCGGCCACCGCGGTCACCCTGCCCGCGGCGACCTACATCCTCCGAGCCGCCAACATGCGCGGCTTCTACCTGGCCCGCGTCGAGGACCTCCCGGTCCCCGAGCGCATCTACGGCCCCCGCAACGAGACCCGCATCATGCGAGCCTACGCCGAGCGCGCCAACCAGGGCATCTCGACGGGCGTCTGGCTCGACGGCGAGAAGGGCGCGGGCAAGACGATGTTCGCATCGGTCCTCTCCCAGGAGATGCGGAAGCTGGGCTTCCCCACCATCCTCATGCAGACGCCCTACACGGGCTCGGAGCTGAACTCGGTCATCGAGCACATCGGCCAGGCGTGCTTCCTGTTCGACGAGTTCGAGAAGGTCTACGAGGAGGAGGAAAAGCAGAACGCCCTCCTCACCATCTTCGCCGGGTCGGTGGTCGCCAAGAACCTGTACATCGTGACGACCAACCTCTACTCCAAGGTCAGCTACGCCATGCGCAACCGGCCCACCCGGATGCGCTACTTCATCGAATACCGCGGCGTCTCCGAGGAGATCGTCAAGGAGTTCATCGAGCACCGGATGGTCGACCGCACCAAGCACGCCGACATGATCCGGGCCTTGAAGCACGTCCCCAACTGCAACTTCGACATCATGCAGTGCGCCGTGGAGGAGCACAACCACTTCGGCGGCAGCGTCGAAGACCTCCTCGCCATCATGAACATCAGCAGGCGCATCGAGTCCAAGTGGAAGGTGACCTTCAACGGCACCATCAGCCACGACCTCTCAAAGGGCCAGCCCATGAAGGGCACCGGAGACTGGCGGGGCGACGTCGAAGCCAAGATCGCCGAGTGCGAAAGGGACGACGCCCACGAGGGGGTGCGGCTGAACTTCGAGATCGACGTGCCTACCAAGGAGGCCAAGAAGGCGGAAGCCAACTCCCCGGTGGAGCTCGAACTGGCGACCCCTGCCGGGGAACCCGGAAAACCGGGCATGCAGAAGTACCGCTTCACCTGGCACGTGTACTTCGGCGGCGAGTCGAAGGTCACCTACGAGCCCGACGGCAGCATCAGCGTCACCACCGCCCCCGGATCCTCGGACGGTGTGGGCGTCCTCAACTTCCGTCAGAGCGCCGGCTTCAACAGCTGGAGGCAGCGGTTCTGAGCCATGAAGGTCACCCTGACTGAGACCCCGAAGACGAAGACCGATAGGTTCCTCCAGCGGCTCATAAAGGTGCCGCTGGAGGAGCTGGCCAAGCCGCAGGACGGGTACGTCGTCATCATGGACAACTGGTGGGCCCTCGACGACGAGGGCCGCGCCATCCTCTACCGCTCCGGGGCCTGGGACGTGGCTCCCCAGTGCAACAGCAACCGCACCGTGTGCGAGTACCTGTCGAAGCGCATGTACTCGGGAGCGGTCAAGTTCGTCCACATCGCTTACGTACCACAGAGAGTCCAATGAGATACCACCTGTCGTGCAGCATCATCCCAGATACCCCGATGGTCAAGGAGGGGGTCATCTATTCGGACGACATCCTGCGCCAGATGTGCGCCGCGCTGAACAGTACCCCGTGCACGGTACGCGATAAGCGCGACGGCAACAGGATCGGGAACACGCTGATAGGGACCGCGAAATACGTGCACGGCCACCTCAGCGTCGACATGGAGACTGACGACTGCGAGGTGCGCCCGGCCACGCTGCCTATGTTCACCGGCATACTGGGAGCTAAGCACGGCCCCAACGTCATCCGGTTCGACAAGTTCGACCACATATACATGGAGCCGTAAGCCAAATGAACGTCCCCATCCTGCGCGGGCGCCTCTACCGACTACAGAACGGTGGCACAGTCCGCATAGAGTTCCAAGACTCCCCAGAAACCCCGGCGGACCCCCCGCACAAGTACTCGCCGCACTACGCCACCTGCCGGGGAGACGACGGCATATGGCGCTACATCCAACCACGAGAAGACGCGGGACGGGTAACCGGCACTGATCACGACTTCTCGCACCCCCTCAACATCGTGTGCCACGCGGAGGACGAGTGAAATCCTACGTCATGCCAGCTGTCGCCATCGTGTTTATGTGCGTCCTCGTCAGCAGCATCGTGTGGGGGCTGCTGACGATCGTATGGGAGATCAAAGCGCGCAATCCTACCCCTGACCAAACACCGACCAGGTTCACCGCCGAAGCCATACCGCGGCTGAACGGTGGCCCAGCGTCCATCATCACCGACCACCAGACCGGCAAGCAATACCTGTGGGTATGCACGAGCACGCCTGTGGAGATCAAGCCGACCAAGCCGGTGAAGGCCGAGCGATGAGCGACCAGCACATCACCCTCGACGACCTCTGCCGCCTCAAGGTGGTGGCCGACAAGGTCAACAACAGCCGCACCGGGTTCTTCGAGGACAAGGGCCACTGGATGGAAGGTCTCGTGGCGAAGGACCTCGCCACCTGGGTGCAGCCGCGCGGGACGCGCTACCGGCTCTACACGATCACGGAGCACGGACGCGAGGTGCTGGCCACAGATCACCGGGCGCGGGCACAGGTGAAGGAGCTCGGCAGCATATGAAGATCACCCGGTACAAGGTCCCCCGGAAACGGTACCTTGGCGGCATGCGGACCCACCTCTGCCTGCCCGGCATCCGACCCCACGCCGTAGCGATCTGCGGACGCAAAGAGCCAGAGAAGCGCTCCATGCTGTGGCGAGAGGTGGACTGCCGGCACTGCATACGCGCCGCGGCTCTCCTCCGCACCGCTTACCTCAACGTCAAAGGGAAGAAGCGCAGATGATCCAGAACACCACGCGACGCGGCCTCCTGAAAGGCTTCGCAGCCCTGGCTGCCGGGGCGGCGGCCCTGGCTGCCACAAGAGCCCTGCCAGAACTCCCTCAGACGGCGGAACCCGCCCCCGCCCCTCCCCCGGGCCTCAAGCCGGGCCACTATCCGGGAGAGGCGGGCGTCTCCGAATACAACACCGGGCAGAAGGTGGACCAGCTGGAGTGCATGGGGTACGGCCCCGACCTCGAGGCGTTGGACGACCTCCGCTTCTGCCCCAGCATCGACCTCCGCCCCGAAATCCTCCAACGACTCAAAGGACGCACCCATGCCTAAGAAGAAACCCACGAAGCGCGTGAAGCTCCACGCCCTCGACACCGCCACCCTCCCCTACGCCGAGCACATCGGCGGCAAGGCTGCCGTGGACCTGTTCATCATGAAGCTGTCCAACGCCATCAACGCGGCGGCGCGCGACTACCCGTACTTCGCCAGAGCGCTGTTCGCCGGGGTCCAGATGACCCCCAAGGAGAAGGCGGCGCTCCTCGGCAAGGCCCGGGCTGGAAAGAAGCTCCTCCGGGACGACGGGCGCGTCACCTTCATCGGCCTGCTGAACGACGCCATCATCCGGATGCGCGGCGACGGTACCCCTCGCCTCGGCTACTACGTCGTCGACGGACAACCGGTCCCCAGCGTCGTGGCCGCCATCCCCGTGGGCGCCAGCGTCACCTTCGACAACGGGATCGTCCCCCCGGAGGTCGCCAAACGCACCCGCTGCAAGTGCGGCTGCGCGGGCTTCAAGCACGACACCGACGTGCCGAGGACACTGTCCTGGACCCCCGCCGTCGTCATCCCCGCCAAGCCCAAGAGGAAACGCTGATGCCACGCAAACGCCGCCCCGACTTCCGCAAGCTCGGGCTCCTCGACAAGTACCTCGTGATGCCTTCCGACGGCAGCGCGCGGGACCCCGGGTCCAAGTATTTCGTCCTCCGCTACGACGGCGGCGGGCGCGATAAAAAGCACATCGCGGCCTGCCGCCTGGCCATCCGCGTGTACGCCGCCGTCATCCGAGCCCACCTCCCCAAGCTCGCCGAGGACCTCGACAAGCAGGTGGGCACCCTCAGCTGGCGCGACCTCGACAAGGTCCTGAAGGCCACGAAGGCGCTCCGGTGATCTGCAACTGCTGCGGCACCTACGTACCCCGGAACGGTAAACCGCAGGACCCTGATCGGGACACTGGGTTCGGCTGGTGCCTCAGCTGCAAACCCATCGCCATCGCGGACTGGATGAAGGGCGACGGCAACGTCAGCGACAAGAAGCTCTCAGCCGAGAAAGCGGAGGCCAGATGGCAGAAGTACTACGGGTGAGCGGCGAGAACGAAGGCTACAAGAGCGACCACCCGTGCCGGAAGTGCGGTGCGTTCGAGGTGGTGGTCACCGAGATCAACGACTTCCCCGACTACCGCATCGAGTGCAAGGCGTGCGGCGACACCTACTGCGCGGACGGACCCGACGCATGAAACCGACGACGAGACCACAATGCTGGAAGCTCTGGATCCGACCGGTCGGCCGACCTGGATACGGCCGGGGCTTCGAGGGCACGCACGCCGAAGCCGAGGCGCAGGCCAAGAAGGAAGCAGGCACCGGCGGGGATTCACCGTCAAGGGCGACAGCCCTGCGTACAAACCAGTCCACAGAAGGCACAGCAGACCATGAAGCACCTCCTCCTGTGCCTGCTCCTGACGGGGTGCGGCATCACCATCCACATAGACGTCGACCTACCTAAACCGGCAACCCCTCCACCACCGCCCCCGCCGGCGGAGGTTCCCGACAGCTGGGTGCGCCAACGGGCGGAGGTGTTCGTGCACACACCGGACCCCGCCAAGCAGGTCCTCCAGCTGGCGGAACGCGGGTGGTACGTCACCGGCCGCACCTATGCAGCCGGCTTCGAGAAGATCATCGTGGAGCGCGAGTACAACGCGTTCCGCAACAAACACCGACCCGTGAAAGCGGAGGCACAATGACCGAAGACCACGAACCGGCGACGCGGATCACCCTCGGCGCCACCGTCATGCTGGAGGCATCGCTGATGTCGGACGGCACCTACAGCCTGTTCGCCACGGTGAACGACGACGCCGGAGGGACGCACATCGCCAAGCTACCCGCCTCGACCACGCAGGCGGAACTGCGCGCCATCGCCACCGCGATGGAGGACACCATCGAAACGCTGATACGAGCGCACATCGCCGACGTCCGGCTCCGACTCAACAATCCCGGGATGGCCAAGCTGGTAGACCTCCTCCGTCCCTGAAACGGCGGTTCACCGGTCCGGCCTTTCCTCGGTTCCCAGGAACCCCTTAGACTCCCGACACGAACCCCTCCCACACGGAGAACGATATGTACCTCCCGGCCCTCCCCACCCTCGACCAGCTGAAGGCGGCCTGCCCCATCGGCCCCTGGCCCGGCGACGAACGCCTACGTGAAGAACTGGCGCACATGAACTTCATGGGGCGCTTGCTCAACACGGTCTGCTGCATCCTCACCGGCGTCGACTACGCCCTGTTCAAGGACATCGACCTGTGAAGGCGCTCCAGGACCTCGACCTGCCAGACCTGGTCCTCCTGTACCAGGCAGTGCTGAAGTGGCACGCAGACGACAGCAAAACCGACGAACTGCAACAAACCGATTGACACTGAGGACCCTGCTATGAACCCCGACACCGGCCACGCCTACATGATCCCCGAGGGCATGCACGCGGGCACCAACGTCCCCATCCCCGACCAGTGGGCGGAGTGCGCCCGCGCACTCATCGCCAGCGGCACCCCGCTCTGGCACCCCTCCCACCCCTTCGACGACCTCCGCAAGTGGGCCATCGCCAACCTCAGCCCCGAGGGCAAGGCCACGATGGACGCCTACATGGCGGAGCGCTGCACCACGGAGAAGCACAAGAAGGAGACGATCCACACCGTCAAGAAGTCGGGCAAGATGGCTCGCCGGGTCTATACCCAGGCCGAACTGGACGAGGCGGCTCTCGCGGACGTCCGTGTCGACCTCAAGCAGGTGGAGGAGCGCATCGCAGCCAAGCGGTTCAGCGCGCCCTGGACCGCCCGGGTGTGCCGTGCGCAAGCCACCAAACTCCGCCGGTTCCTGGCGCGTTATGCCAGGGCCGGCGCCCACAACGCTGTCCTCAACGGGAAGATCTGATGGCCACCATTCCCTTCAAGCAGGCCGTCATCCTGCTCACTGCTGCCGACGCCGTGCTCATCGCCACGCCGTCGGCACCTAATGACACCGAGATCGCCAGCTTCGTCGGCTATGCGGACGAGCTCCCGGCCACCCTCAACCGATCCCTCCTGCGTGAGACGAGGGTGGTCCCGTGACCCGCACATGCGCCTTCTGGTGTTTCACCGTCCAACGGGAATGGTGCTGGGGCATCATCACCGGCCGCTTGCCCCGCTACCGGGAAGTGATCGTATACCGCTACGACAGGACTGGTGACTGACGTGACCCAAGACATGCGCGCCGCACTGATGGAAGACCTCCTCCTGGAGGCCCCGTGCACGTGCACCGAGCCCAGCGGCATCGGGCTGGTCGGCCACTCCGACGACAACCCCTCCTGCTACCTCAACAGGGCGAACGCCGTCCTGTCACCCCCCGCCCTTGAAACGGCGGTTCACGAAAACCCGGCCCTGCCGGAGAAGGATCCACCATGTCCACCACGACAACGCTGCTAGCCCCCTGGAAAGCAGACCTGCAAAAAGCATTCGACTCAGACCTGACCTCAGACTCCACACTCCGCTGGCTCGGCATCCCCACCGTCCGCGACTTCCCCACCCCCGGCGACGCACGACTCTGGACCTCGCGTGAATGGGGCAACTGGTGCAAGACCCGCGGCTACGACGAAGGCCGGCAGACGACCCAAGCGGTCATCTTCACCCACAAGGCGCATCCCAAGTTCACCGTGGGCGCCTCCCGCACCAACGGCGACCCCCGCGCGGCCATGAACTGCGCCGCCGACAGCCGCCGAACGGTCATCCTCTACTCCCGCGAACTGGACGTCCGCCTCCGCAGCGCCCTCGACGAGCTCCCCGACGACGAGGAGGCTGCCAAGGCCATCGTCGCGGGCTGGGACCTCTCCGAAAACCGCCCAGCAGGCACCCACGCACACGCCCACACGGTGGCTGGCGACAGCGCCTACAAGATCATCCAGGAGATCGCCCGCGACCAGAAGATCTCCATGACCAAAGTCGTGGAGAACTCCCTCGGCAAAGCGGAGGACGGCACCCCAGCACCAGCGGACTACGCCCAGAACTTCGTCGACAAAGCCAAGGCTGGCGTCCCCATCCCCAAGACGCTCTACGACCTCATCCTCGAATACCGCCGCAACCTCGCCGCCGAGGAGGCCATCCTCCGGGACGAGCGCCGCGCCCAACGCGAAGCCCGCGCCTTCAAGCCCGCCATCAAGTCCCCCAGGGAGGTGGTCGGCGACCTCGTGGGCCAGATCCAGAAATCGCGCCGGCAGGAGCTCGACGGCGTCATCGCGGCCCTCAACAGCGCCATGGACCGCGCCCGCCTGGCACGCGAGGGCCTCGACACCCACCCCCCCGTGATCCCGGACCTCTCCGACGCGGAGAAGGACGCCCGGATCGCCAACCTGGAGAAGGACCTCGCCCAGGCGGAGCTCGAGCGGGACGCCAACGCCACGGAGGCCGCCCGGGTGAAGGAGCTCCTCATCACCGCCCAGGCCGCCAACCAGACATCCAGCCAGCAGGAGCACCGCCTGACGTTCGCCAAGCTGATCCTGGAGCTCGTCACCGGCACCGACTTCAGCAACCTGGCCGCCAACCTGAAGGCGCTCAAGGAAGCCGCGCAGGACGAGATCAAGGACGCTTCCAAGTGAGGGTAGCCACCTGGGGAAGGGCAACCTTCCCCAGGTTCCCCGGAACCTCAGAATAGCCTCATAACCCACAGCGCAGGGACATATATGACACCCGCCGCCATCCGGGGCCTCGGCCTCAACTCCTCCCCAGCATTGCCTCCCCCTCCCCGTAGCCACGGCAAAGCCCGCACCGGGCCGGTGGTGTGCGAGGAAGAGGGCCTCCGCCAGTGCTCCTGCTGCCAGCGCTGGCTCCCCACCGACCGCTTCAAGTTCCGACCCGCCTACAGCTACTTCGACAACAATCTGGGCCGCCGCGTCACCAAGGCCGCCGGCGTGAACCCCATGTGCATGGAGTGCGTCCGCGAGTCCACCCGGCTCTCCAACATCCGCTGCGCCCTCCGCGCCGTCGGCTTCTCCCACTGAGGACCCCATGGCAGACCCCCGCACCCGCGCTCTGGAGGACGCCTGCGAATCCCTCCAGGTCCTCATGATACAGATCGACGCCGCCCACGACCTCGTCCGCGCCCTCCTCCCCGAGGAAGTGGCCACTGAGCTCCACTACAACGGCTACCAACGCGCCGCCGAGCGCTTCCCCGCCTACAAGCGCCCCATCACCCTCCTGAAGGACTCGAGCCTCAAATGATGAACCCCATCTACGACGACATACGCCGGCTGGCCCAGGTCATCCCCCTCGAGGAGCTCTACCTCAACGCGGACGTCCAGCAGGTCCTCGCCGACTACCTCCTGCATTGCCACCAAACCCGCAACGCGGCCCGCGAGCACACGGAGATCCTCGACCGCTTCAAGCGCCTCGCCGCTAACCGCCCAACCCAACCGGAGCAGAGCCCCACTGCCGGCGAAATGTCGGGCCTCGTCGACTGCTGGTCCGGCATCGTCCGGCGTGTCTCCAACCTCGGCACCCCGCCTAGCGCCTCGGTCACCAACAAGTGGTGGAAGCGCCTCGTCGACGCCTACACGGAGCCGCATCGCCGCTACCACAACCTCGTCCACATCATCAACGTCATCCGCGCCGTCGATACCCTCATCGGCAGCTGGACCACCCCCGCCATCTCCCCCGCGGACCGCGACCTCATCCTCATCGCCGCCTGGTTCCACGACGTCGTCTACGACCCCAAACGCAACAACAACGAAGCGGAATCGGCCGAAGTCGCCCGGCAGTTCCTCGTCGACATCCCCCGCCACGACCTCATCGACACCATCGTCAGCCTCGTGATGGCCACCAGCTACCCCAGCGCCGTGCCCGCCAACAACATGGCTCCCATCATGCGGGACGCCGACCTCTCTCCCCTCGCCTTCCCCCGCACCGCCTTCATGGCCGACGCCCGCGACATCCGTCAGGAGTACGCCCACCTCAGCGACGAGGAGTGGCTCAAAGGACGCCTGGCGTTCGGCCAGATGCTCCTCGACCAGCCCCAGATCTACGCCACCGAGTTTGGCCGCCAGCAGTGGGAGCCCATCGCCCGCGCCAACCTCGGGGAGATGGTGCACACTCTCTCCGGAGGCTCCAAGTGAAGACCCTCGCCCTCCAGCGGCGCCTACTCCGCCGCTCCCTGGCCAACAGCGCCCTCCGCGCTGCCAAAGCGACCAGGAAACGGACCTGCCCCACCTGCGGCAACCCCCACAACAACCAGTCCGCCTACTGCTGCACCACCTGCACCCCCTCTAGGAAGTGACCGTGTTCCACCTCCACGAAGGCCGCCTCGTAGCCGAATCCATGCAGGACCTCACCATCGGCGGTTGGCGGGTCCTGGTCTCCGAGGAGTTCAAGCCTGGCGCGACCCGCGTCCACGCCGTCCGGGGCGGCGCCGGCACCCTCCGCCCCGAGTTCGCCACCATCTACGTCGGCACCCCGCAGGAGGACCCATGTCCCTCGAGCGCCTCGTCCTCATAACCGGCCTCGTGGGCAACGTCCTGTCCATCGGCCTCTCCGCTTACGCCATCTGGCTCATCCGCAGCACCATCATCGCCAACATCAAACGGGAGATCGACAAG
>Ga0302236_1000535_pt1 | contig 33881 bp, 58 predicted proteins | sample AAG_UR_Gly_MG_FD_193509 | JGI IMG/M metagenome (GOLD analysis project Ga0302236, IMG submission 193509) | Enriched activated sludge microbial communities from anaerobic digester in WTTP, New Holstein, Wisconsin, United States - AAG_UR_Gly | ecosystem: Engineered > Bioreactor > Anaerobic >...
TGTAACAGGTGCCACCCGCCTTTAACGAGATGTGGCCCGGCAGGAGAGAGCCGAGGTGAAAAAAACAACCAGTCTATCAAGACTCAAAACTTTGATCAGGCGAGAGGGCGAGCCAGCAAACAACCCTCACCGCGGGAGCCTCAGCGGGTGGGTTCAAAGCCCACTCCCGCCATACGCCGGCACCTTACCCGGCATTACAACTCGTACACGTGACCTACCAAACAAAACGGAAAAAACCATGATAAGCTTGAAAGACATCTCGAGGGCGTCAATAAAACCCCCTCGAATGATAATCTATGGAGAAGCAGGCATAGGAAAAACAACCTTTGCCGTTTCTGCACCTGCACCTATTGTAATCCAAACGGAAGACGGACTGGGAGTATTAGACGCCCCACGGTTCCCCATTGCAACCTCGTTCGAGGATGTTCTAGAATCACTCCAGAGCCTGGCGGAAGAGGACCACACGTTTAAGACAGTCGTTGTGGACAGCCTAGACTGGCTGGAACCTCTTATCTGGGCGGCAACCTGTAAACGTCTGGGAGTCTCAAGTATAGAAGCTCCAGGATATGGCCGCGGATACGTTGAGACCTGCACGGAATGGCGAAAGTTCTTTGCTTACGTAACGGCCTTGAGGGACGAAAAGGACATGCTCATTATAATGACCGCTCACAGTGTCATTCAGCACGTTGAAGATCCCATACACCCGGCCTATGACATGCACGCTCTCAAACTACACAAGAGGGCCTCTGCAATCGCCGAGGAGTATAGCGACATCATAGGCTTTGCATCACTCAAAACCCTCCTGAAGACAGAGGAGGCTGGGTTTGGTGAAAAGAGAAACCGGGCCATAAGCACGGGTGAACGTGTCATTAATGTGGGTGCAAACCCGGCTTACGTATCAAAGAACCGCTACAGCATGCCTGAAACTCTCCCGCTCGTATGGAGTGAATTCGAGCAACACATACCAGGAACGAACTAACATGGCATTGATCGATTTTAACGCAGAAGCAATCGAACCGCAGTCAGATTTCAGCCCGCTTCCGGTGGGAAACTATACCGTAGTTATCACCCAGAGCGAAATGAAACCAACCAAAACCGGGAACGGCCAGTATCTACAGCTCACTCTTCAGGTAGTCGAGGGTGAGTATAAGAACCGCCTGATCTTTGACAGGCTCAACATCCAGAATCCAAACTCCGTTGCGCAGCAGATAGCCCAAAAGGCATTATCAAGCATCTGCCGGGCTGTTGGAGTCATGCACCCAAAAGATAGTGAGGAGTTGCATGATAAACCGTTCAGCGTCAAGATAGGGATCCGGCCTGCATCCGGTGAATATGGGGAAAGCAATATAGTTAAGGGGTATTCATCGCTCTCCTCCTCTCCTGTAAAGAAGGGAAACGGGAAGAAACCTTGGGAAAATTAACATGGTAACCCTTCCGAATAACCTTTTTTCTCCCACTGTTGATCTCATCTATTCCACCTACAAAAACTCCCCACCCCGCCCCCACTTGGGAGCCTCCCAGATTGGAGCCCAGTGCGAGCGGGCTTTATGGTACAGTTATCACCACTGCAAACTCCCGGCCTTCTCTGGAAGGATGTTACGGCTCTTTGAGACGGGCAAACGCGAGGAAGAACGAATTATCCGTAACCTCCGCTCTGCCGGACTCCAGGTGTGGGATCGTGGAGACGACGGGAACCAGATAAACTTCCGTATGTTCGGCGGTAAGTTTGCCGGGAGTATAGACGGGATTGTGCTTGGGATACCCGAAGCGCCCAAAACCGAACACCTTCTGGAGATAAAAACCTCGTCAGACAAGAACTATAAAGCCCTCATAAAAAACGGTGTTGAAAAAGCAAAGCCTCTACACTTTGCCCAGATGATGGTCTACATGGGAGCTTTGGACTTAAAAAGAGCCTTGTATATAGTAGTAAACAAGAATGATGATTCTATCTATACCGAAAGGTGTGAGTTCCATAAACCAACATACGATTTATTGATAAACAAGGCCGAGCGGATAGTCACGTCAGACGCCCCGCTTGAGCGGTGGGAGAGTTTCGAGTGCAAATGGTGTGAGTTTCAGAAGATCTGCAACTGGGAAGAGATGCCCCGGGTCTGTTGTCGCACCTGTGCACATTGGGGACGATGCGAGACAGAGGAGGTATGTGAACGCCATATCTTTAACCCGCACCTGGTTCACTCTGAAGCGGTGGATGCGTCAGAGGAAGAAAACTGGATCCTTTACGCCGACGGGAGACGCAATGGCCCAGGGTATTTGTCGAGTGAGGAGATGTAAGTGCAACTAAGGCCTTATCAACAGGAGTCTATTGATAAACTATACACGTATTGGACGTATAGAGGCAAACGCCCGGTAGTAGTGGCCCCAATGGGCGCTGGAAAATCCGCCATCATTGCAGGGTTCTGTGAGCAGACTTTAAAGCAATGGCCAGATACTAGAATCCTAATTGTAACCGATTCAAAAGAAATAGTATCCCAGAATGAAAAAGAGCTAAAACGATACTGGCCTGAAGCACCAACCGGGATCTACTCTGCCGGGTTAAATCGCAGGGATACCGAAGCACAAATCATTTTTGCTGGTGTTCAGTCGATATACAATAAAATGTATGACTTCTTTCCGGCCTTCTCTATCATCTGCATAGATGAAGCTCACGCTGTTTCCAGAGAATCAGATACCATGTATGGAGAGCTGATAAAATCAGCCACGCTAGCGAATCCAGGAGTAGGAATATGGGGAACTACAGGAACCCCGTATAGGTTGGATCAGGGTATATTGTGGGAAGGGAAGGATGCAATTTTCGACGGGTGCGCCCACGAAATTAAAATTAAGTATCTTATTGATAATGGGTTTTTATGTCCCATTATCTCAAAAGGAGGAATAAAGAATATAGATTTAACAAACGTCCATACCGTTGCAGGAGAATACAACCAATCAGAACTAGCATGTGCGGCGGATGATCCTGAAATTATCCGATCGGCAGTTGATGAAATTCTAATGTATGGCTCCGATCGTAAATCGTGGATGATTTTCTGTGCAGGTGTGAACCACGCTCATAACGTCCTATCAGAGATACAATCCAGGGGTATAAATGCAGATATTGTTACCGGAGACATGCAGACAAAAGACAGGGATGAGGTAATAAGGAAGTTCAAAGCAGGAGAAATAAGGGCAATCGTAAACGTAAACGTATTGACAAAAGGGGTAAACGTGCCAGAATGTGATTTAGTCGTATTATTGACGGCTACTAAATCAACGGCTAAATACGCCCAAATGGCCGGGAGAGGATTAAGAACATTTCCAGGAAAAAAGAACTGTTTACTATTAGACATGGGTAATAATGTTATGGAGCACGGTCAACTTGATAATCTCTCTCCTAAAAAGGTAGGTAATGGAGGAGCCCCGCCCTTAAAGCAATGTCCACAATGTAACGCATTAATCCATGCCAGCGCCCGTGAATGTAATCAGTGCGGTTACACCTACCCCGAACAGGAAACACTCCCCAATCACGGCACCCAGGCGTTTGATGGAGCGGTGTTGACTGACCAAATAGAGCCGTTTTGGGTTAACGTTCAGTTTGTTGAGTATAGCCGGCATACCAAGGAAGGAAAACCGGACTCAATGAAAATCTCTTACATCACAAAGGGTGGAGAGCGATACAACACCTGGCTGGCCGTCGATCACGGAGGTTTCGCAGCCGAGCAGGCTTTCAAGTGGCTCAATAAGATAGGCTCGGACGCCACCAGCGTATCAGAGGCACTGGAAGAGGCACTGTCAGGGCGGTGGCCTATGCCCAGGAGGATCCAATGCAAACAAGACGGTAAGTGGTGTCGGGTGATTGGAGAGGATTACTCTAGGGTTAAGCAGGAGGTTTTGAATTATGAGTAGAGTTTTAGTCGCGTGTGAGTTTTCAGGCACTGTAAGAGATGCATTTTGTCAGTGCGGACATACTGCCGTCAGTGCGGACATACTGCCGTCAGAAAAGCCTGGAGAACATTATCAGGGAGATGTAAGAGACATTTTAGGAGACGGCTGGGATTTAATGATAGCACACCCGCCATGTACTCATTTGGCCGTTTCTGGTGCAAGATGGTTTAAGGACAAACAGCAGGAACAAAAAGCGGCGCTGGAGTTTGTAAAAGAACTTATGGAAGCACCCATACCAAAAATCTGTATTGAAAATCCTATATCCATTATCTCAACCCGTATCAGAAAGCCGGACCAGATAATACAGCCTTGGATGTTCGGACATGGAGAAACAAAAGCCACCTGTTTATGGCTCAAGAACCTTCCGAAACTTGAACCTACAAACATTGTAGAAGGAAGAGACTCAAGAATTCATAAAATGCCCCCAGGCCCTGACAGGTGGAAAGAGAGAAGTCGTACGTATCCGGGAATTGCTCAGGCAATGGCCGCACAATGGGGGTAAAATGTCAACAGAACACTCACACCAAGCGGGCTTCCTCCAATGGTTCCGGGCAAAATACCCAGGAATTTTAATTTTCGCAATTCCTAATGGAGGAAAGCGCGACATTGTAACCGCGAAGAAACTTCAGATGGAAGGGGTTGTTCCAGGGGTCCCGGACCTGTTTGTCCCTGAGTTACGATTGTGGATAGAAATGAAAAAGCCCGGTGGGCGACTGTCAGAGGCACAAAAGGACATGATTGAGTATCTTGAGGGAATCGGGCATACCGTTATTGTCGGATATGGAGCAAGAGACGCATCAGAAAAAGTTTTGGAGTTTTTGAAATGAGCACATATCACCGGGAGCCCGAATGCTGGTATCAAGACGGACGCGGAAGGGCCCCCGCGTCTAGGGAAGCGGTTGATGCGTACCTGAAAGAACTCCATTAAACTCTTTTTTTTTCTCACTATCTACAAAAGTATTAAATACTTATAGATATAATATATGTATGTAGCAAGGTGAGAGAGATGAACACAAAAACAATGGTAAAAAAATACGAAGAAAAGGGATACACAATGGAAGACCTACAGGGAAATTGGAAGGAACACGAGAAATATGGAGTGGAATACCCGGACTGGCTCCAGATGATGAAGGAAGTTGTTGAACAAATACCAGTGAAAGACTGGTAAAATTTTTAGGTATTGTTGAAAGTTAACAATTGTGAATTTTAAAAAAATTTAGGAAGTGAAAAAAATGACAGGATACAAAAACTTTGAAAAGTATGCAATCGCTCACGGAATACACACCGGCCCGGCCACACTGAAAGAACTTGAGAAACTCTATTACGAGCACAAGGGCAGCCATTACAAGACCATTGTAGAGCTGTTCCAGGCACGAGGTACAATCGCTATGTACGCGGAGATGAACAGGTGATAGACTTCCTCCTCTCCTCCCCACTCCATTCAGAAACATTTTCAGACCCTGCACACAATTTTGTGATAATCCGCAAGCCCGTGAAACCATACGGAACCGGCGCCCATGTTCTTGTTCCGATTGAACACCTCGGAAAGAGATGTGTCGTAGTTGTGTTGGAGGAGTAAGATGTCGCCTACAAGGTTCATCCTGGGTCTCTTCGGTTCGATTGTGGTTTTGATAATCTCAACCGCCTTTGTTCTGTCATATTCGAACCTGGTAGAGACCGCAATCGAAGCAGGCATAAGTCCTTTCCTCGCTCCCATGTGGCCTGTCTGTCTGGATGCTTTTTTGTTGGCAGGTTCTCTCTTCATCCTGAGAGCCAACCTCCTTGGAGAGACACCTGCCCCAGGCTGGGCAGTTCTCCTGGTGTTCACCGGAGTCTCAACCGCGTTCAACGTCTACCATTCCCCGACAGACTTCGTAGCAAGAGCGGCCCACGCGGTTCCACCCATTGCCCTTTGCGTTTCTCTCGAACTCCTCATGATGATACTGAAAAGCGATTTAACGAGAGAGACGAAGGTGGAAGAGGTTGCAGTCGAACCTTCTCCTAACACAATCGAACCTGTAGAAGAACCAGAAGAGGTTGAAAAAGTGAGGAGGTACTTTGAGTTGAACCCAGGCACAAGTGTAAACAAAGCTCGACAGGATCTTAAGATGTCATGGAAGAGGGTGAATGAGATTAAACAATCTCAATTCCACCAGACGCAAAAGTAGCTGTAACACCGTCTTCTTTTTTTACCCAACCATATGCATGATCAGAGACAAACGAACCTGAACTACAATTCCCATCTGCTGTATAGTTCCAGGTTGCACCCGAATCTATAGAGTACATTGCATTATCAATTCTAACGTAAATACCCTCATTTACAGATATACCAAGCCACACATCGCCAACCGTTCCAAGCACCTGCGCATCTCCAGTCTCTATTGTTCCATCTGCGATCTCGTTTCCATACAGTTCCAACGACGCCATATATGGAGGAGCACCGGTTCCATATACATAAAGTGTCATAGTTTTTGCAGCATTACAGGCAGATAAAATAGTAATATCAACCTTTACACGGATTTTTCCATCTCCAGCAAGCCCGGATATTCCTCCAGATTCTAGTTGTAAATATCCTTCACCTGGCGCACCAACAAACGAAGCCACTATACCGCCATCGCGTTTTTTAGTTATACTTAAAATGGTTCCAGCCGCAAAGTCTATTGGCAAATCTACTATTTCCTGTTTGCCATCAGAATATTGAATTGTTTTTGATACCATTATGCCATCACCGTCGCATAAACTGGCTTCGCCTCTTCGGCCTGATAAGATGCCTCTGCCGTTACCACGTTTGCAACTGTCTGTTCTCCTGCCTGCTCTCTCACGGTTCGTTCCCAGAGCTCTGCATCCGGATCAATCCCGGTTGTTTTAGTTACTATCCCTTCTGCCGAAATGGAGTAATCTAAATCCGTTACCCTGAACTCCATAAGCGGCAATGTCACTCCGAGCACCGCACAAACGGCCGAAATATCCAACACGTTAAATAATGATACTGCCAGGTTACGGAAAGATAAATCTAACTTTGCTATCCCCCTCCTGTAGTTTGCGAGTAAAGAGGCGGCTAGTGTATCAATGTCAGTAGTATCATTGACATTGACATTAACTACCTTGTCAGTGTATGGAGCGCTCCCGGTTGTCGCAATCCCAACCTCCTGAACCCCTGCATTATCCCTGATAGCTATTACCCTGGTGCAAACATTATCAGGCTGGTTCTTTATTGAGAGGGTAAATATGGGTGTGTTTGCGTCTGTAATGGTATGTTCAACAGCGAAATCCCCGGCTGCCTCCATGTTGTCATACGTATCAAACTCTCCATAGGTTTTGTATGTTGCTCCTAATTTGCCATACGACAGATAAAACATGCAATTATTGTTTGCTGCCAGAGTCTGAAGAACCGGAAGTCTCATCTCTCCAGGACCAACTTCCAGATCTGCCGACAGGGTTATACCGGTTGCCTGGTTGATATGGCTCCTGTCTATCCCAGTATCTGCAAGGAGGGCATAAACCACGGCTCCTATATCGGTATCTGCTGCATATGTGGTTACATCGGTTGGATGAACCACCATATGAGAGAGTTTAAAGGTATAGTCCACGCAAGGGATTGATATTGAGGTATTGCCACCAGAATAGTTAAGCGTCCAGTCGGCAGCCACGCCATGAAATAGAACCACTCTATCTATCTCTATGGCAACCTCATCATCTGCCTGAATGTTTGATAATATATCCAGAGGAGCTTGTATCTGTGCAGTTGTTATGAGGTTTGAAGCGCTCCTCTTAATTGATGCAGAGTTAAACGCCACCAGATACGAGCCAGCTGCATAAACTGAAACGGATGTCATCGTGTGAACTCTATTATCACTTTTGGCTTTGCTGTTTCACCCACCGCTACAGCGTTTGCCAGCCCCGTTTTTTCTATCAGACATTGAGTTTCAGCCCAACCGCCAAATTTTTCGCCCATTCCCCCCCTCATAGATGTAACGGTGCCACCAGTTTCACATAGGGGAGTTCGTTGCACAGTAACAACATTTCCGGCCCTTGAAGTCCAATCACCCAACCAGTCCGGCCAGGAGAAATCGGCGTCTTGATAATATAACAATATATTCAGACCATAATTTGAGATCGTCTCTAATCCGGCAGTCATTTTTAGAAACAACTCTACCCCGTCCTGGTGCCATGTTGCTGTCATTTACAGGTCTCCATAATACGACTGTATAATTGTTAAATCGAATAAATACCAGAGCCCGAACGTTTCAACGTTCACCGGGCCAGAAATTAGACAATTGTTGTATGACGTGTGGGTCTGGTTTGTTTTGTCCCATATTTTCAGAGTCCCATACCTCTGCAGGCTGGTTGCATACTGGTACCCGGTAACACTGACCCCAACATTTACCAACCCCTGTTTAGTGATTAACCTGCTAACGGTTGTATAATCCTGAGTTGCACAGCGTATCTTCCAAATTTTCCCCCCTCTGGATTCTGTGACCACCGGGGGCGCTGCATTTGGCAACACGATCCCATTAAAACATATTTTACCACGTTCGCAGGTATATGATGACGGATCAATAGGGTCGCCGCCAACAGTAGCAGAGACGACAATTTTACCCTCTAATAAATATTCGTGAGTTGTAGGGCTCCCTGACTCTGTGAGTGTATAGGTGATGTCATCATCTGGTATTAACTCAATATAAATATCAATCGTTATTGTTTGTCCAGGTGATACGGTATTGTTATTTGCAACCTCATAAGGCAGATAAACGTGCCTGCAAATACAGTCTCCTGCACTTGTAAACGCCCCAACCTCCCATACTTCCCTGTCCACGGTTGCCCCATTTGTAAAAACCTTTTGAAGGTGGAGTTTACCGTCTGCATACTCTATTGTTGAAGCGGTTGCCTCCTGAAATCCAAGATCCGTATATTTTGTTACGAGATCTGTCTGAGATGCAGCCTCTGCCGTCTGACTGCTCCCTATCCGGATCTTATTGATAATCGCAGTGGTTTCCTGGTCGTTGAAAAACTTCGCGAAGTATGCCAAGCCCGCGTCTGTAACTATCATGATACACCCCTAAACGCTCTATCCATACGCATATCACGGGCCATAGAAGCCCGGAACTCATCATAGTTTGTAACGTTAGGTAGAACAATATCCCCGCTATAGTTTTGTATTATGGTGCTCCCTCCTGTGCCTACACTGCCATTATTCTGGCTTGCCGGTATAACGGCCTCGCCCTGGTGCAGCAGGTACAGTCCGGTTTCAGGCACGTAGTTTGTACCGGTGGCATACGACCCGGACACAGACGAGGACGAGGCGCCAATGAACGGTATTTTGCTCATTATGTCATTAAACGCCTTTACTATGTTATCCCAGATCCCTTTTACGAAATTCCACACCGCCGTGAGTTTGTTATAAATCGTGTCGTAAATATTCTGGAGCGGGGCGACTATACCCGCTGCAACGTCAACGAAACACTGAACGAATCCGGCAACCATATTTGTAGCCCATTCAGTGAGTTTTGTAAGGATATCGGCAAAAAATGTCACAACCGAATCCGTAAACTCTGTGATCCAGTCAGTAAGTTTTGTTATGATATCAGCGAAAAATTCGATAACAGAATCCGTAAACTCTGTGATCCAATCTGTAAGTTTGGTTATGATATCAGCGAAAAATTCGATAACAGAATCCGTAAACTCTGTGATCCACTCTGTGAGTTTCGTGATGATGTCTGCAAAGAACGTGACGACAGCCTCAGTAAAAACGGTTACCCATTCGGTCAGTTTGGTGATGATGTCCGCCCAAAATTCTACCATTGCTGTAGTGAATCCGGTGATCCACTCTGTGAGTTTCGTGATGATGTCATCAAAAAATGTAATTATGGCGTCTGTAAACTCTGTGATCCAGTCAGTAAGATTATCAATAATATCAGCAAAAAACGTTACAACTGCCTCAGTAAACCCGGTGATCCATTCGGTTAACTGAGCCAGAATGTCTGCGAAGAAACCCGCGACTGATTCTGTGAAATCGGTGATCCAATCAATGAGTTTCAGGATTATGTCGGCGAAGAATGTCGCTACGTTTTGCGTGAACTCGTTGATCCAGTCCGCGAGAGCGGTGATTATGTCAGCGAAAAATTCGACTGTTGCAGTAGTGAACCCGGCGATCCACTCTGTGAGTTTTGCAATAATGTCAGCAAAGAAAGCGACAATACTTTCAGTGAATCCGGCGATCCATTCCGTTAATTTCGCTATAATGTCTGCAAAGAACGTGACAACTGCCTCAGTAAACCCGGTTACCCATTCCGCTAATTTTGCCACACTGTCAGCGAAGAACGCGACCAGGGCGTCAGTAACCCCGGTGATCCAGTCGTTAAATGCAGTTATGGCCCCTGCAAAAAACTCAGTGAGTGCACTGGTGAACTCTGTGACCCAGGCAGTAACCGCTGCCATCGTGTCGGCAAACAGTTGAGCGACCGCAGCACCGACATCAGCCGCCCAGGTTGTGACGGCCGTCAGTATTCCGCCAATGGTTGTTGTTATTGACTCTGCCAGACCCGTGAATATTTTGACTACTGTGTCCTGCAAGTCGGTAAACGCCTCAACAAACCCGGTTACGAACCCAACCACACTTTCAATAATGACGGCAAACCCGGCAGTCAGAATTGTAATAATTTCATCCACCGGGAATATGGCCCGAACAAACTCATCCACCGCTATAGCTGCACCGGTCAGGGCCTCAAGCACTTTCCCCGGTAGTTCTGCAAACCAGTTGCCGACGTCGATCCAGTTCACGCCCAGGGCTGTTAGAATAAGTGTCGGAGGGAATATGATCCCGAGAATTACCGCGACAATGGTGTCAGGGCTTATACTAGAAACAGCGTTTCCTATTTTGCCCGGTATGTCTGTGAAGAATTTTACCACGTCGTCAAGTCCGACACCCATTTCAGAGAGAATTTTCGCAGGGGGAAAAATAACCCCGGCAATAGCCAGAGCCACGGCAACCGGATCAATACCGGTAATAAACCCGATCACGGACTCGGCCAGACCCCCGAACCATTCGCCTATCTGTGGAAATGCCTGGTTGAGCAGGTCCAGGATCAACAGCGGAGGGAATATAATTTTAATTATCGTCTCTGCAATACCCCCACCGTCACCGCCTGACCCCCCGGTTATGGCGTTGATGATTGTCCCCGGTAAATTCGTGAAAAAGTCTATAATTCCCTGAAACGCAGCCCCGACATCAAAGTTCTGGATCCATGCTGCGAACGCAGCACCCTGTTCAATAATCCAGTCAAACACCCCGAGCTCATTCAGAGCCCAGAGGATCGCTATGGCAGCAGCAACGCCGAGAATAATCGGGGCTGCGGCGATGAGTGCCGGGATGAGCGAGGCGGTCATGGTAGCACCGAGAGCCCCAATAGACCCGGCCAGACCAGACAACCCGGTCACAATGCTACCGGCAGACAGGGCCGGGAGAACTGACCCAAGCGCCTGCAGAGCAATAACCCCGCCGCCGATCCCCTCCATGGCCGGGGCAAACGTCGCGACCGCTCCAATCACCGAATCAAACGGGCCGAGGAAATCACCGAACCCTATGACAAGTTTGTCGAGAGCGACTTTCATGTCGTCGCCAACCCCGGTCGCTGCGATGTTCATGGCGTCAGCAAACTTTTGTGCAGACCCGGCAGACTCGTCCATCTTACCCCGAGCGGTGTCGATTGCGTCGCCTGACAGCCCCATTGCAGCCGTCAACTCTTCAAACGAGATCTTCCCATCGCCGTTGGTGTCTGACCCCTCAGATACGGCTTTTGAGAGTTCAGACATCATAGACCGCCCGGTATACCCGGCTTCGCTCATGGCGATCATGGCGGTCTCAAGGTCCTCCATTGAGAGACCTGCAGAGGCGATTTCTGGACCAAGCCTCTGAATCGTCCTACCGAAATCTGAAGAATCGACCCCGGTTTTCTGAAACATTGTTGCAAGACCATCAATATACTGATCCGCGTCAGTCAGTTCGATCCCGAACGCTTTGAACGCCGGGATCAGGTCTTCAGTCAGTTTGTCTCCCGGTGCACCAACCGCGTCGGCCAGGGTGTCAAACGCAGTCCCGGCTTTCTCCAGGTCGGCAGCAGACGTAACCCCGGCTTTCCCGAGCGCCTGAAACATGCCCGCCGCTTCTTCCATTGAGGTGTCTGCGGTGTAAAACTGCAGAATGAGACCCTCCATCGCCTCGGCGGTCTCACCAGTCTGGAGCGCCAGAACTTTGCCGGCGGAATCAAGTTCGTTCTCACGGTTCGCGACGGTCTCAAGCCCGGACGCAAGCAGACCAACACCGGCAGTCAGAGCGGCTGCAGTTGTGACCAGGGTGTTGAGCGACCCGTCAGAGTTTGCAGCAGAATCACCCATTTCGTCGATCCCGTCAGCAGCTCCGGCAGCAGCGTCCCCCATCTCGCTGACCCCTGTTGCACCTGCTGCAGCAGCGTCGCCGGTAGACGCAAACGATGATTCCACCCCGTCGAGCGACGATTCAAGCCCGCCCATTGTGGACTCGATCCCGGAAATACTAGACTCGGCTGAACTGATCCCGCTGCTCATTTCGTCTTTGAGCCCGAGAACTACCATTAATTCCTGAATAACGTCGCTCATTATTTCCTCTTCGCTTTATTCATTTCTGCCTGTATTCGCCGTTGCCGCTCAGTCCATGCAGCCATCACGAAAATCTTGTCCTGCCCTGACATCTGCCTGAACTGGTCGGGAGTATAACCGGTATCAATCAGCAGCGCAAACAGGTTTTGTCCGCTGTCGCTTACCGCGAAAGGATTCGGTTTCTTTCTGTTTCGACCCCCATGTACGGATCCCGGCCAGGATCTGATCTCTGATCTTCTGTGGGATCAGCCCGGAGGCAAAAGCATCATAATCAAGAGCCGGATCGACCGTGACCTCTGCGAGCAGGGTATTGACGGTCTCGTTGAACTCATCAACGCTCTGGTATGCCCCGAGCACGGCAGTTATTTTCTCTGTCTCTGACAGGTCGCTGCTGGTTACACCACCGACTTCTTTGGCAGCAAGCAGGACTTTGGTTGTCATCTGGTTGAGCCATGACACCTGGTCTGATGACGGTTCGAATAGTTCAACCTGTACGGTTTCGTTCCCGGTCTCTACGTCGATGGTGAACGTCTCGCGTTTTGCCGAGATGAACGCCTGTAAAAGTTTTGAGTTTTTGGCGTTCCCCAAAACTTTTTCGCGTATGTCGTTCTGAAACTTTGCCGAGAGTGCCGGGTTTTCGGTCTGTTTTATGGCCAATTAGGATCCCACCTATGAGCTGGTTGCTGACCATTCGATGAGGTAGCCAATGTCAACTGTCAGCGAGTCGGTATAAGTCCCTTCGGTCGGGAAATCCTGGTCGTTGCCTGACAGGGTAACGTCAATAAGACCCCATTTGTGAGTGACTGCCCCAGTTGAATCCGTCTTTTTACCGACCAGGCACAGAGATTTTTTGAACCCGGTGATCTTGTTGGACCAGATGATCTCGTCTGTTGCCGGCCCTGTGGTCCGTGCACCTGAGAACATGGTTTTCAGGACAAGGCCGTCTTCGACCTGCAGCATGGAAAACGATCCGGTTGTCTCTGCTGCACCGGTTACGGTGATCTTGTTGGTCTGACCGTGCACGGCTATTTTCTCAGTTGAGACCTTAGTGGACGTTTTAAAGTCCTTGGCTGACATGATGTGAGTCAGACCGGTTGTCTCTGCATCAATGTAGTAGAGATCAACCACGTCGTCTTTTGCAATGCCTGTGTATTTGATAGCTTCAACCCCGCTGTCCTCGTCTGCAGAGGTAGAGAGATCGTTTTTGAACCCGGTGTACGCTGTCTGGACTCCGTCTACGACGACCAACAGCATACCGTAATCAGCGGTTTTTGTGAGAACTATACCGCCTGCTAATGCCTGTGCACTTGAGACCGTGACGGTCTCAGAATATGCGACTCCCCCGGCGTACCATTTAACCTCCGGGCCTCTGGAAATATCAGAACTCGTTACATCTGCCATTTTTGTTATACCTCGTTATACTCGATCAGCACGTCTACCGGGACATGATACCAGTTTGTGCCAGGGTCGATGAGCCTGACCCCGCCGGTACACCTGCAGGTGATGATGTCATACGACACCGACCCTACGGTCCACCGCTGTGGGCTGGTGTTTAGTCTCGGTTTGTGCAATACCGCTCTGACCGCAGCGGCGACGGTTTCCACCTGGGCAGGACTGCGAAGCCCGCCCGTGACGGCCGGGTTTGACCAGCACGACACCTGCACTCTGGCAGATGTCGCTTTCGACACATCTTTGTCAGGGACCCCGGAGATCGGATGAATGGTGATGGCTGGCAGGGTCGGGTTTTGGGGCATACCGTCAACATAGATCCGGGTTGAGACCAGAGCAGTAACGGCAGTCGTTGCCAGCAGTTTTGTCTGGACCATGGCGGTGATCATGCGAACCGCCTGAACGCGTCCTGTAGTTCGCGTTTCACGTCTTCAACAACCTGATCTTTGTTCTCGTCCCATGCCGGTCTTAGCCAGGGGTGGGGCTTGGACCCATACCATACGACCGATTCACCCCGTTCAATCCCGAATATGGTCGCCCATTTCCGTGACTCCACTTTCCATAACCACGGGATCTTTTTTGCCTGGCTGCCCCCCGGTCCGGTTGCATACAGACCAGTCCCATACTCCAGGTAGATCCCGTGGATCTCTGAAGACCCGGTTTTGATCACCTGCTGGCCTGACTCAATTGACGCCTGGGTATTGATTGACGCCGTCAGGATCCCGTTGTCGTTGTGTTCCCTGGTGTTCTCTTTTGCTGCTGCCTCGACGTTCAGCTGCATGGATTTCAGCCCGGCCTGTTTGAGCAGTTCCGGGGCTTCGGTTGTCAGGGTTGCGAGTTTCGACCGGAGTTCGTCAAGCCCGGTAAACGAGTATGTGCTCATGTCACAACCTCCAGGTCACAGACAATATGGCTGATCTCGTTCTGCACCATGGCCTGGCGTGGTGTGCCTATGACCCGGTACGTCTCGGTGTACCCGGGAGAGAGCCCTACGATCTGCTTTCCCTCGCGGACCGTTGTACCGGCAGGCAGGATTACACCCTGACCCCTGACCACCAGTTCGCCCGGTTCCAACTGCTTGAGCGATCCTTTTGTTGCAAAAAACCGGCACGAGACCGTAGTGAGGGTCTTTGTTGCGCTCGGGACCTGCCAAGCGTCTTTTGATCCGGTTGTCTCCCCGGTCTCAACCTGGCAGGAATGACAGAGCAGGATCGCCGGGTATGCCATTTAACCCTCGCAGAAATAGCCCGGCACATCTGCCTGGTCGAGATGAAACTCGGTCATGTCAGCATCGCACCGGGTAACGTCTGATTCAGACGAGTAATCCACTGATTCAGCATATCCGTCAATGATCTGCTGGTATTCGAGCAGGAACACCGTCACGCCCGGATCTTTTGAGACCGATAGTTGTTCGGTCGAATAACTCTTCCACCCGGCCGTCTCGTCAGCCTTTGCCATATGGGTGATCATGAGAGCATGGCACCAGTCATACAGAGCGGTAGGGAGTCCGGGGTTATCGTTGTCAAGCCGGGCCTGGGCGACAGATTTGAGTGCCACATACGTCGTGTCTGCTTCGCTAATCGGTGCATATGCCCCGCGCGAAGCGATTGCAACTAACGAATAGGTAACGGTCATGTTTTCGCAACCAGGACAATTTTCTCAACGCTGGTCCCCGCTTCCCGGTACGTGAACGCCCCGAGAAACTTCGTGTCGTCCAGAGCCTCAACGGCAGTCTCAAACGCTGCGAGAGTCAGGTACACCGTACAAACGCAGTTCGCCATACTCTTACGTCTCCACGTACTCAAGAATGACTATAGCGTGTCCGGTTCCTAAACTGCTAGCCGTGTTGACGGCTTTGAGATCAAGCCTGGTCCCTTTGGTGATCGCCGCCTTCCCCGTCTCCGGTGCGATCTCCCCGTGGGTTTTGGCTGCAACACCTGCAGCGGCCAGAGTCGCCCCGAATATTTTCACCGGGCTCGATGCATCGTTATACAGTTCGATCTTTGCGTCGTTGGTGTCCTTCACATATGCCTCAGTGAGGTAATAGTGCAGAGTGACGACCGTGATGTTTACCGGGGCAAAAAAGACCCCGTAAATCTGAATGTCGCTACCGCTCGCAAGATCAATACCGGCGGTTGCGAGATCGGTATTAGTGCCGACCCCTGCCGTGAGAACTGCGTATTTCGAGTTGTTTTTGGTGAACTCGCCAGAGACTGAGGTAAACTCAGTCTCGATGTCAGAGAGTTCGTTACAGATTTTCTGAGCCAGGGTGCCACCGACTTTCCGAAACGTCCCGGCGTCTGGCGCTGTGTAGGTCATTGTTTAGGTCTCCTGATGTGTAGGTACTGGATCAGTCCGAAAAACGGGATTAGATCCCGTTATCATACAGTGCGGCGTAGGGTTCGGTCACAACGGTCTTGTGTTCAACCCAGAACCTGAGGATCTGGTCTTCGCTGCCCTTCTCGGTCCACTGGTTGAAATGGAACCCGAGGTTCCGGGCTTCGACGGTTTTTCGTTCGCCGTTGATGATGGTTTCATACTCAACAGTCTCGGTGGCAAACTGCGGATCAACGTAATAGTGAATCTCTGCTGCCGGGTTGTTTCGGTCAATACCGAGACAGTAGCCGTCAGACAGGCCGGATTTCACTTTCCAGACATCCGCCCCGACAACCGGGATGGTGATCTGGTCTTTGTTGATCTCAGGCACCCCATAGAGGGTTTTCTGTTTCCCGTCGTCTACGTCAACGCTGGTCAGGTACCGCTTGAGTTCATACCAACACGTTTTGTTTACAAACACGTCGGTCAGTGAGTAGGGGTACCCTTCCCGGTCCATCTCTGCTTCGAGAGCGATCAGGTCGTCAACCGGGGTAGCGTTTGCTGCTGACCATACCGCTGTAGGGGTCCAGTTCGGAGTGGTTGCACCGGCAGTAATGGCAGACAGGATAGAGTCGTTCATGTACTGAGCCATCCAGTAGCCGGCGGTGTCGTATGCCCGCTGGACTTCAGAGATCCCCTTTGGTTCTTTCCGGATCATTTCGCGTTTGATCCTGACCTGAAACCCTCGGCTCTCGGTAGCAGATGGTACGTATGCCCCCCGGCTCATATCGATCTCGGGGAAATCACCACCGATCTTTGCATGTGCAGGAGTCTCTTTCTTCGAATCGCTGGCTTTACCGGTTGCGTCATACGCATACAGAAACGCATTGTCCTCTTCCTGTACCGGCCTGGTGAACTGACTCCAGATGAGGTACGGCTCTGCTTTCTCGTAGATCATACGTAGAGCGGTGCCCTGCTGAAGCCAGAAATCTAAATTACCTTCCATGGTTTAGGCCCCCGTTGCGGCATATAATAGCCCTGTGAGCAGTACCAGAGCGGACGCGGTGTCACCGTCTGAACCGGCTGCCACGTAGTGCATCGGGATACAACCTACCCCGTTTGTACTGGCAGAATCGAAATAATACCCACGGTTGCCAGATGTGTAGGCGCTGGTGATGTTGAAGTGGAGCGTGGTTGCCACACCTGGGACCAGAGCGTTCGATCCGTCCTGCATGATCTCAGCCTTGACGACCCGGCCGGGTACGTGCAGCTCTACCAGAGCAGTCCGGTAGTATTTGCCCGCCAGCCGTTTGGCGAGAGTGTCGGCGTCGGTAGAGCTGGGGAACCGCTTGAGCTCCGGGGTAGAGACGATCTGACCAATCACCAGAGACTCGCCGTTCGCCGCCTTCTCCACGACTGGCATCCCCTCGGTTGCTGCGTATGTGTTCGCGGTGTCGTTGCTGAGTGCGACGACCATACCCTCCTCGAGTTGGCTGGCAAACGTCACGGTTTTCAGTAACATTCCGTTCTGCCCTATACTGGTTGCAGCATAGGTCGGGGCCCCTTCGTCGAGAATACACTCGATCACCGGTCCAGATCCGGCATATGAACCGGCAATTGCGCTTGTGTTGTCTGTCATTTACATTACCTCAATGCAGAGTTCCTGGGATAGCTACCCGCCTGCTGAAAATTTCATTCCTCTTTGCGACAGGATCCTCGTCCCGGTTCGTGAACTGTTGCCCGGTCTCTGCTTTGCCAGGCTCAACCCGGATCTCAAGCAGTTTGTTGGTGAATGCAACCGGATCACTCTCGAACAGTTCCCTGGTTGTCTTCTCAACTTCCGGAGAGTGGACCATGCCCGGGGGTAGTTTGTTCTTGAGGGCCTGCCATGCAGCCTCTTTCTGTGCAGTCTCGATCTCTGCGATCTTGTTCGCATACTCAGTATTCTTACTCTCCATCTCGGAGATCTTGTTTTTGAGTTCTGCGATCTCGGCGTCTTTTGACGCTATTTCTGTGTCTACCATGTTTGTCTTTTCTTCGATTTCGGTATATGTCTGGACCACTTCAACCGGATCCCCGAACGAGATCCGCCCGTTGTCAACCGTGTACGGTGACTTTAGGGTTTTGTTGGTTGTCGGGTGTTCCCAGATGACTGAGTCCGGGAATGTCATCCTCACCCAGACGTCACGAGGCGACCCGTCAGGCCAGAACAACCCTAACTGGGTTGAGAGTGCTTTTCTGACGTCGTCGATCTGCATCTCCATTGATGCAGCCGGATCAACCGGGTCCTGGTTCGTGAACGCCTGCCCCCCGGTGATCTCTTCGATGAACGTTTTCAGCATCTCGAAGATCTCGTTAAGTCTGGTCGAGTTCTTGCCGGACAATACCCGCCCTTCGTTTGTGAAGGATTTCATATTCATCTCCTTGTTCAGCACCACGGCCCCCTTATCTCTTGGCTGATTGCTCTGATCCTCTTCGAACAGCAGGATATGGTGTGGTTTCACATACCCGTCTAATTGGTTGTCCTTGGTATGGGCCCAAAACCCGGTAGATACTCCGAGTTTGCCCTCGTTAAACAACCGCTGAACATCAGGATCAGCGTTCCAGTTGAGATCCGCCTGTAATCGCGGTCTGCCTGTCCTCTCAATACGGGCATTTGTCGGCGTCCCGACTACGTCTGCCCGTCTACCGGTCGTCTCTGCGATTCTGGCAAGCTCTGCAGCAGGGTCAAGATCATACGCTTCCATGTCAGGGTGTTCCTGTGCGAAGATTACGGGCACAGATTCCCAATCAGCGACGTTCTCAAACGATTCAACCGGGAAGAAATCGTCTCCGATCTTCCGGTTGAGCTGCTGCAAAATAGTAGGGTGGGCCTGAACAGCAGGATCGCCCCTCGGTTCATTTCCCGATGTGTTCGGCATGAGAATATATGTAGCCGTTTTATTATTTAGCTGCAACGTGTGGCAGTTTAGAAAAATACTGTTTTGCTGCGTCAGCGTCAGCCATAACCCGGCCTGTGCCGTCAGCATACCAACAGGCGGGAGTAATGTCGGTTTTTTTGAATGTAAACTCGCCCCGTTCGTATGCCATGCAGATCTGGTAGAGAAACCAGTTTGAAACCTCTGAATAGTTTGGATCGTTGTGACAGACAACCAGGGCAAACGGTACCGCCGCTGAAACAATTGTTTTCCGGTCCTGCTGGCCCCTGAGGTTTACATCGTTTCTGGTGGTCTGATGCTCGTGCTGTAGGTAATCGTAATAGATGTCCCTGACAACTGCCATGTTTCCGGTGAGTTCGTCCAGCCACGACTGAGGGGTTTTGACTTTGGCCAGGACCATCCGCACCAGGCTCTTAAACGTAGAATGAAACCGGTACGCCTCCGGGCTGGCGTTTGCCAGTTCTTCGCCTGAATTTATGCCAGAATACCAACTCATGTTATTGTCCAGGCTCTTGGGATGGTCAGGTTCCTATGCCTAAAATATAATCGCACTCATCCTGCGTAATCAGTTTCGGCACATAACTTTGCACTTTTGCTTCATCAATTGCACCTGCATCATACCGGCTTTTGATGATGTTTTTCCAGTGTTCGCTCATAGCATGGCCTCCGCCAAATCTAATAATGCCGTTTCAATGTCACCTAATTTGTTAGGTATCACATCCGCACCTGCAAGCATCAATAGAGCCTGATATCTGCCGTTCAAATACTCCTGTGCAGTTGCCTGACTCCGGGCGTGTGCGGGTAACGGTATGCGGATACGAGCCTCATCATATTGCCATTGCTGATATGTTTGACTGTCTTCAGTGGTTCCGGTTGTTTCTGTGATGTTCCAATGCACCAGGACATCAACAGATCCGCCTTTAAATGATCCCCAATCCAATTCTACTTGTTCGGGTTGTGTGTTTTTTGTTACCATGTTAATTTCTCCTACGGAATAAATTCCAGACGGGCGCCAACACTCGGATAGACAGACGAGGCCGCGGCGTCCATCGCACGCAAAGAGCCGACCCCCGCCGAACCGGCATGATCCCAACGGCCCCCCGCAAGCAGGCACCCTGTTTGTGAGATTCCTGCTTTGTGGCTGTAGAAGTAATCAGTGAGGTAGGTTGATTCAGAACCTGATAGAGCGGATGGAATAAATGCTAATTTTAACGGATCAGAAAACACGAGGTCAGATGCATATCCGTGGCAGTAATTTCCTCCATCGGTTCCGGAAATGTTGCTGGTGCCGTTCAATGGCGTGACCCCTGATGTCTGTTCATAGTTCCCTGCTGTAAGAATTGCCGCCAGTGCTCCAGTTCCATCTCGTTTCATCACGTTATAGGCTGCATCAACGGAATTGAACCCGATAATAAATTTCCAGATGTTCCCCCACGGATTTTCTATTCCCCGGTAACATACGGCCTGCTGATCTGTCCCTCCTCCGGTTCCGTTCGTTCCCATGAGTGCGTTACCTTGACCGGTTGCAAGTGCTGTAGTGTTTTCTGCCTTGGTTCGACCCGGCGCAAGTGCTGATTGAGAATTGAATGATGCATACTCGATATAAAACAGGCTTCGTAACAGACATTGTGTCCAAAACGACTGAATGCCCCAATTAGTTCCGATTGAATTTGCGGCGGTTTCGAACTGTGCCATCGTACCTGACGTATCATGTCCTGTTAATGGTGCAACCCCGGATTTGCTCGTTAATTTTAATCCTGTCCATGATGTTGCATACCGGGTTGCAGTTGTTGCATCAGATGATACAGTTCCCCCGTTATTACTCGCTTCATATGCTCCAAGATACAATTTTGGTGATTTTACTCCGGTTCTGTCTCTTCGGTAAAATGCAGGGTGCCACACCGATGTTACGTATTTGGATTCAAACGGGACGGTTCCGAGTAATAATCCCTGATAATCACCCTCTCTGAATGAACCAGCATAACACCCCGGAATCTCAACCATACAATAGTCACTGGTCAGAGTGAGCCCGGTTCCCTTTGCATCGCTGCCATAGGTAGGAGTTCCGGCTGCATCAAGGGTACATCTGCGAATGTTGCCCCAAAGCGGATGTTTGTTGAATGATAATGGCGTTGGACTGATTGCATCTCCATTCTCATCAATTCTGGATAATGTAGGTGACGTAGAGGTTCTGTTCCACAAAACGCCATAAATCGGGGAGTCTGAATTATCTTCTATCAGAGGTTCCCATGGGTCTCGAAACATGATTACAACCCCGATACCGGACAGATCATCGCATACACGTTTGTAGACGATGCAGTTATCCGGATCTTGTTTCCTGCTTTCAGAACCAGTTTTGTGCTGTTTGCAACTCCGTTCTTTGATGCAATGGCGGTTGTTGGAAGTAACGGAAACAGATGCGTATTGCTCGAATTAGTAATCCATAATTCCACATTCGCGGCTGAAGATCCATTATTCGCAATGTGAATCAATAAACTCAATTCTCTGGTTTCACCGGAGTTGTTTATCAAGTCCTGCTCTGTGTCTGCCGTTGCAATCTGAACGATTGCCGGGTCAATGATTGATGCTGTCATGATCTCACCCAAAAATTAATGATGCTACTATCGGATCCATGCCTCCGCCACTTAACCCTGCCACAAGGTTTGCCCGGGTCATTCTCCGGTTTGCAGATGCTGATGTATCATAGATGAGAATCTCATCATTGTCTGCAATACTGGTTTCAGCTGGTGTTCCGTGAATGTCTATGGTTGTCAAGAACGCTGCTGAATGAGCTTCGTTCCCGTGGCTGTCTGGGGTTCGAGCATCAGAGAGACGGGAATCATCTCCGGCACACACTGATCCCGCTTCTGTGCCTACGTCCAAGTACGCAGCTCCACCAAGCCCCAACAGAGTTTTTATCTCTGCAATGGTTTTGACCGCCCAGGTGTTAGCTGCCGAAGAGACGAGAAAGAGGTTTGCTGCTGTTGCAAGAGTTTTCTGCAGGAAACTAGACGGACCGGTACCTGAATCAACGATTGAACCACCGGAAGTCCCGGAGAATGCGGGGAAGTTGCCATCTATTGAACTGGTAGGACCGGCAACCCCGCCTTCCGTGGTTGCTCCGATGACTGACCAATGTGATCCAACTGTTGCATGGTCTCCGGATGCAGTAGAATTTACTGAGCATATGATCAAATCCCCGACCGCTACTGATGGTCCGGATGCTCCGCCTATCTTTCCGGCTGCGGATACTTTGTACGTGTCTCCTGCATCTGCAGCCGGATAGTTTGGATTCGCTGAACAGTCGATAGCACCTTTGTATACCAGGGCATCCGCATCTATTGGATCTCCCCAAGTTACGTTAAAATTAGTTCCATCAACTTTCTTGATAATCTGGCCTTCTGTTCCACCTGAGGGTAAACCCCGGTTCCCAGCCGCCACATCACCGGAAGCCGTGCCTACATCCAGGTATGCAGCCGAACCAAGACCAAGTATTGTTTTTACTTCAGCCAGGGTTTTCTTAACAAATGCCCCTGCACCTGAAGCAACGAGCATATCATTTTCAGCAGTTGCCAGTGAGTGCAATATCCGGCCTTTTATCTGCGAGACAATTGTATTGTAGTCTGATGCATACAGTATGTCTTCGTCGTCGGTTTTTTCATCATCCCATGCCATGGTTTATGCCTTCTTTATCGTGATCAGTTTATCCCGCCGGGTTCCGCGTTCACGAAACGCAAAATTACCCAGGTATTTAGAATCAGGAACCGTTTCAATGGTGGAAATATAATCTAGCAAAGCGGTATGGGTTGACGTTTCACAATAGGTAGTTAAACCGCCGGAATCACCGAATACCGCCTGGCCAAAAACAGCGGTACCAAAAACGGCAGAAGTGCCCATGCAATACTATGTTGTCACAATATTATTTAGCTGCAACTTCAGGCAGTTTGTATATTGACCACGAACGATTAAAATTTACCGGCCTGTTTTAGTTGGTGTTCAACCGCTTCGCGGGCAACCTGCAGGATCTCTTCCATGGTCAGGCCAGCCGCTCGGGCTTTCTGCACAGTCTCAGCTCTGACCCGGATCGTGAGTGTGAGGGATTTGCCGGCCTCACGGTACACAAACGACCGGACCGACCTCCAGGACCTGTACCCGTTGTTGTCCTGAGGAAACCGTTTCCCGAGTTCCTGGGCGATCATACCGTTACTCATTTTCCCCGAGTTGTCACGAATAAACTGTTTCTCGTCCTCGCTGAACGGTTGGCCTGATGCCATTTAGTAATCCTCCGGGCCGCGTGAGGCTGAAATTGCGCATCGGCAGTTCGGATGTACGGGAATCGCCGGGCACTCGTCTATTTTGAAGATCTTGCCGTCCATGGCCTCACACCCATACACTACCGACCCGTCAGGCAGTTCGATCGGTGGCCCGTTCTCCTCGGTGCAGGTCCGGTCGTCATAACTGGTCAGCCATTTGACGTATTCGATCCCGACCTCACGGTATGACTCTTTCGCCCCCTCGTTGAGTGCATACATAGACTCTGTCCGGGCGATCATTTCCGCCCGGTTCTTGTCATACCCAAGATCAACGAGTTGGTCACGGATCGTCCATATGTCTACGCCCTGCGTCAACCCATCGGTTAAAACGCCCATCATTTTTTTTCGTGTGTCATCTACCAGCCCCTCAAAATACGACAGGTTCCGTTCAATCAGGGCAGCAAGGGCTTTTGGGTTTACCGGGACTTTAGGTTTTGACATGCTTTAGTTGCAGTTGTGCGAATTTCCCGCCCTGTTTTGTCGCGAGGGTCACGTATTTTTCTGCGAGCGGTCTGAATATGGTGGTAATGGCGTTGGTCTTGTATTCGTCGAGTTGTTCTCGCATCTGTTCCAGGTTGTCGGCATGTTCAACCATGAGATCAACCATGCCGGCCTGGTATTGTTTCATCGCGTTTTGCAGATCCCGGGCATATTTGTTTGAGATCCATTCTGATTGAGTCGGATCACGTTTTGTCTTCTTTGCCATGTAACCCCAGGGCTTTATTGAGGATCGTTTTCGCTGCTGATTCGTCGATCAGGTGTTCCGGGTCCATGTCGTTGCTGGCTATGGCGTCAACGACCAGCTGAGCTTTCTGCAGCATCTGGTCCTGGTTGCCTGACTCAAGTTCTGCCAGTTCAGCGTCGGTGAGCTCAGACAGGGCCAGCCCGAGATCCATGTACATGGACCGGGCTTCGGCCAGGGTGATCCGGCCGTTGGTCTGGGCTGAATCAAGTGCTTTCAGCAGAAACTCTGATCTGTCGAGCGACGGCGACGGGATCTCGACCTGCACAGAGTAGCCATCGAACGCGTTCGGGGCGAAATAGTCTAACAGGATCATCTCAGCGGCTTCGGCCAGCCAGGCATGGGACCCGGAAATGAACGCCTGGTACATCTCCCACTCGGCGGTGGCGTTGTTACCGATGAGCCGCCCGTCCTCTTTGTTGCTGATGCTGCTCGACGGGCTGAAATGGTCAATAATCAGGTTTTGCAGGACCCCTATGGTCTCAATGGCTGACGACGTTTCCGAGATCGGCGGGGCGACGACCTCCATGTTTTCTCTGAGCTGGTATGCGGTCCCTTTGCTCAGGTTTCGCAGTATTTTCTGGGCGTAGGCTTTGTCATCCTTCTTCGGGTTCGTAACCTTGATGAAAAACCGCCCGCCTGCACCAAGCAGGTTGACTTTCTGCATCTGTGCCCCCCATGCAAAGTCCAACATAGTAATAATAGGAATAACCGGCAGGACCAGCGGGCTACCCCCGAACTCACCGGACAGCGGGTCCGTGACCATGGTGACGTTATGCAGTCGCCTGATCTTGCCAGCCGACTGTCTCTGCCAGAACTCGGGCTCGTTCGTGTCAGTATTGAAAATAATCCCCGGCAGGATCGTGTTTCGGATCGCTGCATATGACCCCCCGGACGATGAGAACGATTCAGGGGGGAGTATGTTGAGTTTTGTGAGCCGGTACTCGTTGCCGACATATTCCCAGACCGGGTTATGAATCGACGGCCCCCATTCAGCGGTGTTCCGCCACACCCGCTGAAGTTTGTACCAGAGCCTGACGTCAGGGGCATCGGCCATTTTAGTGAGCGTGGTTGAGAGGTCCGGGTCTACTTCGCCGTCCCGGTTGAGGGCTTTGATGATCAGCCGTTTGTTGAACAGCAATCGCTGGATCTTGTCCAGAGCGCCTTTCAGGTAAATGTTCTTCCGGTATTTGTTGATGAGATCCGCGTCGATCTTTGGAGCGGTGTACCATCTGCCTGACGAGTCCAGGTATATGGTCCCTTCTTCCGGCCGTTCTTCTGGTTTGTTCGGTGTCGGTTCTTTGTTCCGGATCGATCGGTGATCCCCTAGTTTGCCCACTTGTGATCTCATGTTAATCCCGGTATTCCTCCATGCCAGCCGAGATCCGGTATGTCTGCCAGGTCTCCGAGTGCCTCGTCTGGGGTTGGTTCGTCGCCTCGTTCATAGTCGCGGCCGGCAAAGACCAACATAACCGCGTCGGCCTTGTCAGGGCTTTTCAGCCCCCGCTTTTTCATTTCGTCTTTACTCTCGATCAATACCTGGCCACGGCTGTTGATCTTATACCTGATGTTTGCCAGCTGAGAGATGAGTTCGTCGTCGTCAGGGATTGAGATGGCAGCAGTAACCGGATCAAACCGTTCACGAAGCCCCCAATACCATTCGGCCCGAGCGTTCACAAACTGGTCACGATCGGACGGCTGCCCCCCTGCCTGCATTTCTAATACGGCAAAATCCTGTTCGTTCAGTCGGTCGTACACACCGGCACCAATACCGACCGAATCGATCTTTGTCATGGTGGCACCAGTGCTCCGGATCGCCTGTATTACCTGGCCGGTGAGTTCCATAAGATCACTTTTCTGAATGGTTTTCAGGATCTCTACCACCGGGCCTTTACGGAGGACAATCACCGACTGGTCTGACCCATACCGGGCAACATCCACCCCAAGCTCCGTCGGTCCTGATGCTGCCAAATCACGGCCGACTGCGGCCTCTACCCAGTGCAGCGGGATGAGCGTGTCGTCTGACTGTGCCGGGAACTGTGCCAGGACTTTTGAGAGGTACAGCGGGGATTCCTGTGTCCAGCCCCGTTTGACCTGTTCGGCGACCCACCGGGGCGTCACTAGGTATGGAGCAGGAAGATCATTTGTGATCTTTTCTTCCCAGGTATTTGATACAATATCCTGTTCTGTTATGCCAAAATTAGTAAAATTCGGGGTATCAAATGCAGATATTGATATTTTGCTCGTTCCTGCCGTTCTAAACTCTTTTGCAAACCGTCCGGAGGGGTTTGTCGGGTTGCCTATCATGAGGAGCCGGGACTCATCAGACGTCAAAACCCCGTCGATACCTTCGTATATTTCTTCAGATACGCCCGAGGCTTCGTCGACGACTACCAGGAGGTGGATCTCATGGAACCCCTGAAACCGGTCCGGGTCGTAGTCTGGAGCGGTGAACCCCCAGGCAAACCAGTTTGGCTCTAATTTTAGTTCCTGAGTGAGTAGTTGCCCACCTAACGGATACCTCGCCCGCTGGTGACTCATTCGGATCTCTTTCCAGAGGATTCCTTTCACCTGTCGGTCAGTTGGGGCAGTTGTGAGCACTATTGCAGGTCGGTGAGTGTACAGGTACCAGAGAGCAATTGAAGCAGCTGAAAAACTCTTACCTGCTCCGTGACAGGATTTGACTGCTGTGACCCGGTTGTCTCTGACCGACTCGAATATCTCGATCTGTTTTTGCCATGGTTCGTGCCCGAGGACCTCACGGACCCACCAGACCGGATCCTGTTGTGCCCGTCGGACGGCTGTTTCACTGTTTTTCGGGATCTGTTTCTGCATGTTTTACCAGGTCCACCCATGACACGGATCCGGAATGTTCGATCTCTTGTTTGTCTCTCCAGTCCTGTGGCCGCCTGTTTTTGAGCCACATACACTGAGCTCCCACATCAGGCGCCACCTGTTTGACAGTGGTTTCAGTTTTGACGATCACCCCGTCTTCGTTTTTAGTGATTTTTACTTCGGTGTATTCGTAGCCAAGAGCACGCCGATATAGAGATTTCTCAACGTTATCGTCAGGCGTTTCCTTTCCTCTTTTTATGGAGTCGAAAAACTCTTTGTGGGCGTTTTGCCAATTGTGCAATGTCGCCCGGTCAATTCCAAGCGCCTCAGCGATCTCTGTGTTTGTCAGACCTTCACGAGCAAGACTTTCAGCAAGTGCCGGATGAACAGACGGATCGTATTTTGTCGGACGCCCCCCAGGGTGTTTTTGTGCTGGTTTCTTTTTTCCGGCCATTACTTCACAACCTCGCATCGTTTCCACGGCACTATAAGCGACAGATGCCTAATGTCGTTTCCTTCTCCAACCTTCACCCGGATGTGTGCCAGATTAGGCCGGACGGTTGCCAGTTCTCCAACTACTCCGTCAGGCCAGAGCTTGGCCAGCGGTGAATCCGGGTCAGGAATATATTTTATCATATAATCTGACCCCCCTTCATGAACCATAGCACCAGGGCGACAATGACAGCTACCAGCACCGCCTGCAGTATGCCCCATATCCGATCCTCATATGGTTTCGCCCCGCATCGCTGCATCTCGCTTTTCTCAAGCGCTTCAAGCCGGTCCCAGCACCGATTCCAACTGGCCTCTCTCAAACAGTTGTGCTCAACCCCGACCAGACGGGTCTCATGATCTGCAAGTGTTTTTTTGATCTCTTCACGAAATAACCGCAATTCCTTTACCGCTTCAGTCAGTCGGGCGTTGAGACTCGCGAGCTCTCCGGTGACCTGAGTAATAGCGACAGAGTTTTCTGCCATGCTCTCCATGAGCGTCACGAGAGTTTCCGGGTTACTGGTTGGTGACATTTTGAGTTTACACCCTGGCGGGGAGTTGCACCCCGCTTATTTTTGCTCCTGCCTGTTCAGAGTGCCGGTATGCCGTTGATGAAGATGACATCAAAGGCTTCTACGTACAGGGGAATTGTGCGCATACCGGTGATCTCTCATCCCGGACCTGAACCGGGTGAATCAGCAAAAATGAGAGTTGTTTATTGAGACATTTTAAGAAACAGTTTTGCAATTGTTTCTTTTCTGCCTGAAACATGCTCCCCGTTCGGATACTCGAGTTTATATCGGTCTTCTTCCGGCAGGTGCGCGACGTCCGGGTTTTCGTTGATCCCGAACTTATACCCGTTTTTTTCTTCTATGACTTTCATTGCTCTTCGCTCGGCTTTGGTTGCTGGTTTCTTCTCTTCTTCACTCATTCAAATGCCTCGTTTACATAGGTGTTCTCTAAATACCGGTAGAGTGTAGTCAGAACTTTCTGAATGACTGCAATCACAGCGCCGTTGGCGGCTAACTGTGTCTCAATGCTCATCTGTGTGAGCGGGGATCCTGCCAGGGTTGCATATGCCCCGACGAATGCACCGATCAGGACGGTTGCACCCAGGCTCATGAAATCGAAATTTTCACTGGGTTTTGTGGGATCGATGTGCTTCGATGTCCACCAGATGACGCTGTACAATACTGCAGCAAAAATTGCAGTTACTAAGGGTTCGAATTCAGCAAACATAACTTATTCCCCCTCCTCCGTCTCATTTGTGACAGACTCATTGGCTGAAACTATTTTGTCAGCGTTTGTGTCCCAAAGCCAGTCGAACCCACCGTCGAGACTCTTGTTTTCGTCACTCGTTAAGAGTCCGTGATCATGCCGGCTGTAAGAATACTGCAGGGCTGAACTGTTTTTGTCGAGTCCGGCTTTGAGTGAGCCTTTCACGTCTTCATACAGGTAGCCCTGGGGACTGGTGCCCTGCACAGAGACCCCGACAACCGTACCAACTACCTCGATCTGACTTTCGTATGTAGTCCCCGGACCTGACCCCATGAGCCCCCAGAGCCCCTCGACGGTTTGAGTCTCAGGGTATCGTGAGTCAGAATTGTTGCCTCCATACCCGGCTATGAAATTGCTCTGGTCACATATTGACTCCGGTATATTGGTTTGAGTCGCGAACATTCCGGCGGAATCAAAAGCGTTGAGCATACCGAGCGTCTCAACCCTGGTGGACTCGGTTTTCTGTATGCCGGTTCTGCCGAGTGAGACAATCGTCTGACTTTTGCCGCCATACTGGTACGAGTCGTTGACGGTGCCGAACCGGAGCAGGTTGTTTGACGTCTCCCAGGACTCGTCAGTATTGACAATGACAGAGCCGCCGTTGCTGTACATGGTTGACGAAATGACAGCATGAGACGGGAGCGAGCAGATGATCAGGACGAAAAGAAGGGCGGCGAATACTGCTGCAATGTATTTCATTTTCCAAACGGGCATACTTTTTTGAAGAATTTCCACGCTTTCTGGTGTAGTTTTTCAGACCGTTTCTTACTGGCTTCATGTGCTGCCTGCAGCTCCCGGTCTGAATAGTCGGCGTCAAGTAGGCCGCCCTGTGTCATGATGATTTTATATGCGCTGCATTATCTTAAACCTTCTCCAGATACAGACATACCTTCCTGCTACATCAGCCATTTCGTTTATCTTTCCCTCCAAACCATATTAAGCCCTTCCTTCGTCACTTCGTACCTACCCCCCATCTCCCGCACTTTCCCGGTATCACGGAGTTCAAACAGCGCCCTTCCCACTTCTGCAGGAGACGCCATTTTAATCCTGTGTTGCACCTGCCGGACAGTCGAGCCCCGGTTGTGCATGAGATCAACTATTATCGCCCGTTTAATCATTCTCTCTCCCTTCCCATGTGCAATGTATTTCCATTACCCGGTTCATCACGTCCATGACCCCAACGTTGTATTTCCGCGCAATCGCTTCTATATCAAGACACACCCTTACAGCCTCTGCATCAAACCCCGTGCAACTCACAATAAACACTCCTTTTTCATTCCGTCCACCAGTGCCCGCCGAACCGGCGAGTGGGTTGCCCCCAGAACCATATCAATAAACCCGTCAACCTCATCAGGCCTAAGCCGGATCTGGAGTTCGGTTGTATCGTTCAGTATTCTCATTTTACTTCCTCCTTCGGACACAGGAGCCACCAGGACGGTTCTGTCAGGTTGCACGGTTTGACAATCACGCATTTCCCTGAAACATGCGGGACCATTGAAACGTATATGTCCCCGCTAGGGAGTTCGTCCAAGAGTTTCAGGAGTTTTGATTTTTCGATTCTGGCAGGGATATCATACCCCCCGCCAATCTCTGCAATTGCCATGTAGTCATTATACTGATGCAATATTGTTGTCATTTCCACCTCCCGTTTAGTATCAACTCGTCTATTGTTCTGAAAATATTGTATTTCTGCCCCATAAACTCAATTATAATAGCAATCGAAGAGACGTCGTCAACAACAACCTGCTCTCCGTTTTCCCGGGCGATTATGCATTGAGTGTCCACATCTATTTTCATGGTATCAACCTACACCCATCAACCCAACCCCCTTCAGGACGATTTGGACATTTTTCAATTTTGGCTCCCCATGCCATACAGCGTTCTTTCTGGCAATATACCCAATCATGACTTGTCATTATCGGGCAAATCTTCTCTTCTGTCATTCATTCCACCTATGAACTACAATTGTTTTAGCAATCCCGTCTGCACACTCAATATCCGATGATTCAACACCATCCCGCTTACATAATTCAGTTACAAGAGATTTCCGGGTTGTAACGAACATACATACCGGCGCATCCATATCATCCACAACCGGGCACAATTCGTGCCGCCCCTTGAGTTCTGCAACTAATTCATCGGTTGTGAATCGTTTCAGCGAACATCCGACGGGCTTCGGTATCCATGAAACATCTGATTTTTTCGTCATTCCTTCCCACACTCCCTCTCACAACTATCACCGAACTTCATCCGGATCATGTGTTTCACGTTATGCCATCCGTTATCCTGCTCCAGGTTCAGCATCATCAAAGATTTATCATCAATGATGCAGTCGGCCGATATCTTCCGGCAGTCAGTCCGGTAATTAACGATTCTCTCACAACAGTTCTCATTACAATGACAGTATTTCACTCCGTTTCGATTCAACCAATCGATCATCTCATCTTCTCTCTCCCGTGCCCGGCAGGAGTTTATGATAATGCAGTATCCAGAATCATACAGGTCATTGATTGCCTGTATTGCTCCAGGCAGGGGTTTTCCTATGCCCGGATACTCATCTTTCACAATCGTACCGTCAAAGTCAATAGATAGAATAACCATTATTCTATCCCTATCATTGCTTTTACAGTCCCTGACAGTTCATTTCCATCGAAGATGGTTTTTGATTGCGCATAACACGAATTAACCCGGATAACTGGGGCTTCCTGAGGGAATATCCCTGCCATCCGCATGGTTATCATGTCAGGGTGCCGTGTATCCTGCAAATCAACTTCTCTAAACTCTATTCCAGATTCTCTCAATAATTCTTCTAACCTGTCACAGTTCGGACAGGTTTCAAGTCTGAATACAATTATTTCGCTCATTCTAATCCCCATTTCCTAAGATGTAGTCGATTCTTTCAATTATATGAGCAATCTGTCTAAATGCAATATTACACTCTAATTTTCCGGCCTCGCATTCATACCCGCATGATTTAAGTTGCGGTATCAATTCATCAAGTTTCATATTATCTGGGTAATGCCACCATTCATCTGTTAGTCTCATACTCATCGTCCTTATACACCTCGTACATATGCTCGCAATACTCTTCATACGCGGCCTCTCTGGCCTCTTCATCAATCTCGTCAGGTTCTTCGAGCCACTGTGCTTCAGCCCGGAGAAACCCTCGAGGGAGATCCCTGGTCATTTTTCCTCCATTATGATAAGATTGTTTTCTCTGGCAACCACCAGATATGTTCCCCCCTCATGGGGAGTGGGTGCATCTACCATTCCATACGAAACGTGGGGCCCAAATCCGGGCCCCTTCGCGTAGCAGAAATATTTTTCATTTCTTTTGGCGGACGGCCACCAAAAGTCAGGAGACGTTTCATCTCCTGAAAATATGAAAAATAATAAGTGTGGAGTTTCCTCCACACAATAAAACAGATATTCCCCATCTTCCGCCTCACGACAGAAAACAGACTCTGGCCTGGGAGAGGACCCGACACCGCCGGCCTCCTCATCTCCGTACATATCTGATGCTCCTGGATACATCAGAGTACCTCCTGCACAAGCTGGTCATCTCTCCACTGGTGGTATGCCTCATCACAGTAGGATTCATAATAATCATCTGCGGTAAGTTCCGTTTCATACTCAAGTTTTTCCAACTGTCTGATGTATTCAAGCAGATTGCTAACCAGGTCATCCCGGTCAGACTTCTCATCCAGGTTGGCAAACTTTGCCTCTCTGATGATAGCATCCAGTATTTTGTTCCCGGTGCCCTTTTTCAGTTCATCCCGAAGTTTCAGGTTTTCCTTTTCCAGTTCATCATATCGGTGCTGTAAAGCCCCGGTGACATATGCATAACTCCCTTCGCACCCGTGCTCTTTTGCCCGGATAAACGCCTGCTGGATAAACTCTTCACTGGTGGACATTCAGACCACCTTTCCAGTAATTGGATTAAACAGATACCATCCCGTCTGTGAGACGGTTTGGATAATCTTCCCGTTCGGGAGTTCTTTCTTATCCCGCCTGTCATTCCCAAAGACAAGCACGTTCTGAGAAGATTCTATCTGTGCACAAATGTATCCCAACATACACGGGATAGGAGAAACAAATACAAGATAATCTTCTTCTCTCATTTCATCCATGAGCGAATGAGCTAATTCAATCTGTTTATCTAGGTTCAACCCTTCTTCCGGGATGTCAACCCGGATCAGATTATCACCCTCATCAATGAGGGAATTTAAAATTGAATCCTGTTCGGGCATCAGGCTGTGCGCTTGATTAATTACGTAATTGATTTTCATTCCTTCGGCCTCCAGAGCGTGTTAAGTCCGGGCTCACAGTCCCCCCTCCGGAGACTCACACATAGGTTGACGTTTCGTTCGACGGTCCCATCTGGCCTGTGGAGGTTACCACGCCTGTTGTATTTGCATGTATAGCATGTGCCTATCATTCATACCCCTCTGATGCGATCCTCGTTTCCAGGGCGGTTCTTGAGCGTCCTGTGTAAGAGTTCAATGCCTGCCACCACTGACGCGGTGTCTGACCCGTAAGTTTCCCGGAGTTCCTTCAGTTGCTCAACCGCCCTGTGTGGGAGGTTGTAGGCTTTTTGGTATCTTGGTTCCTGTGCCATGATTATATGTATAGATATATGAGTATATATAGGTATTGAAATGGTTCTAATTCCACTTTGATTAGTACAGTTAATACACCATTTTGCCATTTTGTACTAGAGGTGTACTAGCCATTTTTTTTCTCTAAATTGAAAAAGAAGTCTAAATATTATATATATCATATTATTATTACTATACTTAGTACACTATTACACCTTTTTACATTTTTTTTTCAATTATATATATACATATATTCCACATTTTGATATGTTTTAGAAAAGTGTACTAGTGTACTAGGGGTAGGTAAAATAACCACAAATAAAAGTTAAAATTAAAAATTAAGACCAAA
>Ga0302236_1000545_pt1 | contig 33456 bp, 23 predicted proteins | sample AAG_UR_Gly_MG_FD_193509 | JGI IMG/M metagenome (GOLD analysis project Ga0302236, IMG submission 193509) | Enriched activated sludge microbial communities from anaerobic digester in WTTP, New Holstein, Wisconsin, United States - AAG_UR_Gly | ecosystem: Engineered > Bioreactor > Anaerobic >...
GAGGTGCTGTTTTTGAGCACCGATGTGGAGCGGGGGGCGATGCAGGTTGAGTTTGCGGGCGAACAATTGAACGGGAGGATTATTCTGGCCTGTGGGGCGCAACTGGGCGAGCGCCGCAAGGCATTCCCAATGCAGATCTACCAGGCGCACTTCGGCGTCGAGGCGCAGCGAAGGCTGGAGTTCCTCGGGTTGGAGAGTATTCAAGGCAAGTTGGTTGAGGCGGGCGCGAAAAGCCTCGAGGTTGGCAGGTAAAAGACTAACCCCGGCTGCCATGGCATGCCCTCCCTGGCGAAGAAGCAGGTCGGCACACTCGCGCAGAGCACCGGCCAGGTTGAAGCCTGGAATGCTGCGGCCGGAGCCCCGGTAGGTCGCGCCATCGCTGCCGAGTATGACCGTTGGGCGATAGAATTGTTGAAGCACGCGGGCGGCAACAATGCCCACCACGCCGATGTGCCAGGTCGGGTTGCCCTCGACGATAACATAATCCGTGCTGGGATTGAATCTGTTCTGTACGGTGGCGATGGCATCTTCCACAATGCCGCGCTCGATTTTCTGGCGTGTCCGGTTGCGGACGTCGAGCGTTTGGGCAAGAGTCCTCGCTTCGGCATGGTCGCGCGTCAGTAACAGGCGCAGGGCTTCCTCCGCCGTTTCCAGACGACCGGCGGCATTGAGTCGCGGGGCGAGTTGGAAGGCAACCTCATGGGAGCCAAGCAGGGCAGGGGACTGCGCAACTTGCTTCAGAGCCACCAGGCCGGGGCGCTGAGTGGTGCTCAGGCGTTCCAAACCAACGGATGCCAGAATGCGATTTTCGCCAGTCAAGGGGACCACATCCGCAATGGTTCCCAAGGCGACCAGATCCAGCAAGGAACGCAAGTCGAAGTCAGCCGCGCCGAGGATACTGGTTTCGCGGGCGCGCTTAAGCAGAGCGTGGGCGAGTTTGAAGGCGAGCCCAACGGAGCAGAGCTCTGTAAAGGGCGCGCCGGAATCCTCGGATTCGCTGGTATTGCAGGACGCGGAAAGCCGTGGATTGACCAGAGCAATGGCCGCAGGCGCGGGCACCGAGATTTGGTGATGGTCCAGCACGATGACCTCCACGCCGCGCTGGCGCAACCAGGCAATCGGAGCGACCGCTGTCGAACCGCAATCCACGGCTAACAGCAGGGTGGCGCCAGATTGGGCCAGACAATTTTCGACGGCTTCCTGGCTAAGGCCATACCCTTCCTCCAAGCGGCGAGGCAGGTAATATTGGACTTGCCAGCCAAGGGGACGAAGCACTTCGAGCAACAATGCGCTGGCGGTAACGCCGTCCACATCATAGTCCCCAAAGAGGACGACGGGCTCCTTGCGCTCGCGAGCCTGCAGGAGCCGTTCGACGGCAAGAGGCATGTGGGGAAGCAGGAACGGATCGGCCAGTTGCCGGAGCCGGGGGCGCAGAAAAGCGGCGGCGGACGACGGTTCCGTCAAGTTTCGATTAAGCAGGCATTGGGCGAGCAGCGGTGGGAGCTTCAGCGCCTCGGCCAAGCGTTCGGCGTGGGCGCGTTGCGGCGGCGCGAGAGACCACCGGAACTTCATGAGGCGGAGCGAGGTGGTTGCTGGCGGCCCAGGGTGAGCGAGAGAGCGATGGAAGCAACAATGATCCCCCCCACCACGAACAAAGAAACAGAAATGGGAATCTTCAGTTGGAACCAGAGCGGGGGGCCGCCGTGGGGATCAAGGAGCATTTTGCAACCGATAAAGGCCAGCACCAACGCCAGGCCGACTTTCAAATAACGGAAATACTCAAGAGCACCCGCCAGCACAAAATAAAGCGAGCGCAACCCCAGAACCGCAAACACGTTGGAGGTGAAGATAATAAACGGCCGGGTGGTTACGGCGAAAATGGCGGGAATGGAGTCCAGCGCGAAGATGAGATCGGTGGTTTCCACCATCACCAGCACCAGGGCCAGCGGCGTGAGGGCCAGGCGCCCCTGCCAGGTGCTGAAAAACTTTTGCCCATCCAGGTGTGGCGTAACCGGGTAAAGCTTGCGCACCCATTTGACGACGCGGTTCTTTTCCGGGTGAACCCTGGTCTCGACAAAAAGCATTTTGAGGCCGGTAAACAGGACGAAGGCTCCCAACACGTAGAGCACCCAATGCAGCCAGGCAACCAGCGCCACGCCGGCTCCGATCATAAGCCCACGCATGACCAAAGCCCCAACAATGCCCCAAAACAGCACGCGATGCTGATATTGGCGAGGGATTTGAAAATAGGCGAAGAGCATGGCAATCACAAAGACATTATCCATCGAGAGAGACAACTCGATGAGATAACCGGTCAGAAATTCCAGGGCTTCCTCTTTGCCGCGGAGGGGTTTCAGCGCCAGGGCGAAGAGCATGGCCAGGCAAAACCAAGTGGAGGTCCAAAGCAGCGCCTCCCGGAATTTGACCACATGCGCCCGGCGATGAAACAGCCCCAGGTCGAGGGCCAGAAAAACCAATACGCAGCCGATAAAACCCGCCCAGTGCCAAGCAGTAATGTTTATCAGGCCGATCACAAGCTCATCCCGGCCCCCAGTCCTCGGAAACCGGTTATAAAGGCAAGGATTACTTCAAAGCGGCTGCCGTTGCGTTCTGCATGACGGCCTGCGCGCCAGCGCCGATGCTCGGCCGCTGCCCCCGGTGCCACCAGAGAACGAGACTGCTGGCGATGTAGATACTCGAGTAGGTGCCGACCACAATGCCAATCAGGAACGTAAAGGCAAAGTCGTTGATGGCGCCGCCGCCGAACACATACAGCGAAGAGGTTGACAGGAAAACGGTGCCGGAGGTGATCACCGTACGGCTGAGGGTTTGGTTAAGCGCCTTGTTCATCACCTCGCGGAACGAGCCCCGAATGCCCAGTTTCAGATCTTCGCGGATGCGGTCAAAGATCACGATCGTATCATTGATGGAGAAGCCGATGATAGTCAGGATGGCCGCGAGCGTGGCGGAGTTAAACTCGCGGCCGGAGAGCGAATAGAGGCCCAGGGTGATCAGCACGTCATGGATCAACGAGATGACCGCCGCAACGGCGAACGAAAACTCATAGCGTATTGCGACGTAAATCAGGATGCCAAACAAGGAGAGCAACAGGGCGATCGCAGCGGATTTTTGAATTTCCTTCCCTATTGTCGCGCCGATGCGATCCTGGCCCAGCAGATGGAATTTGGCCGCCGGCATCTGGCTGAGAGTGGATTTGACCAGTTCCGCCGTTCCGGGAGAAGAATCTATACGCAGGGTTTCGCGCCGCGTGGTGACATCCTTCTGAAACTGAATGCGCGGGTCTTTGATGCCGGCTTTGGTCAGGGCGGTTCGCACGGCGGCTTCTCCCGGTTTTTGCTCGAAAGCCATCAGAACCGTATCCCCGCCGCGGAATTCGGCACCGAAGGCTGCTTCTCCCCGCCGAATGGTGAAGATTACCCCCACCACAATAATGATCCAGGTGATGGCAAAGGTGTAGGGTGCCAATTTCAGGAAATCTATCTTCTCGGCCCGGATAAGATGCAGCATGGGCAAGGATTTGAGCCAACCACGGTCCGCGAGGAAGTCGAAGATTAGGCGGGTGACAACCAGCGCCGTGAACAAACTGGCCATAATACCAATAGTCAGAGTAACGCCAAAGCCCTTGATGGGACCGGTGCCCATGTAGATCAGGATCACCGAAGAGATGAGGGTCGTCAGGTTCGAGTCGAAGATGGTGGTGAAAGCGCGGGAATAACCGGCGGCAATGGCCCCGCGCAGGGACTTGCCTTTGGCGCTCTCCTCGCGGATGCGCTCGTAAATAAGCACGTTGGCGTCCACGGCCATGCCAATGGTGAGCACGATGCCCGCGATGCCCGGCAGCGTAAGCGTCGTGCCAATGGAGCACATGACCCCCAGCAGAATGATAATGTTGGCGATAAGGGCAAGGTTGGCCACCACGCCCGCCGCGAGGTAATAGCAGATCATGAACACCGCCACTGCCAGCGTGCCGTAAATGGCCGCGTTGATGCCGCTGCGAATCGAGTCTTTGCCCAGCGTGGGGTCCACTTCGCGCGACTCATCAATATGCAGCGGCGCCCGGAGCGGGTTTTCCAGCACGTTCGCCAGTTCAAAGGCTTCGCGATTATCGAATTGGCCGGTGATCTGGCCGCTCCCCGTCTCGATGGGGCTTTGAATGACCGGCGCCGAATACAACTCCTTATCCAGTATGATGGCGAGGCGCTGGCCGACATTCTCCCGGGTAATTTCGGCAAAGCGCTCGGCGCCCTTGGAATCCAGCGTGAAATGGATTTCCGGCTCCCCCAGGTTGCCGCGCACGACCATGGCGCTCTTGAGCCCGCTGCCATCCATTTCCGCTCGTTTCCTGACTTCCACCTCTTCGATATGTTCGCGCCCGTCGCGCAAGCGCTGCTTGCGTTTGAGGATTTCGTAGCCCGGCTGCACAATCCCTTCCTTGATATCCTGTTCGCTGGTGGGGCAGACCAGGCGAAACTCCAGAAAAGCCGCTCTTTGAATGGCCGCTTTGGCGCTTTCCTGGTCGGCGGCGGATAAGCCGGGCAATTGGACCAGAATGCGGTTATTGCCTTGCGGCTGGATCAGGGGTTCGGCAACGCCAAATTTATCCACCCGCTTGCGCAGAACTTCGACGGCGTGCGAGAGCGCGTTTTCGGCGTCCGCAGCCTGGGCCAGTTGGTTGGTATCCATGCTGACGAGGAAGGAAGTGCCGCCCTGCAGGTCGAGACCCAGGCGAATGCGACCGGCGGCCTGGCGCTGCAAGCGGTTGAGAATGTAAGGGGTCGGGTGCAGTTGCTCTTTGGCCCCGAATGACGGGAAATAGCGGGTGATGTCATTGGTGTCGATGGCCTTAAGCAGGTTTTCGTAAGGCTTTTCCGGCATGGCCTTTTGCAGGGCCAACGCATTGGTGAAGATGGTGGTGAAGTCGGGATCGCGATTGACTGCCTGATCGCGGAAATACTGCACCAGGTCGCGTCCTTTGGGCGGGTAAAGCTCATAGAGCGACCACAAGACAATGAGGACAACCAGGACAGTTCGCCAGAAGTAATTTCGGTTCATGGAAACAGATCAGGATTCGCGGGAATCGTTGCCGCGTTCAGTGATTTCAGCAACGGCAGATTTGGTAATTTCAAACTTGGCATCCGCCGAGCGGATGGACAGGGTCTTTTCCTTGACGGTGACGACGACGGCAACGATGCCGCTGCTGGTAACAATCTTGTCGCCGGGGCGGATGGTTTTAAGGAGGGTCGCATGATCCTTGGCCTTCTTCTGCTGCGGCCGGATAAGCACGAAATAGAAAACGACGACCAGCAGGACCAACGGCACCATATTGACCCACGCCGGCGGCGCAGACTGACCCGGTTGCTGCGCCGGGGGCGCCAACGCCAGCAGAGCGTTAGGACTAAATAGACTCATATTGTTAAACAAGTGGCTTAATCTAGAGATGGCGGCGCGTTTGGCAAGCCAAAGAATCGGCAAGTTTTAGAAAGCATCCCTGCGCGGAGGGCGCGCGGGCCACCTGCTTGCTTGCCGCTACAAAACCGCCAAAGCGAGCGGAGTGTCCGCGCATACGGAGGCTGGCAGGGCAAGGAGGACAGGGAATATCCCGCGCAAACCTCCCAGCCGGACGCCTTCCCGGTTCACCGCCCTCGTCCGATGGGCTTGGAATCAAAAGGGTTGCCAAGAGCGGGCCAGGGGTGGGAGCGGGCGAAAGGCCGTGTCGCAATTCACACCGGAAGCGGCCGAAACCGTTATTGGCTTACTTTCACCCCGGTGGGCGTTGTTAAACGCCGGACGCCACCCGTTAGAAATCTTTTTGCGTTAAAGGTGGTTAACCGGGTATGCTCGGCCAGTAGCAAATGAACGTCCAGAGCTTATGACCAGCTTGTCCAGCTTGCGATTTCGTTTGGTGGGAACAGTGTTCCTGGCCGTCGCCCCGGCTTCTGTGCTGCTCTACTTCGGGAACAAATACTATGCGTCCCACTATGGCGCGCAACTGCCCTGGACCGAGTTCCTGGTCGGTCTGCTGGCCCTGGGAGCCGCGTGGTTTGGCGGGGAACGCTTTATTATCCGGCAGGTGCGGGTGCTTTCTTTGGCGGCGCGGAAACTGGGCGCCGGCGACCTGACCAGCCGGACCGGTTTGTCCCGGGAACGAGGCGAGTTGGGCGAATTATCGCGCACGTTTGATTCGATGGCGGCCCAACTGGAGGAGCGGGAGAAAGAAAGCGAGCGGGTGAAACGGACGCTGACCCACCGGACCATGCAGCAAACAGCCGTGGCGGCACTGGGGCGGTTTGCGCTGGAAACCAGCGATCCCTCCATCCTCCTGAACCATGCCGCCACGCTGGCGGCCCAAACGCTGGACGTGGAGTTCTGCCATGTTCTGGAGGTTCAGCCCGGAGGCAAGTTTCTCCTGATGCGCGCGGGGGTGGGCTGGAAGGACGGCGAGGTCGGGAAGGTAGTCATCCCGGCGGATCCGCAGACCGAGACGGGATTTGCCCTCACGGCGAAGGAGGCGGTGGCGTTTGCCTCGCTTGGCAATGAGGGCCGGTTCCGCGGGTCATCGTTGCTGACCAACCACAAAGTGGTGAGCGGCGTTACCGTGGCCATAGCCGGCCAGGAGCAGGCGTTCGGCGTGCTCGGGGCGTACACCAAACGCCCGCGCACGTTTACCGAGGATGAGGTGCATTTCCTGTTTTCCATCGCCACGGTGCTGGCCATGGCGGTCGAGCGGATCCGGGTTGAAACGGAATTGCAGAAGCTGGCCGCCTTCGCCCAGTTGAATCCCAATCCCGCTTTGGAGCTGACCAGCGACGGCGCCATCACCTATTTCAACAACGCCGCACTGAAGCTGAGCCGTTCCGTGGGCCGGGACCATCCGCGGGAGTTGCTGCCGGACAACGTGCAGGAAATCGTCCAGAACTGCCTGAAAGCGGGGCGCAGCGTGCTCGATCTCTCCACCGTGCTCGAAAAGCGCTCCCTGAGCTGGTCGTTTCATCCGGTGGCGGCCAGCCACATCGTGCATTGCTACGTCGAAGACATCACCGACCGGCTGAACCTGGAGGCGCAGCTCCGGCAGTCGCAGAAGATGGAATCCATTGGCCAGCTTGCCGCCGGGGTGGCGCATGATTTCAACAACATGCTAACGGTCATCCAGGGACATTCGGGGATGGTGATGGCCAACACCGACCTGGCGCCCGCGCTGCTCGATTCCGCGCAAGCCATCTATTTTGCCGCGGAACGCGCCGCCACATTGACCCGGCAGCTGCTCCTGTTCAGCCGCAAGAACGTGATGCAGCCCAAGGCGCTCGACCTGCGGAATGTCGTCGGCGATTTGAGCAAGATGCTGAAGCGCCTGCTGGGGGAAACCGTCGCGCTGCAATTCAATCCGCCGGCGGAGCTGCCCCTGGTGGCGGCGGATGCGGGCATGCTCGAACAGGTCATCGTGAACCTGGCCGTGAACGCGCGCGATGCCATGCCGAAAGGCGGCACCCTGACAATCCGCACCACCCCCGTCATGCTGAACGAAGCCTTCGTGCAAATGCACCCCCAGGCCCGGCCCGGCGCGTTCGTCTGCCTGGAGGTCAACGACACGGGATGCGGAATGGACATGGCGACAATGGCCCGCATCTTCGAGCCCTTCTTTACCACCAAGGAAGTCGGCAAAGGGACGGGCCTGGGATTGGCCACCGTCTATGGCATCGTCAAGCAGCACGAAGGCTGGGTCGAGGTCAGCAGCGAAGTCGGAAAAGGCACGACCTTCATCGTCTATCTGCCCGCCAGCGACGAGCCGGCCCCGGCGCGGGCGGCCAGGACGACCGAAGCGGCCGCCGTGCGGGGCGGCCACGAAACCATCCTTGTTGTGGAAGACGAGATCGTGCTGCGCGACCTGGCGCAACTCATTCTGCACGATTGCGGCTACCGGGTGCTGGTGGCCAGCTCGGGCGCCGAAGCCCTGCAAGCCTGGGAACGGCAGGCGGGCGGCATAGACCTGGTGGTCACCGACATGGTCATGCCGGGCGGCATGTCCGGCCTGGAACTGGCGGCAAAGCTGAAAGCCATCCAGCCCCAGCTTAAACTGATCTTCACCAGTGGCTATAACATGGAGAAGTCAGACACGGACTTCTTCCGCCGGCATGGCGCGCTGTTCCTGCAGAAACCCTATACGCGCCCCGACCTGGCCAACGTGGTGCGGGAGTGCCTGGACAACCCGGCGCGGGAGGGGTAACACAGCCCGGCCCCGGCCGGGCGCGCGCCGCGCGGCTCAAAGCTTGTATCCGATTTGGCGCAGGAAATTCTTGCGCCACGCAATGTCCGGCTCCGCCTCAACGCCCCGGGGCGGCGAGCCGTCCACCACCCCGATAATGCCGCGCCCTTGCTCGGTGGCCGCGATGAGCACTTGCGTGGGATTGGCCGTCGCGCAGAAAATGCGGCAAACCTCCGGCACGGCCTTGAGGGTATTGAGCACGTTGATGGGGTAAAAACCTTCCCCCAGGAAAACAATGAAACTATGCCCGGCGGCGATGGCCAGGGCATTCCGGCGGGCCAGTTCAACCAGGGCCGGGTCGGTGCCCGACTCGCGAACCAGGCATTTCCCGGACGCCTCGCAAAAAGCCAGGCCAAACTTGATGCCCGGCACCGCCCCCACCAGGGCCTCATGAATGTCCTCGACGGATTTGATGAAATGGGTCTGGCCCAGGATGAAGTTGATCGGCTCGGGTTTCTCAATCCCGACCGCGGTGAGTTTCATTTCCATAGCAAGGGAATCCTGGCGCGGCGCGGGCGCGCGGTCAAGGCGGGAACGCCGCATTTCCGCCTCCCCGCGGCGGCCGCAATTGGGTCAACACCTGTAACTTTCCGCCGGCTCGCGGCTCAATAGGCGTAGTGATTGAAGACTAAACATCGTATGATTCTGCATATTATCATTGGCGCGATCGCCGGGGGCGGGCTGGGGTTTGCCCTCTATAAGTTTGTCGGATGCTCAACCGGCGCTTGCCCGTTGACGAGCAATCCCCTGATCAGTACGCTCTATGGCGGCCTGGTTGGGGCCCTGATTGCCAGCAGTATTCGGTAAGCCAGAACAACCCAAGCCTGAATTGTTATGAAGATGCACATGATCATTCGCCGCTTCGCCGGCAGCTTTATCCTGTTGAGCCTCCTGTTGGCGCATTACCACAGCCCCTACTGGCTTTGGTTCACCGCGTTTGTGGGGTTCAACCTGCTGCAATCCTCCTTCACCGGCTTTTGCCCGTTGGAGGTGATTTTGCGCAAGGCCAACGTTGGCCGCGACGATTCATCCGCACCCGCCCCCCGTGCTTGCTGCAGCAAATGACAAAGGCCGTGGCGATCTGCGGGCTGGCGCTGCTGGGGGCCTGGGCCGCCCTGGCCGCTGAGCCGTGGACCCTGGAGCGCGCCCTGCGCCAGGCCCTGGCGGACAACCCGGACGCGCGCTTGGCCCAGCATCGTTTGGCGGCGGCGCAAGCCGGGCTCGACCAGGCCAACGCCGCCTTTTGGCCGCGCCTGCAATTCCAGTCCAGTTATGCCGGCAGCGACAACCCGATGCAGGCGTTCGGCAGCATCCTCAACCAGCGCGCCTACAACTACGGTTCGCCCCCCGATTTCAACGACCTGCCCGCGGTTGACAACCTGAACGTCCGCGGCCTGGCCACGGTGCCGCTGTACGCCGGCGGGCGCACCACCGCCGCGCGCCATGCGGCCCGCGCGCACACCGACGCCGCCCGGCAGGACGAGGCCGCCCTTCGCAACGCCCTCGGCTTCGAGGTGACCCGCGCCTTCCATACCGTGCTTAAAACCCGGCAGTTTGTCCGCGCCGCCCGCGCCGCCCGGGAGGCGCTCGAAAACAGCCTGGCCGTCGCCCGCCGACGCCATGACAGCGGCACGCTCCTCAAAAGCGGCGTGCTGGACCTGGAAGTGCGGCTGGCCCAGGCGCGTGAGGACCTGGTCCGCGCCCGCAACGCCGAGGCGCTGGCGACGCGCGCGCTGCGGGCTTTGCTCGGCGTGGAGCCGGAGGATCCGGATGAATTCGAGGTCGCCGACACCGCCCCGGCGCTCGAGGCCCCCGACGCCGGGGATTTCTCCGGACGCCCCGAGCTGGCGGCTTCCCGCCACCGCGAACGCGCGGCCGCGGAACAGGTGCGCGAGGCCCGAAGCGGCTATCTGCCGCGCATCAGCGCCTTTGGCAGCCTGGATTACGACCACGGCTGGAAATTCAACCACGGCGGCGGCAGTTGGACCGCCGGGGCGTTGCTCCAATGGGACCTGTGGGACGGCCAACTCACGCGCGCCAAAGTCCGCGAGGCCAGCGCCCAACTCGAAGCCGCCCGTGCCGAACAGCGCAAACTGCGCCTCGCGCTCGATCTCGAAACCGCGCAAGCCCGGCTCGACCTCCAGGCCGCCGCGGAGCGCCGGGCCGTCACCGAACACGCCGTCGCCCAGGCCCAGGAAAGCGCCACCCTGACCCGCGCCCGCTTCGAGCAGGAACTGGCGCTGCCCCGGGACTTGATGGACGCGGAAACCGCGCTGATCACCGCGCGCGTTCGCCGCGCCGAGGCCGAGGCCGACTGGCAAATAGCCATTGGCGCCTTGCGCAAGGCGCTGGGGCTGCCGCAACTGAATTTCGAGACCCCCGCAAAATGAAAGCCATCCCCACGTACGCATTATCCTTCCGCTCCGGCCTGCTGCTCGCGGGCCTGGCCGCCCTGCTCAACGGCTGCGGCGAAAAGCCGGCGCCGCCCGCGGGCGCCGGGCCGTCCTTGCCGCCGGCCGCCGTGCGCCTGCAGAAAATCGAAGCGGTGAGCCAGCCCGCCCTGGAGGAGGTCGTCGGAACCGTGCTTCCCAGGCTCCAGGCCGTGCTCGAGGCCAAGGTCAGCGGCCGCATCACCCGCTTGTCCGCCGCGCTCGGACAATCCGTCAAACAGGGCGACGTGCTGGTGGAACTGGCGACGCTGGAGATTCAGGCCCGGCTCGACCAGGCCCGCGCCGCGCTCCGGCAGGCGGAGCTGGACTTGAACCGCACAACCCGGCTCCACAAGCAAAGCGCGGCCACCCAGGCCGAATTGGACGCCGCGCAGACCCGCCACCAGGTCGCCCAGGCGGCGGTGGCCGAGGCCGAAGCGCTGGCCGGCTACGGCCGGATTGCCGCCCCCTTCGATGGCGTGGTGGCCCGCAAACTGGCCGACGAAGGCGACCTGGCGATGCCGGGCAAGCCGTTGCTGGAACTGGAAGGCCGCGCCGGGCTGCGCCTGGTGGCGGATGTCCCCGGCCTGCTCGCCCCCCGCATCCGGCCGGCCGCCGAACTGGCCGTCCGGGTGGACGCCATCCCCGAGCCGCTCACCGGCACCGTGGCCGAAATTGCGCCGGCGGCGGATCCCGCCTCCCGCACGGTGCGCGTGAAAGTGGATTTGCCGGCGGCGCCCGGCCTGCGCGCGGGCCAATTTGGCCGGCTGGCGGTGCCGGTCAGCGAGACCACCGTTCTCCTCGTCCCGCCCGCCGCGCGGGTCCGGCGGGGCCAGCTTGAGATCCTGTTTGTCGCCGCCGACGGCAAAGCCCGGATGCGCCTGGTGCGCAGCGGCAAGCAGACCCCCCAGGGCCTCGAGATCCTTTCCGGGCTCGCGCCCGGCGAGACGGTCGTCGTGGATGGCGCCGCGACGCTGCGCGAGGGACAGCCACTCTCCACGCCATAGCGCGCGCCCGTGAGCACCCCTTCTTCCTCCACTGATGCCCCGCACCTGGGCTTCGCGGGGCGCATCGCCCGGGCGTTTATTGACTCGAAGCTGACCCCGCTGCTGGTCATCACCTCGATTTTGCTGGGCGCGGCGGCGACGTGGCTCCTGCCGCGCGAGGAGGAGCCGCAAATCAAGGTGCCGATGATTGACGTGCTGGTCGCCATGCCGGGCTTCAGCGCCAAAGAGGTCGAGGAGCGCGCCACCCGGCCCATGGAAAAGCTGCTGTGGGAAATCCCGGGCGTCGAATACATCTACTCCACCTCGCGGGAGGGCGAGTGCCTGGCCATCGTGCGCTTCAAGGTGGGCGAGGACATCACGCGCAGCCTGGTGCATCTCAACCAGAAACTGCAGGCCAACTTCGACCGCATCCCGTTTGGCGTCTCGTATCCGCTGATCAAACCGCGCTCGATTGACGACGTGCCCATCCTGGCGCTCAGCTTTCACGGCGCCGGCTACGATCACTATACGCTGCGCCGCGTGGTGGCCGAAGTGGACGACCAGGTGAAGCAAGTGCCGTTGGTGGCCGAGACGATGCTCATCGGCGGCGAGCGCCGGCAACTGCGCGTCCTGCTGGACCCCGCCCGGCTGGCCGCGCACAACCTCAGCGCGGCGGAGATTCTGCCGCGGTTGCAGGCGGCCAACCGCCAGCTCGCGGCCGGCTCGCTCATTAGCCAAAACCGCGAAATCCTGCTCCAGACCGGCAATTTTCTCGCCAGCGCGCAGGACGCCGGCGGCGTGGTGGTGGGCGTGCCGGGCGGGCAGCCGGTTTACCTGCGGGACGTGGCGGAGATCGTGGACGGGCCGGAGGAGCCGAGCCAATACGTGTTTTCCGGCGCCGGCGCGGCGCGGGCGGCGCCGGCCGGCGAGGAACCCGCCGTCACCCTGACCATCGCCAAACGCCCGGGCGCCAATGCCATCGCGGTGGCCCGCGCGGTGCTCGAAAAGGTGGCGGCGCTCCAGGGCCGGGTGATTCCCCACGGCGTGGAAATGACCATTACCCGCCACTACGGCCAGACGGCGGAGGAAAAGTCGGACGAACTGCTGCTGCACATGGGCATCGCGGTGGTCGGCGTATCGCTGCTCATCCTGCTGACACTGGGCTGGCGCGAGTCCCTCATCGTCGGCATTGCCATTCCCAGCACCCTGGCGCTGACCCTGCTCATTTTCTTCCTCTACGGCTACACGCTCAACCGCATCACGCTCTTCGCCTTGATCTTCTCCATCGGCATCCTGGTGGACGACGCCATTGTGGTGGTGGAAAACATCGTGCGCCATTTCCATCTGCCGCACAACAAGGGGCGCCCCTGGTCGGTCATCGCCGTCGAAGCGGTCAGCGAAGTCGGCAACCCGACCATCCTCGCCACGTTTGCCGTCATCGCGGCGGTGCTGCCGATGGCGTTCGTGGGCGGGCTGATGGGGCCGTACATGCGCCCCATCCCGATCGGCTCCAGCGCAGCCATGTTCTGGTCCCTGGCCATTGCGTTCATGGTCACGCCCTGGGCGGCCATCCGCATCCTGCGCTGGGGTCGGAAGTATGCCCGCGTCACCGAGGCGGCGGCGGGCGCGGCCCCGGCCGGCCAGCCGCATTCGCCGTTCGAGCACGAGGAGGATTTCTTTACCCGCCTCTACCGGCGCTTCATGGATCCGTTAATCGCCCGGGCCCGCTGGCGGCTGGTGTTCCTGGCCGGCATTACCCTGTTGCTGCTGGGGGCGATGGCGCTGGTCGGGCTGGGCTGGGTGAAGGTGAAAATGCTGCCGTTCGACAACAAAAGCGAGTTCCAGATTATCCTGAACATGCCCGAGGGCAGCGCGCTGGAGCTGACCGCCCAGGCCGCCCGGGAAATCGCCGCCGCCGTGCGCGTCGAGCCGGAGGTGACCGATTATCAAGTGTATGCCGGCGTCGCCGCGCCCTTCAACTTCAACGGCCTGGTGCGCCACTATTTCATGCGCCGCGGCCCGCATATCGCCGACCTGCAAATCAACCTGGTCGCCAAAGACCAGCGCCGGGCGCAGAGCCATGAGATCGCCAAGCGGGTCCGGCCCCGCGTCCGGGACATCGCCCGCAAATATGGCGCGCGCGTGGCGGTGGCGGAAGTCCCGCCGGGACCGCCGGTCCTGCAAACCCTCGTGGCCGAAATCTACGGCCCCAGCGAGGAGAACCGGCTGGCCCTGGCGCGCAAAGTTATTGAAATCTTCCACCACACCCGGGGCGTGGTGGACACCGACTGGCATATCGAAGCCGACCAGGCCAAGGCGCGCTTCCTGGTGGACAAGGAAAAGGCCGCGCTCCACGGCATCAGCGAGGAAAGCATCGCGCAGACTTTGAAACTGGCCGTCGGCGGCGCGGAGGTGGACCTGCTGCATCTGCCGCGCGAGAAGGAAGACCTGATCATTCAGGCGCGCCTGCCGCAATCGTTGCGCTCTTCGCCCGAGGACTTGCTGGCCCTGCGCGTTCGCGGAGCCAGCCCGGATGGCGCCCTGGTCCCGCTGCGGGAACTGGTCACGGTGGAAACGGTCGCCGCGGACAAGAGCATCTACCACAAAAATCTGATGCCGGTCACTTACGTCATTGGCGATGTGGCGGGCGAGGTCGAAAGCCCGGTTTACGCCATCCAGCAGATGAATAAGGCCCTCGCCCAGATTGATACCCGGCCTTTCGGCGGCACGGGAACGCCCTTGCGGATTTACAACGCCCATCAGCCCTTCACGGACAGCGAACCGGCGCTGAAATGGGACGGTGAATGGCATATCACCATCGAGGTTTTCCGCGACCTCGGCGCGGCCTTCGCCGCGGTGCTGGTGCTGATCTTCATCCTGATGGTCGGCTGGTTCCGCTCCTTCGTGACGCCGCTGGTCGTCATGATGGCCATTCCCTTTTCGCTGGTGGGCATTCTGCCGGCGCATGGGCTGATGGGCGCGTTCTTCACCGCCACCTCGATGATTGGCTTCATGGCCGGGGCGGGCATCGTCGTGCGCAACTCGATCATCCTGGTGGACTTCATCGAATTGCGCCTGGCCGAAGGAATGCCGCTGGCAGAGGCGGTCGTGGACGCGGGCGCCGTGCGCTTCCGGCCCATGCTCCTGACGGCGATGGCTGTCGTGGTGGGCGCCAGCGTGATCCTGGCCGACCCGATTTTCCAGGGCCTGGCTATTTCCCTGATGGCCGGGGAAATCGCCTCGCTGCTGATGAGCCGCATGGCAGTTCCCGTGCTGTACTACATGGTCCGCCGCTGAGTCACGCTCGCGGAACTAGGCAGCCGCACGCCCTCTGAACTGCTTGGGCTATCCGATTTAGGGAATCATCAAGGCATAACCATCACGCCGTCGCCCGGCTTATCCCCATTCGCCCCAGCCATTTCAACGCTCCCAATAAGCCGTGTACAAGGGGTGTACCAAGGATGCTCAAAGGGGGTTCATGCTTATTTTCCATGCGCTCCTGCCGCGCCTCCGGTGTACTCCCCTTGTACATAGCCTGAGATGACGAAGAAGAAACGGTAGTGCGAGCGGTGGAAGAGGGCGAGGTGGAGACGGGCTTCGCTTTCTTAACTGGTGCCTTTTCAGTAGCTTGCTGAGATTTGGCCGTGGACGGGAGCGGGACGATGGCGCTGTGGACCCAGTTCGGCCCCTTCCAGCCATTCCGCGTCTGGCTGGTGACAATAAACACCTTCTGCCCCGGTGCCGGTTGCCCAAACCGGGCGGTGTAAAGCTCCGTGATGTCGCTCTGCCCGTTCTGGCTCGGGCTCAACAGGCCCAGGTAATAGACCCGGCGGTGCTTCATCCGGCCCGGGCTGCATGGAGCCTGCCCAAAGACCATGATGTCTTCCGTGGCCACCCCGACGTTCAACCGCAGCCGCAGTCCGGCTTCCGGGTCTTGCACGATCTCCAGCCCGGTGACGAGATTGGGGCTGAAGACCACCGGGGCCGGGGGCTCGGTAACGGGCGGCTGGCCGATGCAGTCCAGAACGCTGTTGATGCGGACATAAAATTGCTGGCCGCTGAGGGGCCCGTATTGGCCCACCGACGGCCGGCTGGGAACGGTTTGCGCCGCGGCCACCCAGCGCTGGCGCTGGGCTTCGGTCAGGCTCCGGCCCCAGGCCTGGGAGCAGGCCGCGAAGCTGGCGCGGGCGCGAGCCTGGGCGGGAGACCGGGCATCGCGGGGCATGGTTAACGCCCGGCAACATTGGCCAAAGGGCGTCGAGTAATAGACATAAGCTCCGAGGCGTCCGGAGCGCGGGGAATCGAGTAATTTCATAGGTGTGAGATTTCCGTGGTTATTTTAATCCAAGGCCGGAAGGGCGGCCCGGCGGCTCGTGCCTTACGAACCTGTCGGCCGGGTTGCCATGCTTTCACGGCCTGGGGAAAAAGGTTATGCCCCCGCCGGATAATCGCAAGCGCCAACTTGCAAACACACCCGGCGCCGCCCATACGTAAAGACTTTTTGCGCGGAGCGCATAAATGAGCTAGAATAAAGGCCAAATGATACGCCGGCTTATACGCATCACCGCCTTGCTGGTCCTCGTGGCGGCCCTGGCCGCCTGGGTGGCGGCGGGAGCTAATCGCGGGTGGACGAAAACGTCCGTTCCCGTCCAGCGGACAGATGAAGTCACCGGCCTGACGGTGGATGATTATCAGAAGCGCTTTGTTCCGGGCGTTGATTTTCTCGTGGCCGCCGTGTTGGGGGCGGGCGTTTTGGCCGCGAGTTCGTTTCTTTTTCGCAAACCGCAACCACAACCATCAAACTGAATTAGCCATCATTCCATTACCGATGAAACTTCTCTCCCGTTATCTTTTGGGCGCCGGACTCCTCGTCAACCTCACCGTGCTGGCCGCGCCGCTGAATTTTGACTTCAAGGACCCGAAGGGGGTCAATAATGCGACCTTCAAGCTGGATGCGCCGTTGGAGGCCATCAGCGGCAACGCCACGGGCATATCCGGCACCGTCGCGTTTGATCCGCAGGCGCCGGCGGCCACAACGGGCAAGATTGTCGTGGCGACGTCCTCCTTGCGGGTGGGCAACCCGATTCAGCAGGAGCACATGCTCGGCGCCCAATGGCTCGATGCCGCCAAATACCCGGAGATCTCCTTTACCGCCCGGGAACTCAAGAATGTGAAGACGAGCGGCGACACCACCACCGCCGAGGTGGTCGGCACGTTCAGCCTCAAGGGCATTTCGAAAACTCTCACCGTGCCCGTGAAACTGACGTATCTGAAAGACAAGCTGGGGCAGCGCGTCCCGGACTTGAAAGGCGATCTGCTGGTGATCCGCGCCAATTTCAGCATCAAGCGCAGCGATTTCGGGATCATGCCGGGGCAGGCGGAGGAGAAAGTTGCGGAGACCATCGAGCTGACGTTGAGCATTGCCGGCGCCGCGCCGCGCTGAGGCGCCCTCCGTGCGCCAACCCGCCGGGATGCGGGCGGGGTGACTTGCTGAAGATCCGCCCCGCGGGGAGCCATTCCCGGCGGGGCAGGGGAGTGGTGAATTTCCTTTCTTTTCAGAGGGGGAAGCCCTATTTTGACCGGGCCTGAACCAGAGGGCTGTCGTACTGCGAAAGGGGCCGCGTCTCCTTGCCGGGCGGCGTCTGCCGGGGCGGCGCGATAGTTTGTGAAAGATGGATACGGCGCATATTAGAAATTTTAGCATCATTGCTCATATTGATCACGGGAAGACGACGCTCTCGGATCGGCTGCTGCACCGAACGGGCACCATCACCACGCGCGAGATGGAGGATCAGTTGCTCGATTCCATGGATTTGGAAAAGGAGCGCGGCATCACGATCAAAGCGCACCCGGTGACGATGCTTTACCAGGCCGGGAACGGGGAGACCTATGAACTGAACCTGATTGATACGCCCGGGCACGTGGATTTTTCCTACGAAGTCTCCCGGAGTTTGAGCGCCTGCGAGGGGGCGCTGCTGATCGTGGATGCCGCGCAGGGGGTCGAGGCGCAAACCGTGGCCAATGTGCACCTGGCCATGAAGCAGAACCTCGCCATTATCCCGGTCATAAACAAAATAGACCTGCCGCACGCGGATGTCGCGCAGGCGAAGCGGCAACTGGAGGATATCCTGGCGATTGCCGGGGATTCGGCCATTTTGGCCAGCGCCAAGGAAGGCATCGGTATTGATCAGATCCTCGAGGCCATCGTGGAGCGGATCCCGGCGCCGAAACCGACCGGCGCGCCCTCCTTGCAGGCGCTGGGGTTTGATTGCTATTTCGACACTTACCGGGGCGTGGTCACCCACGTGCGCGTGTTCAATGGCGAGCTGAAGCCGGGAATGCAGGTCAAGTTGCTCCATTCCGGCAAGAATGTGGAGGTCAAGGAAGTGGGCAGCTTTAATCCGAAGCCTTACGTGCGCGAACGGCTCGAATGCGGCGAGACCGGCTATATGACCGCCAATATCAAGAGCCCGCTGGAGGTCAAGATGGGGGACACCATCACCGACGCGCGCCACCCGGCGCCCGCCCTGCCGGGATTCAAGGAAATCCACCCGATGGTGTTCAGCGGGATTTACCCGATCAATACCGGCGACTACGAACACCTCAAGGCCAACCTGGCCAAACTGCAGTTGAACGACTCGGCGTTTGTGTACCAGCCCGAGACTTCCGTGGCGCTGGGGTTTGGCTTCCGCTGCGGCTTCCTCGGGCTGCTGCACCTGGAAATCGTGCAGGAGCGGTTGCGCCGGGAGTACAATATGGACATCATCGCCACGTACCCGAGCGTCATTTACCGGGTGAAGCTCACCGACGGCACGGAGGTGCAGATTGACAATCCCGCCTACCTGCCGCCGGTCGCCCAGATCGAGAGCATTTCCGAGCCGATGGTGCGGGCGTTTGTCATTTGCCCGAATGAATACATCGGGGACATGATGGCGTTAATCACGGAAAAACGCGGCGCGGTGGACCATACGGAGACCCTGGACTCGCGTCGGGTGATGCTCACCAGCCTGCTGCCCCTCAACGAGATCCTGATTGATTTTCACGACCGCATTAAAAGCATCACCCGCGGCTATGGCTCGATGGACTACGAACCGGCGGATTACCAGGCGTCCAACATGGTCAAATTGGACCTGCTGGTGAACGGCGAGGCGGTGGACGCGTTTTCATGCATCGTGCATCGGGACAAGGCGGAGGGCAGGGGACGCGCGCTGGCCGCGCGGCTGAAGGAAGTCATTCCGCGCCAGTTGTATGCCGTGGCCATCCAGGCCGCCATCGGCGGCAAAATCATCGCCCGCGAAACCGTGAGCGCATTGCGCAAGGACGTCACCGCCAAATGTTATGGCGGCGATATCACGCGCAAGCGCAAGCTCCTGGAAAAGCAAAAGGAAGGCAAAAAGCGCATGAAATCCTTTGGCTCGGTGAACATCCCCCAGGAAGCGTTTATCGAAGTGCTGAAGGCCTGACGTATGGGCAAAACCGAAAAACGAAAAGCCGCGCCGTCCGGGAATGCAACTCCCGCAGCCGGGGCCGCGGGACGGGAGCACGCGCCCGCCACCATGCCGGGAGTGCTCCGCTGGTTATTCTCCCGAACGGTGCGGCGGGCGATGGCCCTGCACAAACACGTGCAGAAAATCCTCAACCACCAGCGCGATCTGCTCTCGGCGCCGGCCATCGAGGCTGTCCAGGCTGCCATGGCGGACTGCCGGCGGGCAGCGCAAGCGGGCAGTCCGGCCACGCTGAAAGAAAAGATGGAGAACCTCGAGCAGGTTGCCAACAAGTGGCTCAAACCCTATCCGCATGCGGCCTGGCGTGAGAACGTCGAGGTTCTGCTGGTCGCACTGGCGGTCGCCATGGGCATTCGCACGTTCTTCCTGCAGCCGTTCAAGATCCCCACCGGCTCAATGCAACCCACGCTCTATGGCGTCACTTCCGTGCCGGACTTCAGCCGCGGCCGGGATCCCGCCGCCGAGGAAGCAGCCCGGGACAGCCTGGTGATTCCTTCCGGCTGGCAGCGGGTGTGCGAATGGTTCAAGGGCGTGTCCTATATCCGCCTGACGGCGGCGGCGGATGGCCCGGTGCAGGCGGTTGACCGCCCATTCCGCATCCTGATCTTCAATATCTGGCAAAAGGTCGTGGCTGGCGGCAAAACGTTCATTCTCTGGTTCCCGCCCGATTACGGTGCTTCATCGCTTGAAGAACGATCCGGATTGCTCCAGCGGGCGCGGGATTTTCACAAGGGTGAAGACATCGTGAAAATGCGGGTCGCCGCTGGAGACCATCTGTTCGTGGACCGGATGACCTACAATTTCCGCCCGCCCCAGCGGGGCGAGATTCTCGTGTTCGAGACCCGGGGTATTGATGGCCTGCCGCAGGACCAGTTCTATATTAAGCGCCTGGTGGCGACGGGTGGCGAGCGAGTGCAGCTCGGGGAAGATCGGCACCTGATTATCAATGGCAACCGCCTGGATGCTTCGGTGCCACACTTTGAGAATGTCTATTCCTTTAACCCGAAAGAGCCCCCGGGCGACAGCCGGTATTCAGGCCACGTGAACGCGGCGCGCCTGGCGCCATACTTTGACGGCCGGCCGGAAGGGGTTTTGGTGGCACCGAATCATTATATGGTTATGGGAGACAACACCATGAACAGCCTGGATTCCCGGGCCTGGGGGGATTTCCCGGCCACCAATGTCATCGGCAAGTCGTTCTTCGTATATTGGCCATTTACCGAGCGATTTGGTTGTGGAAACCGCTAAAACACGCCATAAAAAAGCCAGCCTGCACGGGATTGTGATATACGCACAATGTTTGTTATGTTTAATTCGGATGAGGGTTAATTTGCCTTGGTAGAGCGATTTTTGGGGTTGGCTACCCTGCCCGCTGGTTTAAGTGCCGATTTTCTCGTAGATGCGTATGTATTCCGAGACTACGCGGTTCCAGGAAAAGTCCGCGGTCATTCCATTGTGCCGGAATTGCTGCATCAAATGGGGTTCTTCGAACAGTGCCAGGGCTTTGTGGATGCTTTTAACCAGTGCCGCCGGGGAATATTCCATGAACTTGATGCCATTGGCCTTTGCGGAGTCTTCCCGGATGTCAATAACCGTGTCGTCCAGGCCGCCCGTAGCTCGGACGATGGGAATGGCGCCGTACCGGAGGCCGTACATCTGGTTAAGTCCGCACGGTTCAAACCGGGACGGCATCAGGAAAAAATCGCTGCCCGCTTCAATGCGGTGCGAGAGCCCCTCGTTAAACCCGATTTGTACCCCCACCTGGGAGGGATAACGGCGTGCCAAATCCCGGTACGCCTTCTCGAACGTTGGCGCTCCGCTGCCGACCACGATAAACTGCATCTTGGCGCCGAGGGTCTCCTCCAGCGCCGCGAGCAGGATTTCCACGCCTTTTTGTTCGGCCAAGCGGCCAATGGAGCCAAACAGCGGAATGTCCGCGCGAATCGGCAAGCCAAACTCCCGCTGCAATTCCAGCTTGTTCATCTCTTTGCCGCGCAGATCAGCCGCCGAATAGGCATGCTTTAAATGGGGATCGCTCTGGGGGTTCCATTCGTCCGCATCAACGCCATTTAGGATGCCAACCAGCGAACTGTTGCGCTGCCGCAGCAACCCATCCAGACCGCACCCCATCTCTTCGGTAGTGATTTCACGCGCATAGCGCGGGCTCACGGTGGTGATGATATCGGCATATACGATACCGGCTTTCAGGCACCCCAACTGACCATAGAACTCCACGCCGGCGAGGTTGAAATATTCCGCGGGGAGGTTGGTGAGCCCGTATTGGGCGGCCGGAAAGAGTCCCTGATAGGCCAGGTTGTGAATGGTGAGGCAAACCTTGGGGCCCTTCCCCTGCCCGGCCGTTCGGCGGTGATGGTGAAGGAGCAACGCGGCCAGGCTGGTTTGCCAGTCGTGCAGGTGCAGCACTTCCGGCTGCCACGGCAAATGCAGGGCCAGGTGCGCGATGACTTTGGAGAAGAAAACAAAACGCTCCGCATTGTCGGGATAATCCACTCCGTCAGCTTGGTACAGCCCCGGCCGCTGATAGAAATCCGCCTGGTCCACGAAATACAGGGTGAGTTCCGGGCTGGGGTTGAGGCTCCAGAGCGAAGCGGCCACACGCCGTTGGCCCAGGGGGAAATCCAGCGGCAACTCCACTGGTTTGAGGTCGGGAAAGCGTTCGCGAATCCCGGCGTAGAGCGGCGTCACTACTCCCACTTGCCGGCCGGTCCGCGCCAGCGCCTTGGCCAGGGCGCCAACCATGTCCGCCAGCCCGCCGGTTTTTGAGTAGGGATAGACTTCGCTGCTGGCGTGCAGGATTCTCATGTCGTAATCCGCTCGGTCTTGAGATAAGGCTGCAGCGCCGCCGGCACGGCCAGGGTTCCATCGGCCTGCTGGCAGGTTTCCACCAGAGCCACAAACAGCCGGGCCAGCGCCGTGCCGCTGCCGTTCAAGACATGCGGGAACCGGTTGTCACCCGCTTCGGTCTTGAAGCGCAGATTCATCCGCCGCGCCTGAAAGTCTTCGCAATTCGACACGCTGGAAACCTCCAGATAGCTCCCCTGCCCCGGGGCCCACACTTCGAGGTCGTACGTCTTGGCGCTGGCGAAGCCCATGTCGCCCGTGCACAACAGCACCACGCGATAATGCAACCCCAGCGATTGCAGCACCCGCTCTGCGCCCGCCACCATCTGTTCGTGCTCGGTATAGCCGTTTTCGGGTTTTACGATGCTGATCAGTTCCACCTTGTCGAACTGATGCACGCGGATCATGCCGCGGGTGCCCACCCCCGCGGCGCCGGCCTCGCCGCGAAAGCATGGCGTATAGGCGCAGTAGCGGAGGGGCAGCGCGCTTTCTTTCAGAATCTCCTCCCGGTGAATATTTGCCACCGGGGTTTCGGCGGTCGGAATGAGGTAAAGTTTGCCCAGCGTGCCGGCATCCAGGCCTTCCTGCACGCCGTAATACTGGTCGGCAAACTTCGGAAACTGCCCTACCCCTTCCAGGCACTGCGGCCCCACCATGTAGGGCGGCGATACTTCGGTGTAGCCATGGGCGGAGGTGTGCAAGTCCAGCATGAATTGGATCAGCGCCCGTTCCAGTTTCGCGCCCCAGTTCGTGTACAATACAAAGCCGCTGCCGGATAACTTCGTTGCCCGCTCGAAATCCACCAATCCCAGCTTCTCGCACAGTTCAACATGCGACTTCGCCGGAAAGGCAAAGGAGGGCTTTTCGCCATGCACCCGTATCACGGGATTATCTGCCGCTTCCTTTCCCGGCGGCACCGTCGCGTGCGGCAGGTTGGGCAGCCGCAGCATCAATTGATTGCGCGCCGCTTCCGCTTCCGCCGCCCCCCGGTCCAGCGCCGCAATCCGGTCACCCAACGCGCTGGTTTCCCGCTTTCGCGCTTCCGCTTCCTCCGTTTTCTTTTGCCCCATCAGCGCGCCGATTTCCTTCGACACGCGCTTGCGCTGGGCTTTGAGCGTTTCGACCTCGCTCACTTGCCGGCGCCACTGCTCGTCCAGCTTCAGCAAATCATCAATGAGGCGCTCATCGCCCGCGCCCCGCGCTGCCAGGCGCTGGCGCACAAAGTCGGGCTGGTCACGTATCAATTTGATGTCGAGCATCGGCGCATTATAGGCGCGCGCGCGGCTCCGGCAAGAATGAAGGGACGGCGGGCCGCCGTGCGCTCCTTTTTGTTCTTGTCTTTGCGCGCAACTTGTGGCGCCATGCGCTTCCATGAACGAAACTTCCTCCGCTGCCGGAATCAGCCGCCGCCGCTTTCTGGCGGCAACCGGATTGGTCCTTGCCGCGCCTCCCCTGTTCTCTTCCTGCGCTACGCGAATGGCCAGCCGGATCCCGCCCTCTGAACGCATCACCCTGGGCATCGTCGGATGGGGAATGATGGGCCCCGCCAACACCGACGCCTTCCTGAAAATGGCGGATTGCCAGGTGGTGGCCGCCTGCGACCTTGACCAGCATCATCTCCAGGCGGCGCTGGATAAGATCAACGGCCATTACGGAAACCGGGACTGCACCCCCTACGCTGATTACCGGGAAATGATGGCCCGCAAAGACATTGACGCGGTTATGCTGGCCGTGCCGGATCATTGGCACGCGCTCACGGCCATCGAAGCCGCCCGGAATCGGAAAGATATTTATGGCGAAAAGCCGCTGGCCCGCACGGTTGCCGAACAGCAGGCCATCGTCAAGGCGGTCCAGAAAAACCAGCGCATCTGGCAGACGGGTTCGTGGCAGCGATCGCAAAGCTCATTCCGCAAGGCGGCGGAAATCGTGCGCAACGGCCTCATCGGAAAAGTCACCCGCGTGGAAGTCGGCCTGCCGAGCAAGCACCATGATTTTGCCGGGACGGCCCCGGCTTTGCTGGCGAAGTTCCGGGGTTCACCGAATGATCCCGAATACCTGGCAAAGATCGTTCCAGGCAGCCCGGAGTGGCAGATCGCGGTGACTTCGCCCCCGCCGGAGCTGGATTATGAAATGTGGCTCGGGCCTTCCCGGGTGGAGCCTTACATCCAGGCGCGCATCCACATGAACTGGCGCTGGAACTACAATATTGGGGGCGGTCAGTTGCTGGACTGGGTGGGGCATCATTGCGACATCGCCCACTGGGGGCTTGGTTTCGATAACGCCGGGCCGTTTGAGGTCGAAGGCCACGGCGAATTCCCGCCTCCGGACGCCCTTTGGAACACCTGCACCAAATATCGCATTACGCTCAAGTATCCGAACGACGTCACGATGATTATGGCCGGCGGCCATGCTGATATTCGCGGGGGCACCAAATGGATCGGTACCGACGGCTGGGTCTGGGTGGATCGCGGTGGATATGACGCTTCCAATCTCGACTGGTTCGCCCAAATTCCCCCCGATCGCGACAAGGTGCGGCTCTACCGGTCGGACAATCACCAGCGCAACTTCATTGATTGCGTGAAGTCACGCCAGCCCACCATTACTCCCGTCGAGACCGCGCATCACTCCGCCCTGCCCGGCCATCTGGGGCTCATCTCCATGCTCGTGGGGCGCAAGATTAAGTGGGACCCAGTCCGGGAGCGCATCCAGGGAGACCCGGGGGCCAGCAAACTTCTTACCCGCCCTTATCGCCCGCCCTGGAAGCTGGGCTAGGCAGCCGCCCGCGACAAGGGCGGTTCACGGCCGGAGCAACTCCAACAGGGTGACGGAGTTGGGCTGAAGGGTTTGCTCCCAGGCAAGGTGCAGGCCTGAGATTTTGCCCGTGCGGACAACCGCCAACTCAGCTTTAGCCGGGTCATGCCAGGCATTGCTGTGGGTGGCATCCACCACGGACTCCTGCCAACGCCCGTCCTTCAGGGCTTCCGGAAGCGAGTTGACGCGGAGCTGAACAGGCCTGCGTAGAGCATAGCGGTCGCGGAAGTTGACGAGGACAACCGCCAGGCGACCCGCCGGGGCATCCCAGGCGGCGACGGCGGAAACGTCGTCGTCAGCACCCGCCACTGGCAGCCAGTCGCCACGCAGGCTGTTGAATATCTTTGCCACGTTGTAGGCGGCTTTGGGGAGGTTATCCTTCATCAGCAGGCTGTAGTCGCCGCGGAAGCTCATATCATTTTGCTTCACGTAGAAAAAGCAGGGCCGGTCTATGCGCGCGGGCAGAAAGGCCCGGGTAATGGAATTGGCGCACCAGGCGGCCCCCAGTTCGTGGTCTTGTGGGCGGTCTGCCCACCAGGCCTCGTTCCATTCGGTAATCATGAAGGAAGTCACAGAGCACTTAAGCTCGGGCAGGTCGGCCAGATAGGCGCGAAAGGCCTCGGCTTCCTTGACGATGGTTTCGGGCGGCTGGAAGTATTCATGCCAGCTCACAAAGTCCAGCGGCAGCTTTTCCTGCCGGCACCAGAGCATGAGGCCGCGCGCAAAACCCCTGCCGTGCTGGCAATGGCCGTATTCGGAGTTCTCGAAGGGGCCGCTGGCCAGGGCGGGGCCGCCAACCTTCGCCTGCGGATCGGCGCGCAGCACCCCGCGCGCGGTGGCGCGATAGAGTTTGCAGTAAGCCTCGAACCGCCGGACAACCTCCGCATTCGGCTCCTCCTTGCCGAGCGCGGACGTGTAAAGCTGCCGGAAAGTTTCACTGCCCGTGTCCGCGGAGCCGGGCTTGAGCCAGCCGGCATTGACTTCGTTCCAAACCTCCCAGAAAGGGATGCGTTTGCCCCGCTGCGCGCTGTGCTGGGCCGCGCGGAAGCAAAGCTCTTCCCAGGCGGCGTAGTCTCGGGGCGCGCTTTGGCGTTCGTGGTTGGTCACGGCGTCAAGAACTTGCGGCATGTAGGATACCGCCAGAATGGGGTCCGCCCCGATGGCGGCAATGAAATCCACGCGCCGGTCGAAATCCGTCCAATCATAAACCAGGTTGGTCCCCTGCCCTGCTTTCAGGACGCCGGTGAAAATGTTGTCCATGCGGAACCATTTGAAGCCGCCTTCCTTGAGCTTGCGCGCGGTGGCGGCTTCATAATCAGCCATTCCGCCCCCCTGGCTCAGGCCGACGATGCCATCAGGCACTTTGCCCGCCGGATGCCCGCCATCCACCGAAAGGACCCGGCGCTCCCTTGCCCGCCGGGCATCAATGATAACCCAGTTAGCCTGCTCGAACTTGTTTCCACCCTGCACATGGGCATAGACCTGGACGGCCACCCGCACCCGGGCGCCGGGCACCGCCGACTCGCTCAAGACAGCCAGGGCGGGATGATCATTATCATAACGGCATTGCAGGACGCCGTTGACATACACCTCGCCTCCATCCCCGCAGCTAATCTGGAGGCCGACCACTTTGCCCGCGGTGGCCTCCGCGTTGATGGTGGCAGGAATCTCCAGTTCGGCCACCAGCCAGCGGAACTTCTGATCCTCCGGGCAAACCTCGCCGAGCTTGACCTCTTGACCCTCAGCATAGTTTTGGGGCGGCTGGGTTTGGCGTTGGTCCGATGGCGAAAGGACGCGCCACTGAGCCGGCGCGGCAAGCGTGGCGGCCAGAAGAATAGCAGCGCAGAGTAAGCGAATCATGGTTATCGCGGTTCAGGCAAAAATAGAGCATAGTCCCGGCAGCGGCGCGAATCATTTATGGCAAATCTTACCCCGATAGCCGGAACTGCTGTTCTTAAAAGCGTGGGCAGGGAGAGTGTCTGGCCAGGGGTTTCCAACTGCCGGGAGTTAAGCGCGTTAACAGCACTCAGGAAGGGCATTTCATCCAGCCTTGGCTTTGGCCTGGTCGAGCAGAGCCCGGGCGCGCTTGGCCAGGTCGTCGTTGAGGGTGGCTTGTCCCGCCTTGTCCAGGGGGCCGAGCAGGCGCGCGGCCAGCCGGGCTGCGTTTTGGCCTTTCAACAGCCTGGCGGCCATCTCCACCACCGCCGAGCTGGCTTCTTCCCGGGTGCCGGGCTCGTCCAGGTACGGCAGGGCCAAGTCCACCGCCTCGACGGAGGTGAGCGTGCCCAGGGCGGCCAGCAGAAGTTTCTTTCCTTCGTCATTGGAGGCCAGGGCCGCCGCCTCGCGGCACATGGCCAGGCGTTGATCCACCGGCAGGTCGGGCAGCCCGGCCAGGCGCAGGCAGCCCCGCAGGCAGATCATCTGGTCAGTTGCGGTGGTGGCGCTTCGGGCCAGCGCGAGCAAGTCGGGCGCGGCATCGGCGGTGCCCCAATCGCCGAGCACGCGGATAGCCGTGGCGCGGATTTCGGGATTGGGATCGCTAAGGGCGCCGCGCAGCGCTGAAAGGGCCCGAGGACCGCCGAGCGCGCCGAGCACGCGGAGCAACGCACACTTCCGAGGCGGCGAAGCCTGCGCCAGGCGGGCTTCCACCTGGCTGACACAATCCGCCGAGGCGGGAGCTTTCAAGGAGACGGCCCGAATGGCCTGCTCGGCAGCTTCCACTTCCGCCGGATTTGCCGCCCCCGCCAGCAAATCGAGCAACCGTGGCAATTCGGAAGGTTCGGCCAGTTCGCCGAGCTTCCGGATGGCGGCGAGCCGCAACTCCGGCTCCGCTCCGGTGGCGGCGGCAAACAGCGCGGGGACGGCCGAGGCCATGCGGCGGCGCGCAATCAGATCCAATGCGGCGCCGCGCTGAGCTGACGGACCATCAGTCAGCAGCCGGATAATAGCGTCATCCGCCTCCCGCCCCGGCAGCCGGGCAAGCCCGTCCTGGGCGGCGGCTGCGATGTCTGGATCGGAGTCTCCCATGAGATCGAGAAACACCGGCAACGCCGCGGCACGCCCAAACTCCGCCGCGGTGCGCAGAGCCGCAACCCGGACCGTCGTATCCCCGCTGCGCGCGGCCTCGCAGAGAGCGGGCAGGGCCGCGGCATCGCCCCGTCGGGCGAGGGCCTGGATCAGGAGGACTTGCCGGTCGGCGCCCTGCCCTGCCAGCGCGTCGGTTAGGATGTGGGTGACTTCCGCGCCGGGCATTTCACCGGCAGCGGCGATTGCGACGAGAAAGAGGTCCAAGTCGCCGGCCCGGATAGATGCCTTCAGCAGCGGCCAGCCTGCTTGCTTTCGCGCGAGAATCGCGCCGCGCAAGGCGGCGGCCCGCACAGGAGGCGTAATTGAGGCCGTGCGCAAGCGGTCGTAGATCCGAATGGCGCGCTTGTGATTGCCAAGGGCGCTTTGCTCCTCAGCGCAACGCAACAGGCCGTCGCAAATGGTCGGCTGGCGGCCGGCCGGGGCCTTGGGCAGGGCGTCCAGGAGCGCCTGGGCGGCGGTCGCGTTGCCGATGCGGCCCAGGGACCTGGCCGCCGCCTGGGCAACTTCGGAATCGGGATCCCGCAGCAGCCGCGTCAGGAGCCGAACGGCCTTGACATCGCGGCGGACGCCGATGCTGCCGATGACGCCGACCCGCAGGTGGCCCTGGAGCTGGCCAGCCGCGTCGCGCAGAGCCTTCTCCACGGCGGGATCGGGAATGGTTTCCAGGGCATAGCGGGCCATGTGGGAAAGCCGCTCGTTGGGCAGCAGTGCGGCCAGCGGGGCGATGGCGTCCCGGGCCCCGAGCCGGCCCAGTTCGCGGCACGCAGCAGCCTTTTCCGTTTCATCAGCCCCGGAAGCCAGCACGGCGAGCAGTTGCTTGACGGGGGCGGCCGCAGGGGGCGGGGCGGTTTTTGCGACTGCGGCGGCGACCCCGCCCAGCAGCAGCAGGGCGAATAAAGGAAGGCGAATACCGGGCATGGCAAAGCCAGTTCGAACGCGGCGGGCGGGCGCGGGCGCCGGGGGCGGAGCCAAGCAGGAGGGATCGGCCTCGACGAACTCCCGGAAGGGCACTGGTTGAAACATTAACCAAGTTTAGCCGGGCCGTTTCGGCTCCGCAAGCCTGCCGCCCCGGGGCGTTCCCCTGCCCGGCCCCGGCGGCCTACCGGATGGCCTGCTGGATTTGCTCAAACACTCCGCCCGCCCCGAAGTGGGTTTTCTGCGCCTTTTGCCAGCCGCCAAAAACCTCATCAATGGTGAACAGGTTGACCTTGGGAAAGGTGCCGGCATGCTTTCGCGCGGCGGATTCCAGGCGCGGCCGATAACCGTGCTTCGCCACGATTTCCTGGCCTTCCGGGGAATACAGGTACTCGAGATAAGCCTGGGCCACCACGCGCGTCCCGCGCCGGTTGACCACCCGATCCACCCACGCCACCGGCGGTTCCGCCAGGATGCTTAGCGACGGAATAACCAGCTCGGCGCCCCCCGGACTGGGCTCTTTCAACAAGAGCAGCGCCTCATTTTCCCAGGCCACCAGAACGTCGCCAAGATTTCGCTGGGCGAATGCGGTCATGGCGCCGCGCGCCCCCGTCTCAAGAATTGGCACGTTCTTGAATATCCGGGCCACAAATTCCCGGGCTTTCGCCTCGTTGCCGCCCCACTTCTTCAGCGCATAGCCCCAGGCCGCCAGGTAATTCCAGCGCGCACCCCCGGAAGTCTTCGGGTTGGGCATGATAACCGATACCCCCGGCCGGGCCAGGTCATCCCAGTCTCGGATCTGCTTCGGATTCCCCTTCCGCACCGTGAAAACTATCGTCGAGGTGTACGGAGCGCTGTTATGCGGCAGCCGCTTCTGCCAGTCCCGCGGCAGCAACGTCGCCTTTTCCCAAAGCGCATCCACGTCATAAGCCAGTGCCAGCGTCACCACATCCGCCGCCAAACCATCAATCACCGCCCGCGCCTGCTTCCCCGAACCGCCGTGCGACTGCCGGATGACCACCCCCTCCCCGGTCTGCTCCTGCCAATGCCGGGCAAACGCCCGGTTGAACTCCAAGTACAGCTCGCGGGTCGGATCATACGAAACATTGAGCAAGGTAATCTCCTTCCCCACCCCCCAACTCGCCGCCCCCGCCAGCAAAGCGACGGCCAACCGCATCGCGTACCGCATGCCCATGCCGCCAATGTCCCCTGCGCCGGCTCAAAAAGCCAGCCGAATATTCCCCGGCCTTCAGGTGAGGTTGGCCCGGTACCAATCCATCGCCAGGGCAAGCCCCCCCTCAATATCATGGGTGGGGGCATAGCCCAACAGCCGTTGCGCTTTGCTGATATCCGCCAGCGAATGCCGCACATCGCCCGCCCGAAACTCCCGGTAAACCGGCTGCTGCATCGGGAGCGCCGCATCCTTCGCCCGCAAGGTAAGCTGCAGCGAATGGAAAAGCTCGTTGAGCGTCGTTCGTTCCCCCAGCGCGACGTTGTAAGCCTCGTTGACCGCCTCGGCGTGGCCGGTCGTGGCCGCCAGCAAATTCGCCTGCACCACATTCGCAATAAAACAAAAATCCCGGCTCGTCTCGCCATCCCCATTGATATAAACCGGCGCCTGCCGCAGCATGGCGGTAATCCATTGTGGGATCACCGCCGCGTAAGCGCCCGTCGGGTCTTGCCGCGGCCCAAACACGTTGAAATACCTCAACCCAATGGACGCAAAACCATACGCCTGCGCAAACGTCTGCGCATAAAGCTCGTTAATCGCCTTGGTCGCCGCATACGGCGAAAGCGGCTTGCCAATCCGCTCTTCCGTAATCGGCACCGCCCGGTCATTGCCATAAATCGCGCTGCTCGACGCATAAACGAAACGCCGGGCCTTTGCGTCCCGCGCCGCCACCAGCATGTTCAAAAACCCCGTCACGTTGGCGCGATGCGCCCCGAGCGGATCGTTCATGGACAGCGGCACCGACCCCAGCGCCGCCTCGTGCAGAACAAAATCCACTCCCGCACAAGCCTCCCGGCAGATCTCCAGATCCCCGATATCTCCCTCCACCAGGCGAAATCCCGCCCACTGCCGGGCGCTGACCAGGCCCTTCACTTCCGCCAGGTTCTTCCTCTTCCCGGTGGAAAAATTGTCCAACCCCGCCACCCGCTGATCCAGCTTCAGCAAGGCTTCCAGCAGATTGGAACCAATAAAGCCGGCCACGCCGGTTATCAGCCACGTCCGGGGCGCGGCTCGCAATTCCGTTTGCAGTCGGTCGTAAGCGGTTCCAGCCATTCCGTGTCGCGTTCGCAGGTTTATTCGGATCTCAAATCACTTCACGTCGTCCGGAAAAAGACGGCCAAAATCAACTTCAACCGGAGCGTTCCCGCTGATCACGCGGCAAAGGCAGCGCATGAGCGGCAACTCGTCGCGCCCCAGCAACCCGCGCGCCTCCAGCCCGGGCAGCGCCCTGGCAATCTGCGCCACCACAAACGCGCTTTCCAGCGTCTCCCCGGCCATCTCCGCGCGCGCTTCCTCGTAGCTCATCCCCTTGCCCAGCAGCCGCCCTAAACGCACCGTGCGCCCCCCCATGCACGTCACATACTGATCCCCCACGCCGGGCAGCGAAGTGACCATGGCCGGATTCCCGCCCAGCAGCGACACCAACCGCGCCATCTCCCGGGCGCTGGCGCCAAAAAGCGCCGCGGCGGGATTATGATTCCAGGCATCCGCCGCATCCGGCCCCCCCAAACGATCCAGCATCCCCCCCGCCAGCCCCACCGCCAGCGTATAGGCATTCTTCAGCGCCACACAGACCTCCACGCCCACAACATCCGTCGAAAGCGAAATATGATAATACGGCGTCTTGAACAACTGGCGCAAAACCGGCAGCGCCGCGGCATCGCGCGACGTGAAATAGACGCAGGTCTGCCGCCGCCCGGCCAATTCACCGGCTATGCAAGGCCCCCCAATGGCCGCCAGGCTCACCTGTCCCCGCACCGCGGGCGGCAATTCGTCAGCCAGAACGTCCGGAAGAATGCGCAGATGCCCCTCCGCAGAGGCCTCCAACCCCTTGGTAACGGCGATGATCTTCATGCCCGGCTTCACATGCGGGGCCAAAGTGCGCCCTATCCAGCGCACCCCGGGCGAACTCACCCCGCTGACAATCACATTGACCCCCTCCAGCGCCTCGGCGAGCTGCTCCACATAATACGGCCGCACATTGTTGGGCAGTTGCCGCCGCAAACGAGGATGCCAGCCCTTCTCCAAACAGGAGGCGATAATCTCATTGTCCAGGTGAGTGCCGACTAAACGAACCTGGTGGCCGTTATCGCTCAAAGGCCAGGCCACCGCCGTCCCCATCAATCCCGCGCCTAAAATTGCGACATCAGACATGGTCTGCTCCGTTTCGACTGAAAATCATGGCTAATCTCATGACCGGCGCATTGTCCGCAAACGGATGCCGAAAGTCCAAACAGAATTGATAAAGTTAACGAGAAACAAGCACCACCCTGGCAATCCTCTCTCACCACACTCGCCAAACGCACCAACCCGGAACCCTGCAAGGGTTCCCGGAGATAGCCCAGGGTCAGCGAGGCACGAGCGCCACCCTGGGTAACCCGTCCCAAAATATCAATCCCCCCTCTCCTCCGCCTGCGGAGGAGAGGGAACGGGGGAGAGGAGGTTCTCGGGACCACCCACACAAGGGACGACGTGGGTGCGAGAGCCCGGGCATGGAAGCTCGTCAAATACGAGTCGCGCCTGTCAAGTGCCTGCCCGAACGTCAACCTCGTTATTTACGGTGGCTTGGCTACAGGCAACCCAGGCGAGCGCGTAAAGGTTTTTCACAACCGCCAGACAAGCGGCCCCCGAGCGCCGCGTGAGGGCACGCGGCCTGCAGGAAATGAAAGCACGCCGCGGCAGCCCCCATGCCCTCTCGCAGCACCGCACTCCCGGCAAACCACAGGCCCCCTCGCATCATCCCGCCCCCTGTAGGCCGCGTGCCCACACGCGGCGCTTTGCACCGGCCTGCCACCCCCAACCCCCAAAAATTGCCCTTGCGCGAAGGCACCCCGCCCGCCAGCCTTCCCGCGTGGGCTCGGGGTGGCGACGGCGGGGACTTCCAGCCCAAGAAATGGCAGGAAGCCGAGTCGCCCTCCGGGGCGATGACAGAACGACAATAAAAAAACAACAAAAAGGAACTACGTTATGAAAATACTAACCTCTCCGCGCACGGGCAGCCTGGGCGCGGAAACATATTACCAATCTCCCTTCGGCGTGTGCGCCCGGCGGCGCACCGTCCCCCGGGACCGACCCTCGGAGCGCAAGGCGGCCGCGCGGTCGTATTTTGGGATTTCCTCGCGGGAGTGGGGCCTCAAGCTCACCGAAGCGCAGCGCGAGCGTTGGAACGCCGCGGCGCTGCATGTTCCCAGCCGGCCCTGGATGGGACAATATGCCCATCTGAGTGGGCAGCAGTTTTGCGTCCAGATCAACAGCACCCTGCGGGGGCTGGGTCTGGCGCCGGTGGAGGAACCGCCCGCCCCGGTGGTCTTCGGCCCCAACCCGGTCACCGGGTTGGAGATCGTCAATG
>Ga0302236_1000548_pt1 | contig 33387 bp, 52 predicted proteins | sample AAG_UR_Gly_MG_FD_193509 | JGI IMG/M metagenome (GOLD analysis project Ga0302236, IMG submission 193509) | Enriched activated sludge microbial communities from anaerobic digester in WTTP, New Holstein, Wisconsin, United States - AAG_UR_Gly | ecosystem: Engineered > Bioreactor > Anaerobic >...
AGCCCTTAATTGCATTTTGTATCGGGCTTTGATCTGCCCGGTGTAAAATCATTCCATCAGCTCCGGCGATGCGTGTAACGTCAGGCGATGAATTGGCTTCGTCAATCTGAAAGCCATACCACCGTGTCGCCCAGTATGAACTCCATGATATTCCCCCTCCCTTGCGCGCAGGAGAGACCCCGATGCCCGTTGCGGCCCTGATCCCAAGTTTTCTTATTCCCATAGCCGGTTATTTTAAGAACCAGACTTTAAACTTACATCCGGTATTTGGGGTCAGTTTTGTATAGCGGCCCTCAAAAGGAACATTTTGGGGATATGTGTATCCAAGATATTTTGCTGCTACTGCCTCTGATACGCCGGGAAAACCTCCTTTTGCGATGGTAGTTTCCTCCTCCATTTCGGTGAAGGTGCCTCCGTCCTCGTCCAGGCTCATAAATGCAGTAACTGTTTTACCCTCCAGATCATGTGCAGTATCGCTTATGATGTCCCACACTCCGGCTGTTCCGGCACCACCATTGCCTATTGCGGCATCGTCTTTGTTTGTCTGATATCCCATCTCTGTAAGTATTTAGCGTTATTTCTTCGGTTCTTTATCCTTTATGAAGTTCTCTTTGTCAATCTTGTTTATGTGGCCGGAAACCGATGAGCATATGGTTTTACCACCATGAGAGTAAAGCTTATTCTTTTCGATAATATTATTTTCCGGGGACGGCAACTTGATCTTCTTTTTCTCAATATCCTTTAAGGTTTTAAATACCTCTACCTTATGTCTTGTCTCTATCCTGGCTTTTTCAACAAGTTCTGCGAAAATGACGTTACCATCGTTATCTGAGATGACACAATACTGATCGAATACCTTAACGTCATTGACTCCTTTCATGCCCTTATTTTCGCTTAAAGTTATAAATTCCCTGAATATAAAGACAGCGGACGTGCTATCATCCGCTGCCGATAATTTCCCTACAAAGAACGAAGTGGCTTAATCCACTTTCGGTTTGTTCGTTGTCTCAATAACATCGACTGTCTCCTGGAACTCTTTATTTCCCATGTAGTAGTCATAGATAGCATCATTGGCATCAACACCAGATGCAATCTTCAGTAACTTGCTCGGCTTCTTGCCGTCCTCAAGCCACAGCCACTCTCTCTTCACCACATCGTACTTGAGAAATCCCTTGTCAACTACTCTCTGGATCTTTTCCCGGATCTTGACGATCTCATCTGCCCTAGTCATGTCAAGGAACTTCTTGTATCCGTTCTTCGGATCCCTTGTGATCTGATGCTCAATGGCAAGTTTGACCTGTGCAAATGTCAGATCATCGACATTCTTGATAAAGTATGCCTTGGCAAGTGTACGCAGTTTCTGCTCAGACAGGCCAAGATCTGTGTTGTAGATCATTGCCTTGACCATTGACTGCACGGATTCCCTTTCAGCCTTCAGTTCAGCCTCTGTAATGAGATCCTCAAACATGAACTTGATCGTCTTTCCCTCATTCTCCCCTCCCTTGCAGTATGGAGACTTGGTATAAAGGAACCATACCAGTTCAATGTCAGTCTCGCTGAAGGATTTTCTCCCGTTAAAGCGGATGTTCTTTGGGGTGTACTTCTTCAGTCCGTGTTCCTTTATGATCACGTTCTCGGCATATCTCCACTGCTCCGTCCCTAGCTTTGTCCTGACTGTTGCAGTCAGGGGCCAGGATATTGAGTTTGGCTTATCAGGAAGCCGGTTCTGTTTTGATCTGCTCGGAATAATACGCTCCGGCGGATAGATAATAGATAACGGCCACTTATTGTGGAAGCGTTCCGTGATTGTTTTTACATCATTCGGTGCCAACTTGTACGGTTCATCATTCTTGTATAACATAGCTTTTCGGTTTTGGTTTTAATTGTTAAGGGAGAGGCCTTATCACCTCTCCCGTTACAGCATCTGCCTATTGGATTAGGTTTCCATCAGAACGAACTGGTTCCCTCCACGGAAATGCGCTCCAATGTGTGCGCGCATGTAGGTGTACCTGTTGTCGAACTCTGTTACCTTTAGTCCTTCTCCGGCGCCGCCAACCTGCCATACTTCCATACGACGGTTGTACTTGCCAAGGCCACGATAGCGGCATCCAATGGATGACACCTGGTTGCCCGATACAGGATCCTTACGCCTGTTGATAGGCATCCATATACCCATCCTGGGAGCCTCATAGCCAGTGGCACCGTACAGTTTCGGGTTATTGAATACGCCCATCCTCTTCATAAGGAACGTCCTTTCGGATTTCGTGAGATAGGTGAAGTTCACTGATGCACCCAGAGCCTCATTGTTGTTGAAAAGAACGCTGTTGGTTGCCTGCTTTGTGAAACTGATGTTCGTGTTTGCAAAGTAGGTTACAAGAGAGTTCTCGATGTCCTGATGCAGGGATATACCCAGAAGGCCAAGGATGTAGTTGCCTGCATGCTCACGGTCCAGGGTATTGTCCATTTCATCAAATTCATCAACATCAAATGCTCCGGCAGCATAGGTCTGCTCATTCCCGACACGACGGATATAGGGGATAAGACCTTCGGTGGTCTTAATCGGCCTTCCGGTATCCGGATCCACGATGCCAGTGTTTGTGGTGATTTTGTTCCACAGAAGTGCGCCATCAATCTTGAGCGCCATACGGTAGTCAATATCTACCTGGCCCAGGAAATAATAGGCGGGAATCGACTGCCCTTTACTGGTTACATTGAACCATGTCTGGTTGACCATCTCGGTACCGGTGTAGCCGATAGTTTCCTTAATGATCTGGGCCACGTTGTCATACCTCCATACTCCACGCAGGGCCGGATCCGGCTGGCCGGAACCCTCTGACCATGCGTCTGTGAATATCACAAGTTCCTCACCAGCGGCAAGAGCGGGGAACTGGTCTGAGATCTCGTTCGGTTCAACAGTGATAACAGGTGCGGCCGGAACGGAAGTATCAATGTCTATGATAGATCCGGGCACCTCGTTGCGAAAGAGTATCTGGTCGTAAAGCCTTGGATAGAAGTTATTGTTCACATCAAGGTCCTGTGGGTCCAGTGTAAAGCTAATGGGGTCTCCCACTGCCGGCTGAACTACGGGTTCAAGAACGTGAATAACTTCATGGATCCGGTTTTCCTCCCAGTGTCCATACTCGTCAAGAGAAACCTGCTCCTCAAATCCCATAGATCTGAGTAACTGGAAATAGGATGCTCCCTGGTCGCCAAAGCGACTGAAAAGCACGTTCAGATTCTCCGGTTTGTGAATATCAAAACCGGATACAATGTCTGAGGCATATATTTGTGCGATTGCTTCTGGTCCCATTTTTTTATGAGATTTAACTGTTTAACATAAATATTTGCCTCTTACTCTACTGTTAAGCCTTACCCATCTCGGCATCGAAGATTTTCTTCTTAGCCTCCTCTTCTTCGTCAAGTTCTCCGCGACTTACCGGCGGCTGATCTCCTCCTCCAAGCTTTGAAGGATTGTGATAATACTCAAGCCTTTCTTTCTCGGTCATTGTTCGCGCCTTCTCAAAAATGGCATGGGCGATAAGATCAAGATTGCTCAATATCATTTCCGAATACATGTACTGTGCGATTGAGGTCAGCGTTTCGTTGTTAATCGGCATCCTGTTTTTGATGGCGATATCCAGCGCCTGCTTCTCAATAAGGGCCTGTTTCTCCTTTGGGATAACAAAGTTGATGAAGGGTTCCTTTTTTTCCGGCATGAAAATCGGGATCTGAGACAATTTTTCGGACATGGCTTTGTTAGCCGTATCCCACTGGCTCTTTGCGGTAGCCTCCTGTTCGGGAGTCCATTGCGGTACCGGAGGTTGATCCTGGTCCGGTTCGGGGATGGTTAATTTCCCCTTTATTTCCAGAAGCTTTGCCTTGGCCTTTGCGCCTTCCTGGGCAAGACCAATTTTATTTACTTCCAGATCTTCTTCGTCCACTTGTGATGGATCCACGTTGTACGTCTTCTCGATGTACTTGCGAAGCTGTGGCTCCTTCGGTAAGTTCTCCGGGTTCTCCAAAAGCCTTGCCAGGATAATTGCATCCATGTAATCCATGTTTGCAATGTCTCTCCCATTAATGCGATTGAATACATCGTAACTCTTGATCCCTGTGGTCTTTACAAACTCGTTAAACAATGCCACATCGTCATTCGCGAAATTTGACTTCGGCTTTGATGCAAGTTTGCCGCTAAGTTGTTCTTTCTCGGCGGAAAGAGCCTGTACCTGTTGTCTCAACTGGTCATACTCCCTAAGTTTCCCTGGGATGTCTATCTGTTTCACCTCATCGACAGAAGAAAACTGATCACCGAAAATCTCTTTCAGTATGCCAGTCGCATCTACCGGAGGCGTTCCTTCGCTTCTTGTTGGGGGTGGTGCCGGCGGTGCCGTACCTGGTGCCGGAGGTGTAGGTGGCGCCTCTCCGGTAATCTGACGCATGATCTCATCCGGATCTACGCCTGGGATTCCTTTTAACGCATCTACCTCCGATTCTCTGCCTTGAATGTTCTTTGTCATAGCAATTAGTTTAAGTTACAAATATAGTCTTTATGCCGATTGTGCTACTGGTTGCTGTGAAGCTACTGCCGATTTCTCAATAGCGTTCATCGTTGACTGAAGGGCAATTTTTTCTTTCTCCCTTTCATGGTCCAAAACTTTGTAGTTCTCCTCCAATTCTTTCAGCGCAGTCTCGAACCTAATCTTTTCATCAGTCTCGAACCTAATCTTTTCAAGTTCGGTCTGATGCTTTGTCTGTATGGCTTCCTGTTCCCTCTGCTTGTCAAGCATCATGTTTTCTCTCTGAAGTTGCAACTGACGTTCTTTATTCTGGGCGCTTCGGTGATTTAGGAAAGCTTCAGCATATTTCAGGTTTCCGTTTTCAAGCAATCGCTCTATGAGGAGAAAGTCTGGCAACTCTATCCCCTTATTCCCGTCCCGGTCTGCTGCCATTGCGGCTATGGCTGCCTGGCGGATTGTCTCTTTTCTCTTTTCGGTAGGCTTTGCCTCATATTTGATGTAGTAGTTTGCATCTACAACATCTGCGCCTACACTCACGATCTGCACTCCGGCTCTCCCCAGAACAGGCACATATCCCTCATAGGCTTTCTTATTGTGCTTTATCAGCAACTGCATCCGCAGGGAAGCGTTCTTGGCCACTTTTTCTTTTACGCCGATGCATGCGGAGTATATGGGGCGTAAGGCGTTGTTTGTGGCGGCAAGGGCCAATTCTGATCCTCCTACTGACTGTTGAGGATTTGGATTGGAAGCATCCGCCACCTGGTTTATGCCAGTCACTTCACGGATAAAGTTTATGTACAGATCAAAGATCTTGATGAACTCGTCAAGTTGCTGGCCAAGACCACCGCTTAATTCCTGGATAGGCCGGTAGCCTCCCGGTATGTTCGGCTGACCCTTATGTGTGGTAGCCTTATACAGTAAGTCCCCGCTCTGCTTGCGTATCTTCAGAAGCTCCAGAGGTTCCATCTTGTTGCCACCAAGCTTCATGTTCTGAAGTGAGGTGTACTCGATGGAAATACCGGGAGGCGCGGCCATTGCCAAGGCGTTTTGCAGTTTGATGTGTGCCAGTGCAATCTGGTGCAATGCCGGCGCTGCTGACATAACAATGGATTTATCGGGCCGTTTGTAGAAATGATATGACAGCATGACCTCCTTGCCGTCAGGCCGGGGAATATCGTGCTGAAGTCCAAAGTCAAACATTATGTCGGTCCCAATGACCCATCGTCCTTTGTAAACAACATGTATATCGTAAACGGTAGTCTTGCGTTTGTCTGTGTCTTTTACGGTTCCCCATTCTTCCTCGTAAATGAAGTCTTCACCATACTGGTTCTTTCGCGTGGTCCAGTATTCGCTATTAATCGACTTCCACTCATAGTCCAAAACATCAACCTTAAAGTTGCTCCACTTGCAATTACTGCAATTAGCGTCATCACAGGCAGCACTTACCTCAAGATCGCTGAGTTGAATATTCCCATTGATCCCGTTGTATAGCTTGGCAAGCTTATATAGTTCGTCACGGTTGACGTTAGGATCTTGTTTTATGATTTCAGAAATAGACATCTGGACTATCTCTCCGGCCCACTCCATGTTCCTGTGATCGTAGGAATTTGAATACTGGCCAATAAACATGGCCGGATCCACATACCGGACTTTAACTTTTCCGGTAAAATTATCCGTATAGTCTTTGGCGCAAATAGCATTGAAGGTGGCCATATCGCGTACAAGACGCATTTTTGTGTCTTTCCAATCCGAAATGTAGAAAGTATAGTCAAGGCCTTCCTCAATCTCTGTTTCCCGGCTTAACTTGAAGCCCCCCATGCTCGTATAGAGATCAAGCTCCTCAACACTCTCCGGCATAAATTTCTTCCTCTTCTCAATGCCAAGGCCTGCCTCAATCTCTTTGATGATCTCTCCAAACTGCATATCAAATGCCATGCGAAGCTTCATCTCCTCTTTTTCCTTGGTGCTTTTGGGATCGACGGCGGTAGCTATTACCTGGTGTTCGGTCTGCTCCATCATGCCTTCAATCACTCGCATAAACTTCGGCATAAGGGAGAATACATCAAAATCTACGTTCATGTAGCCCTCCATAGCGCCATCCTCCTCGCTTTCGTCAAGGAGTATCTTCTGATACTTGAGGACATCCTGGTTGCCGTTGGCCAGATCTCGCAGTTCCTGAATTTCCTTTAACCTGTTGTAGGGGATACAGGTCATATTTCTCAACCACTGGGAGATTATTGCCTCTCCCATCTTCTTTGCCCAGGTCTTGTTCTTCTTCTTGGGATTAATGTTGTCATCCGGGAATGGGTAGGAACCTGTGCTGTATTGGTCGTATGGCAGTACCATTCTTTAAAATTTTGTATAAAGTTAGAGTTTTATCTTGGCTTGTAATATCTTTTCTTGATGTAGGCGTCTATCTCGTATTCCTGATCGTCTAGTTTGGCTATCTCATCATAAATGCCGTGTGTGCCAAGTAGGGCATATCCACCGGCAGTAAACAGGTCATAGTTGGTCATGTCTTCCGGTCCTTCTATGTCACGACATTCCTCTAGTACCTCGATATGTTTTTCGGTGTCGGCCTCATTTTCAATCCATGTCATGAACTCAGTGAAAATATCCTGCTTGATTTTTTCTCCAGTCTGGCCTCCAGGTGTCTTACCGAACTCAAAGGTCTTTGGATCCACCTTGTAGAGAAGATATCCACCATAGCCTCTCTCATCAAAATAATCCCACAGGAACGGGACGTTGATTTCGGGGAACATCTGGACTCCGTAATAGATGCACATCATCAGCATATCCTCGCCATAAACATTCTTGTCAAAGGTTCTATTGGCGTAAGTGCAGGCAAAGTTTCTCCTCATACTGAAGTCCCCATCCTTCAGTTTGCCTTTTTTGACTACAGCGCCGCCACCCTTTGACTTCCGGTTTCCTTCGGTCTTGTTGAATTTAAATGGGTCTCCGCCGGCAACGCCCCATTGTGTGTTCCCTGGCATCCATGTTTCTTCTTCATCGCTCCAGTATTTCCGGTTTGTTTCCTTGGGACCGCTTAATAGATCGCTGACGATAAATTTGCCGTTTGCTTTTGGAACAAAAAAGACTTCAGTATCTCGCCTGTTGTCTTTCCACTCAAAATCGCCTCTTGTTGTCAGGTTCTTGCTGAAGGAAAGATCGTCAATGTATGTCTCCAGCTTGTTCATGTTAAATCCGGATGACTTGGCTGCCGTCCGAAAACACTCTGCGAACCTGAGAGGATAAAGCCGGATCTCTTCCGAAAGCCCCTCTTGATCGCCGGCATCAATGAAGCCTTTACGCCGGTTTAGCAGATACTCTCTGGCCCCGATCTTTTTCCCTATATATGCTGCCTGTGTCTTATTCGGTGTGCCGGTTACGCTCATCCCATACTCATCAATGAATCCCTGTAAGCCGTCGTCTGCCGGGATAAATAGAACCGCAAGGCCGGATCTCGTCTGTCCGTTTGGGGTGCGCTGATAGTAGTCACTCATCATGCACTGGTGCTTAAACCACCGGCCACCACCGCGCTCCATCTCCCCAACGGTTGAGGTTTTGATGGTATACCCGATGATCTCGGATCCCATAACAAGGCATTCCTTCACAACCGTATGGCGGTCCCAGCATGAGAGACCTTTCTTCAGCTTGCCAACCTCGTCATCATGGTGGTAGTAGAGTTTGTCACCGTCATATGCAGATGCGTCTGCCATCTCAAAATTTATCCCAGACTCAAGGCCAAGTTCTGATGTTGATAACGCACCTCTGGATGAAAGTCTTTTTGCCGGGGGAGAAAATGATAGTTCGGCTTTAGGAGAGGTCGATCCCTCATAATTTGGCTTAAAGAAAAATGGCAGCTTCTTCCAGGGCGCGACAAGGTGTCGAAGGAAGCATTTACGAGCCTGCACATCATTCATGGACTGGATCCCTCCCCATGCGCCCATAGTGCGACTGATGATCTCATAATTTATGCACTCAGCCTTATATGTGGCTCCCTCCCTTCTGTGTTTGGGATAGTTGAATCCGTAAAATAGCCTGGTGCCGAACTCAATCCATTCGTATTCCCCGGCCTCATTCTTTATAGCAAACCCCTTTGCATCGCATCGGGGAGCCTTTGTCTCATTGAATATCTTTCGTGCAAACAGGAAGAAGCGTCGATCCCTGTCTCTGTACTTTGGCAAACCTACATCAATATTCCACCAGGCGCAATAGAAGTAATGCCACCCGTCAATGTATGTAGGCACCCCGTTATTAAAGAACCAGTAGCCATTGAGTCGATAATACCATGCTTTTTTAATAAATCGGATCTCTTCCTCATAAATGTCTTTATTATTCTCAATCTCCTCCCATATCTCGTCAAGCGTTTCATACTTTGACTGAAGATCCTTGAGTTTCTTCGGAAGCTTTGGGGCATGCCATTTTTGTTCTATGGCTGGCAGTCCAAATCCTTCGATGAGGTGGTATTCTGGCGGTTCGGGAAGATCAATCTTTATTGGGATGAGATCCTTGTCTCCAGTATTGACCCACACGAAACGCTCTGCCGCCTCATACTGGGATAGTATGATCGGATCAATTTGTCTCCCGTAGGTCTTTAATAACTGGATCGGCTTCATCAGTTATGCACAAATAGCGTTTTCTGAACATAGATGCTTCTGAGCCGGAACCGATGGCAGTATTCCGCACAGGCCTCGGCGTATATTCCATCAGCCTCAAATTCCTCAACAGCATTAAATCCCACTTTTCTTGCAACATCTACTCTTACTATGAAGGACCCCATGTCTATGAATTTACGTTTTAATGCCGTTTTCAGTACATCATATTGCAGGTAACTATGAAGTGTGTTACAATAAACCAGTCCGATCTGATTGGCCGCCTTGCCCGTATGCTGCAGCATTACCTCCACAAATGTAGGCACATAGTAATTGTCGTCGTTGGTAATTAGAACAAAGTCCTTCTGGTTGAATGGAATTTTACTCAACATAATTTTTCTGTTTGGATGACCCCAGTATCCGTTCACCGAATTAGTACATTCAAACTTTATCCTGGGATCCTGAGCCTCTCGTATTACTGCCATGATATCTTCGCCTGCCGGTCCATCATGAACTATGTATAGTCTCCATCTCGGATCTGTTTGGAGAAGGATACTGCCTATTAGAACTCGGAGATTTAGAGCGCGTCCATATACGGTGCAGATTATGTGTAAAGTATTGTTCATCTTTTGCGATAATTATAGGCAGGATAAACAAGCGAATAGTGTCCTCTTCCCGATTCAAGTCTTTCTGTTGTATTATAACCGGAATTGTGATGTTCAAAGACATTCACATCCCGGTTGGATCCGATCCAGAACTCCCTCATATATCGCCAGGGATGCTCAAGGTATGTATGATCGAGCGTGTTTATATAGTCAGTTTTTGCCCACCAGAAGTTGCCGGAAAAGTGGGGCCAGTATCCAAGTGGTGTGTCTTTGTTCCACATCACACCACAGCAGTCATATCCCTTATCCAGTATCTTAACGGCATCCTTCCATTTCTCTATTGTAAAATACTCCATATATCTGCGCCATGACTCTGTTGGTGCGCTATACTGAGTTATTCCCTTCGTATGAAAGTATGCGACATACTCTCCCGGATGTTCTGCGGCATAGTCTCGGATAAACATGAGTGTTCGAGCCTCCTCCTTATTATCGTCATAAACGACAATAGAGATCTTGTCCTCGTCCGTCTTAATGTCCATGCCACAAAACCTATGAAGCCATTCAATATGAGAGGCGGATTCAGGTGTTTTAGGATCAACAACCCCGATATACAGCCTGTCACAGGCCTTGAATAATCCTGACTCCTGAATATTGCCAAGCTGCTCTTCGATCATGTCCCGGCAATGTTCAAGGAGATAAACATGATACGCAACTACAAGTTTCTTCATAGCACTTTGATGTCTGGAAACATTACGATGTACTCGCCCGAATACTGGTTTTTCAATGACTCTATGATATAGTCACGGAAGTTATGCGCCAGGATGAGGATATAGTCTATCTTAGCCTCCTTCAGGATATCCCTGCTTACAACCTGGATTCCGGTGCCAGGAATAAATTTCCCCTGCTTGAAGGGGGTATCGTCAATGATGTATGGCATCACGGTATAGTCAATGTTACAGGTATTGAGGAATACGCATCCCTTTGCTGCGGCTCCGAAGCCAACTATTGTTTTCCCTTCAGATATCAGGTCTGCAATAAACCGTTGAAATTCCTCAATCTTCTGCATCGTGCGTTTGCCCCATTTGATGCAATATTCTTCCGTAAGAGTTTTTTCAAGGTTAAGAAAAGAGTCAATGGTTGTGTCGGGCATGCGCGCGGACGTTTTCTTGGCGCTTAGGACTCGGAGAGTGCCAGCGTGAATGTCGTGATAGGAGACATTTATGACCTTTAGGCTTTCCTGGTCAAGTAGGTCAACGATGTTCCGAAGACAGTAGTAGTACACATGCTCATGGTAGATCTGGTCATAGTTATCATTAGCCAGAGTTGTGAGTATGTACGGGAACTCCAGGCACCAGATCCCGTCATTTGTCAGAGACTGATGTATCCCTCTCACAAATGCGCGCATAGAATCTGTATGCTGGAATACATTGGTTGATGTTATCAGTTTCGCCTTAAATGGCAGTTTGATCTTATCGTCAAAATACTCGCAGATATAGTCAATTCCTATTTCTCTGTTTATGTCAATAAAACTCTGGCTGCAATCAATGTTGATGTATGTCGGCGCCCGGTTCTCTCTCCGGAACTCAAGCAATAGGCTCCCATCATTACCCCCTACGTCAACAATGATGTCATCCTTCTTCAGTGTGAGAAACTTTGAGAGATAGTCATACATATTTGCACAATGATCCAGATATGGCTTGTTCACTCCTGACCGGTACAGGTAGTTTAGAAATAGGCCATCCCGGTCCACCACCTCGGTAAGACTGGTTAGCTTGCTTTTTGGGAAAAACTGAATTGCCAGGGGATACTTTTCGCAGTCAAGTGATTCCTGTTTTGTGGCGCAGAGATTATTGACGAGAGGCACTTTCCCAAGGTTGAGGTACTCGATGGCCTCTGCATCAAAAGAAATCGGACAGAAGTGAATTTTCATGGTTTCGTAGTTTATTTTGGGGTGTATATCCACTTTTCCGCATTATACCTGTTACTATGGTCAAGTGTATCCAATGGCATAAGGCGATTTATTCTCTGCCGGTGAAACCAAAAATAGTTTCCGGAAAACTTATTTGGTATTGACTGGTAAGAAAGCGCAGAAACGTCATATCCGGTTTCAATGATCATAACATGAAGTCTCCATTGCTCAATCATCATCTCATTTAAGAACTGTCTTTCCTTTGGCTGCATGGTGTCCTTCGGCTTGGTTACTCCCTTTGTGTGAAAATAAAAGCCGATATAATCTGAATTATCCTGCTCAATTAAGTGGAGTGTTGGGAACTCATATTCCTGCAGAGTATTAGAATGATATGCCAGTTTCAGTTTCGGATAATGTCGTAAAATGAATAACTCAAGCGTTCTTCTGTTTCGCTCCAATCCAACGCAGCCAATGTGTATTTCGGAACAAGCATCGTATAATCCGGAAGTTGTCAGGAGAACTATTTGTTCCCTAACTATGTCACGCCAGTGGTTGACCATGCAAATGTGCCAAAATAGCTTTATCATCATACGTCCTTGATTGATATTGGTGACTCTCCGTTTTGTATCTTCTTTGCGATGTCCTCCGGCCTCAACTCCAGGCGCTCATCCTCCATATAGCGTAAAATCTCGTCACGAAGGTAGGGGTTGTTGTCCTGGTTGAGTATTTCCATCAGGGTGTCCTCAAGTTCGGTCTGGATGTTTCGAGCGTCGCTGATCTGTTTTGTGGCGCCGCCCATGATGTCAAGCATGATGGTGTAGTAGGATGTCTCAATGCTGACCAGAAAGGCGTACTTGAAGTTACGATGTAGCCGGACATATTCTACAATCTTGTAGTTGACAACCCGGTTGCGGCCTTTCATCATATCCTCTATTGGCGGAGTGAATACACCGCCACCGACATCCTCAAATTCTACATCGTGCGCCACCTCAATTTTTCTCTTCAGGACATCTGAATACTTTCTGCGATAGGGGGAGTTCTTATCGTACATGCAGAAGATGTACTGCATTAATTTGTCATGGTCTATGCCCTCGCCCGGATCTAGCTTAAATGCCCGGTATTTCCCCAATTCTTTGTAGTATTTCAATACGCTGGTTCCTTCCGGGATACGTACCGGAGAGAACATCATCTGTGCAAATTCCTTATCATTGAACTGGCTCTTCATATTTTTGCAAAGATATATCGCCTCTGTACCCTCCAGTATTTCTTCCCTCCGTCAATGTTTGCATGTAGGTCATATTCCAGGGGAAGGTCCGTGATTTTCTTCATCACAACAGTATCGCCTAGATTGATATTTACTCCCTCATCAGTATGTCCATCTACATAGGCATCGTTCGGCCGGCCAAGGTATTTTACTCTGCCATACACAACATTGGTCAGTGATTTTTCATTAAGCCTTACCGCCTTCATACCGAATGATTCCATACGTTTTTGTGTAGCCTCCCATTCCGGACTCTCGCATGGCTCGATAAGGCAGTATCCGTTGATTGGAACTATCAAATTGTTCCGAACTGCGGCAAAAATGTTCTGATATTGCACCCAAACGTACTTTTGACCGTCAATAATGGTTGCTCTCATCATTTCCGGTCTCAGTGCATTGACAACGGAGAGATAGTAAATAACTACCCTATCCCCGTCTTTCAGTTCCATTGGTGTCTTCCAGGGCATCCCCTGGTTTGGGATCCCGGTATAAACCAGTTTTTTAGGAAGACCACAGACTGTGCCGGTTACTGTAGCGTGTTTTTCAGGCTCATAGGAGGTGTCAATATACAATTCCCCTCCATCCTTGAGTTTTATAATGTCATTTTCCCTGTCTAATCTTATCAGCACGAAGTTGCCGAAGGTGCGCTTGTTCTGCATAATCCTTGTTCTTAATAGCCACAATATTGCCGTTTATTTCCTCAAACCGGATCTGCCCTTTCTTCTCCATAATCTTAAACCGGTTTGCCATTGCCCTTTTGTTCTGCCTGGACATGTTTTTGAACATCAAAAGTTCAGACTTGCGTAAGTTGATCTTCTGCCCATTATAGGTAATGACGGTGTATTCTTTGATCACATCAGTTGCCTTGGGCGGATCTGGCCTAGATACTGGCTTTGTCCAAAACCAGTACCTAAGCTGATTCCATATCTTCTGCCAGATGCTCATACTATCCTTTTGTCGAAAACAATCTGGTTGAGTTCTTCAATCTCGGCCTTGGCTTTTTCAACTTCAGCCTTATCAGGACTGGCAAGCATACGAACAAGCTTGGACATTTTTGCCTTATGCTCTTCTTTCGTCATGGTGACGGGAGCCTTTTCTGGTTCTTTCTCTTTCTTTTTGGAAGCGGATTCTTTTTTTGTTGCCATAGCTATAAGTTTTATTGATCAGTCAAATTTATGAAAAAACCCCCTCATTGGCTAGACGAGGGGGCCGTTCTTGCTATGAACAAGAAAGCAGAACATACAGTCGGCATCTGTACGAGGTCAAAGGTATATCTTTTTTCTTGTTTCATTTCGCGGCCGGGCCTATTTTGGTATGCTATACTCTGGCGATTCAAGGATCTTGTCAAATTCCTCCAACTCTCGTTGCAGTCTTTCATCTTCCTCTTTTTTCAATTTTGAAAAATCGACCAAAGATTTATTCTCTTCTTCTTTAATATTCTCTATACTTCTTGTTTGTTGTCGGTTGCTTGTCGGTTGAGTGTCAGCTTGATTGTCGTTTTGATTGTCGCTTGAGCTGAACAATCCGTTATATGTATCATAATTACAGATTGTTATGATACTATATTTGTTTGTCGTTTTGACTGTTATTTCGCCTGTCGATTTTAGCCTCGAGATGCAAGTTCTTAAGGATCTGATACTTATGCCGGTACTTTTCTTTAAGGAATTAAGCCCGGTAACTACCTGACCTCTATCAACTTCGATACCCTTCCATTTTCCCTTCTTTCGGTTTGCGGTAAGTAGAAGAAAAACAAACAACTGTAACATGTGAGGTGTTGTAAACCACTCCCAGTTTAGAATTTTTCGATGTAATTTGATCCAGCCTTCCATAAGTCACACAATTAGGGAGGAACTCACCCCAGGGGTGTGACATCCACGATGGCCGCGCGGATCCCTGGGGGTTGTTCCATTTAAATTTTGATGGTCACACTTCTTTTAAGATCTTATTTTTCTCACAGAACCGCGTCACACGGCTATGAAGATCCTTGTCCTCTATCTGTAAGCGCATATTTACCCTGCGCATCATTGTGAAATCTCTCTTGGTTGTACCCCATAGATGGGTATATCGCAAGATCTGTGGGATCTTCAGGACATCCTCATCAATCACCTTCACCCTGTCTCGCATGTTGTGCATTTTGATCAGTGAAGCTGCAAAATACTGCTCATGGAAGAGATTTTGATGGACCAAAACACCCTTATGCTTCCGGAAAAATATTTCCTGGTTCTCTTCTGCGAAGATATATTCGCGTGAACACTCAATCCATTCCTTAAAAAAGTCCAGATTACTGCCTCCACAGATGCCACAGTTGTAGGCAAAGTCCGTCACCGGGTTGTCAACGATCTTCTTAGGCTTGACGGGCGCATCTGCAAAGCATGGTCTCATCATGTTGTAATACTTGTAGCCATCAAGATCCATAGGTTCATGACTCTGGAAGCACAGATCGGCCTTCAGGAGACGTTTGGGAAGAGGCTCCCATAGGAACACATCATTGTCGATATGCACAAACGGAACATCCTGCTCATTATAGGCAAGAAGCTTGCCGTAGGCCCAGAAGAACGGAGACACATCCTCCATCTCCTTCAGTTTGTCATTATAGTGAGTTACATGCAGGCCGATCTTCTGAAACATCTTGATCGCCCAGGGAGTAGAGACCATATGGACCTCTGGGAAGTGGCGTGAAGCGCACTTAACGGCCAGGGCCAAGGTGTATAAGAAGTCTGAATAATTGACGAAGCCGCACTTGTTGACGAACTCTTCGTCTGCATTGAAGTAGGAAAAAACAACTCTGTTTATCATAACTGCCGATATTAGGATAAAAAAAGAAGGGGAGGGAGACAAGTCAGAGGTGTAACCCTCCCCTTAGCGGAACATGGAAAAAAGTGTTAAACAAACAGGCCACCTATGGCGTCGCCAAGATAGTAGCCACTGGTATTTGCGTAGCCACCGCACAGGATATCCACTGCGGTTTCAAAGCGCCACCTCAGTTCATTCTTGTCAATGACCCTTGTGGTGCAGGCGTGGATATGATGGTACTGGTCGCCATCCTTATAGCCCTCCGGCTGGTAGTCCAGCTTCTCGGTGGCCAGGATCTTGAGGGAGATTTTCCCCTGAACGTAATTTGCCATTTCTTCTTATGTTTTGATGATTGTTACTGTGGATTTTGTGTTGTGAGAGCAAACCGGATAAAGGCAATAGCTAGCTTCCATTCTTCAATGGTCATAACCCTTGTAACTATTTCTTCCTTTTCGGTCCACTGGTCGCCTTCTGTTGGAGGCCGGTTCTACGGATCAGTCTTGTCGTTGATAACTGAGACAATACTGGTAATCTTGACTCTTGCGCGGACGTTTGCCATAGCTGGATAGTTTTATACGAACAACCCTCCAATGGCATCGCCCAGGTAATATCCGGTAGTGTTGGCATAGCCGGCGCACAGGATGTCAATAGCAGTCTCCCACCTCCACCGCCATTCATTGATGTCCATGTTGATCGGACGGCAGTGATGCTTCTCAACCCATTGCTCTTCCCTCTCTTCGGTTCCCCGCCTGGTCTGAGGATCGGTCTTGTCATTCTCCTTAACAACAAGCGCCTTCAGGTCTATGTATGATCTTACATATGTTGCCATAGTTCACCTAGTTTAAGACGGGAAGTTCAATGTGCTTGATGATTCCGAAGGCAATATTGGTGCCATCGTCAACATAAGGCAGGATATACAGACTCACTCCGCTTATCATACCAACGTCAAGTGCGTAGTTGATCTTTTCCGGTGTGAGACTCTGGACGGGAGTTTCGTTTGCCGGCAGAACAACCGGCGTGGCAAAGGTCTCGTCATAGGCCATAATAAATCCGCATGTAGAAGATACGTTGTTTGTCTCCACTTTTGCGGACATATAAACAATGCTGTTCACAGCATCGTGGATCAGGTCGCCCATCCAGCATTCAACCGGTTCCTCGGCAGCTAGCCGCCATCCCCTGTTAAGTACCTTCAGAGCATCAGCGATACGGGCCTCGTATTCAGTCACCAGGTATTCCTGCACCGGAAGATCAACAACGTGTTTCTCCTGCTGGCGCTCTCTCCCCGGCCTCTTTTGAAGCCATCCCTTCATTGTGATTCTCTCTTCAAGGGAACTGCAGCGTATCCGGGTACGAACATTACGCAATTTGTTCGTACCAACAATACCCTGTCTCCCTAATTCTGTTCTTGCCATTTTTCACTTTGAAATTAAATGGTTACACTTAAAATTGTCAGGATAAAGTTAGGCCTTTTTCCGTAGCAAAGCATACACTCCCTTATTTTCTCCATCATCAACAGGCCTTTCACACACTATGAACGTAAACTTATCCGGACACTCAACCCCTGCCGGCCGGCTTGTAACCATCCATGTCTTATCCATGACAAGCGAACTCAGATCCCTGCTATTGAATACCGCCCCTCCCTTGCCATTCTTTCTTAATCGATAACTACTACCTGCACTAATGAAAAACTCGCTAGGTAAATCTCCTTGATAGATATCCACTAACGAGCCTTCATTTATACCTAATCTCTCCAATGCTACCCTGGACAGTATTACAACGCCTCTCCGTGTAAATGACACCGTAGCAATTCCCCTGCGCCCCTTACGCATCAATATCTCCCTGGTTAATCTGACTAGTGCCATCTAGTATATCAAGAATACCACTACCAAGATACCAAGAATTATCACAATGGCAGCATAGACCCCTCCCTCTGCCTCTTCACTGATCCATCTCTTACTTGTTCTCATCTTCTGCCCCTCCACTTATGTTCCTTACTTCAGGCGGCATTACCGTCATCTCCGGACGAAGATCCCCTACCGTAGTAACACCAGCATTGATCCTCTTCCTCATCAGCATATCCGACACCTGGTTGAAATCAATCTCACTCTGCCCACACACAACCAGGTACCAGTACAATACGTCAGCAAAGGATATAACCTTGCTCATCCTCTCAAACTCCCCTCCAAACTTGTTCCGGGGATCCACGTTCAGCGACAGGATCTGTACCGCCTCATACAGCTTCTTTATCCCATTGCTCTCTTCTCCTTTCTCTTTGATCTCCTTGATCAGCCTCTTTAACTCTTCCATTTGTTCTACTTTTCTTTTTTATAGGGTTAATAACTCAATAGTCCCTCACAAATCCAGCCCTCTTCAATCCAACAACCCCTCCCTTATGCTCTCCACTGTAATAAGTGTAGCTCTTAAATACCAAACAATCATTCCCACTCATGTAATTTCTCTTCTTCCTCGAAAATACATACGTCAACCGGTCCCTCTTTATCCCAGTCATCGCTTCCACTAATACCAAATTACTGCAAGTCATAACCAGACAATCCCCAAGATCTTCCCCCAGTTTCTTACCCCCCAGGCTCACAACCGTATATGTCGTCTTATTCTTTCCTCTTTTTGCCATTACAATCTGACTAAAGCCATATTGTAAAGCTAATTTATTTTACAACACAGCACTAAGTAATATTGTAAAAAGTTATTAACAATATCCCACTTTTTAACCAAAGTGAGCGTATAACTGCGGTCTATGTATGATTTTCAGGCTCGCTCGCGCGAACGGAAACGCAAAACGCTAACCCGCCCCCCTGTGCCTGGCACTCTGCGCCCGTTCCTTGCGGACACCTTGAAAGCGGTTTGCCCTTGCGTACCAGTAAAATAAAGCGTTTCGCAGGGCATCGATAGGGTAGGGGAGTAGGATCAGTAAAACCAAAACCTCACATCCTACTTAACATAATAATAATTATGGGTAAGATAACCAGTCAGTATGTCAGCCTCCCTGTCGGACTGCATCTCCCTGTCATTCTGTGGCCTGTTGCGCTCCCTTTTTATAATTGAATTGAATCAATGAGTCCATTTGATAATAGTCGGTTAGTAGTTGTAAAATGACTGGGAAGTTGTAGTTTTGATGTGGAATTGAGAGTATTAACTTAATGAGAGCGCAATAAATGATAACAGACCCGTCCTCCCTTCCGTCCCTTCCAACGTCATTGGCTTCATATTACTCTGAATTGAGTGAGATGGATAAGAAGGTGTTTAATCGTGTGTATCGTGTGATGTGGGACACATTACTTCCGATGAGGCGTTTTACTGGTCATGGTGGTGTGATGTATAGCTACTGGATCGTTGATAAGATCAGAGAGAAGTATGACCTGTCTGTGATGGAGTTGTCGGTGTTGTCGTTCATGTATCACATTTCTAATTGTGGTAAGCAGATCATTGATGGCAAGGCTATGCAGTCAGCGTCCTCTCTTCCCTGCGCTCCTACAACATGGAAATCTATTTCTATGCGTCTTGGTAGGCGTGGCTTCTTTAAGCGGTCTGTTCGTAACCCTGCGAAGCCTCTTATCAACTGGCGTGTGTATGGTAAGAAATACATACGGCTGACAGATAAAACTATCAATCTAATGAAGGACATGGAGGAAGACCTGTATCGCATGATGCGGAAGGTTACGTTTGATGATATTGTGGCCGGAAAAGCAAAGGGACAACTTTGATTGTTGTCCCCTGCAAATCGCCTTATTTGAGGCCTGTGTTACATCTCGGCTCTCGCTCTCTCCATCCTCTCATGTATCTCGCACCCTTTGTACAGGGAACAGAAATAGCATGATATCTGACATTTTTCGTGTCGGCACTTTGATGCCTGTCTGCAAGCATAGTCGAATGACTTCCTTGCCTTGTCCTGTGTCTTGGTCTTGGTTGTCATCCCTGTGCCTCCTCAAGCCTGTCAATCATGTCTTCAACGCTACCACGGAACAACTCCAGTTCGTCCGTGATCTCTTGATACTCCTCTCCCTTCTCGCTCTCCTGCCATCTCTCGCTCCGGTTCTCAAATGTTTCTTCTCTCTTGCTGACCTCTGTGGTTAATAGGATATCCAGTTCTTTCAGCTTTATAATGATGTTTTTCATGGTGTGATGGTGTTTAGTTATTAGTGATATGATATTTATCAATGATAATGGCCTTCCAACATGAATCGCACACCCCATCGGTCGGGCATGGTTCTATGCAGTTCTGAAACTCTTGCCACACCTCAATCGGAATAACATATTCATGCTCCGGTTCTGTGACCTCTGCCTGTCTCTCCCTCCTGTGATCGCCTACGAATGAGTTAACCAACAGGACAAATAGTAATGCTACTCCCATAAGGAATAGCACTACGTTTAGCTTTGTTTCGTGGTACGGGTTTGTCATCTTACCCTCCTTCCCTTGCTTGGTGTTGGCTCACTCCCCACTATTCCGGCAATGACACAGAACAGGAAGAATGACACGGCAAAGATCAACGCCAGTATGACGGCAACATTGTCGTGTTCCAGTACGGAGGCGAATATTGCTCCCGGCATTGTTCCTCCGCAGATTGTTACGAGTGCAATCAGCACTACTTCAATGACCTTACTTGTTTTCATGGTGTGTGTTATTTGGTGAATGTGTAAACGTCATCTACATCAACATATATGTCGGTCGGCTCATATTCTACCTCCTTGCCTCCATAATAGAACACCTTGTCAAATCGTGCAGAGAATGACAGGCTGAACCCTGCATTTGTCAGCGCATCATCTTCCTTCAGCATTGCAATAGCATTGTTGATATTGGTCATCAGTCCAGTATTGTCGGCTATCTCAATAGCTTCAGAGTGTTCGGGATGCCGTCCCCTTCCGTCCAGACTGCAAACAATCAACTCCCGATTGCGTAATACAATCCGGTACTTGAATCCATCTTCAACGCCTACCATGTCGTCAAAGTTCTGTTTTTCATGTTCATACGCCTTGTCAATAGCATCAAACAACTGGCTCAATGTCATCATTTTTTCCATTTTCGTGTGTGTTAGTGTGTGTTTCATACTGCAATACTATATAATATAATAACACGAACAAAATTGTTTTGACGAATTGTTGGTTTTTTTTGACGAACGGATTTGCTTGTATTATAATATAGAGTATCTTCACCCCGTATTAATAACACACAAACACACATACCAATGAACACACTTACAGAGTTACAAGAACCGGACGCAAAACTGCTCAACTTGGGCAAGAGCGCACTTACAGACAGAGATGTATTGGCCTTATTGATTGCCGGATCGGGCAGTTATGACAAGGCCTACAAATTACTGGATGAGGCAAAGTACAACTTCAACACCTTGTCCAGGTTCTGCTACAATGATCTGAAGAAGTTCGGCCTCTCTCACTTACAGGCCGTCCGCACAATCGCATTGATCGAGTTTGGCAGAAGGTTGGCAATTCACAAAATTGTTGACGATATGCCACAGGTCAGATCATCGCAGGATGCTTTCAATATCTTTAAGCCGGAGTTTGACGGCCTTCAGCATGAGGAGTTTTGGATTTTATTGCTGAACAGGGCAAACAGGGTAATAAAGCGGCTCAAGATATCACAGGGAGGCGTATCCGGTACTACTACCGATGTACGCATCATTTTGCGCCATGCAATCAACGAACTGGCCCATGGCATCATCATTGCTCACAACCATCCCTCCGGCAATACCTCTCCTTCTGATAGTGACATACGAGTGACGCAGAAGATCAAAGAGAGTGGCGCATTGATGGATATACAGGTGTTAGACCACATTGTTATCGGTGGCAACGAGTATTATTCCTTCGCAGACAACGGAGCATTATAAACCAACTAAATAACACACATCATGGAACATTCAATTTTCATTTTCAGCTACTCCCCAAAGGCCATCGTGGTCGTGGGCGACACAAAGCCAGTAAAGAACGTACTGAAGAACGCCGGAGGCAAGTTTAATCCCCGTCTGACCGATTTGCGGACGGGCCACAGGTTTGCAGGGTGGATATTCAGCGCAACCCGTTTGGCCTCCTTACAGGCCATGCTACGGGGCGCAAACGTGAACTTTTCAACGGAGAGGCCAACAGACCTCTCCTCCTTCTCCTCCTCCACAGGTCGGGACTACATCCAAGACCCTGCTGAAATAGATGCGGATAACTTTTGCCAACGTAACAATATGTAATCATGGGACAGATAGTTGAATTAAGCCTATTTGCAGGCGAAGAACAGGGCGGAAGCGGACAGATGAATATGCTGAACGCCATAGACCAACAGGAAGACAGAACGAAGACCTTGAGACATAAGATTCACACCTTCTATTCTGATGCCGGACATGGATGGCTTGAGGCCGACCTTGCAGACCTGTCAATACTGGGTATTTCTCATACGATCACAGGGTTTTCATACAGACATGGGGACAAGGTGTATCTTGAGGAAGATATGGACGCATCAACCTATATCAATGCTCTTTTCCCGAATAGAAATACAGACCCCGAATGGCCTATTTTTCAACGCCAGTTAAGACACATTGATAGCGGAGACTACGCCATTATCAGAAGCTATACACACTACAAATAATAATAACAACGCCTCCCTGTCACACGGCAGGGAGGCATAAAACAACACACAAAATGAACACACAAGAAACAAAGAAAGACAACCGCACCCCAGTATATCATATTGGACTGGTGCGTGAAGGCCGTAAACTCATCATACAGGCCAAAGAAAGCGTGGATGATCTCTCCTGTGAGATAACAGACTACCTCGGACAGAGGCAGGTCAGTAAGGCCACAATAGAGGCAAATAAGGCCATCTTACTGGCAGGGTTTAAGGCTCTGCCAAAGTACCGGAACTGCGACATGGTTGAGGTACAGGAACAGGAGGCAAAATACATCCCAAACAAGTTTGAGCAGATTGCGTACATTGAACGGATGCAGAAGGCGTTGACGAAGCTGAATGAGGCTTTACATCATCTTGACATAGTTTGGCAACAGGATGTAGATGCCGACATGGATATGAACGACTTCCTGTCAGACTGCTACCCGTTTGACCCCTCTTTTGGCGATTTCACGTTAGAAGCTGATGTATGGTATCAGAAGGCATGGACTGCATTAAACAAGCGCAAACAGGTGTTGATGGGTTTCCCAGTTGAGAAGGTGTACAGGGAAGGATACATGACCAATGGAGTATCAAACTGCGTCCAGAGTGCATACAACGTGATGAAAGCGAAGAATGATGAGGTACATGAGGAGGATTATGAGTATCTCAAGAAAGAGGTTGATAGCCTTGCCAAAGAAACAGAGGCACGGATGTGGGAGATCAGAAGGCTGAGAGCGTTAGTGCGTGAGCAAAGTACAGAGATCATGGTGCTAAAGAGCCTCATCAACCGCTATTTTGTTCTCCATGTCTGGGCAGACGTTGAACCCTCCCTGCACCCTGTTACCGCCTATGCCGATCTCATCACAAAGGCAAGAGAGATGCGCAAGAGCGATGACGAGGAGAGCAGTTACTATAAACTGATCATCACAGATGGTGAGGTCAGCGTTGATACATATACTAATGATGAGTTGGATGGAGAGGCAGAGGTAAACGAACAACCAGTCAGGTACATTGTAATTGAAAAGCAAGACCCCTATTTTCCTGCGATTGTTACCGATGAGGAGGGAACACCAAAGGTGTTCCACTCCCTTCGGAGGGCAGAAGAAGAAGCAGAGGACTGCCAAGACGCACAAATTGTAGAGATGCACGAACCCCCTGCCCCCTACTTCACTCCGGAGGAGGCAGCGGGCAAATGGATATGTGCCTTTGATACCATGTGCAGAGGATGGGATTGTGTGAGAGGTAGCAAGGGAGAGAAGGACGATGTTCCCTATCTCTACAACTCAAAGGAAGAGGTTGAGGAAGATGATTTCTTTGATCCCGATGATGACTTTGCCATCCCTGCCACAGAATTTATTGAAGGCCGTAAAGCGGTATGGGGCGTGGATGGTTTACACATCACAGGCATACCTATTGTGATAGGATACAAGATACAAGGTAATGATGTCGTTAAGGCCGAAGAACCGGAGGTGAAATACAATCAGATTATTCGTGTTGCAAAGGCATGGCAGAGCAATGAGTATTACCCCGAAGATGTTGACATCATTGAATTAATTCTGGATTTCAAAGACAGGCTGAGATTGATGGAGGCACAGGAGAAGTGCAAGTTGTATGGCTATGACTACATTGCCATGAGAGCAGGGATGGGGGCAAGGCTCCTGTCCCACGATGGGGAGTTAAGCGAGATGCGTACCGATGTTGAGTATTTCAAGTGCTACAAGACAGGGATTTATTTTTACGCCCAGAATAAATATGATGCCACCTGTCAGATTGAGAGCGAGGTAATGATAGTTACCGAAGGTCTTGGCATTGAATTGCCCGACCATATTGAATACGAAGTTCCACAACAATAACAACACACACCATGAAAGCAACAGAGACATTTACACAGGTTATCAAGTCTTATTTGGAGAACAGGGCATCTACGGATGCCCCCTTCTCCGAAGCCTTTAAGAAGGCAGACAGGAACATTGATGATTGTGTGACATACATACTCAATGAGGTCAAGAAAAGCGGTTGCAATGGCTTTGCTGACCAAGAGATATTTGACATGGCAGTACACTACTATGAGGCCGATAAGATTGAGGTAGGAGACAGGAACATCAATGCCAACGTGATAGTGAACCACCATATTGACAAGCCAAAGGTTGAGCCAAAGCCGGAAGCCAAGCCAAAAGCCAAGATAACATCAAAGAAAGCCGATCCCAAGCCAACTACCCCTGCCCCGATGAGTGTTGTTAAGTCAGTTAACAAGTATTTTGCCAACAAGGAGAAGGAAGAACCAAAGGGAGAGGAGAAGCCGAAGTTTATTGAACTCTCATTATTTGATTGAGCCATGAAACCAAAGACAGAAGTACAGAGACAGGCAGTCCAGTATAGCAAGGAACTGCCGGAGTTTACAGACGAGCAAAAGCAGTATGCCTACGATCATGTATTCACCGCCTATGCTTATAAAACAAAGCACAGGGTAACTTGCCTGATATGTGGTCATACATGGGAGGACGCTACCCCAAAGGGCACGTTACTACATTCGGTTGGCGGTTATACCTGTCCGTCATGTGCCAGGAAATTGACACCACTCCCCGACCGGATTAGGACAAGCCATGAGAAGGGTTATATCCATCATATCACAACACACCGGAACTTTCAAGTAGTGCGTATTTGCTTCATCAAACGCAACTGCAAGGCAGGGCAGAAAGCTGACTATAAATTCACCGAGATAATTCAGCATTGGATACGGGAGGATGGCAAGGCCGAAGTGATTGCTACCCCGTTTCAGTCAATGGGATACAGCTCTGATGCGTGGTGCATTGATAGCGACATGGAATTGAGAGGAGGTTATACCAATAAGTATTACGTTCATACAAAGCACTATTTCCCCGACCGGAAGGTTCTGAAGGTGATCCGCAGAAACGGCTACAAGGGTGGCTTCCATAACTTGCACCCTGCATGGTTCTTTGAGGCCATACTTGCTCATCCAAAGGCAGAAACTCTCTTGAAAGCCAAGCAGTATGCGTTATTCAGCGAGTTTGGCTCAAGATACAAACCAGAATATGACAGGTACTGGCCTCAGATGAAGATTTGCATCCGAAATAATTACATCGTGAAGAACCCCGACATTTGGTTTGACCATCTTCATTTACTTGAGTATTTCGGAAGGGATACTCACTCCCCTGCCTTCATTTGCTCTCCCACTCTTGATCGTGACCATCAAAGGCTCATTGACAAGAAAGAGCGCATACAGGAGGAGCAGAGGATTGAGAAGCTGAAGGCCACCATAGAGAAGGCCAACGAACACTATCGCAAGAGCAAGGAGAAATTCTTCAATCTCCGGTTCTCAAACGGGAATATTGAGGTTGTTGTACTGGATAATGTCATGGAATTTTATCTTGAGGGCAAGACACACCATCATTGCGTGTTCTCAAACCAGTATTACGAGAAGGCTGATAGTCTTATCCTGTCAGCACGAACTGGAAGCACAAGACTTGAAACCGTTGAACTCTCATTGCGTGAGATGAAAATATTACAGGCCAGAGGACTTGAGAACAAGAAAACCAAGTATCACAATGAGATCGTTAAACTGGTCAATCAAAATATCGGAGCAATCCGTAAATTAGCAAAGGAGGTGGCATGAGCAGAAATGACACATATTATGTATTCTTCTCTCCGCAGAACGACAAGAAGCACCGGTACAGGATTCTCCTGTCCGGCGTAGAGACTGAAACCTATGTCACCAAGCATGACATAATGAAGATACTTACCATCTCCCAGTTCAAGGATTTCGTGAAGGAACTTGGTATCTTTGAGGTATCCAAGCGGATTCTTGACCCATATCTGAAGGATGAACCACAACAGGATGAAAGAAAGAGGTGGAAGCCACTATAACTCAAACCTTCGGGGATGAGAGAAGGGGGACAGGCTTTCGTGTGTGTTCCCTGTTCCCCTTCATTTTTTAAGTAATCAAATAACCCTCAAATAAGTAAGAGACATGAGCAACGATTCAATTAAAGACAAGGCAAGAGCAATTCTTGCTGACCGCCTTGATCAGATCAACCAACACCGCAAGGCTGTTGAGGACAACCAAAAGGCCTATGAAGCCAAGATACTTGCAACTTTCGAGGAGGTATTCGCAAGTGTACTGCCACTTCTAAAAGCAGACGAGATTTCATATTCTGCCCACATGAGGGACGGAAGATATGCACACATGGGAACGTACATCTCATTTCATTGGCATGGGAAACTGGCAAGGATGGATTTTAGCGTTACCGGAGACTACCGCTATGAATACACAGAGTATATGGAACATGGAAGATCATGCTACGGCAAGTGGAATATGGATGACTTTATTGTTTGGATTGCATCAGAATTTGGAATGGTATAACCATGAAATGCCCCTACAACCCGAAGATTAACGCCTGTATCTATCTTGATGAGATGACACAGGATAACCGGACATACGAATGTCCCAACTGCCCACACTACCATCCGCACTCCTACTACGATGATCCCGAAAGAGAATCATCTGCAATTTTAGCCATTGTTATATGCGGTGGTGTCTTTACAATCATGCTTTTTCTATATCTTGCATTGAAACTTTTTGAGATCATAAAGGCATGGTTATCGTAAAGAAAAGGAGGGGAAGACCCTCAAGAATACCTCAGCCAATTCCGCAGAGGAAGATGAAGTATGTCCACGTTGATGCACACACCATGATACAAGTGCCGGCTGACATACCAGACGAGGACGCTATTGAGCGATTTAACCTCAAGCGAAGGGTTGGACCAAGAGCGAAAGGGATGGCCTTAATTGCCTTAAAAGAGGCCGAAGAAGCAGAGGAACTCATGGAGGCCATAGATATTCCCCCAGAGGAGGCGATAGAGGCAGAGGAGGAGGAATAAAAGCGGAAGGGCGATCAATTAAGACCGCCCTTCTTTTTGGGCCTTCATTTTTGACGAATGTGGCGAACTACTTGCATCCGCCCTTGCCCTTTTTCTTTCCTCCTTTTTTGCCTTTCATTGCCGTAGAGATTTTAATTCACTACCAAAGATAGGTTTTTTTAACCGAATCACTTACCTGAATGAGTATATGATCCTTTACGATCCGGCCCGAAACAGAACTGCGACCTGTTGCGTTGATTACTTTCATGGTTTCTTAAGTTATTTCAAAGGTACGCTATCTTTTATATACCTGTCATTAAGGACAGAGATAATCTGTGCAACCTCCCCAGGTGAATACTTAATTCCGATCATAAGGCCTTTGTGTGAAGGGAAGTATTTCTTATACTCTGCCTTCAGTTCCTCTGCCAGAGCGTCTAATTTGGCCCAATCAGCGGTATTTTTGCCTCCAGATGATACCTCAACCTCTTGAGAATACAATTTTCTTGCCTCCTCCGTACCATTGTCGTATAAAGCATGCTCTCCGGGCGTTAGAAGCACGATGTTCTTCAAATAATGCTTGAAGTAGGGATATTTGTTCTGTCCTTTAGCCAAGACATGAGCAAACATATTGTAGAAAAGTGCAGTTCCCTGAAAGGATCTCAACCAAAGGCCGGTCAAGAATGATTTCTTAACTCTGGTTTGCCAGATGATATGATACAACTGCCGTAAGTTCATATCGATGGGATTCATTTGATGTTTTTCTTCCATAGTTGTTTTGTTTAAAAAAAGGAGGCTCTACCATCTCGGCAAAGCCTCCTCAAACCAATGAACAGTAAGTAAGAGTTCTTGAACTCCAAAGATAATTAATTTTTGTTCAGAAGCATGCAGACCTGCTGAATGGTTGCATACTGGCAGAAGGCCTCCTTATTGGAATAGCTGGACCACTCCGGCACTCCCTGTGCCAACTCAAGATATCTCTCGTTGTTGATCTGCGGATTTACGCTATTCAGAAGATGGTACAACTCTCTCTTCGTCTCGAAGGCTCTCTCGTTGCCCTTGTCAAAGCCGGGGATCTCAAGATTATATTTGTTGAGATCTTTTCCAGTAGGCTGAATCAGTTCCTCGCTTCGTGTCATAGGCGGCGGCGCCTGCCCCTGCTTGTCATCGGCAGGCATTGGTTCGCCGAAATCACTTCCGTTGGTAGAATGATCGACATACGGCTGAAGGTATTCTTCAAGCTTGCCTTCCTGATGTGCAAAGATGATTTCACGAAGCTTCTTGTTTGTGTTCTTCCCAGGCACAAGCATCATGGCCTCTGACAACTCACTATCCTCACGCACGATGCGTAGAAGATCTTCGGTATCCATCTCCGACATCCCGGCAATGGTCAGCTTTGCAGTAGTTCTTGGTGGATCCGGCTCAAATGGAGGCTCATCCGGTTGTTGTTCTTCCTTTGGGGAATAATTAATTCCACCTATATCATGCGGTCCCTCATATACGGGCATCGGTTCCGGTGGTGTTTCTTCCTGTACCGGAGCAAACTCCGGAGCCTTAATCTTCTCAACAACCCTGCTGGTTATCGTTTGACTGCGCCCTGCCGCAAACTCCTTATCCGGGAGTCGGATTGTAGTTCCGTTGCCCTGGTCAATGATTATCGAATTGTCTGCCGGCATATCTACGGCCTCCTCTGTGGTATATGTCCCGGCCATGACATCAGGGAACAAGTCACGCGCCAGAAAACCAAGCGCACGATAATACACCATACGGGAAGGATACTTGTACCAAGGAGAGGATTTATATCTCCATCCGTCCTGTCCGTTGACCTGTTGTGTTGTGACCCATAATCCGGCCCTCTTTGCCATATCAACGGAAAAAGACCTTGTGATAGTCTGTCCGTTGTCGGATCTTGTTGCCGTGATTGAGACCTTAAGGTTCTCTGCCTCAAGAGACCCTTCCTCCTTCTCCGCCCAGGATCCCCTCTGTAGTTTGCCGGATCCGAAGATCATGCTTTTGGCGAGATCTCCCTTAATGGAGAGCAATCCATTGACCGGAACAATGTGCTGAAGTGCGGTCAGAGGAGGCAGTCCCAACTGATAGCCCTGGATCAATACTGCAACAACTGCCGGGGTTTTTCCCTTGCTGAAGTCCGGCTTGTTGTCAGGTAGCTTCGCATAGAAGTGATTTGGGACAAGCTGACTACTCAGCAAGATATCCGCAAACTTTTCCATTTTCTCTACCGAATCATAGGCGTCCTCCACAAACTTCGGAAGCCTTGTTTCTACTTTTACTAACTTGTTCTCTTCGCTCATTTCGCTTGTTGTTAAGTGTGATTTTCTGATTTCTTTTATTTTCTCTGTAATCGTTAAGTGCGAGTTTAGGTATCCCCTCTCAAGTTGAGGATCCCGGTTAATGTATCCGAAAAACTCTGTCAGTCGTCCCATTTGTCCCGGATCTCCCATAAGTGGTGGCAGTATGGATGCACGTTCACAAACTCTGCCGTTGGCGGAAATAACTGTGCCATCGTCACGTTGTCGGGAATAAACCGGTATCGGGCCTCCTTGATCTCCTTGTAGGAAGGACTGCAGTGAGGAATACTGATAGAAAGGTGCCATCTGCCATTCTCTATGGCTACAATAACATTGCACCTTCCCATGACATAAATGCCTGGCTTAAACTGGTTGCTCATGACGGTTCTCCTGTTCCTTTTATCCCCCATGCACTTCCGAATATAATAAAGTATTCATCAAAGGAGTTTTTATTCACATCAAGAAAATTAGGCTCTGGATCTGCCTCAACTGCCGTCATTTCAATTTGATCAAGCATTATTGCAGTACATAACCATGCTCTCGCATCCTTGTCAACACAAAGATCGTTTACGCGAAGATCTTCAACGGTATATTTAGGGAAATCTTCTTCATAATGAGCATAGTGAAGCGCCTTAACCTCGTCCTCATATTTTCCAAACAGAGATTTATGACGATGTTCTATTGGCTTCTTTTCCGAAGGCTCAAGTAATATTTTGGGTACAATAACCGCTGCTGCAACGCCAACTCCGATTGACTTTAAAAAGGATCTCCTGTTCATGTTCTGTACCTCCACCTATTATTCTTGCTATCCCATTTTTCACGTACCTGAAGATCCTGGCTCCCCTTTATGAGATATCCGGCATTGGTAAGATTGGTTATCGACCTCCGGATTGAGGTAATCAGCATATATCTTATTCCGGGAAGGCTACGATCAGACCCGGTTATTGCCTGTATCTCGTATGGAGTGAACCATCTGTCGGGATACCTCTTGAAGATCTGAAGAACCTGCTCCTGTTGTGTAAGAGCCTTCTCCTGCGCTTTCTTCAATTCCTCCCCCTCAATAGGGATGGTATTGTGGTAGGTTGTCTCCATGATTACTCCTTATAGCAGGCCAGACCGTCGAATGAGTGATAGATCCTCTCCCTGCCATCCTTGATATAGGACCGGGATTTGAGTGCAAAGTTGACCGTCACCCAGTCGCCTCTCTGAATCGCATCAATCTGCTGCATGCTTTCATTGATGAACTCAAACTCAATCTTGTTCGCAAACCTTCCGTTCATGACTTCCATTACCAGAACTCTCTTCGCAAATTTGTCAAATTGCATCTTCGGCTGAATGTCAATGACTTTTCCGCTGATGCTGAAATTGTTCGTCTGTACTTTCATTTCGCTCTTTTTTTCGTTCTACATTAAAATTGATATGGTGATCTCCGTTCTAGGCTTTTCTGAATAAAGTTTCCTGCAAATAGTCTGGCAGATAAGGCTGTCATCCCTGTAAAATATCTTATTGAGTGCATCCTGGACAAACTTGGCAAGGTTATCAATATCCGGCTTTGATGAACACCACTCAGGGGCATTAGCCTTGACCTTTCCTGCGTTTTTGCCCGTACCATAGTGTCCCTTTGGCCTACGCATAAAGAAATTCATCTCAAGCATGATAGGCTGGTCAATGGGAGAAGGTGGCGCTTGGGCCTGTAAAACAGACGCAAATGTCTCCTTCTCCTTCTTGGCCGGATCATAAGTCTCGACGTGCATCATGTTACCAGTCCCGATTGTGTAATGTCGGTGTCGTGGCTGCGCTGATGGCTCGCCGAGAACTACAAGCTTAATGGCTGATTCCATCACTAGACCAATTCGCAAATACGCTTGTAAATAAGGTTGAGTTCATCGTTATCTGACTCAATCTCTGAGTAACGACATTGCATCTCTTCCGAAAAATTAAAAGGGCGATCCTTTTTTTCTGCAAGCTGCTGATTTGGACGAGCCGGATCTTTGCATAGCTTAATACTGTCAAGCTTTATTGAAATATTTATGAGAAGATCTTTTCTTCTCTTTGCCTGACCTAAAAAGGCTTCATTCATTTCAATGAACTCACCGCGAATAATAGGTTCATTTTCTCCCATGTCTTTAATTTTTATTTAGTTATTTATGGTTGTGACCGATAGCACTCTATCAGTTTTTCTTCAAGCCACTCAACATATTCCATGTCCGGGATATTGAAGACTCCGCGACATACAATTTTATTTACCATCTCTTCCGGTAGTTCTCCTTCTCCAATAATTATATCACCCCTGCTTCCAATCCTGGCACTTACCTCAATACCATCCACAATGGCGCTTTTCCCGGTATCCCTTTGAAAAGCTTCTCCAAGCGTCTTTTCCCAGATCCTCATCCTTCCCCTCCTTCCGTCACTTGCTGTGTATAAAGAATGTCCATGTCTTTGCCTGTGGGTGTTCTGCCCTCCATACCTTGTAGCTTACCAAGCCAATCCCGCAAATAAGGATTAGTATGGCGAGGACAAAGAGTAGTGTTTTTAGAAAATCCTTGAGCCGTTTCATTCCCCGCCTCCTTCTGTTTTTCGTGTCAGGCGGGAGCGAAGCCACTCTAAAGCATCACAAAACACGCCATAATAAGTTGAATCTATGATTATACCTATTCTTCCATCTTTTGTGTCACGTTGCATCGCTTGTTCTGCCTGCTTATTTATCTCTTCCTCACTCGGCATCCTCTCGGCAATCCGCTTCTCCACCTCCTGATTGATGTAGTCTTCTGCCTCGTCTGCCGTAAATTGGGACTGATCTATCCGTAAGCAGATTTCGTCACGGACGGTAGCACAGTCAGATTCCGTAAAAATGCCGTCTGCTATTTTTACATAATTAAATAGCACATCAAATACCTGCTCCCTAATTAATTGGTTTTCCATGGCGTTTTTTGATTAATGTTAGTATTGAGCCTTCCGCCGATGCGTTTGTTTTATACCACTTTGTGCGGACAAGCATATCACAAGCCTCTTTAAATGCGAGCTTGTAAAGTATCTCCTTTGTGAACGGCTTCTCCATAATTAGTTCCACTTAAATGTATCTCCAAATGCTTTCATAAGCCACCATAACAGGGCAACCAGCCCCACCACCACAACACTCAAAATAATTATCGCTGCTTTCATCTCTCGGTGTTTTTATTTTCTATCCCTGGTTTTATATGTTTACCTTTAGTGTACATATAACATAGTTAGGCGCAAGTTTAAGAGCGACCGTCAAACACCACCAACATAGAGTCGTGCATCCCAGCCTTGCCCGTAACATATTCGCCAAATGTGTTTACACCGCAAAATTTTATCCTTCCCTTAAAGAAACGGATCTCTTTTTGGTTCGGCAATATCTCATCGTGAAATAGTTTAGTGCTTGTGCTTACAGGTAGAAGCATCACGCATAGTTTACCCTTTTTACTTTCAGATATTGCCTTCTTTACAAAAGCATCTTTCAGTTTCCTACTATATGGTGGATTGATAAAATTTCGCTCACCCCATTCTACATTCAAACCATCCCACTTTTCAATATCGTGCTGATACGGGCAAGGGTCAAAGGTAAAATCAAATTCCTCGTTCAATTTGGCATACACGTCTGGTGGTGTTGCCCAATCATCTTTATGATCTAAATTTCTGTTTTTCATATTCAATTCCTTTAATAAAACCTGCGCCTAACACCGTGTATAAGCAATGGCACATAAGCGGTATCGCTAATTTGAAAGTTCGTGCAAGTGCCACTTCTCATATACCCAGCCGTTGTAAGACAGAAAAATATGACACACAAAACTACTAAATTTTTCTTCTATCCTTGCCAGTTATCTCAAAATAGTTACACATCTCATTGAGCCTACTTGCGACACGGTCGCCGTATA
>Ga0302236_1000570_pt1 | contig 32285 bp, 28 predicted proteins | sample AAG_UR_Gly_MG_FD_193509 | JGI IMG/M metagenome (GOLD analysis project Ga0302236, IMG submission 193509) | Enriched activated sludge microbial communities from anaerobic digester in WTTP, New Holstein, Wisconsin, United States - AAG_UR_Gly | ecosystem: Engineered > Bioreactor > Anaerobic >...
AGATAGACGGCGCTCTAAGGGCATGTTGGACTAGTCATAAAAGCAGGCATTTTCCACTTTTCAAGTGGAATTCTTTACTCCATTACATAAGACTGCAGGGACCTGGTTGGCTAGCTTTTGTCCACCATCTGCTAAGCAAAGCAGGAATTTGGCTGCACACCTACTTTGCGTGTTGTCCATAAGCGTTTGATGCTACACTTTCATTAATTAAATATGAAAGGAGCATTAAGACTATGAAAACTCAAAGCAAACCCGAAGATGTAGCTGCAAAACGAATGCTGCTTATAATGCCGCTGCTTGAAGACGGTCTGGATCATAGCATGATTGTCGAGCTCAAAAAGAAGATCGCAGAGCAAAACGGTGTTTCCTACAGGAGCGTTTCAAGATACCTGGACGCATTTAAAAATAACGGCTTTGAAGGCTTAAAGCCCAGGTTTTCCAACTCCAGGAATCAAAGCCCTTTGATGGAAAACTTTGATGAGATCGTTGACATCGCAGTAGAGCTAAGGCGCGAATGTCCGACTCGCAGCGTCAGGGATATCATCAAAATAATGGAGCTTGAAAACCTTATTGAAGCTGGCACCTTAAGAAGAAGCACGCTTCAAAGGCATCTTCATTCTCGAGGCTTCGGCTCCAAGCAGATGAAAGTATACACGAAAAAAGGAAGCGCATCCCGCAGGTTTCAAAAGAATCATCGCTGCATGCTCTATCAGGGTGACATCAAGTACGGTCCCTACCTTCCGATAGGAAAAAATGGAGCTAGAAAGCAGGTCTACCTGTCAGCCTTTATAGATGATGCAACCCGATTTGTCGTGTCCGCCAAGTTTTACGAAAACCAAAAGGTTGAGATAATCGAGGACACACTCCGCAGCGCAATAATGAGCTATGGCAAGCCGGACGCCATCTATGTAGACAACGGCAAGCAGTATCGCTCGGAATGGCTTAAACGAGCATGCACAAGGCTTGGCATCAAGCTTTTATTCGCAAAGCCCTACCATCCGGAGGGGAAAGGCAAAATCGAAGCCTTCAACCGCAGAGTTGATTCATTTCTATCGGAAGTGGCCTTGATGAATATAACCTCACTTGATGAGCTCAACCACTATCTTCAGCTATGGATTTCGAATCATTACCACAAAACAGAGCATTACGGGCTCGGAGGAATCTCGCCGGAAACGGCTTTCAAAACTGACTCGCGGCCTCTCAAGTTCATAGACATGACAGCTTGCACCGAGGCTTTCCTACATACCGATGAAAGGCTTGTAGACAAGACCGGTTGCATCAGCTTCGCGGGCAAGAAGTATGAAGTAGGATTACAGCTAATTGGCAGAAAAGTGGAGGTTCACTATGATCCATCATGGTCGAACGAAGTAGAAATTCACCATAAGGACTTTGAGCCCTTCAAAGCAAAAGAGCTTGAAATAGGAGAAAACTGCGGCGCCAGAACTTGCCTGCCTCAGCAGCTTGCTCCCGTAAAAGCCGATGGTTCAAGGCTTCTGGAAGCACTAAACAAAGCCAACATCACCAACCGAACTAAAAAAGACATCGCCATAGTCTTTAGAAAGAATCGGGAGGTGAAAGAAAATGTATGAAACCTTCTTTGAAATGCAGCATACGCCCTTTGTAAACAGCGTACCCACAGGCAGTCTCTACATGTCGCCAATGCTCGATGAAACGCTGGGAAGACTCGAGTTCGTAGCAGAAAAGAGCCTGTTTGCCCTGGTTACGGCAGATGTAGGCTGCGGCAAAACAACTGCCATTAGAAAATTCACTGCATCACTTCCCACAGACCTTTACCAGGTACTGTACCTTTCAGATTCAAAGCTGACTCCCAGATGGTTCTATAAGGGTCTTCTTGATCAGCTCGGAGTAGAATCCAAGTTTTACCGTGGAGACTCGAAGCGACAGCTGCATCAGCACCTGGAAGTTATCCGCGGTGTTCATAACAAAACGGTCGTTACAATAGTCGACGAAGCTCATCTTCTCGACCGGGAAACACTTGAAGAAATCCGATTTTTGCTTAACTACAAGATGGACTCCTTAAACCCGATGGCTCTTATCTTGGTTGGTCAAAATGAGCTATGGGACAAGCTCAAGCTTCAAAGATACGCGGCAATTCGCCAAAGAATTGACATAAAGTGCGAAATACCGCAGTATGACCGGGCTCAGACCCAAGAATACATAGCTGCGCACCTTGCATACGCAAAGGGTGCACAGGAAGTATTCACCGACAAGGCAATTGACGAGGTCTACAAGTACTCGGCCGGCTCGGCCAGAGCCATCAACAAAGTATGTACACATGCACTTATGTATGCCTCGCAGCGAGCTAAAAAGCTAGTCGACGACCACATGATCAGAACTGTAATCGAGGGTGAGCTTCCTTAAAGTGCGGCCATGACAACATTGTCATGGCCAAAATAGAACCTATTCGCGGCAAGATAAGTGAGCAGTTTGAGGCAACATTGCTGGTCAACTCATAGACAGAGTTAGTGATTTATAACACTACAAATAAAGCAAAAAAATATTAACTTATACCCCTATGATAAAATCCACATAAAAAAAGAGATAGCTATGTTGCTATCTCCAATCTAATGAATTTATAAATCCATTCTAATACCAAACTTCCTAAGCCACTCTTTACGTTCCTCAAAGCCTTTGTCTGATATGCAGACAGCTATCCACTTGCCTTTGCAGACATCTATGCCTATGCAGTTGGATGCCGTCCTATTAACTCTAAAACTCTTTCGCATCTTAGATGTCCATTTCGTCGAGTATTTTCTTTAGCTCCTTAAGCTCATCCTTAGTCAAAGTAACTCCCTTGCTCATTTTTTCATGTCCAGGCGCCCATTCCCTTATGTCATACTTGGGTTCCCTGTCGTTCCAACTTATTAGACTCAGTTCCTTAGTCCAGCCCTTTGAAGATTCTGATATTTTCCCGAATTGCTCTTTGATTTCGTACTTTATGTCTGCCATTGTAGGCCTCCTTATTAATTTATTGTTTTAAAAATAAAAATCTGCTGGAAACTTATCAAAATGCCTTTTCATAGTAGCCAAAAATACTATTATACTTCCATTATTTGAAATTGGTAAATTTTCAAAGTGGCTTTCTACTTCATCTTCGAATTCATCTAAGCTTGTACATTCTTTTATAATTTCAATATTAGCCCTTATTTTATCCATATCTTCCTGCCTTACCCTCATATGTTCTTTTCCCATATAGCTTCTAAAATAATCTTTATATAGGCAAATAAACAAATCGTCATCCGGCAGGATGATGTAATCAGACATATTTTCTCTATTTGGGGAAAATGGGCGTATATTGTTATTATTATAAGTCTTTATATTATTAGTATTATTAGTCGGTATATTAGCACCATCTTGAAAGTTACAATACGCCTCTCTTGAAGAGCATTTTTTGCCGATCCAATTGTTTTCAAGGTCTACACATGTTATATAAATCTTATTAGGCTTGCATAAGCCACACCTTTCCTCCTCTATCAAGCCATATTCTTTTAGCTCATTAACAGCTTTTTGCGCTTTTTTAAGACCACAACCAAGCATTTCAGCCATATTCTCCCTTGTATGCATTATATAAATTTCTTCTTTTGAATTAGCCCACTCATTTATTTTGCTTAAGCAAAGCGTATTCCTTAATAATGTGTACAGTAGCTTAGAATCATTCGAAAGCTTTTTAAATTCATTCTCAAATAAAAATTTTGGCATTTTATAAAAGCTATTAATCTTATTGTTGTCACTAAGCCTATACCTTCTATATTTCGTTTGCATGCATCCTCCATTAATAGCCATTGTAAGTTAAATAATATTCTCATGCCCAGTAATTATTATCCTCTTTACAAAAACCCTCGTTTATCCACTCTACAAAAGCTTTATACGGGATTAAAATCCTACGGCCTATTACAACCTTAGGAAATCCTTTAGCATGAACCATTTTCCTCATGAGCCCCTCTGAGCAACCACACAGCTTAGCAGCTTCTTTAACGTTGACACATAGCTTCTGTTCCTGTTGTTTTATGTGATCCTCTATAGCTACAAGGCTTTCTATAAATCCTTTATTTTCCATTCACATCAACCTCCTCAAATAGTTCCTCTCCATCAATACCAAGAGCCTCTGATAATTTCTTTTTAAATCCTGGATATGGATACAGTTTCCCAGATTCAAGCTTTCCTATATCTGCTGGATGAATCTTTGCCAGAAAAGCAAGCTTAGTTTTACTTAGTCCTTTCTTTTGTCTTTCATAAGTGAGTCTTAACATACTATCTTCCCTCCTTCCATGATTTGTTGACCTTGTTCTTAGTTACATGGTATAATTATTTTGTATATATTTCAATGTTACATTATATCAACATTTTTAGGAGGTAGTTTGTGACTAATAACTGGATAGATAATATGGCTCATAATAGCTCTAAAAGCTACATATTTAATAATTACATGGTAATTGAATACCATACTGAATTTTATATAACTTCATACCCTGATTCCAACTTTAGCATTACCAACCCATTTGATAATTCAAGTTTGCTTTACGACTTTATTAATCTAGCAAGGCTGTATCCTGAAATATGCAACAATTACAATCACCTTTATAAAAAATACTTTAATGCTATTAATTTAAATCCTTTAAATGCAGACATCGTTACAAATACAAAAAATGACATTATCAATTATATAAGCGATACTATACTGCCTTATGTCAGAGCTAATGGATTCTTTGGACGTGCACTTAAAACCATATCTTATGCTTGTCTTACACCAGATGGCAGTAGTTATAGAGTATTCTGCGGAATGTTCGAGTATACATACGAAGACTATATGAAGCCATACTTTCCAAACTCTGATTCTTGTGTTCCATTTTTCAACGAAACGCCTGACTCCTTTTGGAAAGGATTTCACGAGCCGATGACTGATATTCTAACCACACTAGAGTACTTTTATAACCTGTATATAAAAAATATAGATTTTGGAGCTCATGACTTTGTAGCAAAAAATCATGCTTACTTAGAAAATCTGTTTTCAGGCGATTTTCAAGGCACAGAGAGGCCTTATATTTATCCAGCTTCAATATTTCCGCGCTGGAAAAACAAATCAAAACATCCTCTGGAGCTCCACTATGGTTGTTACAGCCATATTGACAGCATTGAGTTGATGCTTTTTTTAGAAATAATAAAAAAAATTAATGGTGTTAAAGGAGTTCTCCTGCATTGCGAAAATTGTAATACGCTTTTCCTCCAAGACACAGGTAAAGACTCTAAGTTCTGTACAGATTCATGCCGCTCAAACTATAGTCTGAAGAATAAGCGCAAAACGGAAAAACCCATTAAAATACTTGAACTTATTCTAGTTGAAAAGCTGTCAAATGATGAAATTCGTAAATACATAGGTGATAAATCATACGCAACAGACAATAGAATTGCAAATTTTTCAAAAGTACATACTTTATACACAAGCAACCCCCAGATAACAGCTACAGATATTAAAACAAATTATTTTATGTCTAAAAAGTATATGGACTTAACAACAATCGAGATGCTCCTGGATAAAATAAAGGAACTATATAAGGAGGGACGGTTATAATGGCTAAAAAGAGAGGAAATAACGAAGGAAGCATATTTAAACGTAACGATGGCAAATGGTGTTCTCAGTTAACAGTTGGAAAAAATCTTGATGGTTCACCTAAGAGAAAGTATTTTTATGGTAAGACAAGACAGGAAGTATCCCAAAAGATGAACAAGGCTATTAATAGCCTAATGACTGGTAGCTTTGTTGATTCATCTTCGATTACGGTTGCAGAATGGCTTCACATATGGCTATTTGAATACAAGCGAAACAGCGTTAGACCTTCTACCTTTGACAGCTATGAAACTCTTTCAAGAGTCCATATATGTCCTGCACTCGGAATAATTAAATTAAAAGATTTAAGACCCGAGCATCTACAAAATTTTTACAACGAAAAGTTTCAAAGCGGATTATCAACTAGAACAATCAAATATCTCCATACCATTATGCATGCTGCCTTAAAACAAGCAATAAAGAACAATCTCGTCGTTCGTAATGTTTCAGAAGCAACTACACTCCCTAAGCAGAAGAAATCAGAAATCAAAATACTCAGCATCCAAGAGCAGACTAAATTCATTAATGCATTAGATGGAGACCGATTAAAAGCAGCCTTTATTCTAGCTCTATCAACAGGTGTGAGACAGGGTGAGCTTTTAGCTCTACGTTGGAAATATGTTGACCTTGTTGAAGGTACCATTAAGATAAGAAGCAATTTACAAAGAGTTAATAATTCTGACCCCAATGTCCCTACAAAGACTATACTAATATTCCAGGAACCAAAAACTCAAAACGGAAATAGAACCATCCCCTTACCTGACGCTATAGTTGAAATATTAAAACAGCACAGGAAGAGTCAACTGGAGGAGAAACTGGTTGCTGGAGAACTCTATGAAAATAATGACCTTGTGTTTGCTACAGTATTGGGTAAACCAATAGATCCAAAGAATCTGGTAAGAAGATTTAAGTTGCTTTTAAAACAAGCTGAGCTCGACTACATCAATTTTCATGCTCTCAGACACACTTATGCAACAAGACTCCTCGAAATAAACGAACATCCAAAGGTAGTCCAGGAGCTCATGGGGCATAGTGATGTAAGAATAACACTTGATATATACTCTCACGTGATGCCTGAAATAAAAAAAGAAGCTGCCAATAAAATAAATCATCTTTTTGAAACCAATAATAAGCAAGTTCAGTAAATCAAAATATATAATTTGGGTTTAAACCTTATATCTATAAGCCTCGAAAATATATTATGGAACGGGAATCAATTTTACCAATGGTTCCCGTTTTTATTATGCTTTTGATTGCTCTATTTGCATTGCAATATAGTCACTATCCATCAATCATTGGGTATAAATATGAAAATATGGTAATATATATATTAACCACTCCGATATCGCTTTTAAATAGATAATACAACTAACTCAAGTTTGTTCTAAAAGGAGTAAAATATGAAGAGCGAAAATGAGCTTAATAGCATTAGCCCATCCGATTTAGTAACGTTAATCATCTGTACCTTTGTACCGGATATTTGGATTTCTATGTTCAATGAAAATTTAAAATATAGAGATGCCTCAATAGAGGTTTTTAAAAGACTTAACCCAGATGACTTGTCTCAGGGTTATATAATACTCGGAGCGCAATTCTATACTATTATCATTGATTGTGATGTCAATGATTTTTATTTCATGCTAGATTTTTATAAAAACCGTATTGATACAGAAGATATTGTAGAAATTCAATCTAATCACAAAAAATATTTGGAGCATATCCTATACTGTAAAGATGCAGAGATACCTCAATTCAAGTCAACAAAGATAAACCCAAAGTGGGCGGAAACCAAGGTGGACGAAAAGAACCTATTGCCGGAGCTGGTGCTGGTAGCCAAGGCACAGGAAACGTACAACCAGGGCAAGGGAATACCGCCAGGCCACAAGTTAGTGGAGAGCGACCTAACATTCAACATGGTTCCGATAATGGACTGGGTGGAAATGAGGCTGGAGCTCAGCAGCCAGGAAAGGTGGATAGCGCCGGCGGTAGAGCTAATGGGGCCCAACAATCTACCACAATGGACCCGTCACAACCCGGAGAAGTGGACACCACAGAAGTTCCAGGCAGCAATGCACAAAACAATGATGGACGGAAGCCTGGACGAGATAGAGCAGAGGATAAGCCCGAAAGACCTAAGAAAACTAATGAAGGAAAAGCCGCTGGAAGCACTGACGATATTGTATCTGATTTTACTAAATATGTACCTCAGCAACTAGGCGGCGAAACTCCGCGAGAGAGCTTCTTTGAGCCAAGCGAATTGTCATTTGTTAAAGAGCCGGATTATCAGAAGGAAGTGCCAGATTACAAGCTTCATGAAAAAATTTCTAAGAAGCACTTCGAATAATTTTCCAGATTTTTTTGAATATGTACTTGCGAAACTGTAAATAAAATTTAAATTCACTATTTATTTAGGCAAATCCTTTAATACATCTCCGGGGAAGGTGATATAATGGGCAGCTATGGTTCTGGATTCCAAGGCATAAGAAAATATAATACAAGCGAATGCCTATGCCTAAATATGACACAACTCTCCAACAAATATTTACAGCCAGGAACAACCCTATCAATACAATGGGAAAGCGGAGCCAATATAGAAATTGCAATTCATGACAATTACCTGAAACTCCAATATGAGATTAGAAACCAATCACATATATACCCTGTTAAACTCACTAGAACGGACTGTAACTACGGCGGATGTCGGACATGGTTCATATGTCCCTGCTGTGGTAAACGCACCTTAAAACTATACTTAAAAGCCTCTAAATTCCTTTGCCGAACATGTCAGAATCTCAATTATATCAGCAGCCAGAAAAACCATGATTACATGGCTATCATAGACTACAAGTTGATAAAAAAAACTCGTAGACTTGGATTAGGATGCTTATGCACTTATGAGCTCCTCTCTGAGATTCCCTTCATAAAAAAACCAAAAGGGATGCACTGGAAAACGTATGAAAAAATTCAAGATGAACTGCTTTTATTGTTGAGTTCCAGAAATGATGTACTTGAAGATATTTTAAGGTGACTATTCGCATGCTGTACTCACAGTAAAATAAAAATCCATCAGCCACACCCATGCATTTTGAATAATTGCAGCCACCATAGCTGTACAGCAACCGTACAGCAACCCAGGTAGAATTTTATGATTTTATACGAGTTTAAAGCAACTATCCAGAATCACAAATATAGTATTCACAACGTATTAAAGCTATATGCAATTAAACAAAATTACATTCGGCTGACTGGGGGTCAAGGGGTCGCAGGTTCAAGTCCTGTCACTCCGACCAGTAAAATCAACGGCATCAGAGATCATATTGCGATTTCTGATGCCGTCTTGCATTGTGTGACTATAATTTTACTGCGACCATACTGCAACCACAGTCTGATATCAGACAACTTTCAACAAGGATAAGCGCTTTTATTGAGATACTTAAATTTTTTTATTCATCACCTATTTATCACTTTTTATGTGTATAATTAAAGAAAATGGTCATCCTACGATAGGATAGTATAGTAATTTCACTTTTACAAAACAACAGGAGGGATTAGTATGTTCAACAAGAAGAAAATGGTGATTGCATTTGTTGTAATGCTCAGTGTCCTGATACTGCCGGCAGTTCAGTATTCCCATGCCTCTGTACTGAAAAAGACTGTAGATGCGTGGTATCGTGACATCAAGATTGTGGCAAATGGCACACAGGTACAAATGCCGCTTGAACCTTTCATAATGAACGACAGTACATACGTTCCAGTCAGAGCCATTTCTGAAATTCTAGGCAAGAATGTAGCTTGGGACGGTGCCACTTCATCAATCACTATTACTGACAAGCCCGGTTCAAATGTTGCAGTTCTTAATAATACTATACTGCAGCAGAATGCTGAGATCACGAGACTTAAAGCTGAAATTGCGGATTTGAAGGAGCAACTTGATGACGCCAAATCATCAAGTGACGATTTGAACGACCTTGAAGATGAGCTTAATGATGACTATTCCGATTTCGAGAATATCGAATTCGACATAGGCCTTGACGGTGACGAGGATGACATCCAGGTTGAAATAAGTTTTGATGGCGGCGAATATTTGGATGAATGGGATACTCTTTCCAATTCAGAAATAGAAGACTATCTCCAGGATATAGTCGATGATATACTAGATGAATTTGATGGCGCTGATATTGACGGCTTTATTGAAGACAGCGACAGCAATAAGACGATGGTAGAATTTACTGTTGATTCCAAAGGAAATGTCTCAACCGATTCTTCAGACTTCGATTCTGATTTGGAAAATTTTGAAGATGATTTAAACGATAATTACAGCAACAATTTTGACGGCTTTGAAATCTCCATTTCACTTAGTGGTGATGAAGATAATATAAAATTCTATGTTGAAGTGGACTCTAACGACTGGGAGACCCTAAGCAACAACGCTATAGGAGATTTTATGGATGCTGTATACGATGATATATCTGATGAATTTGATGATGCTACAGTTAAGGGTTATGTGTATGATGGCAGCGTTCGACTTGGAACATATACATCCAGTAGCGGCTACGATGCAGATTAAATCTTCAAAAATAAATATGCATTATATGCGAGAACATCTATAGTATTATAGATGTTCTCTTTTTTGTGCATTTTTACTGTACATACGTTTTCCCGGATTGTATTGTGTATAAAATAAGTCCACAAAATATTGTCTCCGCACTGCTGTCAGATGTTTTTCAGTGAGACTATGAAACCCCGCCCATCGTGTATAAAATAAAAAACAATTGTGAAAAAATATCCAATGCATTGTAGTCGCCATTAATATCTATTCAATGTGACATACTATTTAATTGTTGTTTTTAGTCATTCGTAGCTTTATGCATATTATTTATGTTGACAATATACTGAATCGATAGTATCATTAATACAATTACTTGGTTAAATAACTATCAAACTTTCAGGGGGTATTGTAATGGCTAACGAGAAAAAAGCTGTCAGTGTCGACAAGAATATAAAAAATGACACCGACGCTGTAAAAGTGAGCATTGATTTGCTTGTAAAAAATGCGACTAAGGCCAGAGAGGAATTTTTAAAGCTTGATCAGAGTGCTGTGGACAAAATAGTTAAGCATATGGCACTGGCTGGCGTTGATTCACACATGAGCCTGGCAAAGATGGCTGTTGAAGAAACAGGCAGGGGTATATATGAAGATAAAATGACAAAAAACCTTTTCGCCACAGAGTATATATATAACAGCATAAAGGACGACAAGACTGTGGGCGTTGTTTATGAAAACGAGGAGGAAGGCTTTACACACATAGCCGAGCCTATCGGAGTAATAGCAGGAGTAACTCCTGTCACCAACCCAACGTCGACTACAATGTTCAAGTCAATAATATCTATGAAGACAAGGAATCCAATAATATTCAGCTTCCACCCTTCAGCTCAGAAGTGTTCTGTTGAAGCCGCCAAGACTGTAAGGGACGCTGCCATAAAGGCCGGCGCACCTGCAAACTGCATACAGTGGATAGAAGAGCCTTCAATCGAAGCCTCTAATCAGCTTATGAAGCATAGTGGAGTATCTCTCATACTTGCCACCGGAGGTCCTGGAATGGTCAAGTCTGCCTACTCTTCAGGAAAGCCGGCACTCGGTGTTGGCGCCGGAAACGTGCCGTGCTACATCGAAAAGAGTGCTGACGTCAGACAGGCGGTTACAGACCTTATACTTTCAAAAACGTTCGACAACGGAATGATATGTGCTTCTGAGCAGGCTGTAATAATCGATGAGGAAGTATATGATGAATCTGTAGGTCTGATGAAGCATTACAAGTGCTATTTCGTCAAAAAAGATGAGATAGCCAAGCTTGAATCTGCAGTTTTAAATGCCGATAAAACAGCTGTAAATGCGGCTATTGTCGGACAGAGCGCATATAAGATAGCCAGCTTGGCCGGAATAAGCGTTCCTGAAGACACTAAGATTCTCGTTGCAGAGCTTGACGGCGTAGGTCCTGAAAATCCGCTTTCTCGCGAAAAGCTAAGCCCTGTGCTTGCATGCTTTAAGGTTAAAAACAGCATGGAAGGCATTCAGCGCGCGGTTGAAATGACAGAGTTCGGCGGCCTTGGTCACTCTGCTGTCATCCACTCGAACAACGACGATGTTATACTTGATTTCAGCATGAAGCTTAGGGTTGGAAGACTTGTAGTCAATGCTCCTTCTACTCATGGAGCCATAGGAGACCTATACAACAACAAAATACCTTCTCTGACTCTAGGCTGCGGCTCAATGGGCAACAACTCCACTACAGACAACGTTTCAGCTGCAAATCTTATTAACATCAAAAAGGTGGCGAAGAGAAGAGTGAACATGCAGTGGTTCAAGATACCTGAAAAGATATTCCATGAATTCGGTTCTGTTCAGTACCTTTCGGCAATGGATGACATAGAGAGAGTCGTAATAGTTACTGACAAGATGATGTTTGACCTTGGATATGTTGAAAAGGTTATGTACCATCTAAGAAAAAGAATGAATCCTATAACCATAAAAATATTCTCGGATGTCGAGCCTGATCCAAGCGTTGAAACTGTAATGGCCGGAGCAGAGCTGATGAGAAAATTCAAGCCTGACACCATAATAGCCCTAGGCGGAGGTTCGGCAATGGATGCTGCCAAGGGAATGTGGCTGTTCTATGAACACCCCGAAACAAGCTTTGATGGCCTGAGGCTCAAATTCCTTGACATAAGGAAAAAAACCTTCAAGTTCCCTACTCTTGGCAATCATGCCAAGATGATAGCTATACCTACCACTTCAGGAACAGGCTCAGAGGTTACAGCTTTCGCGGTAATCTCAGACAAGAAGAACAATATGAAATACCCGCTTGCCGACTACCAGTTAACTCCTGACGTTGCTATACTTGATCCTGACTTTGTCATGACTGTTCCGCCAAGTGTTACAGCAGATACAGGGCTTGATGTGCTGACTCATGCAATAGAGGCATATGTATCCGTGCTGGCTACGGATTTCACTGACGCCCTTGCTGTAAAAGCCATTGAGCTGGTATTCGAATATCTGCCAAAGGCTTACAAGGACGGCAGTGACAGAGAGGCCAGGGAAAAGATGCACAACGCCTCTTGCATGGCTGGTATGGCGTTCACCAATGCTTTCCTTGGCATAAATCACTCGCTGGCTCACAAGCTGGGAGCAGAATTCCACATACCTCACGGAAGGGCAAATGCGGTACTCATGCCTCACGTAATAGAGTACAACGCTTCAATGCCTACTAAGTTTGCAGCCTTCCCTAAATACAAGGAATTTGTGGCAGACAAGCGATATGCACAGATAGCCAAGGCTCTGGGCCTGAAATCAGCTACTACTGAAGAAGGCGTCAAGTCTCTTATAGCGGCAGTTAAAGACCTAATGAAGGAAGTCAACATACCTATGACAATAAAAGACTGCAACATAGGTGAAAAAGAATTCTTTGCAAAAGTAGACGAGCTTGCTGACAAGGCCTTCGAGGACCAGTGCACTCCTGCAAATCCAAGAATGCCTCTAGTTGAAGAGCTTGCTGGCATACTCAAAAAAGCATACGGAAAAGCAGACGCCGCATCAGCAAAATAAATATATATTAAAGAGGCCTCTTTGGAATGAGCTATTAATTCCAGGGAGGCCTCATTTTAAATTCAAGGACGAAATTCTTATAATTTTATGCCTCTACAATTACAAAAGGCGATGAGTTTATGGTAGAATATTTATTGTGAATAAGCATTCTGCCACCGGGTCGATGCATCCAAAGGAGTGAAACATTTTATGGAAACATTTAACGAGCTCTCAATAGAAAACATCTCAAAGCGTGACCTTCTCTTGATACTCAAATCCCTTGAATTTACATACGAAAACACTAAGCTGGATGAATTTTCAAGCTTGAGAAAGAATATATTGGAAGAGCTCTGCTTTCTGACTAATTCCACCCAGGACGAATTCTTGCAGTTTTTGGAAAAATAAGCCCAAAAGTAAAGGACCTTCATTGAAGGTCCTTTTTTGTGTATCTCAGTTCCGGCTCTTTGTGCTACTGCTTCCTCTTAAACTTGAATACATATTCACCCGACTTTGCATCCAGTCTTATGCTTAACACATCGCCGTCCAGACGGACTGATTTTGCGCATACCCTTCCCAGTATAGGATCTTCTGAGCATTCGCCTTCCTTTAGCAGCACAAGGCTTCTTGGGTCGCAACCAGCATTGCCAAAGCCTTCTTTCCTAACCAATCCCTCTCTGAGCTTGTATACGTATTCACAGAGGCTTTTTATGAAGCTGCCGCCTTCAAATGTTCCGTTCATGCCAAGGGCTCCTGCATAAAAACCCTTGAGGCTCGACAGCTCCGCATCATTTTCTTCGCGGTCTTCTATGAAAAGCTGAAACAGCACCTGCATAAGACCGTCTATCGGTGTCTTTCCGCTTATGCCTTCCCTGTCTTTCCTTTGCAGCCTGTCTACTTTTTGTATTGCATATATCCTTGATTTTTCAAAGGCTATTATTTCCGAAGTTCCTTCCGGCCTTTCGCTGCAATCCAAAAGCATGTTCCGCATTCCCTCGGTCAGATTGGCCAGCTCCAGCTTTCTGTTCCTCAGCATGCTGTCATATGAGAATGCAGCGAGCAGATATGCAATTTGAATGTCTGAGGGTTTGGCCTTGTCACTGCTGGCATCCACTATGCATGAGAGCTCTCCAGCGAAAAGCCCCCTTGTTTTCTTGTTTGATGCAATCAAGGGTATCATCGGCAAGATGGCGTACTCAAGCCTTCTTGGCTGAACGCCATAAAACTTGTAGTAAATCTGCTCGCACCTGAATCTTGCAGAATCAAGGACGGTTGAACCTGTCCCGAAATCCGTTGCAAGCGACTTGACGAGCAGCTTCAACAAGTCCCTTGAATATTCGTCGCCTATGCAAAAAGCGCTCTCAATAGATTTTATTATCTTAGTCTGCATGGCATTCTACATTCTGTCTGGCGATTGCACTCCAAGCAGAGCCAGAGAATTCTTGATTGTCTGTCTTGTTGCGTCAACAAGCGCCAGCCTTGAATTTTTGACTTTCTCGTCTTCTATTATTATCTGGTTGTTGTGGTAGAACTTGTTGAAGGCCTTTGCCAGGTCCATTACATATCTTGAGACTATGTGCGGCTCATTCTTGGCGCAGGCATCCTCTATAGCCCCGGGAAGCCTCTCAAGTTCCTTGATTACGCTGAATTCGTCTTCGCCTGTAAGCACGCTGTAATCCACGGCAGACTTGTCATACGAGCCGGCCTTTCTAAGCACGGAGCACGCCCTGGCGTGAGTGTACTGGACATAAGGTCCCGTCTCTCCTTCAAATGAAAGCGTCTTGTCGAATGAGAAGACGTAGTCCTTTATTCTGTTGTTGTATAGCTCCTGGAACATTACTGCTCCTATTCCAACCTGCCTTGCCACTTCATCAACATTATCTATGTCAGGGTTTTTCTCCCTTATTATGTCCATAGTCTTTTCTACTGCCTTGCTCAGCACGTCCTCAAGGAATACAACCCTGCCCTTTCTTGTAGCAAGCGTACCTTCCTCAAGGCTTACAAGCCCAAATGGCACGTGCACACAGTCTCCAGCCCAGTCATACCCCATCAGCTCAAGCACTTTAATCCACTGCTTGAAGTGAAGGTTCTGCTGAGAAGCCACTACATATATGTTCTTGAAGAAGTCATAGTTTTCCTTCCTGTATACTGCAGCAGCTATGTCCCTTGTTATATACAAAGTAGAACCGTCGCTCTTTCTTATTATAGCCGGCGGCATTGAATACTCTTCAAGGTCTATTATGTCGGCTCCCTCTGATTTTTTGAGGAGACCCTTATCCTCCATTATCTTGACTACCTTGTCCATCTTGTCAGAATAGAAGCTCTCTCCAGCATACGAATCAAAGCTTATGCCCAGCATACCGTACACCCTGTTGAATTCCTGGAGCGAAACATCCCTTATCCACTGCCACAGTTGGACAGCTTCCTTGTCCTTGTCCTCAAGTTTTTTGAACCACGCCCTGGCCTCGTCTTCAAGCACCGGCTCCTTTTCGGCCTCCTCGTGGAACTTGATGTATATCTTCAGCAGCTCCTGTATAGGATTTTGCTGTATCACCTCAAGGTCGCCCCACCTTTTTATTGCCACTATAAGCTTGCCGAATTGTGTTCCGTAGTCGCCAAGATGGTTTACAGTTATAGCATCGTAGCCCATGGCCTTATGCAGCTTATATATCGAATTGCCTATAACCGTGCTTCTTATGTGTCCTATGTGGAATGGCTTTGCAATGTTTGGCGAAGAAAACTCGACTATAACTGTCTTGCCCTTGCCGTAGTCGCTGTTGCCGTAGCAATCGCCCTTTGCAAGCACTTCCTCTATTACGGTTTCCGCCATCGATGCCTTGTTCACGAAAAAGTTGACATACCCTCCTGCAGGCATTACTTTTTCAATAGCCTCGTTCATTTCAAGCAGCTGCGAAATGTCTTCCGCTATCATGTTTGGCGCCTTCCTGAAAACCTTTGCCAGTTTGAAGCATGGAAACGCATAGTCTCCCATATCCTTGTTAGGCGGTATCTCTATAAGATCGGCTATTTCAGCCTTTTCAAGCTGTTCTATTTTTGAAGCCAAGAGTTCTACGACATCTTGTTTGTAATCGCGCATCCAGATTCCCTCCAGTATATTGTGAATCGCGCCTTTAAAACGCTAAGGCCCGACATATTCACCATCTTCATATAAAAAAATGACATAACAATGATATATAAAAAACGACATAAAATCAAGCATTAAAAGAAAATGAAGGTGAAAAACCTTCATTTTCTTTATGGTCTAGAGATATTTTTTTATGCCTTTTTTAAGTATGTTGTCATAGTCTATGAATTCAAATATGTCGTTTTCGAACACCGGGCTGAATCTTTTGAATTCGTCCAGCGAAAGCTCTTCTATTGCGCAGCCCTTGTCTTCGCAGTATATTACGATTTCGCCTACTATGCCGTGAGCATCCCTGAATGCCACGCCCTTGTTTACAAGGTAGTCGGCAACCTCGGTGGCGTTTAGAAAGCCGTACTTAACAGCTTTCTTCATATTCTCACTGTTGACCTTGAGAGTAGAAAGCATTCCGCTCATAACTCTAATGCACGCAGTCACAGTATCTAGAGAATCGAAGAACTGCTCCTTGTCCTCCTGCATGTCCTTGTTGTATGCAAGCGGCAGGCCTTTTATGGTAGTAAGCAGCGATATGAGGCTGCCGTAAACCCTGCCCGTCTTTCCTCTTATCAGCTCTGCTGCGTCAGGATTTTTCTTTTGAGGCATTATGCTGCTGCCGGTTGAAAACTCATCCGACATGTCTATGAACTTGAACTCCTGGCTGCTCCAGAGTATGAGCTCTTCGCTGAGTCTGCTCATATGCATCATTATTATGGAGAAGCACGAGCACAGCTCCAAAAGGTAATCCCTGTCGCTGACTCCATCCATGAAGTTGTCCACAGGCTTTTTGAATCCCAGCTCCTTGGCGGTGTGCTTCCTGTCTATGTCATATGTCGTACCTGCAAGCGCGCAGCATCCTAGCGGACTCTCATCAAGAATTTCTATGGCATTTGCTATTCTTTTCTTGTCACGCGAGAACATGCTGTGGTAAGCCATCATGTGGTGCTTGAAGGTAACAACCTGCGCCCTTTGAAGGTGAGTATAGCCCGGCATGATGACGTTGTTGGCGTCAGCCAGCTTCTTTATTGTGTCAAGCAACTCCTGAAGCTCGCCTTCGAGCATTTTTGCGTTGTCCTTGGCAAACATCCTCATGTCTACAGCCACCTGGTCGTTTCTTGACCTTGCAGTATGCAGCTTCTTGCCAAGGTCTCCTATCCTCTTTATGAGGTTTGACTCCATGAATGAGTGTATGTCTTCATAGTCTCCGCCTATTTCAAGCTTGCCTGCTTCTATGTCTTCAAGGAGTCCGGTAAGGCCTTCTGATATGACCGTGCCCTCTTCCTTCTTGAGTATGCCAGATTTGACAAGCATGCTGACATGCGCCAGGCTGCCTTTTACGTCCTCTCTATAGAGCCTCTTGTCGAATGAAAGCGAGCTGTTGAAGTCCTCCATGAGCTTGCTCTCTTCTTTTTTGAATCTTCCACCCCATAGCTTCATAATCACATGACCACCTTTTTATTTTTCTTGCTTGCTTTTCATCATTGCTTCTATCTTGAATGGAAGGTTGAACAGGTTGATGAAGCCTGTGGCATCCTTCTGGTTGTAGAAATCGCTCGCTCCGAAAGAAGATATGCTGTGCTCGTAGAGCGCGTAAGGCGAATCCATTCCCGCAAATATTATGTTGCCCTTGTATAGCTTGACCTTAACCCAGCCTGTAACCGTCTCCTGAGTCTTGTCTATGAAGGCGTCCATTGCCTCCTTAAGGCTGCAGAACCATGTGCCGTTGTATACAAGCTCTGCGTATTTGAGGGCTATCATCTGCTTGTACTGATATGTCATCTTGTCAAGGCAAAGGTGCTCAAGGTCCTTGTGTGCGCTCATCAGTATAGTGGCTCCAGGAGTCTCGTAAATTCCTCTTGATTTCATGCCCACAAGCCTGTTCTCAAGTATGTCTGTAACTCCTATACCGTTTTCTCCGCCTATTCTGTTGAGCTCCGCAAGCAGCGATGCAGGGCTCATTTCCTTGCCGTCAAGCTTTGTTGGTATTCCCTTTTCGAAGTATATCTCAACATATGTCGGCTCGTCTTTAGCCTCTTCAAGAGTCCTTGTCATCAGGTAAAGGTCCTTTGGCTGCTCGTTCTTAGGATCCTCTATTGCTCCTCCCTCATGGCTTATGTGCATAAGGTTCATATCCCTTGAGTAAATCTTTTCCTTTGTTACAGGAATTTCTATTCCTTTTTCATTCGCGTAGTCTATGGCATCTTCTCTTGATTCTATGTCCCATATTCTCCAAGGAGCTATGACCTTTATCTCAGGCGCAAGCGCAGCCATTGTAGTTTCGAATCTGACCTGGTCGTTGCCTTTTCCTGTGCAGCCGTGGGCTATATACTTGGCTCCCTCTTTCTTTGCTATCTCAACAAGCTTTTTGGCTATAAGCGGTCTGGCTATTGAGGTTCCCATAAGGTACTTGTCTTCATATACCGCGTTTGCCTTTATTGAAGGGAATACGTAATCCCTTACGAACTCTTCAACTACGTTTTCAACATAAACCTTAACTGCGCCTGATTTGATGGCCTTCTTCTCAACCTGCTCCATGTCGTCTTCCTGTCCGACGTTTATGCATGCTGCAACTATATCCAGGTCGTAGTTTTCCTTTAGCCATGGTATTATTATCGATGTGTCAAGACCTCCTGAATACGCAAGAACAACTTTTTCCTTCATTTCTATTTCCCCTTTCAAATTTATTTTCACATGTGATGCTGTTAAAAGCCTGCTTATTTATTATACCCATTATTGACTTTATTCACTAAATCCTAGCAATGAATTAATTGTCGTTTAGGTCTGTAGCCGCTGCAACAAACTCATCGATTTTGCCTTCACTCATAAGTCTGTCGAGAGTCTTGTCTATCTGCGCGACAAGGTCCTCCCCGCCTTTTTGGATTGCTATTGCAGAGCCGCTGTCTCCAGTTTCAAGGTTTATTGCCGAAACCGCAAGATCGGCGTTTCTCTTTACATAAGCAGTTGCTACAGGGCTTTCAACAAGCACTCCGTCTACCTTGCCATTTTTAAGCTCAAGCACAACGTCTGCAACTCTTCCAAGTCCCTTTATCTGCTGCTCTGGTATAAGATCCTTTGCAATCTGCTCCTGAGTCGTTCCCTTTTGAACTCCTATGACCATTTTCGCAAGGTCATCCATTGTCTTGAATTGTTCAGCTTTGTCTGCCTGTACAATTATTGACTGTGTTGCCACATAGTATACCTTTGAGAAATCAACGCTCTTTTTTCTCTCCTCTGTAGGAGTCATGCCTGCTATTATGATGTCTATCTTTCCGGCATTAAGTGCTGCCAACAGTCCTTCGAACTTCATGTCCTTGATTTCAAGCTCGACTCCAAGATCCTTCGCTATTTCCTTTGCAATCTCGATGTCAAAGCCCACTATCTGGTCTTTGCCGTCTATTTCCTTGTGGAACTCATATGGAGGATATGAAGCGCTCGTTCCAACGACAAGCTTGCCGTCTTTTTTGATTTGCTCAAGCTTGCTCAGCTCCTTTGAGCCTCCCTGCTCCTGAGATGTCTTTTGCGAGCATCCCACCATTGAAAATACCATGATTAGCGCCACAAGAAGCGCTGCTATTTTTTTCATCTTTTTCATACTGCACCTTCCCTTTCAATTTTTTTGATTGAATTGCAATTTGAACACAAAAAAACTCCGTTCTCATACATTAATTGTACAAGAGACGAAGTTATATCCGCGTTACCACTCTTCTTAAGACAGAATAAAATCTGCCTTCACTCGACGCACTTAACGGCTGCTACCGTACTGTCCTACTGTTATTTCAGACAGTCTCTTCATGGATACGCTTCAACATGGCTATGCACCGGACTTCCACCTTCTCCGGCTCGCTTTGGCAATCACCCTGCCTACTCTTCCAATCAAAAGATTTGGATATGCTGTTCTTTGAATCTGAGTATAATAGCTTTGAACTTGCAAGTCAATATGTATAATTTTTTTTTTAGATAAAATTTCTATGGACAGGCTTGCTATATGATGCCGTTAAGCTTTACGAATCCGACTGCTGCAATGCCTGCTGCAACAAACAGGAGTCCTATTATATGTTTTTTTGCTCCCCTTGCAGATTTTACCGTGCTGCAGCCGAAGCTTTCTATTACAGCCGGCAAATCCTTCCTTCTTCTGAAATGGCTCCTTTTTCTCTTTGCCATCTGTTCAATCTCTATTGTTATCATACCATGCACCCCCGACTTTGCTGTCTTTGAATTTATATCATTAAATACCCACGCCGCAGGGTTTCAAATACTATTTCAAAAATTTTTTTATAAAAAAACGCTCCCAGCCTGTTTAACCGGGAGCATATTTTTTCATCTGAACTGTGGATCCGTTCTGTCAAGCCATTTTGACATCACGTATGTAAGTATTACTGCCGCAAGCAGCCTCGACCCAAGAAGTATAAAACCGTTTGCTCCTACTGCAACGAAAACAAGCGTATCTTCAATTACAGCATGGCAGTTTACTAGAAAAAGCACCACGAGCGTTATGTCGCGCTTTGTAAGTGAGCCTTCCCTGCTTGATTGTACTATCGCTCCCGCCCCGTACGATATTCCGAACACGAGACCTATGAGCAGTGGAAATGACGCCTCCTTTGACATGCCGAAAAAATCAGTTATTGGCCTGAGAGTATCGGCGAACCTGTCTAGTATCTTGTAATCCTTGAGAAGCTGCATTGCCACCATAAGCGGTATTACTATGATTGCTATTTTGAATATTGTGCTAACACTTCCGAATACGGCTTCTCTCGCTATTTCAACCATTGCAGAACTCCTCCGATGTTGCCGGCTATAATGCCAACTAAAAATGACATGGCAAGCCTCGTTATAGTCATTCCTACCTCATTGACTCCCAGCATTTTCACTACAGCCGTTTCCATGAAAAGCGCATGCGAGAAAGATAGCATGAGCGCTATTGTTGTTATCTGTGCGGCCGTGAGGTTTATAGCGCTCATCGCTCCCAGCGCCGCAAAAAAATTGAGGCAGTTGCCCAGCACCAGCACTATTGCTGCTTCGCCCGGCAGATTGAAAAGAGCCATCAGCGGCTTGAATATGTCTGCAATCATGCCCATCACCGGCGTGTGACTCAGCACCGTGACAAGCATGTAAACCGGAATTACAACTTTTGCAAGCAGCAGTGTTGTGTCAATTCCCTGCTTAATCCCTCTTTTTATTGAACCTGTAATCATTGCAATCCTCCTGCTGCCTTGCTTTATCAAAACATTTCTCCAGCTATTTTATTGCGTTGAGATTTACTATCCTGCTCTCGTCTATGTCTTTAACGCTGTTGCAGCCTGTGAGCAGCATTGCCTGGTAAAGCTGGCTCTTGAAATTGTCTATTACGGCTTTGACTCCGTCTTCGCCGCCTCCTACTGCGCCCCATATCATAGGCCTGGCAGCTAGCACTGCATCCGCTCCCAGCGCAATATACTTGAGTATGTCGGCTCCTTCACGCACGTTGCCGTCTGCAAGTATAGTCACCCTGCCCTTTACGGCCCTTGCTATCGAAGGCAGCACTTCGGCCGCTCCCAGCGTATGGTTGAGTATCCTTCCTCCGTGATTCGATACAACTATTGCGTCCACTCCGGCCTCAGCTGCAAGCACGGCCTCATCTGCGCTCATTATTCCCTTGAGTATGAAAGGCAGCTTGGTGGCCTTTTTGATGGCTGCTATGTCTTCCATGCTCTTTGGCCCTACAGGCTGTCCGAAAAGCGCCATTGTAACAAGGCCTGCTCCGTCTATGTCCATGCCCACCATTTTGACTCCCGCTTCATGAGCCATTTCAAGCCTTTTTATGACCTCGTCGTTTTCTCTTGGCTTAATTACTGCCACTCCATAGCCTCCGGCTCTCTTCACGCTGTCAAGTCCCGCCACGTAGAACTCGCTCTTGCCGCTGTCTCCCACCATTGCTATTGTGCCGGCCTTCTTGCTGCCGAACACGACAGCATCGCAGTACTCCTGCTCGCTAAGATAACCTCCCATGTTTATGTCGCTTCCTGTAACAGGCGCACATATAAGAGGCAGCTCAAGCTTTTCCCCGAGCACTTCAACGCTCATATCAGGATTCTTGGCGCCGTGCATAGTCCTGAGTACCAGTTTGACATTTTTGAGAGCCTCAAAGTTTCTCTTGAAAGAATCCCCCGTTCCGGTTCCGCCCATTCCAGGCACCTGTCCAGCACAGTAGACTCCGTTGCATTCCTTGCACAGGTTGCAAAGGCCGTTCATTCTTTCTTTTGCAAGCTTTTTGATTTCCTTGATATCCATAATTTTTCCCCCTTTATAATTTTGATATTTTATCTAAGAGTCACTACGGTAACTCCCATGCCGCCTTCCCCGTATTCTCCGTCTCTGCTGCTTTTGACATGAGCATGCCTTTTTAGCATTTGCTTAATGCCTGACTTGAGCACGCCCGTGCCCACTCCGTGTATTATCGTGACTCTCTCGAGGCCCGAAATATATGCATCGTCCAGATACTTGTCCAGCTCGTAGATGGCCTCTTCAAGGTTCATCCCACGCAGGTCTATTTCAGTTTTTATGCTTTCAGCCTTCCGCTTCATTATCCTTCCAGCCCCAGTGTTCCCCTTGCCGCCGGACTCTTGCACGGCCATCTCGAGCGATGCGTAGGGCAGCGTCATCTTCATTATGCCAATCTGGACTAGTGCTTCCTTTTTCCTGTCGTCGCACGAGAGTACATTGCCATTCTGGCTAAGTGTTATGACTCTTACCTCGTCTCCCGGCTTTAACGTCTTTATTTCTTTTTTTGCTATTTTGGGTATTATTATCTCATCTACTCCGGTCTGGAGCTTGCCCATGGATTTTTTGATATCTCCTCTAACCTGCTCTATTCTTCTGTTCATTTCCTTTGAATAGCCGGCTTTTTCAATTTCCCTGAGTTTTTTTACAAGCTCTTCCGAATCTTCCTTTGCACTCTTTAGTATCTTTTGGGCCTCGCGCTTGGCGTCGGATATTATCTTTTCTTTTTGCCTGTTTATGCTCTCGTATTTCTGACGGTATTCTTCCTTTAGCCTTTCAGCCTCATGTTTTTCCGAAAGTGTCCTGAGTCTGTCGGTTTCGGCCTGCTGCCTCTTTTGCTCTATCTCCTGCAGCAGATCCTCGAATTCTATATTTTCTGCGTCTATTAACTCCTTGGCCTTTTGTATGACATAGTCCTCGAGGCCGAGCCGCTTTGATATCTCGAATGCATTTGATTTTCCCGGAACTCCTATCAGCAGCCTGTAGGTCGGGCTCAGCGTTGCAACGTCGAATTCAACAGACGCATTCTCAACTCCGGCTTTTGTCAGGGCGTACTGCTTGAGCTCGCTGTAGTGAGTGGTGGCTATGGCCCTTACGTGCAGACCGTGCAGCAGATCGAGTATAGCCATTGCCAGTGCGGCGCCTTCAACCGGATCCGTACCGGCTCCGAGCTCGTCAAAGAGCACCAGCGAATCGGAAGTTACATTCTCGAGTATCTGGACTATGTTTTTCATGTGTGACGAGAACGTTGAAAGGCTCTGTTCTATGCTTTGTTCGTCACCAATGTCGGCAAACACCTGCTCGAACACGCCCATTGTAGTTCCAAAATCTGCCGGCAGATGGAGGCCGCTTTGGCTCATTAGGCAAAAAAGGCCTACAGTCTTTAGCGTTACGGTCTTGCCTCCGGTATTTGGACCTGTGATTACGAGTGTGTCGAAATCTCTTCCCAGCCATATGTTTATAGGCACAACTGAGTTGCCAGGTATGAGCGGATGCCTTCCGTTTTTTATTCTGATATATTTTTCAGAGGTTATTTCCGGCTCAATGCCCCGCATTTGAGTGGACAGCTTGCCCTTTGCAAATATGAAGTCGATTCTGCCCAAAGTGTGGGAATTGCCGGCTATCTCATCGGCAAACTCACCCACCCTGTTTGAAAGCGCTTTTAGTATTCGTTCTATCTCTTCCTTCTCCTTGAGCCTTAGCTCGCGCAGATCGTTGTTCATATTGACTATGGACATGGGCTCTATAAACAGCGTAGCCCCCGATGACGACTGGTCGTGAACTATTCCCTGGACGCTCGATTTGTATTCCTGTTTGACAGGCACAACAAATCTGTCGCCCCTTATTGTGATTATTGCATCCTGAAGGTATTTTTGATATGAAGCTGAGGTTATAATCGAATGCAGCTTTGACCTTATATCCTCGTTTTTTTGTACTATTCTCCTTCTTATGCCCTTGAGCTCATGGCTTGCAGTATCCGCAATCTCATTTTCTCCGACTATGCTGTTTTCTATGTCCTCTTCTATATCCCTGAAAGCAGAAAGCTCCTGCGCGAGCATGTGCATTAGCGGATACGCCTCGGGGGAGTGCTTGCCTATGAAGCCCTTTATCCTTCTGGCGGCCCTCAGGCAGTCGCATACCATGAGCAGCTGGCCTGGATCAAGCGAAGATCCGAGCTGTGCCCTTCTTGCAAGATGCTCTATGTCATGTATTCCTCCAAGCGGTATGTTGCCGCTTTTTAGTATCATGGATTGAGCCTCGCTAGTCTCCCTTTGCATGTTCAGCACCTCTTCTATTTCTGAAGAAGGCATTATTTCTCTGGCATGTCTTGCGCCAAGCGACGATGTTGTCTTATCCACTAGCATGCCTACTATTTTGTTGTATTCTAAAACGCTTAACGCTTTGCTGTTCATAATTGTCTGAAATTCCTCCGTATATGCTTAATAGTTCACCATAAGACTATCATATTTTGGCATTTGAATTCAAATTTTTTTACATTTTCGTAACTGCAATGGCGAGCGTGATAGCCTGCCAAGGTGTTTTCGTCTAAATCCGGCTTATTTTTCAACTTGAGGCTATAGCGGGATTTAAAAAAACTGCATTTTGTTGTAATATATATATAATCAGACATCGAAAGGGGATCTCTTTAATGGGCTTTTCAAAAAGAAGAGCAAAACGACAGAGCCGGACAAGTTTTTCCAGATTTATATTTAGAGTATTCGCATTCATAGGTTTTGCCGCCTACTCAATTTTGAGCTTTAAATATTTCTTTGATCCTTCATCCGTTGGCGGATATTTGAAATTGTTTTTTTACATATATCCTTTTTTGTTTTTATCATACATATACAGCTTCAAAGATGATTTTTGCAGGAGCAGCAGAATACTCAAATTGGGTTTCAACTTGATTTTCCTCGTGACGGCTTCCCTCGTGACGCTGTTTGTTGCGTCGCTTATAATGAATCCGTGGATTATTGAAAGCTCCAAGAACGTCACTTACGTGGTGTTTTTCATGGGCTCGGCCATGCTGTTCGACTTTATAATAATTGAGGCTATGAACAGAAAAAAACCCAGGCATTTCCCAAAGAGAAAGGCTTCCCCGGAATCAGAAGTAACTCAGGAGCCTTCAGCAAGTGAACCTGCCGTCGACGATTCGCTCGAAATAACAGCAAGGCAGGTTGCAATAGTAATAGAGCGGCCGGACAGCCTCAATTCAGAAAAAAATCGTCCAAAGCTGCTGAGCAGCAAGGACGCATTCTAGACTGTTCAAAAACACCTCGCAGGCGGCATAAGCATGCGAGGTGTTTCCTTTTATTTGTATTATTAGTAACCGTCGTTGTATGGCGGAGTGTCCAGGTCGCTCTCTAGTTCGTCATCTGTGAGCACCTCAACGGCTCTGGCTCTTATTGTATCCTCCGTTATTGCCCATATGAAGTCTCCCTTGCCTACAGCTGCAGATGTCTTCCTGCTGGACTCCTCGTATACAAGCGTATTGCTTCCCGAAAGACTTATATTTGTAAATTCTTCGCCATCACTCGTACTCTCGGGGGTCGTATCCAGCTTTATGAAGTCTCCGCTCTTTTCAACAACCTTGCCGTATATGCTGTCAAACGGCTTGGAGTTTATTGGCTTTACGAATTCTATCTCTCCGCTTCTAATCCTGGCAACATACGGCCTTTCCTCATCTACCTGACTGTACTCCAGGTTTCTCACCTTGGCACTGAAAGTTCCTTCCACACCATATTCCACAAATCTTACGTAGGCATCCCCTCCGGACATCCACTTTTCAAGGATGTAGAAAGCCCTGTGAGATGTCGAGCTTTCAGGCACTCCGTTTTTTTCCTGTTCCTGCTCTTGCTGCTGTTCCTGCTCCTCTTCACGCAGTCTGTCTCTGACTTTTGTGCACGCATCAAGCATGCTTATGGCTTCAGCCCGTGTGATGCTCCTGCTCGGCATATAACTGCCATCCGGATAGCCCTTTATTATGCCTTCCTTGAAGCAGTATCCCACGCCTTCTGCCGCCCATGGGGCTATGCTGCTGTAGTCGCTGAATCTGGCTGCCTCTTTTGCATAGCCTTCTTGCTGCACCTTGAGCGCCCTTTGAATCATAAGCGCCGCCTCCTGCCTTGTTATCTGGGCATAAGGCCTTACTGTGTTGTCCTCGTAGCCTGCTATATAGCCTGCGGCATTGGCTTTGAGCATGTCAGCGTAGAACCAGTCGCCTGCAGCGACATCTTTGAAGCTCACTGCCTTGATATCGCTAAGTCCCAGCGTTCTGTTCATGAAAGCCGCAAATTCGGCTCTTGTAACCGATGAATCCGGCTTGAATTCACCGCTATCATATCCTTTCGCGTATCCCTTTTCAAGCCATGTCCTTATTTCACCTTCAGCCCAGTGGCCGCTGATATCTGCCGCGTCCACTGCAAATACAGGCTGAAAAAACAGGCTTGATGCGCATAAGAGTCCTATGAGCTTGCTTCTGAATCTATTCAACTCGTCCATCTCCTTTCGAATTATTGCTTAATATATACCCTATAGCCGCTTATTCTACTCCCCTGTAATAGTGGCCTTTCGTTATTCCCTGTGCCTTGAGATTGGCATAGACATCAAGAGTCTTTGCATCAAGCCTGAAACCATTTTTTATTGTGCTTGCGTAGGCCTTGACTATTTCAGCGGCCAGCTTTGGCTCCTCGAGTGATATGTCTATCCTCAAGACGTCTACACCGTTGCTGTGCATCTCCTCCAGATGGTCAAGCATGCATACCGCCTTGGAATTGTATATAATGCTCCTGCACGAGCCGTCCTTCGAAACCGGGAACCTCTCGCCTTTTTGGTCTTCCAGCAGGTATGTGGAGTCGTTTTTGCATGCTGCCTTGCTTCTGGATTCCCCGCATGAGCCATCAAGCGTACCGACTGGACAGTACTCGCTTATCATGAGCTGGACTCGTCCGTATGCCAGCGCCTCGAGTTCTGCATCAGATTCATTGCGCTGCGCTATTTCCGAGATTTCATCAAGCCTCAGCTCAGGAGACAGACATACCGTCTTGGCGCCGTATCCGCTGAGCACATTTACGGAAAATGAATTGAATGCGTTGAGGCTGTAGTCTGTGTGCGCTGTCATGCCGTTTTCACATGCAACCCTTAGCTGGCCCAGGCTGCCAGTCTGGAAATCGTCAATTCCCGAGCCCATTAATCTCTTGAAACCAGAATATTCCCAATTTCTCATTATCCTTGGCAGCGAGCACACAAGCCTTGCTCCGGCAGCACTGGCGATTTCAATCGCATCTGCCAGCTCCTCAATGCTTTCATAGTATATCATGTCTATGTCTTTGAATTCAGTGCTTCCAAGAATCGCCTTGAGCTGCTCAGCATTTCTGACCTTCACTCTGAGCTTAGGGCTCTTCTTTCCAAGTCCTTTTCCTCCGATGGCTCCGGCCTCGTATATGGCCAACATCCCTCTTGAAGCTCTCCCGCGGTGCCTTACAGCTCTCATGTCGTTTAGCTGTTCAACGGCTTCGCGCCTCATCTCGTTTATAATGCTGACAGGCATGCTTATGCCTTCTTCCAAAGCCATTTGGAAATCACTTATGCTGTATGGCGTATTGCCAAGTTTTTCAAGCTGTTCTTGGACCTTCTGCTGGGAAAGGCTAACCTTGAGGGCCTTTTCTGCCGCCTTGCTTCCCTGAGCGCTTGCCTTGTTTCCGTCGCTGTCGGTTAGCGTAAGCTTGGGATATTCGCCCAGCGCCGCTTCGAAACGTGCACTCAATTGTATTTTGACTGACTCGATGCCGTTTTCATAAGACTGCCCGGCGCTCTTTAGAAGACTTGCATTCGAGGTCTTGTATACCCTTTCTCCGTCAGCAGCTTCTCCTATAAAGTCAATCTCGATGCTCTCGCCTGCATATGCATGATCCTTTATTATGCGGCCCTTGAGTATCCTGCCCACGCTTACTCCAAGGCTGAGTCCGTCACCCTTTGAAAGCCCGTCCTCTAAGTTTATTCCGAGCTTTTTTCTCTGCCTGTCGTAATAAGCCACTTCGCCCAAGTATACGCCTGCGTTGCTGGGCTTTAACGTATTTATTATCTGGGCGTTGACTTTGCCGAACAGGTATCCCTTTGTGAAGCCCCTGTTGAATATGGAGTACAAGTCTTTTATGTCCTGCCCGTCTGCAAGTATGCTTTCGCCCTTCGCATGTCTTTCAAGCGCTTTTTTGTATATTCTTGTGACTACTGCTACATACTCCGGTCTTTTCATCCTGCCCTCTATCTTGAGCGATACCGCTCCCGACTCGGCAAGCCTTGCAAGCTCGTCAACAGTGCAAACGTCCTGCGGGCTCATGAGGTAGCTGCCCTTTGCATTGACCTTGCTGCCGTCAGCTCTTATGAGGCTGTATTCTCTTCTGCACGGCTGTGCGCATCGGCCTCTGTTGCCTGACCTTCCGCCTATCATGCTGCTCATGAGGCATTGCCCCGAGTAGCATATGCAAAGAGCGCCGTGCACGAAAATCTCAATCTCCACGCTGCAATTTCTGCTAATGTTCGTGATCTCTTCAATCGAGAGTTCCCTTGATAGGACCACTCTTGAAAATCCCATGCTTTCAAGGAGCCTTACATCCTCGAGTGAGTGTGCGCTCATCTGCGTACTTGCGTGTATTTCAAAATCCGGCCAATGCCTTCTTACAAGGCTTGCCATGCCAATGTCCTGGAGTATAAGCGCATCAATGTCCGATTTATACAAAAACTCGACATAATCTATGAATTTTTCTATTTCAGCCTCCTTGACAAGCGTATTGACAGTCAAATATACCTTGACTCCCCTTATGTGACAGTACTCGATGGCCTTTAGAAGCTCTTCCCTTCCGAAATTGCCCGCAAAGGCTCTTGCGCTGAACTCGCTTCCGCCAAGGTATACAGCGTCAGCACCGTTTTGGACTGCCGCAACCATGGCTTCGAAGGAACCTGCCGGCGACAGTATCTCGATTTTTTTCAAATTATAACCCCCATTAAATATTTGTACGCTAAAAACCTCCAGAAAGATATAAATCATTCTGGAGGCTGTTATTACGCTTCTTTTTCTAGGTGTACCACTTTCATCTGGAGCTGGTAGAGTCTGTTTTGGAAATCGGTAACTATTTCTTCGGCTTCCAATACCTTCTTTTCCTTTTCCTGCATCTGATCCTGCAGCTGCTGCTTGGCCTGCTGGAGCTGCTCGACTTCAAGCTGGTACTGCTTTAGCTTCTCGTCGTATGACGAGATCTCCGTTTCAAGCCTTTCTATTGTCTGCTGCTTCTCGTCAAGGGATTCTCCCATTTTTTCAACGACAGTCTGCGCAGCTTCAAGGTCCTCAAGCGGTCCCTTGATTTTGCTGGCTATGGAATCAAGCTCGTCCTTTTTCTTGAATAGCTCATTGGCTATGTTAAGTGATGTAAGGACAGCAGCCATGGCAGTGCTGAGCCTGTGGTTGGACCTTATCACTTCCTGCATCTTTTCATCCACAAAACTGCCTATCCTTAACATGTGCTCCTTTGTTTCGCTGCCGCACATGTTATACTCATGTCCATTTATTTTAATGCAAACCTTATTCACTACATCATCCCCTTGGCATATACTACTTATACCTTTAATTATATTTTATTTCCATTTAAAATTAAAGCCATTATTGTCATTATGCCAGATATTTTTTGTGAATATTGAGACGACTCTAGTCCCTAAGCTTTGCATCAAGCCTTGCTTCGATTTCCTGTACTATCTTTGAGTGTACTTTTTCCACCTCTTCATCGGTAAGCGTCTTCTCGTCGCTTCTGTAGACTATTGTATAGGCTACAGACTTGGAGCCCTCCTTTACCTGCTCTCCTCTGTATACGTCGAAGAGCCTGAAGCTTCTTACAAGTCCCTGGGCATTCTCGCGAATTATATCCTCTATCTGCTTGACAAATACAGCCTCGTCCACGACAATCGCTATGTCCCTTTCTATTGAAGGATATTTAGGAAGCGGCGAATATGTCTTGGCTTCCCTTGAAAGTGCAAGCATAAGCTCAAAATCAAGCTCTGCTACATAGACTCTTTCCTTTATGCCATAGTTCTCCAGCACATCCGGGTGAAGCTCTCCAAAGGTTCCTATTGTGTAACTGCCAAATAGAACGTTAGCACATCTTCCCGGATGGAATGTAGGATGGTGCTTTTCAGGAACTATTTCATACTTTGCGAGCCCTATTTTTTCGAAAAGACCCTCAACAATACCCTTGAGCACGAAAAAGTCGCTGTCCTTTGAATAAACGCCTATACACAGTGATTTCTTCTCAACCGGCAAAGCGCCGTCTGCTGTTGCAAAAGTGTTACCCAGCTCAAAGCCGAAGAATTCCTCAACCTTCTTGGAGTAGTTTGTGTTTATTACCTCCATTATGTTAGGTACGAGGGTTGTCCTCATGACGCTGGTCTCCTCTCCGAGAGGATTTAGCAGTTTCATGAAGTTGTTCTTTATAGATGTTTCCGGCAGGTTTATCTTCCTCACGCCTTTTGGGCTTACAAATGAATATGTCAGTATTTCGTTGACACCCATGCCTGTAAGTGCATCCTTTATGCTGTCCTCGAAGCGCTGTCCCACTGTTTTAAGACCCATTGTAGTTGTACCGTATATCATCTTCGAGCTTATGTTGTCGTACCCATACATCCTCGCTATTTCTTCAACCACGTCAGCGTCAATCTCCATGTCGAGCCTGAAATAAGGCACAGTTATTTCGAGCATATCGCCGTCCACGCTGCATTTGAACTCGAGCTTCTCGAGCATTTGGGCCATCTGCTCAGGCTTGATTTCTTCACCCAGTATCCTGTTTATCCTTGCAGCCGAAACCGATATAGTCTTCTGCAAAGCCTTATTTTTGTAGTTGTCAGCATAGCCGCTTAGCACAACGCCAGATTCAGTCTCCTCTATGAGCTGCGCTGCCCTGTTAAGCGCCATTTCCACTCTCTCAAGGTCTATCCCTTTTTCAAACCTTGAGGACGCCTCCGACCTTAAGCCCAGCTTCTTTGATGTCGCTCTTATGCTGTCTTTTGCGAAATTTGCGCTTTCTATTAGTATTGTTGTGGTTGCAGCGTCTATCTCAGAATTGGCTCCGCCCATTACGCCCGCAAGCGCAAGCGCCTTTTCCCTGTCGGCGATTACAAGCATATCCCCGTCAAGTTCTCTGTCCTTGTCATCTAGCGTCACAAGCCTTTCGCCGCTTACCGCCTTTCTTACAATTATTGTATCACCGCTTACCTTGTCTCTGTCGAAGGCGTGCAGAGGCTGTCCTGTCTCAAGCATTACATAGTTGGTTATGTCTACTATGTTGTTTATAGGTCTCATTCCTGCTTCTATAAGGCTTCTTTGCATCCAATAGGGAGACGGCTTTATAACTATGTCTTTTACTATTCTGGCTGCGTATCTCGGGCAGAGTTCGTCTGCCTCTATGGCTATGTTGAAGCTTATTTCCCCGCCCTTTTGCGCCACTTCAATTTCTGGATATTTCATCACCTTGTCTGTCGTAGCCGCTACTTCTCTGGCTATTCCAATCATTGAAAGGCAGTCCGGCCTGTTTGAAGTTATCTCGAATTCAACTACTGCATCGTTTATTCCAAGGAACTCAAGGGCATCTTTTCCTACTATGTCGCCTTCTGAGAGCTTGTCCTCCCAGTCAATTATATATATG
>Ga0302236_1000578_pt1 | contig 31894 bp, 38 predicted proteins | sample AAG_UR_Gly_MG_FD_193509 | JGI IMG/M metagenome (GOLD analysis project Ga0302236, IMG submission 193509) | Enriched activated sludge microbial communities from anaerobic digester in WTTP, New Holstein, Wisconsin, United States - AAG_UR_Gly | ecosystem: Engineered > Bioreactor > Anaerobic >...
TCGCGTTTGGTTCGCGGACTCATCGTCATGGCTCCTGGAGAAAGTCTCTCTCCCGGTAACATGAATTATGAGTCAACGACCATTATGCATCTTCACCTCCGGTAACATTTATTGTGAGGCAATTCGCATGAAAAAACTTGACTTCCCGGACCGATGCATATAGTGTTACGTCGAATTTCGAACCCCGTTTTTTCGGGCTTCCGTCAGGGCGCCCGCACCGGGTGGAAGACTGGATTTGCTGCTGAAGGTTGGCCCCCAGGCCAACTTTTTTCTTATCAGTAAGGACACAGGATGAGGCATCGCCTGCTTGAAATGCTGAGAACGTCACTGGAAGCCTGCTCGGCCGCGGGTATCCTGGAGACGGGGGATCTGCCCTTCATCGAACTGGAGGCGCCAAGGGAAGAGGCCCACGGAGACTACGCGACCAATGTGGCCATGATCCTCGCTTCGCGGGCGAAGAGAAACCCCCGGAAGATCGCCGAGAGCATCCTGAAGCACATGGATGACCGGAGCGGAATTCTTCAGAAGGTCGAGATCGCAGGACCGGGCTTCATCAATTTCCACCTGAAGGAGAACGTCTGGGCGGCGCTCCTGGAGGAAGTGGAAAAGCTGGGGGAGGGATACGGCCGCTCCGGCTTCGGCGGGGGCTGCAAGGTCATGGTGGAGTTCGTGAGCGCCAACCCCACCGGGCCCCTGCATGTAGGGCATGCCCGGGGCGCCGTGATCGGGGACGTGGTGGCCAACATCCTCGGGGCGACGGGGTATGCCGTGACACGGGAGTATTACGTCAACGACGTGGGGCAACAGATGAACAACCTGGGGCGGTCGGTCTATTACCGCTATCTTGAGCTCCAGGGCGTCAAGGTGGATTTCCCGCAGGAGTGTTACCGGGGCGATTACATCGTCGAGCTCGCCCGGGAAGTCTTCAAGAAGGAGGGCGACCGTTATCTCGACACCGGAAGCGAGGAGACGGTCCTCCCGTTCTTCACGGACTACGCGGCACGCTCGATCATGGAAGGCATCCGGGACGATCTCCGGGCCTTCGGCGTCGTCTTCGACATCTACTTCAGCGAGCGGGAACTCTACAGGGACGACGGAGTGGCGAAACTCCTCGAGGATTTGAAACAGCGGGGCCTCATCTACGAGGCGGAAAACGCCACCTGGTTCAAGTCGACGGCCTTCGGCGACGAGAAGGACCGTGTGGTGGTGCGGGAGAACAACGTGCCCACCTACTTCGCCGCCGACATCGCCTATCATCAGAACAAGTACGCCCGCGGGTTCGACCTCATCATCGACGTCTGGGGCGCCGATCACCACGGCTACATCCCACGGATCCATGCCAGCATCGAGGCCTTCGGGCGAAAGCGGGAGACGCTGAAGATCATCCTTGTCCAGCTCGTGAGCCTGCTCAGGCAGGGGAAGCCCGTGGCCATGTCGACGAGGGCCGGCGAGTTCGTCACCCTGCGGGAGGTCGTCGACGAGGTGGGCAGGGACGCGGCGCGCTACAATTTCATGATGCGGCGGTCCGACAGCCATCTCGATTTCGACCTCGACCTGGCGAAGCGGCAGTCGAATGAAAACCCCGTGTATTACGTGCAGTATGCCCACGCCCGGATATCGAGCATCATGAGGACGGCCCTGGAGAAGGGATTTTCGATTCCGACCTACAGCGACATCGACCCCGCGGTGCTCACGCTCCCGGAGGAAATAACGCTCATCAAGAGCGTGATCCGGTTCCCCGAGGTCGTCGAGGCAGGCGCCCGCGCATTGGAACCGCACCGCCTGACTTTTTACCTGAACGACCTCGCCGGCACCTTTCACAGCTACTACAATAGGAACCGGGTCATCTCGGACGACGCCGCCCTGAGCCGGGCCCGGCTCTATCTCGTCTGCTGTATCGGGCAGGTCCTGCGAAATGCGCTGGCCCTCCTGGGCGTCACGGCCCCGGAAAGAATGTGAGAACGGGTTTCTATGGAATACCGGAAAAGGGATTTCGAATTGAGGCTCGGCAAACTGGGCGTGGTTCTCTTCACGCTCGGGATCTCCTGTCTTCTTCTGGCCTCTTTTATCTTCGGCGTCATGGTGGGCCTGAACATCGAAAGCGCCCCGGAGGACATCGCGAAGAGCATCCCCCGGCTCATCAAGCAGAAGATCGTGAAGGCCCCCGAGGAGGGCGAGGCCCCGAAACAGGAAGAAGGCCGGGAGGAGGGGCCGAAGAGGCCGCCTGCGGAGGGGAAGGACGACTTCAAGCTGTCCTTTTTCGATACCCTGACCAGGAAGTCCGACGCGGTCAAGCCCTCGGTGGAATCCGGCGATAAAAAGGAGTCGCCGCCGAAAGCTGCGGAGAAGGCGAAGGCGGCGAAGGGGAAATTCGTCCTCCAGGTGGTCTCCGTGCAGGACCGCTCGAAGGCGGAGGAGATGAAGGGGACACTGATCCAGATGGGTTACGACCCCGTCGTGGACGTCGCCGAAATCCCCGGCAGGGGGAAGTGGTACCGGGTCAAGTTGAGAGGATTCGAAACGCGGGAGGATGCCCGCCGGGTTGCCCGGGAGATCGAACGGAAACTCAAGGGGGTCCAGTGTCTCGTCGCGCCCCAGGAGAACGGGTAGGGGGGATCGGTATGTTCGAGGCCTTGACGGAAAAGTTGGACCAGGTTTTCAAGAAACTCCGGAGCCGGGGGCGGCTCGACGAGAACAACATCCGTGAAGCCCTCCGTGAAATCCGCCTGGCGCTTCTCGAGGCGGACGTCCATTTCAGGGTCGTCAAGGACTTCATCGAGGATGTCCGCGCCCGGGCCGTGGGCCAGGAGGTGCTCGCGAGCATCACGCCGGGCCAGCAGGTCGTGAAGGTCGTGCACGAACGCCTCGTGGAACTCATGGGCGGGCAGAGCCCCCCGGGCCTAAAGCTTACCAAGCAGTTCCCGACCCCCCTCATGCTCGTCGGCCTGCAGGGCTGCGGGAAAACGACGACGGCCGCGAAGCTGGCCCATCACCTCATGGGGCAGGGCAAGAGGGTGTACCTGGTTCCAGCCGACGTCTATCGGCCCGCGGCGATCGAGCAGCTGAAAATCCTTGCCGGCCAGATCGGTGCCGGTGTTTTCGACGCCCGCAGCGACGACGACCCCGTCCGGATCTGCGCGGAAGCCCTCGGAGAGGCGCGCCGCGGCGGCTACGACGTGATGATCATGGACACCGCCGGGAGACTTCACATCGACGAGGAGATGATGGAGGAGTTGAGAAAGATCAAGGCGGCCGTCAACCCGTCGGAGATCCTTCTCCTGGCCGACGCCATGACGGGGCAGGATGCCGTGGCGGTGGCGACGAAGTTCAACGAGATTCTGGAGATCGACGGCGTCGTCCTGACCAAGATGGACGGCGATGCGCGGGGCGGCGCGGCTCTTTCGCTCAGGGCCGTGACGGGAAAGCCGATCAAATTTGTCGGTGTCGGCGAAAAGATCGATGCCCTGGAAGTGTTCCACCCCGATCGGATGGCGACGCGGATCCTCGGCATGGGCGATATCCTCGGCCTCGTCGAGAAGGCGCAGGCGGCCATGGACGTCGAGAAGGCCCGGGCGCTGGAGAAGAAACTCCGGAAGGACGAGTTCACCCTGCAGGACTTCCGGGACCAGCTCACCCAGATGCGGAAGATGGGTTCCCTCAGCGATATTCTCGGGATGATACCGGGCTTCGGCAGGATGAAGGCCCTGAAGAACATGGAGGTTGATGAAGGGGAACTCACCCGCACCGCGGCCATCATCGACTCCATGACGATCAAAGAGCGCAAAAACCCGCTCATCATCGACGGCCGGAGACGGAAGCGGATCGCCGGCGGGAGCGGCACCACCGTCCAGGACGTCAACCGCCTGCTCAAGAATTACGCCGAGATGCGCAAGATGATGAAGAAGATGATGTCCAGGGACGGGACGAAAGTCCTGAGGCGGGGGCCCTTTCCGTTTCAAAAATAATGTGTTTCAAAACGATAAATGTTATGATAGTTAGTAACTCTTTTTAATAAAATCTCAGGAGATGGTCGGATACGATGGCAGTGAAAATCAGGTTGACGCGCGCTGGGACCCGGAAAAAACCTTTTTACAGGATCGTCGTCGCCGAATCCGTGTCGCCCCGTGACGGGCGTTTCATCGAGATTCTCGGGAATTACGATCCGAAGAAAGACCCGCCGGAGGTGAAAGTCAAAGAAGAGCGTGTCCGGGAATGGCTCTCGAGAGGAGCCGAACCGACGCTGACGGTTTCCCAGCTGCTGAAAAAGAAGGGGATCACTACTCAGAGGGCCGTTCCCAGGACGGCCTGACACCCGATCAAAAAGCCGAGCACTCAGGGTTGTTTGTCGTTTCCTGTCGATAGGTTTCCCGCAAACGAATTCAGGGGAGGTGGTCACGATGAAGGACTTGATCAAGTACATCGCTCAGGCATTGGTCGACAACCCCGACAAGGTTGAGGTTTCCGAAGTCCAGGGAGAACAGACATCCGTGATCGAATTGAGGGTGTCGAAGGAGGACCTGGGCAAGGTCATCGGCAAGCAGGGAAAAACGGCAAAGGCCATGCGAACGATCCTCAGTGCTGCGTCAGCCAAGGTGCACAAGAGAACGGTCCTGGAAATCATCGAATAGATGTTTCACGGAACATGGCGCTGGTTGAAATCGGCAAGATCGTCAGGTCACAGGGCCTCCGCGGCGGCCTGAAGGTGGCATCCTATCTGGAATCGGGAGAGATCCTCGACCGCCTCGATGAGGCTTTTCTGCAGTCGGAGGGAGGGAAATACAGGCGCTTCAGGGTCGAGCGGGCCGCACGGCGGGATAAACGGTTTTTTCACCTGAAACTCGAGGGGGTGAACGACCGGGATGCCGCCTCGAAGCTGGTCGGGCAGGCGGTGTTCGCATCGGCCGGGCACCTGCCGTCGTTGCCGGAAGGTGAATATTACTGGCGGGAAGTCATCGGCCTCCGGGTAGTCACCGAGGAGGGGGAGCCCCTGGGGACAGTCCAGGCCGTTTTTCCCGCGGGAAGCCATGACGTTTATGTCTGCGGCGGGGGGGAAAGAGAAATCCTGCTTCCGGCCATATCCGAGGTGGTCCGGACGGTGGATATCGAGAAAGGTCTGATGACGGTCAGACTGCTGAAAGGCCTGTAGGCTGGAAGAAGATGATCTTTGACATCCTGACCCTTTTCCCTGAAATGTTCCAGTCTCCCCTGGAGAGCAGCCTTCTGAAAAAAGCCAGGGAGAAGGGGTTGATCCGGGTCAACTTCCACAACATCCGCGATTACGCAAGCGGTAGACACCGCATGACCGATGACTACCCCTATGGGGGCGGCGCCGGGATGGTCATGAAGGTGGAACCCGTTGCCGAGGCCCTGGATGCCCTGCTCCCGGAGAGGGGCACCGCACCGGTCATTCTTCTCACCCCGCAGGGGGAGGCCTTCAACCAGAAAATGGCCGGCGAGTTTGCGGGTCAGGTAAGGATCGTCCTCGTCTGCGGACGCTATGAGGGTGTCGACGAACGGGTGCGGGAACACCTCGTTGACCGGGAAGTTTCCGTCGGAGATTATGTGCTGACGGGGGGGGAACTCCCCGCTCTCGTGATTGTGGACGCCGTCTCACGGCTGGTTCCGGGTGTGCTCGGCAACGTCGATTCCGCCTCATCGGAATCCCACGCGGAGCACCTCCTCGAGTGGCCCCAGTACACGAGGCCGGCGGAGTACCGCGGGTGGAAGGTGCCCGGGATCCTGCTCGAGGGCCATCACAGGAACATCGAGGAGTGGAGACGGAGGGAATCACTCAGGAGAACGCTCGAAAGAAGGCCCGATCTCCTGGAGAAGGCGGCACTCTCCGAGGCGGACCTGAAGATCCTGGAAACCCTCAGGAAGGAACGATGAAAGAGGAAGCCGCCTTTCAACGACGGAGATGCCACCGCGTTTTTACATTGCTCTTTTGCATTATCCCGTCTACGACCGCCGGGGGCGCGTCGTAACGACGGCCGTGACGAACCTGGACATACACGACATATCGAGGTCGTCAAGGACTTACGGTGCCGGGCGATTTTACATCGTGACGCCGATCGAGCGGCAGCAGGAGCTGGTCCGCAGGATCCTCAGCCACTGGCAAGAGGGACCCGGCGCCCTATACAACCCTTCGAGGCGGGAAGCGTTCGGCCTGGCGGACGTGAAGGGCTCTCTCGATGAGGTGCTCGACGACATTTCCGGAAGGACCGGGCAGCGGGCCAGGGTCGTCGTCACGGGGGCGGGATTTTCCTCGGGGCTGACCGGTTTCGAGGAACTGCGCAGCCGCATGGACGCCGAAGGTGCTCCCTGTCTTCTGGTTTTCGGGACCGGATCGGGGCTCGCGGAGGAGGTCACGGGCCGGGCCGATTTTGTGCTCGAACCCCTGAGGGGGGCCGGCAGCTATAACCACCTGTCCGTGCGGTCCGCTGTCGCCGTGGTCCTGGACCGGCTGTGCCGGGAATGACAGGCTGTGCCGGCGGCGATGACAGGGGAACGGCGCTTTCCGCCGGGCTGGAGATAGAAAACACCTGACAGACTCAAGGGAGGTTTTTGCACCAATGGATATCATCGAGATGCTCGAGAAAGAGCAGATGCGGGGTGACATCCCCGGTTTCAAACCCGGCGACACCGTCAAGGTCTATGTCAAGATCGTCGAGGGGCAGAAGGAGAGGATTCAGGTTTTCGAAGGTGTCGTGATCCGCAGGAGACGGGGCAACAGCCGCTCGACCTTCACGGTCCGGAAGATGTCCTACGGCGTGGGCGTCGAAAGGACCTTCCCGCTCCACTCCCCCGTGCTCGACCGCATCGACGTGGTCAGCCGGGGAAAGGTCAGGCGATCCAAGCTTTATTACCTGCGGGGGCGCCGGGGGAAAGAGGCCAAGATTAAAGAAGCGGAATAGGGACGATATTTCTCCGGAACCGGCTCTTTCAAGCCGGTTCCGGTTTTTTGCGAAGGTGATTCTTCAGTCCGTCAGGCTCTGATCCGGGGACATGGATTCTTTCGAGTCGAGGGCATACCGGCGCGGCTTCACGGTCATTGCCGGTATCGATGAAGCAGGGCGGGGACCTCTGGCCGGTCCCGTCGTCGCGGCCGCCGTGGTGCTGCCCCGGGGTTACCGAAACGGCGACGTCCGTGACTCCAAGCAGATCACACCCCGGTCCCGTGCGAGGCTCTACGACACCATCGCCCGCGACGCCCTTTCCGTCGGCCTGGGGGTGGTGGAACCGTCCGTCATCGACCGTGTGAACATTCTCCAGGCGACGCTGTTGGCCATGAAGGAGGCCGTCGCGGCGCTCGCCCTCCCGCCGGATTACCTTCTCATCGACGGTATTCACCGCATCGATATCTCCATTTCGCAGGAGACCATCATCCGGGGGGATTCCCGGAGCCTCTCCGTGGCCGCGGCCTCGATCATCGCGAAGGTCTCGCGGGACCGGATCATGGAGATCTACCATCACCAGTTCCCCCAGTACAATTTCATCCGAAACAGGGGCTACGGCACCCGGGAACACCTCGAAGCCGTAAGACGGCACGGGCTCTGCAAAATTCACAGGCGATCCTTCAAAATCTCAAAGGAGTCCCTTGACGAAGAGCAGAATTGACACGGGCAGGGAGGGTGAGGCCCATGCCGTCCGGCATCTCCAGCGGGAAGGATACCGGATCATCGAGCGGAACTACCGCTGCGTCTTCGGTGAGATGGACATCATCGCCCGGGAGGGAGGGGCCTGCGTCTTCGTGGAGGTCAAGTCACGGAGGTCCGTCCGGTTCGGCGACCCCAAGTACGCCGTGGATCGGAGGAAGCAGAGAAAGATGTCGGCCGTTGCCCTATGTTACCTGAAGGAGAAACGTTTGCTGGACCATCCGGCGAGATTCGACGTCGTCACGGTGCTTTTTTCCGAGGAGGGGCCGCGGGTGGAACTGGTCCGAAACGCCTTCGGCCTTGCGGCCCGCTGAGAGGTGACCGAAGTGGCAAAGCAGGAAACCTCCGGTAGGGGGTCCCTATTCATTGTATCCACCCCGATCGGCAACCTGGAAGACGTCACGCTCCGGGCGCTTCGGGTCCTGAGGGAGGTGTCCCTCATCGCCGCCGAGGACACCCGGCGCGTGCGCAGGCTTCTTCAGGCCTACGATATCCAAACCCCCGTCATGAGTCTTTACGATCATGTCGAGGCGCGGAAGGCGCCCCTTCTGATCTCCCGGCTCCGGGCAGGAGAAGATGTGGCCTACGTGTGCGATGCCGGTACACCCCTGGTGTCGGACCCCGGGTATCTCCTCGTCCGGAAGGCGATCGAGAGCGGCGTGCCCGTCGTCCCCGTCCCGGGCCCGTCGGCGGTGATGGCCGCTCTCAGCGTGGCCGGACTTCCGACGGACCAGTTCGTCTTTTGCGGTTTCCCGCCTTCGAGAGCGGGCCGGAGACGCGAGTTTTTCAAATCCCTCGCCGGGGAGGCAAGGACGCTCGTCTTCTTCGAATCGCCGCGGCGTCTTCTTGCTTGCCTCGAGGATCTCCACGCCCTCTGGGGGGACCGCCGGGCCGTGATCACCCGTGAGCTGACGAAGAAGTTCGAAGAGATCTGCCGGGGGACCCTTTCAGAACTCCGGTTCCGCCTGGAGGGGGAAGGCGTTCGCGGAGAGGTCACGCTCCTCGTGGAAGGGCTGCGTTCCGAAGCCGTGCGGGATGAACCCGGGGAGTTGACGGCGAGGATCAGGGAACTTCAGGGAAACCCGGCGCTGACAACGAAAGATATCGTCGGGATCATCGTCTCGGAAACGGGTCTGCCGAGAAGCAGGGTGTACCGCGAGGTGATCGCGGTGCGCTCACGCCGCGAAAAGTCTTGAACTGTTCGGAAAGGTGTGATACTTCACCCCAAAACATTAGGGATTTCAAGAGGTCGGGAAAAGACGTGAAGCGAGACGACGATACAGGGAAGAACCGCAACAGCAGCTTCCGGGACCGGTACGAGGAGGCCATCAGCAACCTCGAAAAAGAACTCGCCGAGAAGGGCCTGTCCCGGGACGAGATCCAGAGCCTGGAGGAGGTCGTCTACGGACGGGGCGAGGAACTGGCGGAAGGCTCTGTCGCCCCGACGGGAGGCCTCGCGGATGAAGGGGCGCCGGGCGTCCCCTTCCCGCCGCGCCGCGACGCGGATTTTGTAGACGACATTCCCCGGGAATCCAGGGGGAATCTTTTCTCAACAGGCAGAGAGGAGACCGGTATGGAGAAGCCTACGTACAAGGAGGGCGAGCGGATCTACGATCTGACCGATGTCGTCGAGGACCCGCAGCTGAAAGTCGACAGGGAGGATGCCGGGCCGGTGCCGGCCCCCCCGACGAAGGGGCAAACAGCCGCGGCGGTGCTGGAGGAGGTTGTGATCCCGACGGGCAAGAAAGTGTACGATCTCTCAAACCTCTACGATGAAAGCCGGGAGGACCAGATCCGGGAGGAGATCCGGCAGAAGGCCGTCGAAATCGCCGAAAAGGTAGCCCGGGAAGTGATGCCCGGGATCGTGGAACGGGTGATCCGGGAAGAGATCGAAAAGTTGAAAAAAGCCTGAACAGAAAAAACGGTCCGGGATAACCGGATGTGGCCGGGATTTCAGAGGCGACGTCGATCGGCGACGGACGCCTTTTACATTTGAGACGGGAGATTCCGATGGGGATGAAGACAAGGGTCCTGCTTGCCGCGTTGATCGTCGCGATCGGCCTCGGCGGCTGTTCCTGGTCAAAGGCGGGAAAAGCGAAACCTCAATTTCCTCCCGGCGAGGGGGATATCCGGCTCATTGCCGTGATGCCCGTGCTGAATCAAACCAAGGAACGGGACGTCCCGCGGCTGCTGCGGCAGAAGCTGTACGACCAGCTATACTTCAAGGGTTACCCCAAAATCCCTCTGGAGGTGATCGACGGCAAACTGGACGAGGCCTTCAAGGGCGAACCGGATCATTTCCGGTACAACGCCGCACCGCAGACGGTGGGGCGGCTCCTGGGGGCCGACGCCGCCCTCTATGTGACGCTCCTCGAAGCCAGTGTGACCAGCTCCATGGGCGTCTACGCCCCGGTCACGGTTTCCGCCCTCTTCGAGCTCAGGAACACCCGATCGGGCGAGGTCCTGTGGTCCTCGAACCAGAAGACGGTGATGCGGCATTACGACATCACGAAAAAGTGGCTCGAATGGAAAACGAGAATTGCCTTCGAGGACGCGATCGACGACGTGGTTCGAAAGGCAATGGCCACTCTGCCTGACGGTCCGAACGCCCTGGGCTGACGTCGCGGAAGAAATCCGAAGGCCCGGTACAGGCTTCCATGGTGAACATCCCGAATCTCCTCACGCTTCTGCGGATCCTGCTGGTTCCGGTCTTCGTGATCCTGTTGATCCAGGAATCGTTTCTCAAGGCCCTCCTCGTCTTTTCTCTGGCGGGGCTCACCGACGCCCTCGACGGGTTCATCGCCAGGGTCCTGCGCCAGAAGACCGTTCTGGGCCTTTATCTCGACCCGCTGGCGGACAAGGCCCTGATTATTACCTCCTTTGTCACCCTGTCCGTCATGGGCATGATCCCGCCGTGGCTCGCCGTCATCGTGATCAGTCGTGATTTCATCATTCTTCTGGGCATTTCCGTCATGTCCCTGATGTCCATCCCTTACGAGCTCAAGCCCACCCTCATCAGCAAAATCACCACCGCCTTACAGCTCCTCACGGTTTTCCTGGTCCTCCTGTTGACGCACGTAAACGGTTCCGACCAGGCCCAGCGCGTCATGCCGCTCTTCTGGCTGACGGGGACCCTGACGGTGGCGTCGGGGTTCGTCTACATCCGGAAGGGGTTGAAATTCGTCAGCGAGGACACGGCTGAAAAGGAGAAAAAGTGAGATTTGTCTTGACATTAGCGGTTTTTATTGTTAGTCATTATCCGGTTTTTTTCGGCATGAAAAGAGGATGTAGGCACGTAGCTCAGGGGGAGAGCGCCATCTTGACGCGGTGGATGTCCAGGGTTCAAATCCCTGCGTGCCTACCATTTTTTATCCTGTGAGCAGGCGGGAAGCTAAAGGGCATCAGGGTGGCCGTGGTCGATGATGTCCTTTATTCGATCGGCCTGCTTTTTTGATCACCCGGTGAGTACCGATGGGAAAAATCGAAGTTCAGTTTGCTGACGGAAAGAAGCAGTCCTTCCCGGCCGGCACGGCCGTCAGGGACGTCATCGCATCCTGGCGGAAAGAACTCCTGGGGAGCGCCGTTGCCGCCAGGGTCAACGGGGACCTGCTCGATCTGAGCCGCCCCCTGGAACAGGGCGGCGCCCTGGAGGTGATCGACATCCACACGCCCGAAGGGCTGGGGATACTGCGTCACAGCATCTCCCACGTGATGGCCCATGCCGTCCAGGACACCTTCCAGGGCGTCAAGGTCACCATCGGGCCCTCCATCGAAGACGGGTTCTATTACGATTTCGACTACGAGAAGACCTTCACCCCCGAGGACCTGAAAAAGATCGAAGACCGCATGAAGGAGATCGTCTCCGGGGATTTCCCCTTCGTCCGTCAGGAAATGTCCAGGCAGGAGGCCCTTTCCTTTTTCAAAGAGAAAGGCGAGTCCTACAAGGTCGAACTGATCAACGACCTTCCCGAGGATGTCAAGACAGTCAGCCTCTACCACGAGGGAGGGTTCACCGACCTCTGCCGGGGGCCCCACATCCCCTCGACGGGGTTGATCAAGGCCTACAAGCTCATGAGCGTCGCCGGGGCCTACTGGAGGGGAGACGAAAAGAACAAGATGCTCCAGCGGATCTACGGGACCGGGTTCGCGACGGAGAAGGAGCTCGAGGAACACCTGCGGATGATCGAGGAGGCCAAGCGCCGGGACCACCGGCGGCTGGGTCGTGAACTCGACCTCTTCCAGATCAGCGACGAGGTCGGCCCCGGCCTCATCATCTGGCATCCCAAGGGGGCGCTCCTGCGGACGATCATCGAGGACTGGGAAAGGAAAGAGCATCTCAGGCGGGGTTACGACATCGTGCTCGGTCCCCAGATTCTGCGGGACCACATGTGGATACGCTCGGGGCACATGGACCACTACAAGGAGTTCATGTACTTCACCGAGGTCGAGGGGCAGGGGTACGGCATCAAGCCGATGAACTGCCTTTCTCACATGCTGATCTACAAGTCCAGGATCCGGAGTTACAAGGACCTCCCCATACGTTATTTCGAGCTCGGCACCGTGCACCGGCACGAGAAGACCGGGGTTCTGCACGGCCTGCTCCGCGTGCGCCAGTTCACCCAGGACGACGCCCACATTCTGTGCACGCCGGAACAGCTCAATTCGGAAATCCGTGGCATTGCCGATTTCGTGGCCTACGCCATGAAGATCTTCGGGTTCGAGTACGACGTAGAACTGAGCACGAGACCGCAGAAGTCCATCGGGTCCGATGAGGACTGGGACCTGGCGACGTCCGCGCTGGAAAAAGCCCTGAAAGACAATCACATGACTTACGACATCAACGTGGGCGACGGCGCTTTCTACGGCCCGAAGATCGATTTCAAGCTCAGGGATGCCCTCAAACGGAAGTGGCAGTGCGCCACCATTCAGTGCGATTTCGCCCTGCCCGAGCGCTTCGACCTGAGCTACATCGGCCCCGACGGCGAAAAGCACAGGCCCGTCATGCTGCACCGGGTGATCCTCGGCGCCATCGAGCGGTTCATGGGGGTCCTCATCGAGCAGTATGTGGGCGCCTTCCCCCTGTGGCTGTCGCCCGTCCAGGCGGTTCTGCTCACGGTGACGGACAAGCAGATCCCCTACGGGGAAGAGGTGTACAAGAAGCTCCGCGATGCCGACATCCGCGTGGAGAAGGATTTCCGCAACGAGAAGCTGGGGTTCAAGGTCCGGGAGGCCCAGCTGCAGAAAACGCCCTACATGCTCGTCATCGGCGACAAGGAGGTTGAGTCGGGGAAGATCTCGCCCCGGCAGAGGGACGGGAAGACCCTCGGGATGATGAGTCCCGAAGAATTCATCGCCCTGGTCCGGGAGAAGTGCAGCCGTTACGAGTAAACGTTTTCAAGGTGATTCGAGGAGGTGACTCATAGAAAAAAATCTGAGGATCAACCAGGGGATCAGGGCCGCCCAAGTCCGGGTCATTGATTTCGAAGGCAATCAGCTGGGCATTCTACCCTTAGCGGAGGCCCTGGAGGAGGCAAGAAAGGCCGGCCTGGATCTGGTGGAGGTGGCGCCGAACTCGACGCCGCCGGTCTGCCGTATCATGGATTACGGGAAATTCCGTTACCAGCAGAGCAAGAAGCTTCAGGTCGCGAGGAAAAGCGCGGCGACCATCCAGGTGAAAGAGATCCGGATCCGGCCGAAGACGGACGAGCACGACCTGCAGGTCAAGATTCGTCACGTCAAGAAGTTCCTCGAACACAACAACAAGGTCAAGATCAGCATGCTTTTCAGGGGGAGAGAGATCGCCTTCACGGGCCTCGGGATGAAGATCATGGAGGGCGTCCGGGAACAGATCCAGGATGTCGCCGCCGTGGACCAGCCGCCCAAGATGGAGGGACGCAACATGGTCATGATCGTTTCCCCCAGGAAGGACAAATAACGTTATTCGGAGTTTTCAGTCATGCCAAAGGTAAAGACGCACAGGGGCGCTGCGAAGCGGTTTTCCCTCACGGCCGGCGGGAAGGTCAAGCGGAGCAAGGCTTTCGCACGTCATATCCTCACCAAGAAGACCGCCAAGAGAAAGAGAAACATGAGGCAGAACGCCGTCCTGAAGAAGGTCGACGAAGGCGCGATCAAGAAACTGATCCCCTATGTGTGACATCTTGAGGTAGGCTCTTCGGAGTAAAATCATTTTTTCATCACGCTGCGAGCGTCCGGAGGAGGGATGGAATCCCTCTTTTTGAGTTTTCATCCCACGGCGCCGCCGGTGTCCCGACATTCAGACGGGAATCATATCGGAACAGGAGACCGCAGGAACATGCCAAGAGTGAAAAGAAGTGTAGCCGGGAGAAAGAAACGGAAAAAGATCCTCAAGCTGGCCAAGGGCTTTTTCGGGGCCCGCAGGCGGCAGTACCGCCTGGCCACGGAGTCCGTGAACAGGGCCATGGCCTTCGCCTACCGCGATCGCAAGGCCCGGAAGCGGGAGTTCCGGCGGCTCTGGATCGCCCGCATCAACGCCGCCGCGCGGCTCAACAGCATCACCTACAGCCGTTTGATCGCCGGCCTCGAGCGGGCGGGTGTCATTCTGGACCGGAAAGTACTGGCGGACATCGCCGTCAGTGATCCGCGAGGGTTTTCACATGTCGCACAGGTGGCCGCAGGCGGACTCAAGAAATGAAAGAAGCGCTTGAGCAGCTTCGCAAGGATGTTGAGGCGGAATTGAAGGCCTCGGGGAGCCGGGAGGATCTCCTGGCGCTCAAGGTGAAGTATCTGGGCCGGAAGGGCGGCCTGACGCAGATGCTCCGCCAGCTGGGGAACGTTCCCGCAGAAGAACGACGCCTCCTGGGGCAGTTCGCCAACGAGATCAAGGAGGCGATCTCCGCCAAGATCGACGAAGCGCTTCAGGCGTTCGCCGCCCGGGATCGTGAAAACCGGCTCCTGGCCGAGCGGATCGACGTGACTCTTCCCGGCCGCCGCTCCGGCCCGGGGGGGCTCCACCCGATCACGCAGGTCTCCCGGGAAATCTGTGAAATTTTTTCGCAGCTCGGGTTCGATGTCGCCGAAGGGCCCGACGTCGAGTTCGATTATTACAATTTCGAAGCCCTGAACATCCCGAAGGACCACCCCGCCCGGGACATGCAGGACACGTTTTACATCGGCGGAAATGTCCTCCTTCGCACACACACCTCCCCCGTCCAGATCCGGGTCATGGAGAAGCAGAAGCCCCCCGTCCGCATCGTGTCGCCCGGGAAGGTCTATCGTCCGGACTCCGACGTGTCGCACACACCGATGTTTCACCAGATCGAGGGGCTCCTGGTCGACCGAGGGATCACCTTCGGCGACCTCAAGGGGGTCCTGACCTATTTCGTGGGTCAGCTCTTCGGCCGTGACGTGGCTCTGAGATTCCGGCCGAGCTTCTTCCCCTTCACCGAGCCCAGCGCCGAGGTGGACATCCGGTGCGTCATGTGCCGCGGGGAGGGCTGCCGCGTCTGCGGCCAGAGCGGCTGGCTGGAGATCCTCGGCTCGGGAATGGTGGATCCCGAGGTGTTCAAGAACGTCGGGTACGACCCCGAGGCGTTCACGGGTTTCGCCTTCGGTCTGGGTGTGGAGAGAATCACCATGCTCAAATACGGCATATCGGACATCCGGATGTTTTTCGAAAACGATATGCGGTTTCTGAAACAGTTCTAACAACGGGCAGCAGGCAACAGGCATCCGGCACCAGGAAAAAGATTCAGAATGTTTTTCTGACGCCGGATGGCTCACGCCTGAAGCCTCGAGCCGAAGGTCATTATGAAAGTCAGCTTGCGTTGGCTCAAGGATTACGTGGACATCGACATCGAGCCGAGAGACCTCGCCGACCGCCTGACGATGGCGGGGCTCGAAGTGGATTCCGTCGAGCCCTTCCGGCCTTCCTTCGAGGGGGTCGTCACCGCGAAGATCCTCTCCGTCAAACCCCACCCGCAATCCGAAAAACTGCACCTCTGCGAGGTGACCACGGGCGACACCGTCCTGCCGATTGTCTGCGGGGCGCCCAACGTCCGGGCCGGCCAGGTCGTGCCGCTGGCGAAAGTGGGCGCCGTCATCCCCGGCGGCTTCGCCGTCAAGAGTTCCAGGATCCGGGGGGAGCTCTCCGAGGGGATGCTCTGCTCGGAGGATGAACTGGCCATCGGTGAGGACAACACGGGCATCCTGGTTCTCCCGGATCACCTGCCGCTCGGGCGGGACCTCATCGAGGCGCTCGGTCTCGGAGATACCGTCTTCGATATCGGCGTCACACCGAACCGTTCGGACTGTCTGAGCATCATCGGCATCGCCCGGGAAATCGCCGCGCTCACCGGGGGGAAGCTCCGCTATCCGCGGATCCGGTTCGCCGAATCCTCCGAAGACATCCGGGGCGTCACCTCCGTCCGGATCCTCGACCCCGACCTGTGCCCCCGGTACTCGGCCCGCATGATCCGGAAGGTGAAGATCAAGCCCTCTCCGCGCTGGATGCGGCTCCGGCTCGAAGCCGTGGGGCTCCGGTCCATCAACAACGTCGTCGACATCACCAACTTTGTCATGATGGAGCTCGGGCAGCCCCTGCACGCCTTCGACTTCCGCTTCCTCGAGGAGGGGCGGATCGTCGTGCGGCGTTCAAGGCATGGAGAACCCTTTGTTTCTCTGGACGGCAAGACGCGGACGCTCAACGCCGAGACGCTCATGATCTGCGACGGCGTGAAACCCGTGGCGATCGCCGGGATCATGGGCGGGGAGAATTCGGAGGTGAAGGACGACACCGAAACGGTCCTCCTGGAGAGCGCCTATTTCAACCCCACGACCATCCGCAGAGGAGGGAAGTGGCTCGGCATGAGCACCGACGCGGCGTTTCGCTTCGAGCGGGGCATCGACCCCGAGGGGGTGATCCGGGCCCTCAACCGGGCGGCCCAGCTCATGGCGGAGCTGGCAGGCGGCGAGGTTCTGAAAGGGTACATCGACGAATACCCCAAAAAGATCGAGACGGCGAAAAACATCCCCCTGAGGAAGGACAGGATCACGGAGATTCTGGGGATCAAGCCGACGCCGACGGAGATCCGGCGCATCCTGCGCGGCCTGGAGATGACCGTGGAGAAGGGCAGAGGAGGGTACTTCGAAGTCACGCCGCCCACCTTCCGCGTGGATCTTCTGAGGGAGATCGACCTCATCGAGGAAATCGCGCGGGTGCAGGGTTATGGCGCGATCCCGACCACATTGCCGGCGATTCCCGCCCGGGAGGCGGCCGGGGACGCGAGGCGGTCTTTCGAGGACGGTGTCCGGACGGTACTGACGGGGTACGGCTATCAGGAAGTGATCAACTACAGTTTCACGACGCCGTTGTCGGCCGATGTTCTGGGTCTGCCCGGGGCCGACAACCGCCGGCAGTTCGTGCGGATCGCCAACCCCCTGACGGAGGAACAGTCGGTCATGCGGACCGGCATCCTCTTCGGCCTGCTCGACACGGCCCGCCGGAACGTTCGCGCCGGTTGCCATGATCTCAAGATCTTCGAGCTGGGCAAGATCTTCATCCATCAGAAGGAAGGCGAGCTTCCCCTCGAGGAGGAGCGCATCGGCGGGCTCGTCACGGGGGCGAGGTACGACCGCCTGTGGCACTTCAAAGACCTCGAAGCCGATTTCTACGACCTCAAGGGCTGCGTGGAAAATCTCCTGGAGGCGCTGAAGATCCGGGAGGCGGAATTTCCGCCGCGAACGGATTTACCCTACCTGCATCCGGGGCGGTCCTGCGGGATCCGGATCCGCGGGCGCGATGCCGGATGCCTTGGGGAGGTTCATCCCGATGTTCTCGGCAGATTGGACCTGAGCCGGCGGGTGACGGTCTTCGATCTTTCCGTCGACGTTCTCCTGGGCGCCTACTCGCGGAAGGTCCGTTACAGGGAGTTTTCCCGATTCCCCGCCATTACCCGCGACGTGGCGCTCCTCGTCCGGAAAGATCTCGATGCCCGGGGGATCCTGGAGATCCTGCGTGAAAATCGCGAAGAATTACTTGAAAACGTTGATATTTTTGATGTATATAGCGGCAAGGGTGTACCGGAGGACATGAAGAGCCTCGGATTGAGGATGACCTACCGGTCGGCGATGCGCACGCTGACGGACGAGGAGATCAGTCCGATTCACAGCCGGATCATCGGAAATCTTGTGCAGGCAACGGAGGCGAGGATCAGAGGAGAAGGGAGTTAGGGAGACAACCCATCAGGAGGAGGGGCCGTCATGACCAAGATTGATATCATTCAAAACATCTGTGACAAACTCGGTTTTTCAAAGAAGGATTCGGCCAAGATCGTCGAATCCGTGTTCGATGTGATGAAGGATCATCTCGAGAAAGGCGAAAAAATCAAGATATCCGGTTTCGGCAACTTTGTGGTGAAAGAGAAGAAATCCCGGCGAGGAAGAAACCCCCAGAGCGGCCAGGAAATCGAGATCACGGCCCGGAGAGTCCTGACGTTCAAATCCAGCCAGGTGCTTCGACGGGCGTTGAACGCCAAAGGATGATATCAGGGATCCATCCTCTCCCCGGAGGTGGATTCAGAGAGGCGGTTTCATGAAGCGCCGCATCCCCAGGGATGAACACCCCTCGCTGTTTGACATGACGCCCCACGTGGTGCAGGAACCCGGGTCCCCCCGCCCGCCGAAGGGCCCCGTGCCCTCGAAGAAGGGGTCCCCGATGCGCGTCGAAATCCCCGACAAAACCTATTTCCGGATCGGCGAGGTCAGCAAGATCCTCGGTGTGGAGCCCTACGTGGTGCGTTACTGGGAGTCGGAGTTCAAGACGGTGAAACCCGTGCGGACCCGGTCGGACCAGCGGCTCTATCGCCGGAAGGACCTCGAGGAACTGACGGTCATCCGGAACCTCCTTTACCAGGAACGGTTCACCATCGCCGGTGCCAGGAAAAAACTGTCCGAGAAGAAAAAGGATCACCGACCCCCGGCGGCCCGCAGCGCGGGGAAGGATGTGAAAAAGACGCTGCACAAGGTCCGGGACGGGTTGAGAGAGATTCGAAAAATGATCGATTGAGAAAGACGGCGAATGAAGGGACGAATGCCGGTCCGGGGTCCCCGGGACCGGCATTTTTTTTTGATCACGAATGATGATGGCAGGAGCGACGGTCGGGTAAACCCCGGGTCTTCCGTCGGCGACGGGGCGACTCCGGAATCTAGGAAGGCCCCTCTGGAGGGCAGAGGCCTCAATCGCCCACGCGATGCATTCCCGGATCAGCTTTTCTGTGAACGCTTGGAAGCCTTCAGGGGATTCAGCTTCTGAGCGGCTTCCGTTTTGACCGACTTCCTGTGCGTGGCGGAGGCGCAGCCCCCCACAGCCCATTTACCGGCAGGATGGGGATACAACATGCAGTAGCTGCCTGCGTCTGATGTGAAAATCCTCGCGCAACCTTCACACTGCTCCACGATCGGGTGGCAGGTGCCGCCGTTGAACGCGCAGCCGTTCTTCGTCATGAAGGCGCACTCCCTTCCCGCCTTTACCGTCTGACAGACCATTGAAATCACCTCCCATCGAAATATTTTTTTGCGGATCCGATGAAACAAAAAAAATTGCCGGATCGCGAAGAACCCGGACAATTTCACCTCTGGATTCCTTTCACCTCGTATCGGGCGCCGTTAACTAACAGATAACGCCGGTCGTGTCAAGAAAAATATGAACTGAAAAAAATGAGTAAAAACATTGAGGTATATCTTGCCGTAAGCTTCCGAATAGGATATATTGAAAAACCTTTTTCATCTCGGGTTCAGTGAAAATTGCATACAAGCCGGGGAGCGTCAAGGGTTGAGATCGGCCGTTTTGAGAAAAGTATTCCTGCGGTCCCTCCTGATACAGGGGTCATGGAACTTCTGGCGGATGCAGAACCTGGGTTTCGCCTACGCCATGATGCCCCTCCTGGAGGAGCAGGACGACAGGGTCGACCCCCGCGAGTTTCTCCTGAGACACCTTCAGCGGTTCAACACGCACCCCGTTTTCACAGCGCCCATCCTGGGCGCCGTGAGCCGCCTCGAGGAGGAGGGGAAGCCGGAAGAGGCTTCCCACATCAAGGAAACCCTCATGGCCCCGTACGCGGCCCTCGGGGATTCGCTCTTCGGGAATTCCCTGAGGCCCTGTTCGGCCGCCGGGGGCCTTCTCTTCGCCCTCCAGGGGGCGCTGCTGGCCCCCCTGGTGTACCTGGTGCTGTACACACCCCTGCACCTGTGGATCAGGTTCCGGGGCTTTACCGCGGGCTGCGAGCGGGGGAAGGAAAGCGTTGATTTTATCCGGGCGATGAACATCCCGCAGCTCGCCTCGAAGATCCGGTGGTGTGCAGCCGTCCTCCTCGGTGTCGCGGCGTTTGTCGCTTCCGACCGGGGTGCTTTCGTCTTCGGAGGCGGGGTCCCCCTCCTGGGCAGGGTGCTGGCCCTTGCGGTGATCCTGGGATCGTTCCTGGCGGTGAAGAAGAGTGTTCCCGTGACGGCGATCCTTTACGGGTCGGCGGCCGCTCTGGGGATGGTGTTCGCTTTGGTATGACAGTCAAAAAGACATTCACGATCAAGAACGAGCTGGGTCTTCACGCCCGGGCCGCCGGCAGGCTGGTCGAGGTCGCAAACCGCTACAGGTCCGTCATTCGCCTGGAGCGGGACGGCCGCCAGGCCGACGGGCGAAGCCTCCTGGACATCCTGACCCTGGCCTGTCCGAGGGGCGCCCGGGTTGTCATCCGGGCCGAGGGCGATGACGCCCGGGAGGCCGTGGATGAGATGGGGAAACTGATCGAGGAGCGGTTCGGAGAGGAACAGGATTCATGAAGGACCGCGATGTGAGAGAAACCATCGCCCTGAAAGGGACCGCCGTCTCGCCGGGTATCGTGATCGGCCGCGCCCACGTTCTTCATCATCACGAGGCGCCCATCCCGCGGCGCTCCCTGGACAAGAAAAACCTGATCGCCGCGGAAATCCAGCGCTTCCGGAAAGCCCTGAAGGAGTCGGAGAAACAGCTGCTGGCCATCAAGAAAAAGCTTCGCGATCAGGAAGGCATCGAACCTCTCTATATCATCGATGTCCACATCATGATCCTCAATGACCGCATGCTCATCAACCGGACCGTCGCCAACATCGAGGAAGGCGTCAATGCCGAGTGGGCCCTGAGAAAGACGCTGGACAAGTACAAGGAAGTCTTCAGCAAGGTGGACGACGATTATCTCCGGGAACGGATGACGGACGTCGAGTATGTGGGGCAGCGGATTCTCCGGAACCTCGTCGGGGAGCAGGGCGAGGCGATTTCGGGTGCCGGCGAGAACGTCATCATCGTGGCCCGGGACCTCTCGCCGGCTGATACGATGCAGATCAAGGTGGAAAAGATCCTCGGGTTCGCCACGGACATCGGCGGCAAGACGTCCCACACGGCCATCGTCGCCCGGTCTTACGAGATTCCCGCCGTCGTCGGGCTGCAGAAGATCACCAGCGAGGTTCGTACCAACGACCGGGTCATCATCGACGGCACGGCGGGGGTCGTTATCGTCAACCCCGACCCGGAGGTGGTGCGCCGCTACGAAGACAAGATGCGGCACTACAAGGTCATGGAGGACGACCTCCTGCAATACGCCGGGCGGCCGGCGGTGACGGCCGACGGGCACCGCGTGCGGATCGGCGTGAACATCGAGTTCATGGAGGAAGTCCCGTCGGCGATCACGCACGGCGCCGAGGGCATCGGGCTGTACCGCACGGAGTTCATCTACATCAACAAGGAGCGACTGCCCACGGAGGAGGAGCATTTCGAAAACTACCGGACGATCGTCGGGGCCCGGGGGCTGAAGTGGTCGACGATCCGGACCTTCGACCTGGGCGGGGACAAGTTCATCTCCGATCCCAAGGTCGCCAAGGAGATGAACCCCGTCATGGGTTTACGGGCCATCCGTTTCTGCCTGAAGGAGGTGGAGCTCTTCAAGGTCCAGCTTCGGGCGATCCTCCGGGCCAGCGCCCTGGGGCGGGTGAAGATTCTCTTCCCCATGATCTCCGGGATCGAGGAGATCCGCGAGGCGAAACGGATCTTCTACGAGGTCAAGCGGGAGCTCCAGTCCCGGGAGGTCCCCTTCGACCCGGAGATCAAGCTGGGCATCATGGTGGAGGTCCCGTCGGCCGTCATGGTAGCCGACAGCCTCGCCCGGGAGGTGGATTTTTTCAGTATCGGCACGAACGACCTGATCCAGTACACCCTGGCGATCGACCGGGTCAACGAACGGGTCAGCTACCTCTACGAACCCCTGCACCCGGCTGTCCTGCGGCTGATCAAGCGGGTCGTCGACGCCGGCCATCATGCGGGGATCGAGGTGGCCATGTGCGGAGAGATGGCCGGAGAGCCCCTCTACACCATGGTCCTCCTGGGTCTCGAGCTGGACGAACTCAGCATGAACGCCCTGGTCATTCCGCGGGTGAAAAAGATCATCCAGGAGGTGAACATGAAAGAGTGCAGGGCCCTGTTGAAGAAAGTCCTCACCATGTCCACGGCCGCCGAGATCGAATACTTCGTCCGCAGTTACATGGTCAAGAAATTTCCCGACGCTTTCGCCGAGGAAACCCCCTGAAGAGGTTGCAGGGCCATGGCCTCACTGTTCCGCTCCGTGGAAAAAGAAGACGACGCCTGTTTCGCCGGGAGCCTCTACGAGCCGTCGCTCTTTCCCTTCTACTGGCTGCTGAGTTATTACCTCTCCAGGCCCGACCTGCCCCCCGATCACGAGAAGAATCTCCGTGAACTCGCCGACGGAGGCACCGTCATCTACGCCCTGAAGCACAAAAGCCAGCTCGACTGTCTGATCCTGCGGGATCTCTCCTTCCGGAAGGACATCCCGAAGCCTCTCTTCGCCCACAGCGTCAACATGATGCTCTGGCAGCCCGTCGCCCGGGCCTGGCGCGCGGCGGCCTGCTGGCTTTATCATTTCCTCTTCAAGCGAAAAATCCTCCGCCCCAACCGGACCTGTCTCAAAAAGCTCGTCAGGGACGACAGAAGTGCGATCATCTATCTGCGGAACTCGGGGTCCGACGTGAAGAAAGACCCCCTGATCCAGCTCATGGAAGCGCAACGGGAACAAGCCAGACCCGTTATCATCCAGCCGGTCCTCGTCTCCTATGGTCCGAGAAAGGAGCAGGAGAAACCCCTCATCGACGTTTTCTTCGGTGAGGCGGAAAACCCCGGGAGCATCCGGAAGCTCCTGAGCTTCCTCCGTTATCACCGGCGCACGTCGGTCCTGGCCGCCGAACCCGTAAACCTCGCGCTGTTCATGAAAGACATGGAGAACATGAGCCTCGTCGACGTCTCCTACGAACTGCGACGGGAGCTGACCGACCGGATCGACCGGGAGAAAAAGGCGATCATCGGGCCGGTCCTGAAGTCCCGGGACGAGATCATGGAGGAGACCCTCAAGGAGCGGCAGCTCGTCTCGTTCATGAAACAACTGGCCGAAACGTCGAAGAAGAAGGAGCGGGACCTGGTCAAAAGGGCGAGGCGATATCTCCGGGAGATCGCCGCGGACTACAACGAGGTCTACGTGGGGATCTGGGACAAGTTTCTCACCTGGCTCTGGAACGACATCTACGACGGCGTTGTCGTCGACAAGGAGGGGATGGCGAGGATCCGATGCGTCTCCAAGGACATGCCTTTCGTCATCATCCCCTGCCACCGCAGTCACGTGGACTACCTGCTTCTGTCCTATGTCTTCGACAAGAACAAGATTCCCCTCCCGTTCGTCGCGGCGGGGACCAACCTCGATTTCTGGCCCCTCGGCCACATCTTCCGGAAGTCCGGTGCCTTTTTCATCCGTCGCAGTTTCAAGGGGAACCTCTTCTACCGTGAAGTCCTGGAGAAGTACCTCAAGACGCTGCTCAAAGAGGGCTACCCCGTCGAATTCTTCATCGAAGGGGGCAGAAGCCGCACGGGAAAGATGGTCATGCCCAAATACGGGCTTCTTTCCATGGTCCTCCAGGCCTACGACGAGGGGGTGAGCGAAGATCTGGCGATCATCCCGGTCTTCATCGGATACGACCGGGTGATCGAGGAAAAGGCTTATCTCAAGGAGCTGGGCGGTGCCCCCAAGGAGAAGGAAAAACCCACGGCCGTCATCCAGAGTTCAAAATTCCTCGGCAAGCGCTACGGTCGTGTCTATGTCAATGTGGGGGAGCCCCTTTTCCTGAAGGCCTTCCTCGCCTCGCAGGAGAAACCCTTTCGGGAGATGACCGTGGGCGAGAGACAGTCCCTCTACCGGAAGATCGGCTACGAAACCATGAACCGGATCAGCAAGGTTTCCGTCGTCACGCCGTCGGCCCTGGTGGCGGCCTCGCTCCTGTGCCAGTACCGTCGCGGGCTTTCGCACGAGGACCTCCTCGACATCATCGCGGAATTCTACGACTACCTGTCTTTCAACCACGTGGCCCTCTCCACCACCTTCGCGCAAAAGGAACGGGCCATCAATGACGCCGTCAACCTCTTCATCGCCCAGGGGGTCATCAGCAAGATCGGCGGCGAGGAAGAGGAGGAGGGCTTCGAGGAAATCGTCTATTCTCTGGACGACGAAAAAAGACCCACCCTCGAGTACTACAAGAACAACATCCTGCATTTCTTCCTGCCGCTTGCCTTCGCGGCATCTTCCATCCTGTCCTTCCGGGAGGACGCCATCCCTCTCATCAGCCTCATGGAGGATTACAAGTTTTTCAAGCGGATCTTCCGCCGTGAATTCATCTTCGACAGCCGGAAGGATGATGCCGAGGAGATCCGGGAAGTGCTCTCCTACCTGTACGGCCGGAGAATGATCATCGGGGAGGAGCGAAACGGCGAGGCCTGGATCGAGGTGAGCGGCAGGGGCCGCAGAGCACTGAGGCCCTTTGCCGGCCTCGTCCACAATTACATCGAGTCTTACTGGATCGTGATGCGGGCCGCCTCCGCTCTGCGCAAGGAACCGAAATCCGGCAGGGACTTCAACAAGCTCATCCTCAGGATGGGGGCCAAGATGTTCCGCAAGGGGGAGGTCATTCGGGCGGAGGCCCTCTCGCAGGCCAATTACGAAAGCGCCCTGCGGGTGTTCCGGGATGAGGGGATTTTCCGCGAGGTCGCGCGCGACGAGAAGAAAGACCTCACGCTCTATTCCCTGACCGAAAACCGAAAGCGCGTCGAATCCGTCCGCCAGAGGCTCTTCAGGTTCCTGTGACGCCCGGTTCAATCTCCCTTTCGGGGTACCGCATCCGGATTGCGCGGATCGAATCGAGGCAGGCGAAGAAGACATCGATCAGTTCCGGGTCGAAGTGCGTCCCTGAACCCTTCTTCATCGTTTCGAGAACTTCCTGCTCCTCGAGGGGCGCCTTGTAGGAGCGCCGGGACGAGAGGGCGTCGAAGACGTCGGCAATCGCCACGATTCGCCCGAAGAGGGGGATCTCCGTGCCCTTTTTGCCGGATGCCCCCGGGTTCCGCGGGCCGGCCCCCGTGAGGACGTCCACGGGGCCGGGGTAACCGGTGCCGTCCCAGCGCTCGTGGTGGTTCAGGGCGACCTCTGCGGCGGCCCTGTCGAATTCCGACGTCCGGTCCGAGAAGAGCCTGGCGCCGACAATGACGTGCTCCTTCATCCGCTCGTACTCTTCCGTTGTGAGCCTTCCGGGCTTTTTCAGGATCAGGTCGGAAACGCCCACCTTTCCCACGTCGTGGAGCATGGCGGCAAGGCGCAGGATGTCCCGCCCGTTTTCGATTTCATTTGCCGCCAGCCCCCGGTTCGACGCCCACCGCTCGTAGATTTCGACCGAGTAGGCCGCTACGCGGTTGACGTGGGCCCCCGTCTCCTCGGGGTCCCGCAGCTCGGCCATCCGGATCATCCGAAGGATGATGTCGCGGGTCAGCCGGGCCTGCTGGAGGGCGACGGCGGCGACGCTCGCGAAGTGGAGCATCATTCTTTCGTCTTTTTTGGCGAAGGGGATGATCCGTCCCGCCGCGTCCCGGGCGTTGATGACCTGGAGGACCCCGATGACCTCGGCCGGTATCGTCTTCAGCGGGATCACCAGGGCGGATTTCGTATGGTAGCCCGAGGTCTCGTCGAAGCGCTTCGCGAACCGGTAGGGGAGGGAGGGGCCGATCCGGTAGACATCGGCGACGTTCAGGCTCTCCCCCGTCGCCGCGCAGTGGCCGGCGAGGCTCTCCCCGTTGACGGGGATGACGAACGTGGAGTAGGGGAGCTTGGCCCCCGCCGGAAGCCTCTTCTGGAGGGTTGCGTTCTGGGTATAGCTGAAGTGCAGGTGCCCGCCGTCGCGGATGTAGATGGAACCCGCATCGGCATTCACGAAAAGGCGGGCCTCCGTCAGGATGCGCTCCATGAGGATGTCGAGATCCCGGACGCGGTTCAGCTCGATGCCGAGACCGGTCAGGATCTTGAGCTTCTGCTTTTCCGTGAGCATGGGCCGTCGGGTTTAGAATCCGGCCGCGTGTTCAGGGCCGGATGCTGTAGAAAGCGCCTCTGCCCCGGTAGACGGCAACGCTTCCCAGGCTCTCTTCGATCCGCAGGAGCTGGTTGTACTTCGCGAGCCGTTCGCTCCGGGAGGCGGAGCCGCTTTTGATCTGGCCGCAGTTCATGGCCACGGCGATGTCGGCGATGTAGCTGTCCTCGGTTTCGCCGGAGCGGTGGGAGACGACGGTCGTGTAACCCGATTCCCTGGCCTTCTGGATCGTCTCCAGCGTCTCCGTAAGGGTGCCGATCTGGTTGACCTTGATCAGGATCGAGTTGGCGACCCCCCGGCTGATCCCTTCCTCGAGCCTCTTTCGGCTGGTCACGAAGATGTCGTCGCCCACGATCTGGACTTTTGCGCCCAGTTCGTCCGTCAGGAGTTTCCACCCCTTCCAGTCGTCTTCCGCAAGCCCGTCCTCGATGGAGAGAACAGGGTATTTCCGGACAAGGTCGCTGTAGAACCGGACCATCTCCTCGGCCGATTTCCGGGGCTTCTTCTCGGCGGCAAGGACGTACTTCCCTTTCGTGTAGAAGGAGCTGGCCGCCGAATCCAGGGCGATGAAAATGTCTTTGCCCGGCTCGTACTTCGCCTTTTCGACGGCTTCTAGGATGAGTGCGAGGGCCTCCTCGTTGGACTTGAGGTTCGGGGCGAAACCGCCCTCGTCGCCGACGGCCGTGCTGTAGCCACGCTTCCCGAGGACGGCCCGCAGGTGGTGAAAGGTCTCGCTGCACATGCGAAGCCCCTCGTGAAAGCTCCGGGCCCCCACGGGCATGATCATGAACTCCTGGATGTCCACGTTGTTGTCGGCATGCTGGCCGCCGTTTAAGATGTTCATCTGGGGCACGGGCATGTCCGTGGCGGAAACACCGCCGATGTACCGGAAAAGGGGGAGCCCCAGGTTCTCCGCCGCCGCCTTGGCGCAGGCGAGCGACACCGCCAGGATGGCGTTCGCGCCCAGGTTCTTCTTATTCGGCGTCCCGTCCAGTTCCACCATCTCGTAGTCGATCTTCCGCTGCTGCAGGGCGTTCATGCCGATGATCTCCGGACCGATCTTGTGCTTGACGTTGTAGACGGCCTTCCGTACCCCACGGCCGAGATAGCGGTTCCGGTCGCCGTCCCGGAGTTCCAGGACCTCGTGTTCGCCCGTCGAAGCCCCGGAGGGCACCGAGGCCCTGCCGACGACGCCGGAAATCAGGGCGACCTCCGCTTCGACGGTAGGGTTTCCGCGGGAATCCAGTATCTCCCGGGCGTGGACGCTGATGATCTCGCTCATAACCCCTCCTTGTGGGAACATCCTTCGATCCGGATCAGGAAATGACGGACTTTCCATATCCCATGTACCGGGAATTTTCAAGAAATACTGAAGCCCTGCCGCTCGAAAGTCCCTTGATCGTTCGGGAAATATGGTGTTATAAAGCTTCATTCCGAACTGAAAACGACGTGGGGCACAGGGTCGATGAAAGCGGCAAAAAAGGAAGAAGAGGCAGGGACGCAAAGGCGGTCCAAGCTCTACCACCATCTGAAGAAGTGGCTCGAGAAGGCGTCGGTGGACTATGCCATGCTGGAGGAGGGCGACAGGGTGCTCGTGGGGGTTTCCGGAGGCATGGACAGCCTGGTCCTCCTCGATCTTTTGAACACCCCCCACATCTTCATCCCGCAGGGGATCTCGCTCGTTTCGGCCACCATCGATCCCGGCTTTGACGGAGCCGACGGGGACTTTGAAAGACTGAGGGGCCACCTGGAGCAGGGGAGGTACGAATATGTCATGGAGAAGACGGACATCGGGCCTCTGTCCCACAGCGACTACAACAAAAAGAACCCCTGTTTCCTCTGCTCGAGGCTGAGGAGAAAGAGGCTCTTCGAGATCGCCGACGAGAAGGGCTGCAACAAGATCGCCCTTGCCCACCACAAGGACGACATCATCGAGACGCTCCTTCTCAACATCTTCTACTCGAGAGAGATCTCCACGATGGTTCCGAAGCAGTCCGTCTTCGGGGGAAAGCTCCACATCATCCGGCCGCTTGCCTACGTCCGGGAGCCCCTCGTCAAACGATACGGAAAGGAAAGAGGCTTCCCCGTCGTCGACAACCGCTGTCCCACGAGCGGGAACTCAAGGCGCAGTCTCATCCGGAAGCTCCTCGACACCGTGGAGAAGGACAACCGGAAGGTCCGCGAAAACATCTTCAAGGCCATGAAGCACGTGAAGACCGACTACCTGCTTCGGCCGGGGGATTAGCAGGGGAGGGCCATGACGAAAGAAAAATCGGGCATGAAGATCATCAGCCAGAACAAGCAGGCCCGCCGGCACTTTGAAATCGGAGAGACCTACGAGGCCGGCATCGCCCTCGTGGGCACCGAGGTCAAGGCCCTCCGGGAGGGGAAGTGCAACCTCACCGACAGCTACGCCGTGATCAGGGACGGCGAGGCCTTCATCCATGACATGCACATAAGCCCCTACTCGCATGGCAACATCATGAACCACGACCCCCTCCGGGTCCGCAAGCTCCTCCTGCACCGCCGGGAGCTCAAGCGCCTTTACGGAAAGACGCGGGAGAGGGGGCTTACGCTCATTCCCCTGAAGGTTTACTTTAAGAACAGCAAGGTCAAGGTGGAACTCGGAATCGGACGCGGCAGGAAGCTCCATGACAAGCGTCAGGAACTAAAGCGAAGGACGGACAAGCGGGAGATGGAGCGGGCCTTCAGAGGTAAAATAAAAGGTTAATAATAATTCCTAAGTTATTGAATAATAAAAATTATTATAATGGACACTTCCTCGGATACGGGGCTTTCAACTACAGTCTGTTGACTTCACGGTCGATAGTCATTATACTTGAGTTGAAATTTCGACAGGATCTTTGAAAATGGGGGCGCCACGGTTTCGACGGGGACATTTGAAGTTGTAGTGGCATACCGAGGTTCCTACAGGCCTCGTTAAACAGGTAGGAAAACACAAGCGCAAACGACACAGTTTACGCACAGGCTGCTTAAGTAGCCCGTCCTTCTGATTTCTCCTGCCGGGTCAGAATGGGCGAAAACTAGGCGGGATAGCCGATGCCTTTCTCCCGCTGGGGCAGAGGCGAAACCGCAAACGGGATAGTCGTCGGGGGATCCTGCCTCTGGGAGTTTCCGGCGGCGAAACTCAATACAGCGGCTATGTATGTAGAAGCTGCAGCGGAAGGTTTCCGGACGCGGGTTCGACTCCCGCCGCCTCCACCAGATTTGATACAGTTTAAAAGCAGGGTCCGGCCTGTGGTACTTAAGGGTACTTCGGGCCGCTTTTTGTTACGGGGATTTGGCCTGAATTGCTGGAAAAAAGCAGAGGAGAAGGAAAACAAATGAAAAAAGAATTCATGGTGATCATTGAGCAGTACGAGGAAGGATATTTCTTCGCCGAGGTCCCCGAGCTGCCGGGTTGCCGTACGCAGGCCAGGTCCATGGACGAATGGCATGAACGGACCCGTGAAGCTATTGCACTCTGTTTCGAGGTATACAAGGACAGACGTACGAGGGCCCAGTTCGTGGGCGTGCAGAGGATCGCCCTATGAGCGGGTTTCCCGTCATTCCCATCGAATATTTTTCATATTTGATCACAGTTCGTCAAAATACATCTCTTTAATTCAAAACTCGAAACTGAAAGTCGGAGGGGGCCTTCGGCCCGTGAACTCTTCCCTGTTCCCGGCGCCCTTCACCCCTCACCCGGACGCTTCGGGAGCGTTTTTGATGTTTTTTTGATCTTTACATATACCTGTCTGGTAAAAGGACTATTCGCTTGACAAAGCGGACGTTATCATGTACGTTATGCCCAGAGGTGACACGATGACAACTGTTACAGCAACCAAAGCAAGAGCAAGACTTTACAAGCTTCTGGATGAGGCTGCCTCGACCCATGAGCCAATCCAGATCACGGGCAAAAGAGCCAATGCGGTGCTCGTGTCTGAGGAGGATTGGCGCTCGATCCAGGAAACGCTCTATCTTCTTTCAATACCGGGAATGCGCGAATCCATCAGGAAGGGTCTCAAAACACCGGTTGAGAAATGCAGCGAAAAAGTGAAGTGGTAGAGTGGAGGCTCGTCTTTACCAAGCAGGCTCAGAAGGATGCTCGTAAGCTGTCCGGTGCCGGTCTCAGAAATAAGACGGAGAAGCTTCTCGACATCCTGCGTAAAAACCCATTCCAGACCCCTCCCCCATACGAAAGGCTGGCAGGTGATCTTTCCGGTGCTTATTCAAGGCGGATTAACATTCAGCACAGGCTCGTCTACCAGATCCTCGAAGAGATTAAAACGGTCAAAGTCATCCGCATGTGGACCCACTACGAATAGCTAACATCCGAGAGCGGGGTCAGGTCTATACGGGGCGTTGCCCGAACCTCCTGAAGAACGTCTCCGGCCATCGGCAGATGATCGCGAAGCTGGAAGAGCTCAAGCCCCTTGCGGGCATCCAGGGCATCGGTCTTCGCCGCCGCCGGAAAAATCTCCTTGAACCGGGCAAGCTTCAGGTTGTTGATGTTGAAGAGCCGGTAGTCGTGTGCCCGAACCAGCGTGTCCAGCGGACGCGCATACCCGTTGTAGCCCTCCATGGCGACCGAAACGGGACAACCGAACCGCAGAGCCTGCTTCTCCACCCGGGCGAAGAACTGCCGGTGTCAACCGGCATCTAAAAATGACCCTTTTTCGGCATTGAAAAATGACCCCCCTCTATCATTGCTGTTCGATTTCCGGTCCCCGGATGAGTCCCGCCTTGACCTTTTCCTTGAGCCGATAAGAGTTTCCCTTGATGTTGATCGTCGTCGAGTGGTGAAGGATCCTGTCCAGGATAGCCGTGGCGATGACGGGATCGCCGAAGATCTCATTCCACTGGCTGAAGCTGCGGTTCGAGGTCAGGATCAGGGCCCCCTTTTCGTAGCGCCTCGAGATGAGCTGAAAGAACAGATGGGCACCGTGACGGTCGATGGGGATGTAGCCGATCTCGTCGATGATCAGCAGTTTGGCCTGACCGTAGAACTTGAGCCTTTCTTCAATACGGTTCTCAGCATAGGCCTTGGTCAGCCAGGCAATGAGCGGCATGGCCTGAGTGAAGCAGGTCCGGTAGCTGTAACGTCTCACATTATTCTGCTCCCCGATTCTCACGCTGATTTGACTCCTTCCAGAATGATCTGAGTCTTTCACTATGTTGCGGATCCCTTCTCTAAAGGCCCATGCCTGATCGCCGTAATGAGGCGAGTTTGTGGTCGCCGCAATGGAGCCGCTGTTGGGCCCGAGGCCATTATTCACATGATCTCGGTGGCGGCGATTCGGACGTGCTCGGCCGATACGCTCTGGCATTTTTCGTGGGCCGCGGCGGTGAGGGCGCCCTTGGCCAGGAGGTTGGCGCGGCGCAGAAGGCCTCCCGAGCCCTGATGAATTGCCAGGGTTGCCTCGTCGGTGAAGAGCCGCTTTTTCACACCGGCGATCTGCAGGTGATGATTCAGATAGGCGCTCATGTCCTTGAGCTTGAGGCCCTCGAGGTGGCTTCGGCCGATGATGCGCGAGGCGAGCGGCCGCGAATGGCCGTGCCGATGGGGCACTCCATCGTCAGATCGGAGCCCGGGCGGTTGGGGGCGGGACGGACGATGTACTTGATCCCCTTCGTGTCGACGGGCACCGCAAAAGACACGGCGAAGTCTCCGTCGGCCTCGCCCAGGGCACGGCAGGAGACAACCATGAGCTCCGTCGCGCAGGGGGCGTAGGACGTGTGAACCTTGCAGCCGCGGACGGTGATTC
>Ga0302236_1000593_pt1 | contig 31622 bp, 23 predicted proteins | sample AAG_UR_Gly_MG_FD_193509 | JGI IMG/M metagenome (GOLD analysis project Ga0302236, IMG submission 193509) | Enriched activated sludge microbial communities from anaerobic digester in WTTP, New Holstein, Wisconsin, United States - AAG_UR_Gly | ecosystem: Engineered > Bioreactor > Anaerobic >...
TCAATGGGGGAGTGGAATGCTAACCGGAATACTTCTTGTCATGCTGACAGTGGGGCTATTCTTCTTTTCAGTCATATTTTTCATGACAGGATTACTCCTGATCTTCTTCAGAAGGCTGAAACTCTCTCTGATTATATTCGCAATTTCCTTTGTCATGGCGCTTAGCGGAGTGTCGTCGGGAGTTTTCATCATGTATAAGTCCTTCAAGACCGTCAAAGGATGGATTCAATCATTTGCTTCGGAGAGGACGGGGATGGAGATTTTTTCAGCGACTGTGATGGAGAAGGTCCCCTCCAGCGTGAAAATCCTGCATAGCCAGGATGACTCAATACCCCTTGGATTCGATCCAATCTACTGGTTGCATTTCAGCATCATCCCGAAGGATTTCGAGAAAGTTTTGGCTCAACATCCCTATGCCAGGCTTGATAAGGGTGACGACATGTCCTTATGCAATCCTCCGGACTGGTGGAATCCTAAATTGCTGAGCAATGTTGAATATTATCGATATGACAGAAATCATCCGGGATCTAATGTGCTTTGGGAATCAACAATTATCTGGGTAAATAGCGAGCATACGGAAGTCTATTTTTGTCTTGTATATTTTTAATTCAAATCCTTGCCAGTGGCATGTTAGGGTGATAGATTAACTCTCCTTTCGCTATAATAAAAAAATATGGAAATAAGGGAGAAGGGATATGGAAATTTCAGTATTGCAAAAAGTCCGGGCCTCTTACGAGCCTAAGCTTCCACCTGCATTTGTAAATGGTGCGCTTGTAACGGTCTCAAAGAGCGATCCTACTGAATCCATAGGCGATCAGGAGAGCATCAAGAAGCTTTTTCCTGTGAACTACGGTAAGCCGATCCTTGATCTTTCGGCCGGAGGAGGAGAGCAGAAGAAGGCTCTAAAGCCGATCAATGTAGGTGTGATCCTTTCCGGCGGCCAGGCTCCCGGCGGTCATAACGTTATATCGGGACTTTTTGACGGGCTTAGATCGATAAACGACAAGTGCAAGCTGTTTGGTTTCCTCGGTGGTCCGAGCGGACTTGTCGAGAACAAATCCATCGAGATCACTGCCGAAATTGTCAGCCAGTACCGCAACACCGGCGGGTTCGACATGATAGGTTCAGGACGTACCAAGCTTGAATCGACTGAACAGTTCGAGAAGGCTGCCAAGAACTGCAAGAAACTTGGCATCAATGCGCTTGTGATAATCGGCGGTGACGATTCGAACACAAATGCATGTCTTCTGGCAGAGCATTTCTGCATGAAGAAGATTCCGATACAGGTGATTGGTTGCCCCAAGACCATCGACGGCGACCTGAAAAACGAGTTCGTGGAAACCTCGTTCGGCTTTGACACTGCGTGCAAGGTCTACAGTGAACTCATTGGCAACATCGCCAGGGATGCTGATTCTGCGAAGAAATACTGGCATTTCATAAGGCTGATGGGGCGCACAGCCTCGCATATAACTCTGGAATGTGCTCTGCAAACGCATCCTAACATTGCCCTGATATCCGAAGAGATCGCAAAGGAGAAGCAGACCCTTGCCGACATCGTGGACGATATCACGAAGATCGTGTGCAAGCGAGGCAAGAAGGGCAGGAACTTCGGAGTGGCGCTGATCCCTGAAGGCCTTATTGAATTCATCCCCGAGATCAAGAAGCTCATTGGCGATCTCAACGAGATAATGACCAAGGATGAAGCCGCCCTCAACTTCCTGAAGACAGATGAGGAGAAGACAAGCTTCATAAGGGGCAAACTCGGTAACGAAACGGCCTCAGTCTATGTCTCGTTGCCCATGCAGATTCAGATTCAGCTCATCAAGGACAGGGATCCTCATGGAAACGTCCAGGTTTCGATGATAGAGACTGAAAAACTGCTTGCTCAGATGGTTGAGACAAAGATCAACCTTCTCAAATCGCAAGGCAAGTCCGAGGCGAAGGACGTAAAATTCAAGGCGCAGTGCCATTTCCTTGGTTATGAGGGAAGATGTGCAGCACCTTCGAACTTCGATGCGGACTACTGCTACAGCCTTGGTGCAACAGCCGCCGCCCTTATCGGTTGCGGAAGCACCGGATACATGGCTGCGGTAAGAAATCTTACCAAGCCTTCCGACCAGTGGTTGAGCTGCGGTATCCCGATAACAATGATGATGAACATGGAGAGAAGGCACGGCAAGGAGAAGCCGGTGATACAGAAGTCGCTGGTCTATCTCCCAGACAGGCCATTTCAGGAGTTCGAGGAGAACCGCGACAAATGGGCAATAGAGACTGAATATCTATATCCGGGCCCGATCCAGTACTTCGGCCCCTCTGAAGTAAGCGACCAGACCACGAAGACGCTTGCTCTCGAGCACAGCGAATAGTTGAAAGAATATGGAAAAGAAGATTATCGACGTTAAATACGTTGCTGCACTTGCAAGGCTTGAGCTTGACGAAGATAAGGAGCAGCGTCTCCAGAAGGAAATGGAGACCATACTGAACTACGTCAATTCCCTTTCAGAGCTTGATGTTTCGGGAATCGAGCCTACCGCCCATGCGGTTCAGATGACCAACGTCCTGAGGAACGATGTTTCCTCCAGCACATTCCCAAGGGATGTGATGCTTGCCAATGCTCCTGAGACGGTTGGTGGGGAACTCATAAAGGTTCCTGCTGTGATTCCCGGAGAAGAGGAGTCCTGATGTCAATCAGCGTTGAAAATCTGACCATTCATGAATCCGCCAGCCTTCTTGCAGATAAGAAAATTTCCTCGGTGGAATTATGCAAGGCATATGTTGACCGTGCAAGGAAATTGGAACCAAAGATTAAGGCGTTCCTAAAGCTTAACGAGGAGGAGATATTTTCCCAGGCGAAGGCTTCAGATGAGAGAAGGGTTTCAGGCAAGAGTCTCAGCCCCTACGACGGTGTCCCAGTGGCGATCAAGGACAACATTACTGTTAAAGGCCAGTCATGCACATGTGCCTCGAAGATCCTTGAAGGCTTGAACTCCCCCTACGATGCAACAGTGATAAAAAAGCTGAAGGAGAAAGGTTTCGTCCTTTATGGAAGGACGAACATGGACGAGTTTGCCATGGGCTCATCGTGTGAGAACAGTTCCTTCCAGAAGACTGCCAATCCCTGGGATACAAATTGTGTACCAGGAGGTTCCAGCGGAGGTTCGGCGGCTTCAGTCGCTGCTGGCGAGGTGACCGCCGCTCTTGGCTCAGACACAGGTGGCTCGATACGCCAGCCGGCATCGCTTTGTGGTGTCGTAGGGTTCAAGCCGACATATGGAAGGATATCAAGATACGGGCTGATTGCTTTTGCATCCTCACTCGACCAGATTGGACCTATTACCAGAGATGTAGAGGATGCTGCAATCCTGACAGATGCGATGTATGGAAGGGATTCCATGGATGCAACCTCGCTCCCATCCACCAATGAAAGTTTTGCCGAAGGACTGGGAAGCCTTAAGGATCTCAAGGGTGTAAGGATAGGACTACCCAAGGAATGCTTCGAGGTTGAGGGACTCGATGCAGGAGTCAGGAAAATCATGGACAAGTCGATCCAGGTCTTCAAGGATCTCGGAGCCGAGATGGTACAGGTCTCTCTACCTCATTCGAAATATGCAGTCGCTACATATTACGTCATCGCCACAGCCGAAGCAAGTGCGAACCTCGCAAGGTTCGACGGCATCCGCTACGGTAAACGCGTGAAGACAGACGGGCTTCTTGAGACTTATCTCGAGACGCGAGGAGCGGGATTTGGAGATGAGGTCAAGCGCAGGATCATCCTCGGAACTTTTGTCCTGAGCAGCGGATATTACGATGCCTATTACACAAAGGGACAGAAGGTCAGGACGCTAATCAGGAAGGATTTCCAAGAGGCATATAGGAAATGCGATGTCGTTCTTACGCCTGTTTCGCCGACGACAGCATTCAAGTTCAATGAGAAATCGGATCCTCTGCAGATGTACCTTGCGGACATTTTCACGATCTCAACAAATCTTGCCGGGATATGCGGGATAAGCGTACCTGCCGATGTGCATGAGAACGGACTGCCTGTCGGGATACAGCTTGTAGGTCCGGACATGGGAGAGAAACAGCTTCTGCGGATTTCGCATATTTTCGAGAGGAACAGGCCACGCAAGGAATTCATACCTGGGATTTAGAATATGTCAAAATATGATGTTGTCATAGGATTGGAAGTGCATGTCCAGGTAAGGACGGACAGCAAGATGTTCTGTTCATGTCCGAACAGGTTCGGGCAGGAGCCGAACACCATGGTGTGTCCTGTCTGCATGGGACTGCCCGGGGTAATGCCTTATCCTAACAGGGAAGCGGTGAGAAAGACAGTGATGGCTGGGCTTATGTGCGGCTGTGAGATAGCGAAGTTCAGCAAATTTGACCGAAAGAGCTATTTCTATCCTGACATGCCGAAGAATTACCAGATCTCCCAGTACGACCTGCCGCTGTGCGGAAAAGGAAAACTGCATGTCTGCGGGAAAGGATTTTCAGGTGCAGAGCTTCCTGACAAGTCCATTGGGATCACGAGGATACACCTCGAGGAGGACGTGGGAAAGCTGAACCATTTTGCCGGTTACAGCGGAATCGACTTCAACAGGGCCGGTGTGCCCTTAATGGAGATAGTTAGTGAACCGGACATGAGTTCCGCCGATGAAGCCTATGCCTACCTCACTTCGCTGAAACAGATCATGCAGTATGCCGACATCAGCGACTGCGATATGGAAAAAGGGCAGATGCGCTGCGATGTGAACATATCCTTGAAGCTGGCCGGTGCAAAAGAATTCGGCACCAAGGTGGAGATCAAGAATCTCAACAGCTTCCGTTCCGCACATCGTTCCATTGAGCATGAGATAATCCGACAGGCAGAGGTGCTTGATGCGGGAGGAAAGATAACGCAGGAGACACGTGGATGGACGGATGATCGCGGTGAGACTTATCTGCTCAGGAGCAAGGAGAGTGCGCATGACTACAGGTATTTCCCTGAACCGGATCTCCTGCCGATGACATTTTCGGATGAGGATATAGCAAAAATCAAATCGCAGCTTCCCGAGCTTCCAGAACAGAAGAGGGAAAGGTTTGTTGCGACTCTGGGATTGACTCCATATGATGCGCAGGTGCTTACCCTTGACAAGACGCTTTCGGACTACTTTGACGAAGGTGCGAAGCTTGCAAAGTCTCCCAAGATGCTTGCGAACTGGATCATCACTGAACTCCTCAGGGAACTTAACGACAGGAATATTCCTTTTGAGAATAATCCTGTTCCTGTAAGCCATCTTGTAGAACTGGTTGAACTTGTAAGCGGTGGAACGATCACCGGCAAATCGGCCAAAGAAGTCTTTTCCGAGTTGTTCGCCGGTGGGAAGACACCGAAGCAGATCGTCTCTGAAAAAGGGCTTGTGCAGATCAGCGATGATTCCGCTATAGAGAAGTTCGTGATCACTGCCATAGAGCAGAATCCTACCCAGGTCAAGCAGTACAAGGAAGGCAAGACGGCTGTAATGCAGTTCTTCGTAGGGCAGGTCATGAAACAGAGCAAGGGCAAAGCGAATCCGCAGATCGTCAACAAACTTCTCAGGGAAAAACTGGATCAGTGCTGATCCTTTTTCACCTCATATATCTGGAAATACTCATAATCCCATATCTTCCTAAGGTTTCCATCCGAGGAAAGAGAGCCAATAGATTCAGCAAAGTTCCTAGTCCTTTCAAGATATTGCGGGAGCCTGTCGGGATCGTTCTCTGAAAGTCCGACGAGGACGTGGGTGATTTTGTTCTCTCTGAGGACTTTCATTATCTGAGATTTATCAACGGTCTGTTCCGGCGGGGTGAAGAATTTCTCCTGGAAGAAAGGAGTAGCTATCACTGCATTCCTCTTGAAGTAGAATCCGCGGTTTTCAAAGATCATCATAAGCCTGGCATCCTTGGGAAGCTTGGTATTGACTATCTGTACGGCCTGAAGATAGCCGGGCCCTGTAGAAGAATAGAGGTAGTCCTCCTGCTTCATTGAGCCCAATACGCTTTTCCACGAGTATATGCAGTCCTTTACGATATTTAAAGGGACTGAGAAGATTGACAGTATTATGATGCTTGCCAGGATCACAATTCTAGGTTGCATGGGGATGTATTTCAGGGAAAATTTTGATAGAAAGACCATCAGGAACAGGGCAGGTATGAGGAATCTGGACTGTTGGGAGGAGAAGAACCAGAAGGAATATAGGATTAGCACGAGCAGGAAGTATGGCTTCAGGTGGAGGGAATCATTTTTCATGGCCATGAGCAGGGAAACAACTGAAAGGAGCAGTATGAAAGAAAATTGCCAGCCGAAAGACCCGTCGAACAAATTGGAGCTGAAACAGAGGAGGATGGGTGCTGAGAAGAAACCGTAGATACCGTCTGTCCCATATTTCAAACTGCCTATTGCATGGTGATACCTGCTCATTTCCAATGAGGCGGGGTTGTCGGAGAAGAAATTCTGGAAGTATGGATACATAGGATTTCCAGTTTCCAGATATGGCCTTATATAAAAAGCGGATGAGATGATGATAAAAGTCGCGGTGAATACAAGGATGATTTTTAGAAAAACAGCAGGCTTGGCATTTTTCAGTTGCATGAAAAGTATCAGAGAAGCACCGATGATTAGTCCTGTGAGTTTGACTGAAGCTGCAATGCCGGCGAAGAAACCAGTGAGGATGAGCATTAAAAGGGTAGGAGTCTTCATGAAGTTCTGTCTTGCTGTCAGGAGAATCGCTGCGAAATTCGCAAGGATGAAGAGTTCCACGTATGCAGAGCCTGCTGAGATCAGGACTGCTGAGCAGATTCCGAAAGAGAGGGTAAGAATTACCGAAGCTGGTCTTGTAAGTCCGGGCTTAAGCAGGGACTGGAGTGATAACATCGACAAACCCCAGAGAGAGAGGATGAATATCCTAGGGGCAGCAGTCCCTCCAAGAATCAGCATCAAATAAAAATTTATTGATGCTGCAGAGGGAAAACCTGAATAGGGAATGTCAGGAATGAAGCATATTCTTCCGTTCTGAATCCATTTTGCTGGAACAGTCAACTGATAGGTGAGTTCATCCCAGCTGGTCGGGCTGGCAAGACTTCTACCGAGGATCAGGAGTCCCGGAAGAAGTATCAGCAGAATGGGGAGGAAGCGATATGCCTTGAGGAATGATTTCCTCTGTTTTGAGAAATAAGTTGCAAGACCCGAGCACATCAACGCAAAGAACACCATGAAAAATATAAATCTGATATTCAACCTGCTAATAAGACCGGACCAACCGAGGAGAAAGACTATCACAGTCAGGATATCCATCCCTAAAACTGTCTTGACCGGAAATGAGCAGCGGAAACAGGTGTTTTTAAGGATCAGAGAGCCTATGTAATATGAAATGACAAGATATACGCCTGTGGAAACAAGTGCCATTGCAATATCCGGACTGTTGAAGAGAGGAGCGTTCATTTTTTATTGTCAAGTTCCCTTAGTTCAACGAATTTATTCTCATAATATGGATTCTTGAGGATTTCAGGTATGTGTTTTTCTGTCAGCCCCATGTGCTTAAGTGCATTCATGAGCCTTAAAGTGGAGAATTCGGCATTATTTGTTAGCCCGAGCTCCTTTTCAAGAGATATCTGCATGCAGAGAGATATGACAGATATGGGGAAGCATGTGGTGTCCTTCCTCATATATGAAAGTGCTTCCTCCTTCCTTCCCAGGGCCAGCAGGCATTCGGCTATATGCCTGTTGCTGTGTGCAATCTGCGGCAGGACGGAATCTTCCATTTTTCTGAAGAAATACAGGGACATTACTGGATCCCTGAAGAAGGAAGTTGAAATAACGGCACAATGGAAATAAGAAGCCGGAACTCTGTCTGTCTCTGACGCCATCTGGCTGAACTTGAGAGCCCTTGAAGGGTTCTTCTGCGAATAAAGTGAAATGTCAGAATTGCGCAGGGCGTTTGAAGTGGAAAGACTGGCCATGACAAACAGCACTGCTTGGACAGCGAGAAAGATAGCGGTGATTGGTATTAAGACATATTTGACGGGGTCGTTCCTGTTCTGTATGTCAGTGGATTGTTCCAGAGGCCAGAATTCATTCCAAATGAATCCAAGAAGGATACAAGCTATAAGATTGGTAGGCCATTGGAAAAGGACAAGGTCGAACATGGAATGAAGGATAAGGATTGAGAAGGATAAAATAATCAATCTCATTTTAAGATCAAGGTCTCTGAATCTTCTGTAAAGTCCAAAGACAGGATAGAGCCAAAGAAAGAGCCAGGCTGCTGCGCCAAGGATTCCGAAGCCGGCAAGGATGTAAAGGAACTCATTGTGCGGGTGGAGTGTCCTGAAGGCGAAATGGTGTTCCTTGATGAAATAGTCAATTGGTCGGTATGGGGCGTAGGCGCTTTCGAAGGATGGAAGGCTGACTCCGGCAAAGGGGTGTTCCAGGAAAAGGCTTACGGTGCTATGCCATAGGGAGAATCGAACATCTTTGAAAATTATATTGGCGACCTTTTCCCCATTGAACATCGCAACTGCCAGAAGTATGACAGCTCCGTATACTATTGCCCTGGCCAGCAATTTGTTTTTCAGAGAAGGGAAATAAATAGAGAGGGTGATAATGAGTACTATTGCAAGGGATAGCCAGGCACCTCGTGAATTGCAGAGGAAGACGAAATAGAGCGAAATCAGCACGATCAGCGAGGAGGGAATGAATTGGATAAAAGGCTTCAACCTGTTTTTTGATATTTCATATGCAATATAAGCTGGGAATGGGACTGTAGCCAGTATCAGGGATGCGTTCCAGTTGGTGTTTCCTGGAAGTCCGAGGCATTCTCCATTCCTGATGAATATCTGCCATATGCAATGAAGGATGTTGATTATCCAGACAATAGAAAGGAAGTGGATTATAAGGGGTTTTGAGGAATTTGAACAGAGGCTGATAGCCAATGGCAGGACCGCGAAGGCGATTGATGCATAGAAGAGACCCGCCGAATATCCGTTGATCTGTAGAAGATGTATTGATTCGATAAGGATTATTGCCAATATGGATAGTCCAGCCAAAGGATAAAGTTTTACAAATCCGGATAGCATTTCTCTTTTAGTCAATATTATAAGCAGGGAGACACAAGCGATTGTACTGGTGCTGAAGAGGCATATATATGAGGAATAAAGGAATTTGCCTGGAACCAGGAGCACAATGGGATATGCGAATAGGACCAGTAGGCAGATGACACCGGCAAGCAAGGCGTTGGTTGACAGATGTCTGCTACTCATGTGATTCCTAAAAAGGATTCAAAATTTAATGATTCCTGTAAGGAAAGATACAACATTAAAGGCAAAAAAAAAGAGGGAGTTTTTCAACTCCCTCTTTAAGGGTCAAATCAAGTATGACCTGTTATTACCAGGTGAATCCTGAACTTCCAACGTTACCATTGCTCCAGGTCGCTCCGGCGAAACCGGCGGCATGACCGTCGCAGAAGAGAACGTTACCATACTTGGTATGGTTGCTGGGTCTGTCAATAGCAACAGCACTGTCAACCGATGTCGACTCATTGAGACCGCTGGCGTAGCTATATGATACGCTGGCGCCCGTAAGATCGTAGTTATCAGTGATCATGTCTGTTGTTGAAGGGCAATTGTACATTTTGACGTTTTCGAGATATCCGCCTGAACGCAGCATCTCAAATCCAGTTCTGCCACTAAAGCAGGGGAACCTTTCCTTGTACTCCTGAGAGTACATACGGATAGCAAGACCGATCTGCTTCAGATTGCTGGTACAGCTGATACGGCGAGCTTTTTCACGAGCTTGACTGAGAGCCGGAAGTAGCATTCCAGCCAGGATGGCTATGATCGCGATAACGACCAGCAGCTCAATCAGGGTGAATCCACGACTTTTCTTCATTTTCTTTACTCCTTTTTTAACTTTTTGACCCTTTTATTTCTTTTACTACGGAAACAATTGTATCAAAAAACAATTTAAAAAGCAATAGGGAAACTGGGGATATTTCATTTTTTTTCATTATTTTTTTGATATGCCTTCCTCAAATTCATTTATTGGGTTGTATTTAGATTATAACAGTCTTATGGTAAATGAATTATATCATAAAAAATACATGGAGGGCTTTCTTCTTGCATAAGTTCTTGAAAATAAGCAAGAAAACATATAAAGCACTGCTTTTTATCCTGATATTTATCATTTGTCTGATACTATTTGGAAAACTTCTGACAGGAAATACTGTTTATTCATCAGATATCCTTGCATATCAACTACCTGAGAAATATTTAATTAGAGAATCTTTAATTAAAGGATATATACCCTTTCTAAATCCATTTATTTTATCAGGAACTTTGTTTTATTCCAATATTGATGCCGGAGTCATGAATCTGATGAATGTATTGTTACTCCTTGGTAATCAATTGAATGGGTTTAATTTGTTTATCTTTGTCCATTATTTTATAGCAATGCTGGCAATGTATTTTTTTCTCAGTAAGGGCTTAAGATATAATAAATGGATTGGATTGACTGGAGCTGTCGCATATGCCTCAGGATATCTTTGGAGCATGTCAGGTGTCGGTTTTTTTAGGTGTGGATATCTTGTACCTCTCTTTTTTCTATCAATAATCAAGTATTTAGAATCTCTGGATGGAGATAACAAGGGATATTATAGGCGTATCGCCTTGCTGGCAAGCATGATATCTTTATCCATGTTATTCTACTGTGGCAATTTTTTGGAAGCATACTTTTCAGTAATTTTTGCAGGAATATTGATTATTTTCCAGTTTTATCATCTATTCATAAAGGGAAAGATTAATGATGTTCGTATCTTATTGACTGATGGTGTTTTAGTATTGTTGATGGCATTTTTACTGGCGGCCCCCATACTTTTACCTGTAATTTCTGCTTCACTTAGCTCTTACAGGAACTCAGGGATTCCGATTGTTGAGGCTCAACAATGGTCATTTCCTCCAATTCGGATAATTGAATATCTTGTTCCATTCTTTTACGGTGCCAGACATCTTGATGGGATATGGTATGGTGGCGTATATAATGTTGAGGAGACCTTTTCAAAGACCGGGCTTTCACCTTGGGCGGATTTTATTTATGTCGGCATTCCTTTGCTGCTAGGATTTTACATCTTCTTACGTTCAAGAGATAAGGATTGGAAGGATAAATTCATAGTCTTTGCACTAATATTTGCTTTTTTGCTGGCTTTAGGGAAGTTCATTCCGCTCTATAGATGCTTATACTATTGTTTGCCCGGTTTCAAGATGTTCAGGCATCCTGAAAAATTTCTTTTCTGGGTTAATTTCTGGCTGATCATAGGTGGATGTGCTGGCTTGAAGCTGATTATTTCAGATCGCGAGCGGGTATTGCTCCAGCTCTCCTTTTTGCTCAAGGTTCTTGCAGCAATACTTGGCTGCCTGCTCATTTGCCTTCTCTATCTGTTCCTATTCAAACAGGAGGCATTTGTAGCCTATATCCAGACAAGGGGTTCAATGCAGAACGGAGATGAAATTTTCCTCTGGGAAGGATTTGCGTTGGGACTTTCCCTGATTACAATTCTGAGCTTGCTGTCAATCATTTACTTCCTGAGGGATTTTCCATTACGCCTGCTTTTTGCATTTTTTATAGTTACCATAGTTAATTTCGCCATATGGCATCATGTGATAAGATGGACAATCCCTTCAAAGGACCTTTTGAAAGTGGAAACCTGGGATGAAAATCTTCCAAGTTTTGATAAAAAGATATGGAGGATCTTCTCTACCGGAAAATTCCTATATCCGGTCAAAATTGACGACCCTTCTTCCATGGACGCCTTCCTTATAAGGAAACTTATGGAATATTCTACCCTCGACTGCAATACTCCAACTATTAAGCAGATACGGACAGTTTCTGGTTTCACTCCTGTTATGGATAAAAAATATGTTCAATATATGAATTTTGACAAGCATGATCCGGAGCGTGTTCTTGATCTGCTATCTGTCAGATATATTGCAATCCATATGATTCCAGAGAGTTCATTGCCAGCGGGGACGCATATTATATGGAAAGATGAAGGGGGTGAATTTGTAATTTTGGAAAATACTGATGCTTTGCCTAGAATAGGAACTTATTCAGAATTTATTAAATCTGAAAAGAAAGATTCAGACATTCAAGTATTTGCCCCAAAAAGAAATATTCATTCCTGCTTCGTTCTCGAAGAACTGCCTTCTAATTATGATAATTCCATAAAAATTTCAGGGAATTCAATGGCGGAAATCTTTGATGAAAATACTAACCAGATTAAGGTAAAAGTCCAAAAAGGCCCATGCTGGGTGGTTGTAAGGGATTGGTTTAATCCCGGTTGGACCTGCCGGAGTGCTGATAAGAATCTGCCAATTGTCAAGGCTGATGGTGGGCTCATGGCGGTATTCTGCAGTTCAAATGAAGCTGTCCTGGAATTCGAGTATTTCCCTCCAGGCTTGAAGCTTGGGCTCATCCTGATGTCAGTTGGGCTTGTCATGCTTCTTGCTTATTTCTTCTGGAGCATGCGCAAGCATGATTCAAAGATCTGAAGTTATTTCTTATCCAGTGCTCCAAGCATTTCTGTAGCTGCCTTAAGTGAAGGTTCCTTGAGCAGCATAATCCTGAGGATTTCACGAGCCTCGTCGACTCTCCCGGTATTTGCCAGAACGATCGCGAGATTGATCTCCGCCTGTTGATTTTTGGGATTTAGCGAAAGGGCCTTCTTGAAATCCCTCTCTGCTTCATTATTCATGTCAAGACGGGTGAAGTAAGTGCCCCTTCTCAAATATAATGAAGAATCATCCGGCAGGATCTGGATTGCCTTGTCGCTTGCGGCCAGGGCATTGATGTATTGTCCAGACTCCTCGAACTGCACCGCAAGGTTTCCCCAGGTCTTGACGCTCATTGGAGATGTCTTTATTCCTGCAAGCGCCAAACTCATCCTGTCATGCCAATCGTAGCATCTCATGTTAGTGCGGAATGCAAAAGCTCCTACTATCAGCACTATCAGCAAAATCGTCGACATGCGAGGCAGCTTGCGTGTTAATATGACAATTGCCAGAGAAGCAAACGTGCAAGACCAGACTGTTGGCAGATAGAAAAGCCTTTCAGCGAATATTGTGCCCGCTGGAATGATGAAGTTTCCGGCAGGTATTACACATAGTGCATAGGCTAGCGTGAGGAAGATTATGATCCTCCGTTTTTTGGGATATAGCATTCCAAGCAGAAGCGGGATTCCTGCGAATACCAGCAGAGTGAGCATGGCATAAGGATCGAATATGCTCCTTGAAGGAAGTATTTGTGCATATGAATAATCATGCGAAAGTGTGGCCGGCCATACAGATTTCCAGATAGCCATTCCTTGGATCCTTACGGCGCTTACTACACGTTCTGGAAAAGGACACAGTGCCAGCTGGTTGTCAATGATGGCTTCATTGATGTCTTTTCCAGGGAAAACCGAATGAAGGGCGGAATATCTGGACAGACAGAAAATTCCAAAGAAAACAAGATATGTTGAATATTTTATCAGCATTGTCTTCCGGCTCGAGTTCTTGAAGACTATGTCGTAAAGGAGGCAAACCGGGATGAATGCGATCGCATGTTCCTTGGACCATAGGGAAAGCAGGAAGAAAAAGCCGGGCAGAACATAGGTTTTAAATACACTGCCCCTGCTGATATGCAGGAGGAATGCCAGCAGGAAGAAGAAAGCACAGAGCAGTTCGGCTCTTCCAAAAGCTGGAACCACGGCCTCGGAGTGTAGCGGATGAACGGCGTATAAGAGGGCAGCGAGGGCACCATAAATCCTTCCAGGGATGATCTTGCTTGCAACGACATATAACAGGCATGATACTGCAATATGAAGAAGAAGGTTTACTATCCTGAATGATGAGGAATCCATTCCGGAGGCTTTGGCGTTGAGCCAGTAGGAGAAGGTTGTCATCGGCCTGTATAGCCCACCACGTCCATCGGCCCAGAATCCACGGTCCCAGCACTTCAGTGGATTCGACTCGGACATGTAGAAGTTGTCGTTCTTAATAAGGACATTGTCGTCAAAAACAAAGTTTCCGTTCAATCCTCTGAAATATGAAAGCGCAGACAGGAGGAGGATAAGCGGTAATATGTTCCTTAGGATATTCCTGAGGATATTCCTGCCGGAGGATCCTGGGAAAGGATCGAGCTTGATCATGACTTCAGATATTTCCCTATTATCGGCGCAAGATCTGATTTGATCTTCTGTGGGATCATGTCCCTGTTGGTTATGATTGCCGATGCCAGAGCAGAACCGCACTGGCATTTGCCCTTCAGCATCCCAGTAAGTTCAGGAATCCTGAGGATGATCTTCTTGGCGATGCTTGAATTTGCGATCAGGTTCTGGATGATCATGTCAACGGTCACATGGTCATGATCCGGATGCCAGCAGTCGTAGTCGGTTACCATCGCGAGTGTGCAGTAACATATCTCCGCTTCCCGTGACAGCTTTGCCTCGCCAAGGTTTGTCATTCCGATAACATCCATTCCCCATTTCCTGTAAGTCTCGGATTCAGCCTTCGTGGAGAATGCGGGACCCTCCATGTTCAGATATATGCCTCCCTTGTGGACCTTCGGAGAATTCTTTTTCGAGCCATGGATCTCCTTGACGGAAAGTGATGCTGCCTTGTGTGCAAGCTCAAGAAGCTCCGGGCATACCGGATGGCCCATTGAGATGTGGGCGGCTATGCCACTGCCGAAGAATGTATGCTCGAGTCCCTTCTTTGTCCTGTCGAAATACTGGTCGACAACGACAATGTCGCGTGGCCTGTACTTGTTCTTCAGGCTTCCGACCGCGGAAATGCTTATGATGTGAGTGACACCGAGTTTCTTCATGGCGAAGATATTCGCCCGGTGGTTGAGTTCTCCAGGAAGGATCTTATGGCCCTTGGCGTGCCTTGGAAGGAATACGAAATCGAGTCCGCCAATTGTTCCCGTAGTGAACGTGTCTGATGGCGCACCGAATGGAGTTACAACAGAGACCTCCTTCAGATCAGCTATGTTTCCCGCATCATAGACACCGCTTCCGCCAATTATTCCGAGTTTCATATTATATCCTTTTTTTAATGCGCTTTGGAATTCGAAGTGGTTATTCTATCCCCCAAATGTATATTCTTCAAACATCACTGGCAATCTATGGGGAACTTGAATTATGAATATGAATACAGCCAAGGACGAAATCGCCTATTTCATGAGAAGATTGTACCAGCAAGGCCTGACGACAACATCCGGTGGCAACCTCTCAGTCCGGCTTCCTGGAAATAAAATCCTTCTAACGCCATCGGCATCCGACAAGGGGCGCATGAAAGGTTCTGAGATTGGCGTGATGGACATGGACGGGAAGATCCTTTCCAAGTTCAAACCGAGTATTGAGAGCTCGATGCATTTGATGATCTACAAGGTGAGGCCTGATGTCAACGCCGTCGTACATGCACATCCCGTTGTTGCCAGCACTTTTGCAGCAACGGACGCGGAGATAAACTGCAGACTGCTCGCGGAATCCTATGCGATTCTCGGGAAACCTGCTTACGCACCTTATCTGCTCATGGGCACGAAGGAGCTCGCAGAGACTGTCTCAAAAACTGCGAAATCCGCAAACTGCATAATCATGAGGAACCATGGCGTATTGACTGTCGGGAAATCTCTCCTCGAGGCCTTTGACAGGCTCGAGGTTCTCGAGACCTGCGCGAAGATGACGCTGCTCTCGAACTCCTTTTTCCGGGGAAAGACAAAGCTTCTTGATAGGAATTCTCTTGAAGATATTGATGTGCTTATGGGGAGATAACGGGGATAATGAAGAAAAATTCCGAATGGATACCGCTTATTTTCGCCTTCGGTTTCTTCCTTTCCAGCAGACTTGTCATAATATTCGGTTATAACACCTATATTTCAGATCTCAACCTGTTCAAGGTCGTTGCTGATTATGGCATGAAGAGCGGATATGTGGCCTACAGGGATTTCTGGTTTCCTTATCCTCCTTTAGCCCTTCCTCTGATATACATTCCATCCCTGCTGACGGAGAGCTTTGAAGGATTCAGGAAGTTATTCCAGCTTGAGATGTTCATGTTTGATGCCTTGACACTCTATTTAATGTTCCTTTTCCTTAAGGACAGGATGGGATGCAAGCCCTTGAAGATTGCTTTTGCAACAGTGCTCTATTCGATCATGGGGCTTTTCGTGGGGCATCTGATATATGACCGGTTTGACATGGCGATCGCAGCGACATTCATGGCATCGGTATATTTTTTTACCGGTGCTGCAAGATGGAAGACGATTTCTTTCGTGGTCTCATTCCTGGGGGCGATTGTAAAGCTTGTGCCTTTGTTCTGGTCTTTCTTGTTCATTATTTATGAGTCCGTAACCGCGGATGGAATAAACTTCAGGAAAGCTCTAAAACCTGTGCTAATAATCTTCTTGGCCTTCACATTTTTCATGATATACTACGATTCGACAGTAAAGCACAACCTTTTCAAGCTGATGGGTGAACAGGGAAAGAGGGGTATCCAGATTGAATCCGTATGGGGTGCGCCATGGATGCTTTACTATTCTATTGCGAAGATTCCTGCATCTGAAAAACTTAACTCGGAATATGCAGCCCAGCATATCAATGATTCCGTGCTTCCAAAATACTATCTCATCGCTTCCAAGTATGCCGGATTCCTCATGCTGGGAATATTCCTGGCTGCGACAGCCCTTATGAAATGGAAGAGGAGAGTTTCGGATAAACCGGAACCTTGGACGTTTCTCCTGGGAATGCTGTTCGTGCTTGTGCTGCTGATATCAACCCAGCGGGTGCTGTCACCTCAGTATATGATATGGCTTATGCCAGGCCTGGCGACAGTTTCCTTTGGCCGCAGACCTGATATTCCACTAATTGCCATCTCAACTGCGATATTCGCACTTTCATGGCTCGGTTTCGACCTGGGATACTGGAAGTATGTCGAGTTGGACCTGAAGTTTGTCGCTATTGTAAATCTCAGGAACCTTCTGCTTCTCTTCCTATGCATAATTCTGCTCGGACGAATTTTTAAAAGTGAAAATGGGAAAGATGGAGGACATGCTGCAGATGCATAGGTCTATTAGCAAATTTGTCCTTTGGTTTCTTCCATTTCTGCTGATTTCCATGGTTTATCTGCAGGTTGTCCGATTTGAATTCACAAACTGGGACGATGAAAGCAATATCTCCAAGAATCCCTTTCTCCAGAAATTGAGCTTTGAAAATATCCGGGCAATCCTTTCCCCGGGCGACATGCCGGGAGAACAGCTATATATCCCATTCACCTACTTCAGCTACCTTGTCGAATCTTCCATATTCGGAATGAAATCATCTGTCATGCACTTCGACAATCTCCTCCTTCATATCATCAATTCCATGCTTGTCTTTTCCCTTGCAATGATCTTTCTGAGAAACAAACTGGCATCCCTTTTATGTGCTCTTCTGTTCGCTCTTCATCCGCTGCAGGTTGAAGCCGTGGCCTGGTGCATGGGAAGAAAGGATCTTCTGATGGCTCTCTTCTCCCTCTTGTTCCTCCTGAAATTTTCCGATTTTGCCGCGACAAGATCGAAGAAGGCTTATATGCTGTCCTTGGTTTTCTTTTTCATTGCGGTTTTCTCGAAACCTTCCGTCTTCGTCCTTCCGCTGCTCCTGCCGGCGTTCTTCTGGTATTATGACAGGAAGATTGAAAAAGAGGATATCATCAGGTTCCTGCCATTCTTTGTGATATCGGCAATAGCTTGCCTGATTAATTCGAAACTCGATATGAACACCTTCGGGCACGAGATGAAATTTGTAATGTTCAGGATAGTCTTCATCCCGGTAGTAGCTGAGGACTGGCTTTCAAGGATTCTCCTTCTGCAGGATCCGATTGCATACTATTCATGGTATGACTACTATGATGGAACCCGTATATCCATATGCGGATTGCTGATACTCCTCTCGTTTGTCACAGTTGGAGTTTTTGCATACATCCGAAGGCTCAAGATCGTGTTCATCGGGATACTCCTATCCCTCGTGTCCTTGCTTCCCGCGGCGATGCTTGTGTCATGGTCCTTCCGTGATTTCATTACCGCGGACAGATACGGATACTTCCCGATGATAGGGATTTTCCTGATCACCGCCTCTGCCCTTACGGCAACACCGCGGAAGCATCTTAAGCTGATATTGGCTTCTGCATTATCAGCGTTCACCATTTTTGCGGCCTGGAAATCATATCATCAGGTGGGAATCTGGCGGAATTCCGAGACGCTATGGTCATCTGTTGCAAAGGCACGACCTGATTCGTTCATCGCCCATTACAATCTTGGCAATTATTACTTCAAGGCAAAATATGACCTGAAATCGGCGGAGTCGCACTACAGGAAGGCAAATTGGATCACGCCCGACTCGGATGCATGGTTCAATACGGGAATAATATGCGAACTTACGGACCGCAAGGAGGAATCCGCCATTTGCTACTCGCGCGCCTTTGTTCTTAATCCGGGCTCTGCATATGTCCTGAAGAAATTCGCTCTGGCATGCTACGCCAGGGGCGAACTGGAAAAGGCACTGAGATGTTTCCTTAGGCTTACTGAACTTGCTCCGGATTCCCCGGACGCCTATCTCTACTGCGCAAGGATCTTCGATATGAAAGGGCAGAAGGAGATGGCCGCGCAGGCCTTCATGTGCTACGAGAAGCTGAAAAAACAAAATAAATAGGGAAATTATTTATCTTCCAAAGCTTTTCCGACTTCTTCATCGCTCAAGCGGAAAACAAGTATTGAATTGCCAATGATGGCATCTGGAATCCGGTTCTGGTTGTGCAGATAAAGACACAGCTTGAGGAACCTGAGATATTCATAGATCCTGTATTTTTTCTGTTGTTCCTCCGACAATCCTGATTTATTCCCAGTATTATGATATGCTTTTATTTCCGCGGAAAGATTCTCAAAATAACTGTCGTCCGCGGCTTCGAGCTTGTATCCTGTTTCGTTATAGCATGTCTCGGCAAGGTACACATACTGGTACATGGTCGCGCTTATGCAGTAGATGCCGCCTTTCAATTCGAACATCTCATCGCTCTTCTGTATGCGGTATGAGGGAAGCATCTTTGCCTTGATGCCATAATAACCGACATCCGAATTGCTGAAGCAGGAGAAGTAAACCTCGGATTTCTGGGTGTTGTTCTTATCGAGCCAGCTCTTCAACTCCTTGAGATCCTGGCCCCAGTCGAGGGAACTGTCGACAAGATGACTGTATCCGTTCTGCGGTCCACCGGCAATGATGTTCATATAGGAAATGTAGTTTGGCCAGGCATATAGACATGAGATCGCTGTCAGACCGAGCAGGACTCCAACAGCCCATTTTACGAACTTCCTTCCCTCAAGGATGATGAAGTAAGTCCAGCCGCAGATGATGAAGAGGCATGGATAGATCGGAAGAAGATGCCTGTTGCCGATGTTCGAACGGTTACTTATCGCAAAAATAAGGTAAATGGCAAGGAACACGGCGAACGGGATCAGGTCTCGGAATTTCCCGGATTCGAAAATCATCAATGGATTGTTCAGGCTCTTGTTCTTGACGTAAAGCGAAAAACCACAGAATAGCAGAAGCAGAAGGAAAGGGAAGGGGGTTTTGTAGAAGAATGAAACTATGAAATAGTGCCACCAGCCTTCCTCTGAAATTTCTCCATCCAGGAACGCGTATCTTTTCTTTCCAAATTTCAGGAAGAATGAATATCCATAGAGGTAGGCTTCGGGAAGAAGCTTGTATTCCCTGGCCATTGAGATCAGCTTCCCAAAGGATCCGCTTTCCTTCAAAAATGCCGTGGTTGATTGTTCGATGGCTATCTTGTCAGGTCCCGATTCATCCCTTGCCATCGAATACTTGAAGCCACAGGCTCCCCATATGAAAACCACTATCACTATCGAATTGACAATCGCTGCACAAAGGATAGCAATGATTTTTTCCTTCTGATCGCGAAGTTCGCGGAGTTTTCCGAATCCCTTGACGACAAGAGGTTTCCTGGAGAATAATGTCACCAGTATCATGATAAGGTAGAATGGAATTATCACAGGGGCGGAATGCTTTGTAACGAAAAGAAGGCCTAAAGTGAGTGAAGAAAAGATCAGTGTTGATGGATTAATCCCGTTAACGAGCTTCCAAATGGACCATACGGCTGCCAAAAGGACGAATGTCGAGATCATGTCAGTTGTGGCAAGGCTTCCATGTGCGAGGATTTCTGGAGAGAACACGAACAGCAAAAGCGAGATCAGGCCGCCGTAATGCCCGAAGATGCTCCGTGAGACCAGATATACTGAAAGGCCGAAAAGGAGAGTCATTGAAATGACCAGCAGCCTTGTTCTTGAAAGCATCTTTTCGGTATCGTTGCCTGAGCGGAAGAAGAAATCCCTGGTATTTTCCCATTCATTAACCTCGGAATAGAAGTTCTTGCCTTTGTAAGGGAATTTCAAATCCATTGGGAGCAGGGGGAGAGCAAGCATCGCTTCCGTGAAGAATCCACCTTCGGAACACATTGTCAGGTCACCGTTCTTCAGGTAGTTGTATCCGCCAGTCACATGGAATGGTTCATCGAAGACAGCAGATTTCCTGAAGGTCGATCCGAGGGCTATCGCTAAAAATATGGCGAGCAGCAGCAATACCGCCAACGCCTCGGTTATGAATTTCTTGTTCAGCATGGCATTATTTTAACCTCACTCTGCGAATTCCGCAAACCGTAAGGAGATGATGGGCGATTGTCTTTGTCATATAACCTTTTAACTTCTTGAACTATATGCTGTAGCATATTATTTTGTTTGGATAAAGAATGTTTCCTAAAGGAAGAGGTAATATGCCTGTTTCATGTTCTGTAGTCATACCTACGTACAATGAAAAGGAGAACATAGGTGTTCTTCTCGAAAGGCTTGTGAAGATCCTTGCCGGGCGTGAGTTCGAGATAATCGTCGCCGACGACGATTCTCCTGACATGACCTGGCAGGTCGTTGAAGAACTCTCGAAAAAGGATCCTCGCATCCGGTGCATCAGGCGTACACATGACAAGGGACTCAGCCCAAGCATTGTCGAGGGATTTGATTCGGCGAAAGGGGAATATCTCTGCGTAATGGATGCCGATCTCCAGCATGATGAATCATTCCTGCCAAAAATGCTCGAGGAATGCGCGAAGTGCGATCTTGTCTTCGGAAGCCGTTATGCGCCAGGAGGAGGTATTGAGGGGGGATGGCCAATCCATAGGAGAATAATGAGCTGGGCTGCCACTGCCATGGCGAAAGGTTTCCTTGGAATCAAAACAAGCGATCCAATGTCTGGGTTCTTTGTAGTAAAGGCATTGTCTTACAAGAGGATCCGCCAGTACCTGAATCCTCGGGGATTCAAGATACTTCTCGAGATCATGTATCTGCTCCAGATCCATCCGGAAAAATCTGAGTTCAAGGAAGTGCCTATCTTTTTCAGGAAAAGAGTTGCTGGAGAGAGCAAACTGGGTATTGGAGTCATGAAGGATTATCTGGTTTCACTCTGGAAACTCTCAAAGGTCACTATTTCATCGAATAAATGAGCCGTGGAGGCTAATTTCTAATGAGCAAGATAAGCTATGATTCAAGGGCCATCCTGATAGAAGGGAAGCGGATGATTCTTCTCAGTGGATCAATCCATTATCCGCGCAGTACGCCGGGAATGTGGCCGGAATTGATGCGGAAAAGCCGAAAGGCAGGCCTTAATACGATAGAGACATATGTCTTCTGGAATCTACACGAAAAGATTCGCGGTATCTATGATTTCTCAGACAGGCTCGATCTGCGCCGTTACTGTGAGCTGGCCCAGTCCGAGGGGCTAAATCTCATTCTCCGTATTGGTCCATACATCTGTGCGGAGACGAATTTCGGAGGTCTTCCACCTTGGCTCAGGGACGTCCCTGGAATGACCATCCGCACCTTCAACAAGCCATTCATGGATGAAATGGAACGCTGGATGCGGATGCTAGTGGAGTATCTTAGGCCCTGCTTTGCCGGCAATGGTGGGCCGATAATCATGGCGCAGGTTGAAAATGAATATGACAACATAGGCAAATATTACGGCGAAGGTGGTGAGAAATATTGCAAATGGGCAGTTGACCTTGGTGTTTCACTGAACCTCGGAGTCCCTTGGATAATGTGTTCCGGGAGCGCACCTGGATCAATTGAGACAATCAATGGTTTTCTTGCACATCACGGATTGGAGAGGCAGTTCAAGGAACATCCCGACCAGCCGGCGATATGGACCGAGAACTGGCCTGGCTGGTACGATACCTGGGGCTACTCGCATCATGCACGCTCCCCGGAACATGTTGCATACGGTGTTGCCCGTTTCTTTGCGGGCGGAGGAACTGGAGTCAACTACTACATGTGGCATGGGGGGACCAACTTCGGTCGCGAGTCCATGTATTTGCAGACGACCTCCTACGATTTTGATGCTCCTCTCGATGAATACGGAATGGAAACCCGCAAGAGCAGGCATCTTGCGAAACTACACAAAATCCTCGCCGATGCATCAGGAATACTCCTTCATCTTGACTCTCCTGAGATCCGAAAGATTGGGAACAAGGCATCGGCCTTCATTTACGATGGTAAATCGAAAGGGCGGCTTGTTTTTCTGTGCAACGACGATACTGGGGTCCCAGCATCCATCAGTTTTGAAGGACGCACATATGAGCTGAAACCTGCATCGGTGGTGATTATCCGCAACAATTCCCCCGTCCTGGATACTGCCGTACTGGAAGAATCAAAGTTATCATGCAAGGCAAGGTGGACGGTTAAGTCTGTCCTCTCCAAATTCGAAACTTGGGAGGAACCAATTCCAGATGATGGGATATCATGTTCCGTCAGGTCGAAAACTCCAGTTGAACAATTATCACTGACACGCGATGATACCGATTATTGCTGGTATACCACGACGATGGAAGTTAAAGATGGACGACAGAAGAAAGGGTTTCTGTCATTGAAAGGTGTTGCCGACTACGTCTATGTCTTTATCGATGGCCAGTTGATGGCAAGCACGCCTGTCCCTCTCAAGGAGAACCGTGTTCTTGAGAACGACGAGGATTTTACTCAGGCATTTGAATTTTCCCTTAAGCCTGGTAGATATCGTCTCCAGATTCTTTGCTGTGCACTCGGTCTGATCAAGGGCGACTGGATGCTTGGATTCAAGAACATGGTGAAGGAAAGAAAGGGGCTTTGGGGCTCCACCTCATGGGATGGTAAGCTTTTGAAGGGAGATTGGACAATGTTTCCGGGGCTGCAGGGGGAAAGATTCCGCCTCTATGACGTTTTTGCATGCCAGCCGGAATGGTCATCCAAGCCGCGGAGTAAGCGTGCTTGCCTGCGCTGGTGGCGTACAAGTTTCCCACGCCCGAAAGGTAATTCTCCGATAGCCCTGGACCTCTCCAGCATGGGGAAGGGGCTTGCATGGATCAACGGGATTTGCATTGGCCGTTACTGGCTTGCGAAATCTGTTGGCAGGAATCCGATATCACCCCGTGACGCTTTCATTGACGCAAGCTTTACAGGCATGCCGACGCAGACCTTATACCATGTACCGAGGGATTTTGTTAAAGACACCAACAGTCTTGTCATTTTTGAGGAGCAGGGGGGCGATCCCAATAAGATTCGCCTTATGCTAAGAAACTAATGTATGATTCTTTCAACAAATTACTGAAGAATAAATACGCCGTATGCCTTATTCTCGCTGTAGTGGCTGCGGTCCCGTATCTTTCCTCTTTGAAAGGGGAATTCGTCTTCGATGACATACCCCTTCTGCAGGCGGATCCATTCTACCAGGCAGACCACTCATTCCTTGACTGCTGGAAACGCGACTACTGGATGGAACCGATGGCGCAGGGACTCTACAGGCCTCTCACGACTTTCTCATACTGGCTAAACTTCAAGATATGCGGACTTTATTCTCCCGCATTCAGAACTGTGAATCTGCTCCTGAATATTTTCGCCGTCATCATTGTCTTCTTCCTTGCATTGAATCTTAAAACAGGAAGGAAAGCAGCTTTTCTCTGTGCTGCAGTCTTCGCACTTCATCCGCTCCATACTGAGGCAGTGATCCCTGCCTTTGGTCGAGGAGAGGTTCTATGCGGCCTTTTTATTTTTCTTGGCCTGCTTTTCCATATTAAGTCAGTCAAGAAACCATTTATGTCCGTCCTGACAGCGATTTGCTTCATTCTTGCCTGCTGGTCTAAGGAGCATGGGGTCACCCTTCTGCCGTTGTGCGTGCTCTACGACATCTATTCCGGACGCTTGAAGATGGAAAAAGTATCTTTCCTTTCAAATATGAAATTCTACGGCTTCTACATTGCAGCAGTGGCTGTCGTTGTGACGACAAGATATGCCGCGATGGGAACGGTATTGCCAGCTATGACAAGATTTGATTCTTTTTTCGACAACCAGCTGGCCCTTTGCTCATATCCCGTAAGGGTGCTCAGCGCAATCAATATCCAGGGATATGCCCTGCTGCTGTTCATCTGGCCGAAGACATTGTCGCATGACTATTCCTTTGCACAGATGCTCCCATTGAAGTCCGCAATAGACCCGATCGGTCTATTAGGTGCAGCAGTAGTCATTTCATTGCCTTTCATGCTCGCATGGATTTTTCCGAGGTCCAGGAAACAGATCATTTTCCTGTCAATTGCATATCTCATATGTATTCTGCCCGCAGCAAACATAATAACTCCTACCGGGACAATTTTCGCTGAAAGGCTTTATTATATTCCAAGCTTATGGTTATGCATGCTGTTGGCCTGCATAGTTGTCAGGTATTCATATGGGATCGATAAGGGGCTGGTTCCAATACTGGTGTTGTCGATAATTCTTGTGCTTGCAGCTTTAGGGTTGAGGACGTTCGTTCGGTCGTTCGACTGGCAAAACCAGCTCAGCATTTCCCTGGCGGGTGTTGAGACCTCGCCGAAAAGCGCCAAGACTTGGAACAATCTTGCCGTCCAATATGCCCATGAGGAAAAGCTCGATGACGCCATAAAGTTCTGTGGAGAGGCGATAAAGATTTATCCCAGTTTCAAGATGGCATATATCAACAGGGGATTCTACTTCATCAAGAAGGGCGATCTGAGGTCCGCAGAAAAGGATCTCCACAAGGTCATCGAACTGGGAACTGAGAATACAGAGGTATATAATAAGCTTGGTGCGATACTCGCAAACCTCGGCCGGGAAGAGGAGGCGATGAAATACTGGAAGATATCGCTTAAGCTTGACAGTTCCCAGACTATGATGAAAAGGGCGGTGGAGGACCTGCAGAAGGATATAGATGGGAAAAATCCGAAGCTCGAACTCCGAAATTCGAAACAATGACAAATCCATGGGCAAAAAAGCTGAATGAAGATAACATGCAATAGTCCAAAGCTCCTAAGAAAAGTATTTCCATACGCGGTCGTCCTCTGCATACTTGCGGCAGCCATTCCATATTTCTATTCCCTCTACGGGGAGTTTGTCTTCGATGACATTCCCCTCATCAAGAACGATCCGTTCTACGTCAAGGAGGCAAACCCTTTTAAATGCTGGAACCGCGATTTCTGGATGGAAAGCAAGAAGCAGGGGCTCTACAGGCCGGTCACATTGTTCACTTTCTGGCTCAACGCAAGATTCAAGGACGACAGCGGGAGGGCTATTTCAGCGATCTTCAGGACGACAAACCTCATAATCCATATACTTGTCACGCTTTTGGTCCTTAAACTGGCGCTTAGATTGAAGTTCGGACACTGGACTGCGATATTCGCAGCTGCGATATTCGCAGTTCACCCGATACATACCGAAGCCGTGATTCCAGCATACGGGAGAGCGGAACTCCTCTGCGCCTTATTCACGCTCCTTGCCCTCATATTGCACACATATGTCGACAGGAACAAGCTTGCATGTGTATTTGCCGGGATCAGCTTTCTCTTCGCCTGCTGGTCCAAGGAGCATGGTGTGGCGGTACTCCCGCTTGTATTTCTTATGGATCTCTACCTCAAGAGGCCTGCCGGTTTGAAGCAAGCGGTTGAACTTGTCAAAGGCAGGATGTGGATTTACCTATCCTATGTGGCGGTGCTCGGAATATTTTTTGCCTCGAGGTATTTTGCCACCGGTTCACTGTTGCCCAGCAAGGAATTCTTCGATCCTGCGATCGACAATCCGATAGCTCTCTGCCATTTCCCCTTGAACTTCATAAGCGCCCTTAAAGTCCAGGGTTTTGCTTTGTCGAAGTTCTTCTGGCCAGCGGTCCTCTCACATGACTACTCCTATGCCCAGCTTCTCCCGTCCACTTCAGTCCTTGACTGGAAGGCATGGCTTACCGTAATTCTGTTTTTCGGAATCCCGCTTCTGATGTCATTTGCCTTCCGCGACCTTAGATACAAGCTTCTTTTCCTTCTGGCGGCCTATATGGTATGCATCCTTCCGTCCGGGAATTTCATTGTCATGACAGGAACGATCTTCGGGGAAAGGCTCCAGTATATCCCCAGCATAATGCTTTGCATCTTTGTGGCGCTGATAATCAAGGAACTGTTTGGAAGACTGGAATTCAGGACAGTTATTGCAGTCATGTTCGCGATCATCTTCCTGCTGTCATTGAGGACACGTGCAAGAGGCGAGGACTGGGACACTCAGATGAGCCTTGCTCTGGCCGGTGTAAGAACTGCACCAATGAGCATAAAGACATGGAACAACCTTACCGTTGAACTGGGTGAAGCCGCCACGCTTGAGAAGGATCCTGCATTGAAGAGGAAGATGTACGAGGAGGCGGTATTATCATGCGACATGGCCCTGTCGATCTATCCGAAGTATATCACGGCCTATGCCAACAGGGGCATCTACAACTCCTATCTCGGGAACTACAAGCAGGCCGAGTCCGACCTCAGGATGGCGATTTCCATGCATGCCAACCATTTCATGGCCAACTATACGCTCGGAGCACTTCTTGCGAACCAGGGGAGATTCGAGGACGCCAGAGTGATATGGGAAAGGCTCCTGAAGACAAATCCTAATGACAGACTTCTCAAGGAGTCCTATTCTCGACTATTGAAGGATATGGCGAAAAAGTCCGGAAAGGAAAATTGACAAATCCCATATTTGAATTATTATTTCACCCCCACAATGACTATTAAGGACCTTTATTGACCATGACAAAGAAGAACCACGAAGAAAAAGATACGAAACAGGCTGATGACTCCGCAAATGGCGAAGTGAAGTCCGATAAGGACCTTGCTGCGCATTCCCCGGGAAACAATGCTCATTCAAGTTCTGACAAGCCCGTGGAACCCGAACTTTCCCCTGAAGACATCTTAAAACAGAAGATCGCCGAGCTTGAGCTCGAACTGCTTGGAACAAAGGACAAGCTTCTCAGGGCATATGCGGACTTCGACAACTTCCGCAAAAGGAACTACAGGGAGATGACCGACCTCAGGACAATGGTCAAAGCCGACACCATAACTCCGATGCTCAATGTCTTCGACCATTTCAAACTTGCCCTCGAGGCCGCCGACAAGAAACCTGACTTCAAGATCCTGGATGAGGGCATGAAGATGATCCTTGCGGAATTCAAGAAGGCAATGGACGATCTTGACATCGAGATCATAAATGTTCCGGAAAACACAGTGTTTGATCCGAACATCCATGACGCCGCGGGAAATGAACCCTCAGACAAGATAGCTGAGGGTAAAGTCATAAGACAGTGGCGCCAGGGATACAAGATGGGTGAGAGGATTTTAAGACCTGCTTCCGTCGTGGTCAGCAGCGGTCCTGCGAAGACCGAGGACAATAAGCCTGAAACTGAAGCGGAAAAGAAGAAAGACTGAACACTATGTCGTCAAAACAGGATTTCTACGAGACACTTGGCGTTTCCAAGTCGGCCTCCCCCGAAGAGATAAAAAAGGCATACCGCAAACTTGCCATCAAGTACCACCCCGACAAGAATCCCGGCAACAAGGAGGCGGAGGAGAAATTCAAGGACATATCACACGCCTATGAAATCCTCAGCGACGAGAAGAAGAGGGCGCAGTATGACCAGCTTGGCCATGACGCCTTCACATCGCGCGGTTCTGCAGGTCCGGGAAGTTATGGAGGTTTTGAATTCCACGATCCATACGACATTTTCAGCCAGTTCTTTGGCGGAGGCATGGGTGGAGGAGGAGGATCCTCGATTTTCGAGGAGCTCTTTACAGGAGGCGGACGACGCTCCTCGACCGGTGCCAGGGACGGTTCCGATCTGCGTTTTGACATTGAGATAGATTTTGAGGAGGCGGTCTACGGCGCCGACAAGAAGATCAGGATTCCCAGGCTTGAAACCTGCGATGCCTGCAATGGCAGTGGATGCGAACCTGGTACCAGCAAGTCCACCTGCTCAAAATGCCACGGTACAGGAAATATTTCGATGTCCCAGGGTTTCTTCAGCATCAGACAGACATGTCCCAACTGCCATGGAACAGGACAGGTGATCCAGAATCCCTGCCACAAGTGCGGAAGCGAAGGCAGGATGCGCGTAGAGAAGACCTTGAAGATCCATATCCCCCCTGGAGTTGATACAGGTTCGCGCCTAAGAGTCTCCGGAGAAGGTGAAAGCGGTCTCCGCGGTGGGCAGTCAGGTGATCTGTATGTCGTAATTCATGTCAGACCTCATGAGATATTCCAGCGTGATGGCCTCGATATCATCTGTGAACTACCAATAGACTTTGTAACGGCCGCACTCGGCGGACTTGTCGAGGTGCCGACTATCACTGGCAGGACCAAGCTCAAGATCCCCGAAGGCACCCAGAACGGGACCACTCTCAGGCTCAAGGGCAAGGGAATGCCTTCCCTGCGTGGAGGACAACGTGGTGACCAGCACATCAAGGTGTTCGTCGAGGTGCCCACGAACCTTACCCGTGATCAAAGGGATCTGCTTGCGAAGTTCAAGGACATCCAGCAGAACTCCAAGAACCATCCGCTGATCGATACCTTCATAAACAAGGCAAAACGCTTCTTCACCGGCGGTGACGAAGCCTGAAAAGAGATCGGCCACAGACTTTCATCCGCCTTCGTCAAAGCACTACGGCGCGACATGCAGACTGGAGAAAACAACTCTTACTTCAGTTTGATCCCAGTCGCCTTTGCAACTGCAGCGTAATTGGTTGTTGTCGGCTTGAGAGGCAGTTCAATGACCTGTCGTTTCAATGCCGATTCATACCATGAATAGATGACTTCCGTGGCGCGCAGGGCACGCTTTACAGTAAGTTCAGGCACCTTGCCCTTGCTCAGTCCGTCCGTGATATCCTTCATCACCAGCTTCATGTGCTCATTGTCCGGACTACCGTGCAGATGTCCGGGGACCTTCACGACCTGCCAGGAGGATTTTCCCTTGGCACGGATTCGCAGACGAGGTTCTGATTCGAGGATCTCGATGTCACCGTCTGTCCCGTGCAGGCGGAATCCAAGGCTCATCTCCTTCTGGTCGCCGGATTGAATCACGGCAGTGACACCGTTGGTAAAAGTAATCCAGCCGATAGCCAGCTGTTCGAAGGGAATTCCAAACCATGATCCGCCTTCACGTGCGTCAATCTGACCGAAGACACGCGTGGCCGGCACATCACCGTTCATTTTGAAGGTCATGTCAACGACATGAGTTCCCCAGTCAAGGATATTCTTCGGATTGAACGCCTCGATCCGCAGAAGCTTGCCGATCTTGCCTTTCCTCACAAGTTCACGGGCCTTCCGGAATATGGGAAGCTTGCGGCGCTGATGGTTGAAGGTGAGTTGGACTTTGTTCCTTTCAATGGTCTGGGCAATCGACAATGCGGCTTTCCAGGAAGGCGCCATCGGCTTCTCGCAGTGGATCGCCGGAACCTTCGCTTTCGCGCAGTACTTTACGACTTCCTCATGGAGCCCTGTCCAGAGGCAGACGCTGACGATGTCCGGCTTGATCTTGCGTAACATCTTTTTATAATCGGTGAAGATTTCAGCATCGGTGAACCCGTGCTTCTCAGCAAACGCCTTGATGGCTTCAGCCTTGACATCAGTTAACGCGACAACTTTGCACTGTTTATTGAGCTTATAGCCGTCAGCATGTATGCTGGCTATCCGACCGCAGCCTATGAACGCAACACGATATGTTTTCATGGAAATCCTTTAATGATTATTGTAGCCAATGAGTATAATTCCAAGAACATGCCTTACGGCATTGACTACAAACGAATTATAAATACAATTAGGAATTTGTTCGTAGCCTGTCCTCCGTAGCTCTCTTGGCGAAGGAGGATTAAGCTCGCAAGAACTGTACTTTATTTCACCGATCCCTTACCGAGTTTGTTATCGACAAGATAGCGATAGCTTTTCTCTACGGCCTCGACCCGATCGCCTTCACAGCGGTCGATCTCCACGACTAACCATTTCAACACTTTCGGATCAGCCGCAGCGATAGCTCCCTTCACATTCACCTTGCCGGCCCCGACTGCCGACATCGGTCCGCCGAAAGGCTGGTCCTTCGGTCTTTCCATCATGCCGTCCTTGATGTGCAGGACAGGCACTCTGGCTTTGAAGTTCTTCACCTGTTCCGCGGCATCGTTCGCCATGAAGTTTGTTGCCCAGTATATGTCAATTTCGAATTTCACGTCCGGACACAGTTCTGCGATATATTCCTGGGCGATCTTGCCGTTGATGCGGTCGAACTCCCAGAAATGGTTGTGCAGGCAGAGCTGTAGCTTGTGGGGCTTGAGAGCTGTTGTCATCCGGTTGATTAGATCGGCAGTCTTGCGGATGCTGTCCATCGTCTTGCTGATAGGAATTTTGATTTCATGATGCGGTAAGATAGTTCAGAAAAGGGGGAGAATCAAGGTATTCGGAACGGCATCAGGCCTCTTTCCTGTTCCGGAGGCCGCCTCCGGAACAGGAAAGAGGCAAGTTCTCTGGAATCTCAGTGGAAGACTGGTGAATCCCTCTGAAAATCGGCAGATCATTCCTGTCTTCTGAACTCAGAAGTTTGCTAAGAACTCATCTATTGGTATGTGTTGGGGTTCCTGGGCAAGCGCAAATTCCTTGGGCGGAGCTCTCTCTTCTATATCTACCCATAGACCACAGTGCTTCAATATCTTCTCGATTATGTCGGCCTGGTCTTTTTTCTCGATGAAGGATATAATCCTCATCTGTCCACCGCATTTCGGACACTTCAGTGGGTCAACCTCGTAGACCTTCTTAATAAGGGCCGCCCATCGCGATCGGCAGAGTTTCAGGAACGGGGTGTCCTCCTCCTCTTCGATATCCACAACCACCTCAATTTTCTTTCCCATTGCCGCAAGTTTAGCCCTCATGCCCCGGCTTTTGTTAGAGTACCACCCATAATATCTTATCGTGTGCTCGCCTGTGTTAGGGATATGCTGGGTGACCTCGGCCAGAAAGTCCAACGGATCAAATACCTGAAAGTTCCGGTTCACCCCGGCCCTGAGATCTCCGCTGGCAGGCTCCGGAAACCTCCGGCAGCTGTCATGCTCCGCCTTGTACACCACATGTCCCGACGGTGTGATTTTAAGGATCCTGTCCAGGCTGAACGGACAGCGGGCGATGTACTGGACAAGCCTCTCAAGGGCGTCACGGT
>Ga0302236_1000638_pt1 | contig 30120 bp, 20 predicted proteins | sample AAG_UR_Gly_MG_FD_193509 | JGI IMG/M metagenome (GOLD analysis project Ga0302236, IMG submission 193509) | Enriched activated sludge microbial communities from anaerobic digester in WTTP, New Holstein, Wisconsin, United States - AAG_UR_Gly | ecosystem: Engineered > Bioreactor > Anaerobic >...
CGTTGATTCTCACGTCTCACTTCATTACCGACATTCTGTTTGAGGAACTCGGAACCGGAATGTCATGGGTCGAATCAGCAGCGATCATGATTGCCGCCGTTCTAACAATTTACTTGGTTTTGCAACTTTTTCACGTAAATTCATCGATTTAATGGAAACTTTCTACAAAACAAAAAAACAAGAAAAATGAGTCTGTTTTCCGGTTCGGAGTTTGAAAAAAAAGTTGCACAATCGCAGAAGAAGAAACGTCAAGTTGTACTGTTGAGCGATCAACCACCAAAGAAACTTTTGGAAATTGCAAAGAAACGCATCGATGCTGTGCACACGCCGATTGTCGAGTTGTTCACCGAGTTGGAGCAGAAGCGCAACTCGATTGTTTCCGAAATTTCAAACTTTGAAATCTCTCAAAAAGACGTTCCCGAAGCAGATAAGAAGCCGGCTCCAACAACTGTTTGGGACTTTGTCGAGAAGCGTTGTCGACGCAAAGAAGGAGAAAGCGACGGAGCCCTAAAGAAGCGATCGAAAGCGATTATGGAAATGATGCAAGGATTCATTGAAGAAGAACTTTTCAACGACGACAAAACTGGCCGAATCGTGCAGTGGTTTCGAACAAAAGGTCTTTTGAATCTTGAGTTTTTCGAAAGTGCCGGTGGCATGTTCATGGACAATGGCAAACCAGCAAAGTCGAGTCAAGAAGATCAGTGGCACGGTCTGCTGCGTTACACGACGGGAAAGCGTATTTTGGCATGCGTCATTGCAACAGCCGACATCAAGGAGTTGCTCGGAAAGATCGTTGTTCTTTCGGGTTATCACGACATCGACACGGATCGTCAAGAGAGTTATTTCCAACGTTTGTACAACGCTGTTGCGAAAGACTTGTTGTTCGGCGCACTGAAAGCAAAGAAAGAACAAACTGAATCGTCGACAAAAAAGAAACGCAAGGCTGACGATAGCGAAGACGAAGCCGAAGTTTCTGGAGGAAAAGACGACGAAGACTATGGAGACGATGACGAAAGTGGAGACGATGACGAAGATGATGATGGAGACGACGATGACGATGACGAATCGGAGAGTGAACATCAAGGCAGTGATGGTTCAAGCGAAGAAAAAAAGAAAAAACGTCGAAAGGTCGATGAAAAGAAAAAAGTCGAAGAGAAGAAGGAAGTGGAGGAACCTACGAAGATTGTCAACGAGTTGACCGACGCTGAACACATGAAGATGTTTGATTTTGTCGGACAAATGATCGTCCAGGACGACGATGATAACGACAATGCGACGTTGGAAGAAATTGCTAACAAAACCGATCTTAGCAAAAAACGCATCCGATACAAGCTCTGGTATGGAACGGATGCTGCTAAAAGAATTAAGGACGCATGGATTGGATATCAATCAATCGATTTGTCAAACCAAGAGTTTCACCAGTTGTATGTCGTTGTGAAGGAGATTTACGATCGAGAATGTGCTTCCGCTGCGAAACAAAAGAAAATCGAACCGCAAGAAGAGAAAAAAGTTTTGGAAGAATCAGTTGAAGTGAAACAAGAGACAAACGGCGATGTCAAAGTGGAACAATCTGTGCCAGACGAGATGAAGGTCGATGACAAAGTTGAGCAAACGAATTAATTATTAAATAAAAAAAAATCGCAAAGAATGTCGGCACAATTGGATATTTACGGTGTTATTACACACTTTATTTTTCATGGCTCAAAAAAAGACGTGTTTATTTATATGTACTTTTACTGCATGGCACCGCTCATTGATCTTTGCTTGGGAAGAACGTCTCCAAGAAAAGAGTTTTTTGGAACGCGCGAAGAGATTCAACCGCCCATGAAGTTTGTCTGTTTTCTGCAGATTCTTTTGTTTTCTGCAATGTATGCATTTCCAATCTTGGCGCAACACCTCAGCGCTGATGAATCAACACCTGGTTGGGCATCGATGTCGACCGCTGCTTTGATGCCGTTTCTATGTCTTTTCGGAGCGACTAACTTTACAAAAAAGAAGTTATTCTATTCGATTGCCGTTCTTGCGCTGACTCTTTTCGCTCTCCCTGGCACTGGCATCAAAGAAATTTTGCCTTGGTTACTCATGCTGTGTGGATGCATTGCAGAAATTCTGTTTTATATTCAGCAGCGTCGATACGGAGAGTTTAGAGTTGAAGTTGCGCTTGGATCAGCGTTAGTATTTTCTGTGTTGTATATCTTCTTTGGAACATCGACAAATTTTGAAATGCCGGACATGCAAAACCTCTTTGCGTTCATTCTTTTCGCATGGATGTATCAGCAAGCAAAATCTCGCTATTCGATGAACGTTGTCGACAGCGACCCGTTTCTTATGAGCATGGTTCGACTTGAGAAAGTCGTTGTTCTATTGTGTGTGGCGTTTATGACAGCTCCGGCAAGTTACAGAGCGCGTGGTTCGATTATGGCGTGCTTGTTTGTTGGTGTTTTGTGCTATTCTGCGGCGAAAAAGAAATAAAATATTTATGTACAACATTCACAGAGATTTTTATTTTAGAGATCAGTCGTAAAGCCAACTTTGTTATCAAAACAAGACCGATCCATTGTCATTGAAAACGATTCATAGTTGTCGTGACAAATCGAAAGAACAACAGTTTTTGTGCAAGTCATGAATTGCGGAGCGAGTTGATATTTGCCTTCGTTGTGCGGCGTCCGAAAATCTATATTTATCGATTGTGGCAGACTTGCGTGTTTGTTGAGCATAGATGCACAAAACGCTTTTCTTTGTCTCCACAGCGAAACCATGTCTCTGTATGGATGTGTTCTCTCCTCTGGAACAGTTGTAGCATTTTTCATAAGAGCAATTGTGGTGTCTAGCAGTCTCTTGCTTTCGAAATCAAAACGAAACGGTACCATTTTTGTGTAACCATGAAGATTCTTCCAGAGACGAGCAAGTTTTTCTTGTTCAGCCTCAAAGAGCCATCTTATGAAGAAGCAATACGTTTGTCTCTTTGCCGCTCTCATTACGCGGTACGAATGTAGAGATGCTTGATCATTCTCTGAGTAGTGCACGAGGAAATGCAACAACTTGAGTTCTTCGCGATTAAACGTGCTCTCGAGAACCGGCACAGTGTCGTTGAGAAAATCGTCATTCACATCGATATCCTCATCGAGTGAGAAGTTCATGAAATTCGATAGTGCAATCGCAATCGTCGGAGTGATGTCCAACTTCCTCCCTTGATTGGCATCGTAAGTGCGAAGAGAGAATGCAAACGACAAATCGTTCGGATCGATGTAGACGGCGCGTACAATATTCTGAAAGTTCCTCAGAACCGGATTCGAAACGTCAAACCGAGTAAGAGCAATCCAACTCAAAGAGGCAGACTTCTCTGTTGCGTAATTCTCGAGAAGTTTTAGTTTGTTGCTAACCAAGTGCACACTTCTGAAATCGGAAGATTTGTCGTCCGTGTTGAGTACGCCGTTTGCCAGAGACGGATTCGTAACACGTGTGTAATCCAAAATGTGTTCAAGCGAGTTCCGTGCAGCCAAATTGAACATCAAACTGAGAAGAGACGGCGACAATATGTACGGAAGTGTTTCGTTGTTCGTCATCAGCCAGTACAAAAGGACGACAATAAATTCGCACATTGAATTGTACTCGTTCAACAACGTCAAGCCGTGTAACATGTCCAGTGTGTCGGTCTCTTCGTTAAACTCAAAGCCCATCCAGTATTTGATGCCTTCGAAAGTTCGAAAGACAATCTCACGCGAAACGCCGATTCCAACTGCTTTCGCATCACTGTAAATAAATGCAAACAGCATTCCTCGTGGATAGTCTCGCTTCACTCGAAGAACTTTCATGACGGCGGCATACACAGACAGACTAAAATCGACATTTCGTTTGACGTCGTCTGTCAACTGCTCGACACACGGCTTCTTCAACAACAGACAGTCGCTTGCAAGTTCTGTCGGCTTTGTCTTTACGCTGATTGTAAAAACCTCGTCGGTAATGCGAACCGAACCGGACACGAGATTCGTGAACGTGGCGTACTTTGATTTGAACGGAACCTCCTTGATCGTTGTGTTGTTTATCCACGAGTGAACATAGTCTGCAACAAAAACCGTGTGTCGATCGAGTTCCTCTGTTAGAATCGTATTCTTGAGACACATCATCATCCAGTCGACCATCAGAACCGACGCCGGCTTTCCTTGAAAGTCCAAAACTGGAAACAGTTCTGCTCGCAACGATTCGCAGAATTTCTTGTACGTATTCGGACTCTTCAATTCATTCTCAAAGTCGTTGTCCAAAGAGCGACCGAAAATATTCAGATAGCACAATCTTATCAAACAGAAAAGTGATGCTGCTCGAAACTTCTCGCGTTCACTAACAATGCTGAGAATACATTTTGGCACGAAATTTTCTGCCATGGTACAATTCTCGACCATCGGAATGTGAAACACTCGTCCGTATTGATTTTTGTAGATCGAGAACGGGTCGAGCAACAGACTTCGAGAGAAGAAACTCTGCGCAAACACTTCACCATTAAACTCCTCTTCTCGTTGGAGGTACTCTTTCACGATCGACGCGTACTGGTGAACGTTCGCCAAAGTTGTCGCAAAGTTTCGAGGACGTGGGTATGGAAAGTCGACAAAAACATTCTTTGCACATTGTAGATTGTTTGATTGTGTGAGTGTTGGGTCCTGCTTGAAGAATTTAGAATATCCCATGTGTATGAACGACTTGTCATTCACGATCTTGGTGCAAATCGGAAATGCGTCTTCGATATCAAAGTAGGACTTAAAGATTCTTTCGGAATCGATGCTGAATCCGAGAACCTTTGGCCATGAAGAGGGCTGATCTTTGTGAGCAGAAAACATAGCGACAATCGATTTCTCTTCGTTCATATCGACGGTTTTCTTTTGCACAGAAACGACAGTTGCATCTTTGGTTTCTGCCGAAAATCTCACGATTCTTCGTTGTTCTTTTTCAGAAAGTTCGTCGACAATTTTTCCAAGAAAGTGCGACTGTCTCGGTTTCTTTTCGGCCAACGATGGAGAAGTAGACGATGAGGCAGAAGCGGTTAAAGTTTCAACTTCTTTTTGAATTGATTGAAAATCTCTTTTTTTGCTCATTTTATCAAAGTTTTGTTTTTATTTTTCAACCGAAAAAATTGTGTGTGTGTTTTACAAAATGTGAATTTTGTTTTTAATAATCTTTCTTTCTATCGAGCCAGCGGCGCGCACGCTTAACGATTGTTTTCAATGTACTCGATGATTCCCGGTGTGTAGTTGTAAACTTCGAGACCCTTTTGGATTTTCTGTGTTCCCTCAGCAATCAGACTCGCAAACGATGGATCGTTGCACATGCCGTTTGCCCAAATGCTGTCTTGACACTTTGGAACCGGCACCAACTTTATGCCAAGTTCTTGACTCAGCACGTGAATTCCAACCGACGGCTTCGTTGGTGCGTTTGGAAACTGCGATGGATCGGCCAACTGCCACGGCAGACCGGTTTTCTTCTGAAACGCTTCCGTCGGTGACAATGCTGGTTTCTTCTGTTCTTGAGCACGCGCCATCTCTGGATAGGTTTCGTTGTTGTCAAACTGGCGTTTCGTTCCACGTTGTTGCGGCGGAGCCATCGAGTTTGGATCGAGGCTGAGAACCTGTCGCAACTGATTGACTTGCGAATACTTTCCGGCAAACGATCGAGAATTCGACGACGACGATTGCATCGCTTGACGCTGTGCTTGAATTTGTTGTTCGGCTTTCTCGAGAGTCTGACGATGATTGTTGCTCGATTCAGACGTCACTTCGATCGTCCAACCAAGCATGTTCATTTCGTGCTCCGACAACGGCTGTCGCTGTGCAACCTTTGCCTTGAGTCGAGCAACAGTGTCGGCAAAACGCAAGCTCTTTGGACCACCGAGAGTGGTTGTGTAGATGTCGTAGTGCTTCTCAACACCTTCGATCAACGTCTGCATTGAATCAAACATTTCTTGATTCATATCGTCGACCTCTTTCTGCTTCTGCGCTCTCTGTTCCGACGAGAACGCTGGGCTGCTGGCCATCGCATCGACAGCGAGTTGTTTGTCGTGCACTTGACCGCTCAGTTGAACAATTTCACGAATCGTGTCATGAAGAGCATTCAAGTTGACTTGTTGAATCTGCTCCTCTTGTTTTGGCTGTTCGGTTTGCGGTGGTTGTTGTTGTTGTTGTGGCGGTGGAGTTTGTTGTTGTTGTTGTGCGGCCGGTTGTTGTTGTTGTGCGGGAATTTGTTTGAAGAGATCAGCGACAGTCGTTCTGACTTCATTCAGAATGCTCTTTCGCAACTCGTCGGTGAATGAAGGTTGTTGCGCAGCGGGTGTTTGCGCTGCTGCTGCTTCTTGTTTAATTGCAGCGGCGGCGGCGACTGGTTGAGTCGTCTCGGCTGGCTTTTCAGTTGCAGTTTGCGGCGTCGACATAGGTGTGATTAACGGAGTCGGTTGCTGTTGTGCTGATTGAGATGATGCATTTGGCACACTTGATAAACCGGGAAATTGATTTTGTTGCGGAACTGTAAAACCAAAGTTGTAGTTAATAACAGGTGGCTGAGCGTATTGTTGTTGTTGTTGAGCCGGTTGTGAAGTTGTTGTTGTTGTTGGTTCAACAGTCTTCTTTTCTTGTTCGACGACAGCGACTGGTTCAGCAACCGGTTTGCTCGTTGTTTGAGGAGTCGGTGTTGCGACTGCGGCGACCGGTGGTGTTTGTTGTTGCTCAGTTTGAGCCGGAATTGGTGTTGCCGGGACGGCTGCCGGTGTTTCGACGACGACGGGGTTCATGGTCCAGACTGCGTTGTCTGTAACGTCCGGAGGTGGACTTTCTGTATTTAACACAATTTGTTTTTTCGACAGTTCGCTTAATCTGTTTCTCAGTGCATTGTCAAATTCGTGCAATGCTCTGTTCTGTTTCACGGGGAACGGATCATCGTTGACGACAAGAATCTTTGATTCCGGATATTCTGGATTCGAAGTAACAGAGAGATTGACGAGATGCTTTTCGACTTGAATGTCTCCGTCATCGATGTCTTGAAACGCAAACGATTGCATTCTCCACGAGACGCCATTGTAGTGACCGTTACGCATTTTGTGCAACGCAAAAGAGCCGGCTTCGTCGTAATTGATTGCGCCAACGATCCAGATTCGATTCTTTTTGTCAAGTTCGCTGTCGATAATCTTTCCAACGACGCGTTCGTTGTTGTGAAAGTCGGTGAGAAGTTTCCCAACTGCTTCCTTTGCTCGACTCCTTGCTTCTTCTTTTGTAATTTTGCTGTGATGTCTTGCCTTTCCTTCGATTGCAGGGTAGGTTGAGCATGCAACGAATGTTGTGCGGTCGTCGTCGATTGGTAACTTTACACTGAGTAATCTTAACGGAACGGTTTTCTTCAAGTCCTCATCAATACTCATTTGAATGACGTTAATTGTGAAAAAATTTAACCTAAAATGTTATAGAATCGCAAGTAAAATTTTATTATCAAAGCCTTATTTCTCTATTAGAGTCGGAAAAAACTTGTAGACTCTTATGAGCGACAAGAAAAAGAAGTCGCCGAAACTTCGGCTTCTCACAAAGTCTGACAGTTGCGAAACTTTGCATCTCGAACCGATCGTTGTAAACAATGTTAAGAGAAAAAGTTTGCCTCAAATACCAGATGTTGTCGTTGCAGAAGAGACATCCATAAAGATTACAAAGACAAAAAACTTTTGCGTCGAGCGTGATTCACCACCTACTGTGCGCAAGTCGAAAAAGAAATCGCACTTTAAATCGCCACTTTCTCAGACCGTGACGATCATATTTCTTTTGTTTCTTGCTCTTGCAAGCGCACAGACTCCCGAATTTTCGATTTGTCATAACGAACACCAGTTTTCGCGACGCAATCTACACGACTTCATACATGTGAAACGCCAAACAAAAGACGTCGTTGGACTTCTATTCGAGTGGTGTTCGAGCAGTAAGATGTGTGCCGACGCATATCACATTGGAACGGGGAAAACAAAGAAGGACGAGGCATCGTTTCGGTACATTGCAAAGCACTGGCTTCAAATGGGAGATGGATCAATCGATCTTCTGCGTCCTTTCAACGAGACAGTTTGCGAAAACGAGACTTTTGATGATCTGTTAAAGACGCTGTGGGTGGTGGCGATGCGTCTGCATGTTAAGGAGACGATTAGACTTGAATGTGGAGCAAACGAAAAGGTTGTTTTCGATTCGGAAACGCAGCAGATGCATTGTGTTTGCATAGCAGATCGTAACTGTTTGGATTCTTCGGTGTGGCGAGCGAGTTCTCTCAACTGGTCGAACGTAACGACAACAATAGCGGCAATCGTTCTGATTGTTGTGGCGTGTCAGATGTTTCTTACGTCGATGCAAAAGCGACAAACATATCATCGATTATTTTTGGAATGCAAGCAAAAGTGCGGTACACGTGAAGAGTTTATTAAAAATCTTTAGTCGTCTTTTACTTCGCTCAGTCTGTTTGCATTTCCTCTTCTTCCATCTCCAATCAACATAATCTCCCTTGGAGATTCGGGTTTAATGTACATTGAATGCATTTGTGCGTTATTCCTTAGAATTACAAAAAGTAGAACTGAACCAACGAGTCCAAGTCCGATCAGTAGCCATCCGAGACGATTGCTTACGTCGGTTAGAACTTCGTAACAACTCGTTACTATGCAGACGTTTGTGTGATGTAGAACGTAATTGACAGTCGTCCATGGCATCGAGAGGTCCTTCTCGACGCGAGCGCGTTTGCAAGTTTCGAAATTCAATTCACGTGCCAATTCGTTTATGTTGCACCACTCGTGAATCTGTGCTTGTTTTTCTATGTGTATTTTGCTATCTTTCATGCCAATGTGTATATTATAAGAGATGTGTAGCGTCATTCCAACGAGCCATAGCACGACGATAATTGCAAAAACATCCGATATGCCGAGCGTCTTTGGTACGCGCAACGGAATAAAACCCAGTAGATCGTTTTCAGAATCAAATTCGGCGTTTCTTCGCTTGCTCATATTATATATTTAAACTTTGTCGTTATTTCACAAAGTGTATGTCGATAATATTACAAAACGAAAGAAAATATTTTATGATTTTCGTTTTGATATTCTTTGCTCTGTGTTCTTTTTCGCTGGCGACTGAACATCGTCTGCCCGACGAAGAGTACATATTTCTCGCGTCAAAACTCAACGAAACCGAAGTTGTGCAACTCGTTGAGTTCTTCCAAACGAACGTGTTCACACCACAGACCAACGAAAAGTACCCGCACTTTCTCAATCGCGTCGAAAAACTCGTTCGAGGCAGTTTGCGAACAACTCGAGTCACTCGTGCACTTTTGCCAGAAGCGTTTGATCGTCTTGCTGCAGAGTACGACGCAGAACTCGATAAGAAAGAACAACCGCTTCCCGAACGAGATGTTTCAAGAGACTTTGCTACAATGAGAACGCTTTTGTCGATTGACGACGACAGTCAACTCGATGAGACCGACGAAGAATTAGAAGATTCAAAGGACTTTGTCGACACGGGCACAGAGTCGTCTGAATCTTCGTACTCTTCCGAATACTCTGTTACTGACTATGGAAACAGCGTAAAGGCAATAACAAGGGGAGGCAACGGTAACCACAAACACTGCGAATCTGGTCGAGAAGTCATGCAATTGCAAACTGACAAAATGCCCGATCTCTCTACTGTGCATCCGACGTTTTCTCTGTATGTCGACGAAGAAGAAGGAGCGTTGCGTTTCACTGTTGAAGTTCCTTATATTCCTTTCGATGCACGCTACATCATCTCGTTTGACTCGATCGAACACGCCTCAGAAGTACCGCTTTCTTGTTCGAGCGATTACGAAGGAAAGAACTCTTCTTTGAAAACGAAAAACATTTGGGGACACGCTCCAAACGCCAACTACCGCGACGCGTTCACATCGAAGAAGGATTTTGCTGCGTATTACTCATCGCCCGAGAGCAAATGGACACCGCAAGCGAGTGGATGTTCGCACATCAAATACGGTGCAACATTCTCTGTTTCAGAACTGACAAAGTGTGCAGACTCGGATGGCAAGTTTGCGATTGGTTTAGCAGAAGTACCAAACAAAGCGAAAGCGATCACGATGTTTGGAGTTGTTTGGATCAGTCTGCTTCAGCCAAGCAGTTATAGCCAAGGATCGCACAACGACACACTGAAGAACGCTGTTGTCGTTGCAAAGTGGGCACATCAGTTTTCAATTACGCTCGACGAACACGATTCTAAAATCATTTTGACAGACTCTGCAAACGGCGGAATTCGAAGCAAGATCAAACACCTTCCAACGATTGCAAAAGAGAGTCTCGGAGCCAAACAGCGACCTCGCTCTGTTACAATTATGCGCCAAGCGTCGATCACCAAGGATGGTTACTTGGAATTGAAACTTCAGACGCAGTTTGATTCGTCTTCTTCTCGGCACTGCAGACCGAAGAATCTTACGCTTGCTCACATTGGTTGGACAGAGTTTGAAATGGTGGAGTCGCCAATTCACGGTGACTCGGGTGCGTACTGTTTCAATATTAAGAATCCCGCCGATGGAAAAGAGAGTTCAGTGATGTTGCAAAACTGGAAAATTCGTTCAAAGTTGGCACTTCAAATTTACGATGGAGACTTTGTTCTTTTATTTTGCTACGTCAATCCGGAAACAGACGAGCAGTGCGACGAGAGCAATGCGATACATCGAACATCGCTCGGTGTGCGCATGTCAAACAGCGAGGCGTCGTTGGAAAAGACAGAAGAGATTTCGTTTCACAACGAGATTACTCAGCACGTCGGTCTCGATCAAACAAACACAGCAGCAGACGACGAAGATCAACAAGAAATCTCAAGTCGCGTGCATACCGGAAACTTCCAAAGCGGACAACGAGCATGCATGCAGTCGTACGTTGTCGGTCCGAAAAAGGTTACTTCTCACGTTGAACTGAAACTTGTCGAGGCGTGGCTGTGCACTGTCGAAGACACAGCAAGCAAAACAGACACTGAAAAGTCAATCTGTTCGGACGGTTCTCATTTCGTTCGATTAGCATGGACTGAAGAAAATAGTACAGAGACTTTTGTAAATAATGCGTTGAACGTATCTGTTTATCATCCCGGTGCCTATGGACTTCTTTCTGTCGGCGTGTGTTTCGATGTGAACGCTCGGTTTGTCGATGCAAACAATCGTTCGGTTGTCGAGAAGAATCAACGCTATGAGGCAAAAGTGAGAATGCAACCAGCAACGATTCGTCGATCGGGTCCGATCCACATTGCACAGATGTTCTCGTTTATTGCACAATTATCTGCAAACAAGCAACGCGAATACGATCCAGCAATCGAGGCTTTGTGTGCTCACGCCGAGGATCAATCACAACAGTCGGCTCCTTTTGTAACCTCTCTACTACGAAAGAGTCTCGATAAAGCAAAAGCGAGCGGACAAGACACAACAATCAAGGCTCACGAATTCTACGTTTTGCCAAACGATGTTGACGATCCGGTTCTCAGCGATCTCGACAACGCGATTGCTCTGGCGATCATGTTTGTCTCGATGATTCTGTTTTCAGTGTTGCTATACTTTTGTTTTATTGGCTCGAATCGACTACAATTGTTTGCGAGCAGAATCTCGGTTTCTAAATGAAAATTGTATTTCTGTTTAATTACTGATTGAATAATTTCTTGCATTCTTTCAAAACTTCTGCCATCTCTGCATGCGATTTTGAAACTAGTCGACGCTCCATAGAATATACATTTTTAGATGTTTCTACATTCTGTTTAACTGTGAGAATACTATTTCTAGCAAAAGAATCGTCGCGATCTGCTCGAGATGCACATTTAACGGCGCGTTTATAAGAATCAACAACCATGCTCGTGCCGCAATCCAAATACGCTATTGAAGGAGAATTGAAAAACACTTGTCCAGAATGTGCGGTAGACAAGTGAATTGCGTAGCGTTTAGGAAATGAAATTCGATTCATAAATTCCTCACACAAAACAACTGTTTCGCCCAGATCAAACCCAAACAGAGACGAAACTTCTTCGCTTTTCAGAATTTCTATTACTTCCAAGATCGCATCTGCTTCTTCGTCAAACTTTTCCTCTTTCACAGTCGATTCAATTCTGTGTCCAAGTTCCGAAATCAACAGTTGCATCGACGTAGAAATCAGATCGTCAATCGAAACTGTGCTCGGTTTTTGCTTGGAAATAAGCAAACTTCTGTTCTTGTAAAACTTTTCGATTTGAGAGAGGTGCAAAAAAGACATTTTGTAAGAAGTTTTTGTTGGCGAAAAAGTTTCGTCGTTTATTGAAAAATCTTAAAAAATGATAAGACAACGTTATTCCAGAAATTTGCAATTCCAACATAAAATCCCAACAGTAATTGTTGCCAAAAATCTAATCCCATAAAAAAGCTCACACATATTATCATTGCCACAATGATTAGACCAAGTGTCGCATCTTGTTCGACGGTTTGTTTCGTTCGACAATCGACACAACTTGTGAGTTCCTTTCGACTTTTCTTTGCGCTGTAGCAATCGAAGCACTTTGGATTTCCACAGAGATCACACACGAAATTCGACGCATATTCTGGATGTTTCGAACACATAACTCTTTTGAAACTCATTTTTATTTCTGATTTAAGTTTGCAAAGAACGTGGCGAATTTGATCGGATCGCGTTTCTTGAAATCGGTGAGCATTGTCGGTTCCGATTCCTCTTTTTGTTCACCTTCTTCTTCGCTCGACAACGCTTCGGTGCGTGCGGTTCGCGGATTGAAACTGAACACACGTGCCTTGAGTTGTTCCGGAGTTGCAGGATCAGAACCGACGTACAATCCATCTTCGAGATTGTAATAAACAGTGACCGTTCCTCCGTTTGCTCCGCTCAACGTTACGAGATAATCTTGCAAACTCATATCGCCATACTGAATCGAAGAAGCCGGTCCGAGCATTTCGAAAAGTTCCGCCAACTTTCGAGGCACGAGAGGATTGTTAATTGTAACGGCGTGTTCGTGCGCTCGCTCAAAGTCTCGTGTAAATTCGATGAGATCATCAGCCGCTGTTCCTTCTGGCGCTTTAAACATTCGTCCATTCTGGAGGTACTGCTTGACAACGACTTGAAGAAACTCGGTCGCCGTGTTAAATCGTTCTTCCGCAGTGCCCACCGCCATCTTTGCATAGAAGTAACTGAAAAGATTCGCATCTTCCAAAGCGATTGAACCGAAATAGCGAGACTTGATGACGGCTCGAAGTCGTTCTTCTTTTCGCGACATGGGACCAAACGGTTGCAAGTAGTAGCGCCAAATAAAGTCGAACAAGAATGGATAGAACGTCTTTTGAACTTCCAACTCTCTTCCATCACGTTCTTGGTCGAGATACGGAGTGACCGGTTCTGTGTCGTTTTCGTCAAAGAACATCACAAATGTTGACAGCAACGAATCAAACTTTGCCAGCGTTGATCTGTTTCGCACCATCGCCACAGTTGGATCGAGTTTTGACGAGAGCAAAGTTGGTTTGAGTTTCTCAATGTAAACGTTTTTGCCGTTTCTCATCTTTCCCGAGAGTGGCGTAAGAATCTCGTCGAGCGGACGATTCTGAAACGCCAACTGATAGCCGATAACGAACAGACGAAGAACCTCTTCGCTTACATACTCGGCCGAGTTGATATAAGGCACGTGTTTGCGAAACAGATCGTTGAACAAAAGTTGATTCTGATGCAAGCCTTTCTCAAACAATCCGAAATTTTGCACAATTTCAACATCGTTGTCATCATCGTTGCTGGTGCTGCTGTCGGGTTGTGGCATTGGAGCAACCGGAGGAGCGCGACGCGGTCGACGAGTTTTTTTCTTTTTTGCGTCGGCCTTTTCGCGATCGTCTCCAGCCCATGTCAAACGAGCCGGCAGCCATCCGCGCATTCGACCGTAATCGTCTCGTAGCGAAAGAATAAACAGTGCACCTTCCTTTTTGTAGATATTGATTGCCAAGTCGACTTGTTCGATGTTTTCAAAATCGGCGTCGTCTGCAAGAACTTCTGCAAATGCAAATGGCTGCTTCTGAAGAAGAAATCCAAGCACCTTTGTATCCTTGCTTAATATGATTGCATTCAAGCGAAGTTCTTTGAAGTAATCTGCGATTCGTTGGTTTTTCACCATCAATGGCAAGCGCTTCAAGTAGTCCATGGTTCCGTCGGAAGACGCAATCAAATCCAGATTTCGTTGTTGATAAGTTTCGAGTTTCGTTTTTGCTGCGCCCGGTCCATATGTTTTTGCAATGCGATGCAGCATTACAACATCGACGGTGCTCAGCAGAACCAAACGCTGACTGGTTTCGAGCAACTCGTCATCGCTCACAGTGTACTCGTCGATTTCATCTGTTTCTACCGGTAATACACGCAGTTCTCGTGTTCGAAAATCGAGAAAGACAACCAACTCGGACTGTTCTGCGAGAATCTCGCTGTCCGTATAGTTTGCAAACATTCGCGCCTTCACTGCACCAAGGAGTGGTTTTTTGCCATAAACGAAACGTTCAAACGGATCAACGATGTCTTCTCGTTGTGGATTTTTCAACTCTTTTGAAAATGCTCTGAGGTTTTGGGTAGCCGCTTGTTGTCGCCATTGCAGTAAGTTAAGTTGTGTTTTTATGTCAAACACATCTTCTTGCATCGCGTCAAGTTGTGCTGCTGATGGAGGCGAACCGGAACCTTCTTCGTCGTCGCTCATTTTTCTCACACTTAATTATTCATTTTCCATCGCTACACAATTATAGAATAGTAAGATTTAATTGTTGATTGATTTCATTTGTTTTTTTTTTGTGTGCTCTAGTTGACGAGAGGTCGCGAGCTCTTGTAGTTTTCGCGCATGTCGAGCAAAATCACTCTGGTTGGATGTTGGCGCATCAATTCGTATGCTTCGTCGAGTTGACGAACACTTGGAACCTCAATGTGCAAGGCGTTGACAGTAGAAATTGTGGCGTCGGCAAAATCAAAGTATATCGCCACTGCTCCACCGTCGTATCTCTTTTGTGAGTACAGTTTTACGAACATCTCGAGATTTTGAACCGCCATGCTCAGAGGTTGTCCTTTGAAAAGCAATCGAGAATCCTTCAGCGATTTCATCGTTCCCGGTAGTGCACGAAGTTTTGCAACGACGTTTGCTTGTATTGTTTCCAGTTTCTCAACCAACTGTGCAACAATCGGCCCGGTGACATCTCCTTTCTTTCTGCTTGAGAGTTTCGATAGAGTTTGGCGTTGTGCTTTCAAAGTTGCAACTAAACACGCCAGATCAGTGAGAGAGTAAATGAGTATTTCTTCGGGCTCGCTTGTGAGTCTTGTTGAGATATTCTGCAGCGGATCAAACTTCACAGTCGGATTCAACTCGAGCAAGATTTTGCCTTTTTTCAAATTGAAAGTGAAATTCATGTTTGTGCCGTCTTCGTTTTTTTCGACAATTCTCTTTCGAAGACGAATCATCATCTGAGGAAGTATTGTCTTTTTCGTGTAGTAGACGCCATCCAATGGACTGTCCGATACATAAGATTCAAACAGTCGAGTTACGAAAAACTGCAAATCCGAGAGTTTTCCAACTTTATCTGTCTGATAATCAGAGAGAAACTCTTCGACGTTCACAACTTCAACGTTTTCGTTTGCCACAACATCTTCATCTTCATCTTCATCGTTATCGTCGGCCACTGGTTTTTTCGGCTGTTTCTTTTTGCCTTCTCCTGTGTCGTCTCGTTTCTTCTTCGTCGACATTGTGGCAGTGTTTAATGTAAATTAATATTTTTTATTCAGTAATAATTGCTTGCAACAAAAAACACTTGTCTAAAAAGTATAGTTTTTGCCTTTGATCAACAAGAAAAAAAAACCGATGAACGCGAACGCTGCATTTAACAGATATCACGCATAACTTTCTAATTATAGCCGTTACTATTTTACAATTGCTGTGTATAACGAGTGTCACGACCTACAAATGGCTACTATTCAAGGCATTCTCAACGCCGGTGCGTGGATTTTCACTGGCGCCGCTGTCGTCGCAATCGTCGTGGCTCTCATTCTTCAAATCGTCAAGGACAACGTTCGTCTTGAGTCACTCAACAACCCAACTGATAAAACAGTCAAAGTTTTGGGCAAAGTTCTTCACTCACCACCGGCCACCGTCATCATACTGACGCTGTCTGCAATTGCTTTCTTCGCAAAGGCCCTCGCTTACTGGGGCATGTTTTTTGGCGTCGGCGTGACGGGACCAGTGTTCTGGGGCTCGCAACTCGGTTGGATTTTCTACTGGTTTTTCACGTCTTTCGCGCTCGGCTTGTATGTTTGTCTGCGAAATGAATGGTACTACGCTATGCCGTACGGCTTTGCAGCGGCTGCCGGCTCGTTCTTCGTTGCAACTTTTGTTGCTCCGGCGAATCAACTCGCATTTGTCTTGCTCGGCGGTGTTCTTGCGTTGATTTTGATTATCGCACTCGGCGTTTTCGGAATTCGAAAAGACTGGAAAGCGATCGTAGCGATTGTCGCATTTGCACTCGTCATTTTCGTCGGTTACATTTTGCCATACATCTTGTCGCCGCAATATCAGAATCAAATCACCACTCTCAGCACATTGATCTGGTATCTTATCATCGATTGTGTCATTGTCTTGTGGGTTGCGTTTATGGTCATCACTGCGATGGATTGCGGCCAAGTGGAAGCGTATCTTATGAAGGATTTGGAGAAAACTCCAAAACCGTGCGCCTCGAAAAACGCTCGCTTTCAGAACTGAAAATTAAAAACTTTCACTTTTATTCTAAAAAAAGAGGAAAAAAAATCCACCAAAAAAACTTTCGAAACTTTCAAAACCAAAAACTTTTTCTGGAAAGATGAGTAAAAATCTCGCAAATCTTTACAAACAACAAGATATTCAAGGAACGAAAACTTTGTCGGCGCCGGTCGACACAGAGTATGCGAAAAACTTTTCGCCTACATACGCGATGCCGCAAACTTTCAAAGTTCCGCCGATGCGTACAGCCGCTGTTCCTTCAAACTACGAAGACGGCCCTTCATCGAAACCGAAAAGTTTTCCGATCGTGGCAAACGGAAAACCTCCGGCCGCTTCGCCGAAAAAGAAAGCCGAAAAGCGAAAGTTGGATTCCGATGAAGATGCCAACAAAGCAACTGTCGAAGACGAAGACGACGTCGAACTTTCCGAAAGTGCCAACGACGACGACGATGATGACGAAGACAACGAGAACGCCGAAGACGACGAAGACGACGAGAATCTTGAAGAAACAGACGAAGATGACGAGGATCAAAAGGCGGCGGAGAAGATCATGCTCGAAGATTCGAAGCGAGCGATGGCAAACGGAAAGAAGGAAGATGTGTTGTTGGTTCATCGTATCAAGGAGAACAAACGTGCTGGTCGTCCGGAAAAGTTGTGCGACATTAGTGGAAGTTCCAACGAAGACGACGACGATGATGACGATGAAGAGCACGAAGATTCAAACGGAGTCGATCGATTTCGCGTTGCGAAAACTCCAATCGAAAACTTGCTTGGCGAAGTCACAATGGCAAAGATCAAGGCGCAAATGAAGAAGATCGATGTTCGCTTTTCCGATTTCAATGGAGACTCGATTTGGGCGTTGAACAATCTAGTTATAAATCTGATTACAGTGAAGTTTCCGCATGTGACGCAGAAACTCTTGTCGAAAACCACCGATGAGAACACGCGTCGCGTTGTCGAACTGATAAAGAACGATCCGGAAAAGCAAGATGTTGGAAAAGGTTTCGTTGGTACGCAATACTACCCGCTGGCACTTGCGATTCGTTTTGGTTTGCCGACTGCCGCCGTTGTGAAGCCAATCAACGGTTCTCAGTCGCTTTGTGCAATCATTATTGATCCGTTCCGACCTGCTCAGTTGAAGACGTTTGGCGACGAGGCAATGGAACAGAAGATTTTTCCAAAGTCCTCGAACATTCCGCCGATTTCGATGCGTCGCTACGCTGTCTACAATGGAAAGACGCAGTTCAACAAGGCGAACATGCATATGCTGCTCGACGAATCATCGATGAAGGCGCACGAAACCGAGGTCACTCAAAAGTCGAGTGAACCGTCGCCGTCGGACACCATTCCAGCAACTTTGTCGTTTGCAAAGAAAACAACAGAAGCGTTCACTTTTGATCGATGGATCGACGATGCGATGGTGACGATTGCATCCGATAAGAATCTTCTGGTGAACGATGTTTCCGACATTATCAGAGAGACCAATGTCAACATGGTGATTGTGCCGAACGATATTCTCGGTGCATTGTTTCGTCGCCGAACGCAGCAACGACTTGGTCGATTGATGATGTTGTCTGTTGCAATCGAAGACGACGACGAATCGTTTGCATCGTTTTTGAAACTTGCAACTTTTCCACGTACTGCGATTAACGATGCGAAGATCGACAAATATGTGTCGGGAAAGATGATTAAGTCGCAACGAGACTTGACGTATGCGCATCTCTTGTTTGGCTTTATCCGCATGAACACACATCTGAACGAGTACGAGGCTGGACGAGGAAAGTGCGTGATGGACAATCTCCGTGTTCAGACGCCGAGCAAACTAGGCTCCGACACGACGTCGGGCGTTCACTTGGCGATCAACGAGACGCCGATTCGCAGTCTGTTACGACTCAATCACAACATTGTGAAGTTGCTCAATCACTTGTGGAAGCAGTATATTGACGAGTTGCATATTGAAGGAAAAGCAGATTTCTACAACAATCGATTGGAGTTCTCGAAGAAGAATTATGTTGAGACGTCGGTGCAGTTTATTCTGAGCACCGACTATGAGTCACAAAAGTCGCTGATCAAAGAGTGCGAAGCAACAAAAGGACCGCTTCGCGACGAGTTCTTTGTGCACGACGCACTTCTCTACTCGACATTTGTGTTGCTGCCGAGTCCCTAAGTTGTGTCAAATAAATTCATTAAATTCTGACAGTGCCCACTGCATATATTTAATTGCATCGTTTCATTGCTGTACGTAAACACAAGCACTCTTTATTATTATGACCACTGTCGTTGATAAGAAAAAGGCACAGCCGCAACAGCAACAACAGATCAACGCCCAGAAAGCGTTGCATAATAATCTGTTCAACGCGACCCCGCAACTCGCGACCGGTCCCGAAAACATTCCGCCACAACCGGTGCGACGCTCGCGCCGCTGCGAAAAGGGCATGAGTTGGGAGCGAATTCAATGCATTATTGCAAAGTTTGCCGCCGAATTGTTCGGCTGCTGGGCCATCGGCTTCGTTTTGCCAATCCGCGACTTTTTCATTTTTGCTGGTCTGGCTGATCCGGGATTCATCGCCGCCGCAGCGATGCGCTCCGCCGTTACGATTGGTCTGATGCTCGGCATGATGATGTTCAAAGCCGGTCACTTTAATCCAATTTACACGGTTGTTCAGTGGTTGTGTGAACCAAAACGCTGGGAGTTCGACACGATTGCCGAATATTTGGCAATGTTGTTGGGCCAATTCTTTGGCTATCTTTTTGCTGCATGGATCGTTTCCGCTTTCGTGTTTGCACCACTCAGTTGCACGGTTATCAATCCACTTATCGGCAACGGTTTCGGCTATCTCTTTGAATCGCTCGGACACTTGTTCTTGTTGTTTGTATTTGCGCTCGCTGTGCACAAACGAACGGCTGCGATGACTGGTGTGATCGGACTTGGCGCTGTCGAGTTTGGCTGGGTCGCTACGTTTGGTCCGTTGACTGGCGGTTCGTTTAATTTCTTGCGCTCGGTCGGTGTTGCGTTGGTGCAAGGCTCGCCATGCTCGAACAGTTTGGGCTTCTACGTTGCAGCGATGGGCACTGCGTTGATCGTCGGTGTTGTCGTTTTGTTGTTTGTTTTGCCACGAAAGGTTGCTTCGACAGAAGGACACGAGTTGATTATCTATGATCCACCGCCGATTGAAGTTTCTCAAGACCAAAAGAAATCTTAAATGAAATTAAACTTTTTGCGATGCTATATTCAATAATTTATTTAGTTTTTCAAAACCTCATTTGCGCTACCGATAATTTCTGCAATGTGGTGATCGATCTCCTTGAGAAGAGAATCGATTTTCTTTGTTGCCTTTTTGAATGGGTGAATTTTTTCCTTTAAGAGTTTGCGATATTTCTCTTCGAGAAGCAAAAGATAGATTGTGTGCTTGTCATCGATGGCGGCGATCGAGTTTACAGTGTTTTGGTAAGTTGATCTAAGTTCCAAGAACTTTTCGTATGATTTTTTGAGAAACTGGTATTTCGCATCAGTCACTTCGTACTCTTTGCTTTCCTCCAGTTTTTTCAAATCTCTCTTTACCGCAAGATAGACAGGCTGCACTTCTTCTAATAATTTTTTTAACGGCTCAACATCTTCGTTGTACTGAAAATTGATTATCACTGCATCTCGATCTCTGGCAATTTCGTTTTTCATCTCTTCGATTGCTTTCCTCTTCCAATATTTCTCAATAATGTGACAATTCAGCGTCTCCAATGCCGCCTTAATCGTTGTACAATTTTCTATCAATGTTTCCATATCTTTTGCGCTTGAAGAGAACGGTTTTATTATGAGAGTTTTCTTCATAAGTTCCGTATATTCGAGCGCGTTCGGATGTTTCGCAATCAATTCTCGCAGCAGCGGAAAGAGCGTAACCTCTGAAAATTCTATTGCAATTAGTATTGTCTCGTAATTGTTAACTTTGCTTGATTCGTCGACAGATTTCACCGGCGTTAACCGTGGTGTGTCGTAGGAGCATGTTGAAATAGAAGACTGTGAGTTTGATAGAGTACGCATAGATACGTCGCTTCGTGGAGTGTTTGTGGCACTCATTGCTGTCGTCTATATCATTTTCGCTGTTCAATATCTGGCTTATACAAACGAAAGCCAAAATTTACCTTACGTGCTGATTAAAATTTCAGAAAAATCTAGTGTGTGAAACAATGAGTACAGATAAAAATATTGCCAAAAATACGGACTTTTATTTCGATCGACTTGGCAAAGCGTCGCCGATCGATTTGGTGACAGCGTTTGCTCGTGAACTGTCTTGCGACTTTGTTTCGCAGACTGAAATCTGCTCTGAATTATCGACGAGACACCCGGAAGTACAGAATAGCGACAGTGCACAAGAGGCGTTTGTTTCACAACTCTTTGAAATGCTAACCGAGCGAATAATGCTGGAAATCGTAGCAATTCCAACCGACGCTGAAAACTACAACGTCACCATTTTTATGTTTGGTCGCGACAAACCTCTTTTTTCTTTCTCGATCGCTTGCATCAAGAAGAATCCGGTTCTTACGAAATGCATCTCGCGCATGATGAAATCTGGCTACGAAGTCGAGGGAGAGACATTTTTCAAACGCTTCGTGCCGCCGGATCGATCGCGAATCGAGTACACAGATTTCAAGTTTAGCGATCTCTTTTCGAGACACTTCTTTCGCAGCGGTTTCTTTGTGCACTTTGTTTTGGTTTGCGTTGCCGGCATCGATATTTTCCTTGGCGATCGATATCCAGAGACAACGATTTCCAATATGGCAACGGTTTTGCTGAACCGAGTGGTGTTTGATGTGAACAGCAAGTTGACGCAGTACGTTGTCACGAATGGCAACACGGCGCCGTGGATTACGAAAGAATTGCGAAATGTTGTGAACAAAATGGTAACCGAAAAAAAAACATCTTCTGCTGTGAAAAATCTATTTTCAGAGGCTACTGCAGAACACGTCAAGTCATATCCAATAATAAAGATTTAATGAACGAAGAGAAACCAGATTACAACGATCGTGAATTAGAATTAGTTCAAGAATTCTACACGAATTCCGAAGGCGAGAACTATTTTCGTTCTTTCTTCACCAATCCACCACAGCCAGTGCTGCCCGGTATTTGGGTAAAGAAATTCATTATCGATAAGGCATCTCGAGTTCTTTCAAAAACTGCAATTGAAAAAAACTCTGTGTCTTTTGGAACTCTTCATGAAAATATTTTCAACAATGCGATTGCATACGGAAACGAAACCTCTGCGCACTTGCTGACGCTGAAAAAAGAGGGCGACGATTCAGTTGAGAGTTATCAGTTGGTGCTTGACTGGATGAGCATCAACGTCCGAAACGGCTATGATCTGCACCAATCTCTCGATGTGTCTCTGTACAAATCTGCAAGTTCTGTCGATGGCGTGAGTTCTCCGGAAAACACATACGACGTTGTTTTTGACAAACAACTCGGCGTTCTCGGTCCGCGCAGTGCGATCAGAATGCAGATGACGTACGATCGAAAGTCGCCGCTTCTCTACACGGCTGAAGGAAAAGCGATCGAACGTCTGCCAAAGTCTGCTGTAATCTTTTTCGAAGGCAAACGTTTATTCGAGTTGTCACTGACGGGTTACGTTTCGGAAGAAGTCGATGCAAATCAGCCTCCTTTGGGTAACATCTCATCGTCTCTGTCGAAACGAACAGCCGGTATTTATCGATTTGTTTGCGGTCTGAAGAACGGCGGAAAACTGTATTCGATCGGCGAGAAACTCGAGTTTGTCAAGTTTACGTCGGAACAGCAAATCAGAGCCGCTGTCGTTCTTCATGTGGCAAAAGTGTTTTGCTACGCAAGCATCTGGCGCATCTACTTTGCGTTTCTCAATTCGTTTGGAACATTCGTCGAGTTTGTTGGCGGAGCACGATGGGAAAACCGACCGTCGGAAACGGCCGTAAACATCGATCTGCTGCTCGATTCGAAGATGGACAATAGATTCTTCTTTATGATCGAAAAAGATACCACAACGGAAGTAAACGGCGTTCTAATAGACACTGACAAAAACGAAATTAAGTTGCCTAAAGTTAAGGAAACATTGGCGTACAAGTTTTCTGAATGGAAGGACGACAAGAATCGGCTGTACAACTCGGTGACGCAAGCAAAGAGAATACAATCGCATTTGTTTGTGCAGACCGAGACTTATCAGAAGGAAATCGACGAGAAAAACAAATTGCTCGAATCAACCAAGGACGATCTCAAACAAGACGTCGAATACTATGACGACTTGGTTAAGAGCAACGTTGGGTTGAGCAAAAACATCGAGGACTACTTGCAAATTAATCCGGCGCCGTTGCAGTTATTTTACAATGATTTTGAAGAGCGCTTCGACTGGACAAAAGTAAACAGTGATTTGTGGTCAGTCGAAATTGTGAAGCAAAAGATATTCGCAGCAGCAGATTACATTCGATCGAAAGCGCAGTCTCAGATGAACGATAAATTGCGATTCGTAACGATTGGCGAAACACTTCCGCTATTTCAATTGTTGATTCAACTGCTTTTTGCTCAGCAGTTTCTGAAAGCGGCTGCTTACATGACAGAAGTCATGCTAAAATATGCTGGCAATGTTGATCCTCAAACAATATCTGCACCGTTACGTTCTAGTGAAAGAAAACTTGCGGTGTTTGCAGCGCGTACTCTTCTCGATGCACTTCCAATCGAGAGACGAACCGCTGGTGGAAAAACTGAAATCTTCACAACAGAACTGGAAAAGATTGTTGCAAGTGGAGGTGGCAACGGTCAAGTGCCAGTTCCGGAACTCGACATTCTCAACTTGATGGTGAATCGAATCAACGAAATGCGTGGCGTAACAGAAGAACAAATCGTTGCTGGGTTTCAAGAATTCTACATACAAGAACGATTTTATTTCGCTGACATTGTGCACATTCCGTGGACTGCTTCTTCGCTCGACAGCAACCTCCTTCGGTTCGATATTCTTTCGTCGACGGATCGAGCAAATGCTCTTTTCAAACTTACCAGCGATTTGCTTTTGCTTGGCAAAGAAGTCGCAAATCCCGTGAACAAGGATGCAGAACCGAATCCAGATGTTGCGAAGATCATCGATACGTTTCTTGCATTGCCACCGTTGATTTTGAAATTGATCAAAAATGCCGTCAACGACTTGAATACAGACAGATCAGAGAACGACAGAAACTTCTCTTTGCAAATAGTCGTTGCATTGGAAACTGCGTTGAAGAATATCGGCTTCTATTTTGACAATGTTCTTTCTCTCGAAACACGAACAAAGGCAATAGAGTCTTCTGCTCGGTACAATCAAATGATTGCAACTGAAAAAAACGTCATCGATGTGTTACGAATGTTCAAACAAGAACATACTGTTCCACAAAGAGTGCCACGTCTCGACACAAACGTCGATCAACTCGTCGCCGACATACTTGCTGGAGGAGGAGACGCAATGCAAGTCGGAGCGCCGATGAGAAAAACCGCTTTCCTTCAAACTGGCGTTCTTCTTGATCCTTTGCCAGATGGTCTTCTCAATCAACTGGTTCAAACCTTCATCGACAATACAAGCAAGTCGAATGTCTTAATCCGAAATGTGAAAGAGGACTGGGAAAATCGATCGAACAACTATCTGCGCGATGTCGGAATGCGTGACGACGACGTAATTCAACTTTTGGCACAAGTTACATGGATTATTTCTCGATATACAGGCGAGAAAAACGCACTGAATTCGCCGTTGGATGAATACGAGAAAAACGACGCAACAAAGCAACGCGCTGCTGGGATAAAAGCCGAATTTGGTGACAGACTGAAAAAAATAGAGGATTTAGTGCAGAACGTCTACCTCAAAGAGAAGTTATTGGCGATATTCACTAGAAACGATGTGACAAAAATTACCGTCGACGCTTTGAATCAACTCAAAAGTGATACTGCGAATTTGCTTCGATATGAACTTGTCGATGCTGTTGATCGTATTATCAAAACCTACAACAATACGGTGTTGATTGCTCAAAAAATGAAGGATTTTCTGGAATACTCGAAGCGCGGCGACATCGATCAAGGAGACAAAGCAGTAACTCTGTCGACAAAGTTTGATGTGATATCGAATGCATTTCGTGGAATCGAAGACAACAAGACGGTTCTCGATAAACTCAACGTGGCGGTGCCGATATACGAACAAGCAAGAAAACTTTTCGACTCTGCAAGCAGCATCATGAAGAATCTGAAAGCATCAATCAAACCGGAAGACGCTCAGCGTGTCGAGTTGTTAACGAAGCAGCGCGAGTTGGAACGACTAGCCGATATGAAAAAGCAGATTGAATCGTTCAAGGGTCAGTTGGCCGACTCGTTGAAGGAATTGCAATCGACCGTAGCAAAGGCTGAGAAGGCCGACTCTGATGCGTCGAAACTTACTGCTTTTTTGAAAGATTTGCAATCTCTGAATAGCAAAATCGACGAATATAACGCTCGAATTGTTGCTGCACAAGAGACGTTGAAAAACATCGACCCCGAGAAGATGCGAGAGAAGATTGCTAGTCTGAAAAATGATTTTCCTGTATATGACGAAGAGCGCAACAAACTGATTTCTGAAGTGCCGAATCTGTTGAAGGACATAAGTTCTCTGAAGAGGGATGTCGACAAAACTGCGACAGACGTGGAAAAAGTGAGGAAGGAAGCATCACAACTTTCGACATCTTACGAAGAAGCACGACAAGATTACGATAATGTCAGGGAAACTTTTGAAGATTTCAAACAAAAAGTTAATAAGGTGAACGATGCGATCGACGAGCAATTCGTTGAACTTGACAACGCAGAGAAAGCCATCAAATCGAGGACAGACACGATTCAATTGCGAGCAGCAAACTTGAAACGACTACAGAAGATTTCAGAAGAAACAGCAGCCGACTCTGAGCAGATCAAATCGAAAATCATACAAAAAGACAAAGACATCTCTAACATAGAAGTTGAGTTAGCAAGGAAAGTTGTTGAAGTTCGCGGAACATCGAAAGAATATGACACTTTGGTTGGTCGAATCAACTTTAGTTACAATGAAATTACTGGAGTAACGCAGAGAAATGGCGATTCTGACTTGGGCCGAGCAATTTCCAGTGCAATCATTGATGTTGTCTCGAAAATTCCTCAATCAAGTGGTGGCGCTGGCGGAGTCGATTTGGCAACTGTTTCTCAACTCGTAACAGAGTCTACAGCAAACTACCAGAAAAATTTGATCAAGAGTATTGATGATTACATGAGAAGAGCATACCCTAGTTTGAAAAAACGTGACATCGAAACAACTGTTAATCCCGACGCACCACCAACATCGAAACCAAAAACCGACCCGGATGCGAAGCCGGAAGTAACAAAAGGAAGAACTATTGTTCCAAACGATTTTGAAAGTTGCTTGGCGATTCTTGGATTAGCAAACGAATGAAAAGAGTAAATTAAAAACAACACAGTTTCTGTTTCATCTCCGCATATCTGATTCTGGCGAGCGAAATCTATCAAACCACGCACACACACCGACGGATGAGCACGATTACTTTTTCAGATAAAGGAAACTCGTTTGAGTTGGCGGCGCAGAAAATGTACCACGACTTTGTTCCAAAGAACAATCTCGTTACCGTTGAGGCACTCGTTAAAATGACGATTGCCGGCGGCAAACACACAGAAGCGTTTCAAGGAACGCATTGGGGACCGAACTGGCAACAAGTGAACGGACGAGAAGGCATGCCATCTGGCTTTCAGTTCATGGTGAACAAGAACTCACAAGTCATTGCACCACTGTTCTCTGAAACGCAGATGTACGCAGTGCAGATGGCTTTTCCACTCGACGCCGGTGCACACACAATGAAAACGTCGAAAGGCACGCCGATCGATGAAACGTACTTTACAAAATATAACGAACAACTCTCCAACAGTCTGAACACGAAGATTTCCGACGAAATGCTTTCGGCGACAAGCAACACAAACTTTGCCGGCATTTTTGCATCGGAGAAACGCAGCGCCGGCGGCTACGAGAAGAAGCACTTTGTTGTCGTGCGCTACTCTGATCCAGAAACATCGAAAAAGATCGCACAGAAAATCAAAGAATCCGAATCTGACGACAAAGAGAAGAGTGTCGAGTACATCTACAAACTCTCCGAACGCAACTTTGTCGCCGATCACAACACCGTCGGCATGGCTGCTCCACACACGACGTGGGAACAACTATTCGTCGGCGACAGAGAGATGATCGCACTGAGAGAACGACAAACAGCGATGTGTGCCAACATGGTGCTGCAAACGATTCACGCCAGCGGACTCGGTCCAGTTGCGTTTGGCGAGAAGAAAACCGTCACAGAAAACCTCGACGCACTGCTGAAATCGCCACAACTCATTTCAACAGTTTACAACGACATCGATCACACACCATCAAAACACCTCGCCTATCTCAGCGAAATGGCTTCGGTCAACAGCGCATCAAACGGATTCGTGTTTCGCGACAAGCCCGATCTCGGCATTACGCTGTACGGAGCGTCGCAGTTTGAAGCAGCGAAAGATTTCATTGGTTTGCCGAGTGGCGTCGGCTTTATGCGAAGCGTCGGCACACACAACTCACACGAATCGCTCGAATCGCTCGAGACACTGCGAACGAGGTCGCCGTTCATTTGGGACGTGAAAAAGGGCGCCTACAACACTCTGATCTCGAAATCTCTCTACAAAAACGCCGCCTCTGACGACTGGCTCAGAGTAGCGAAACAACTCGGGCTCACTGAAGAGCATCGAACTGTGCAGTATTTGAAACCGATTGTTGTGAAACTCTCCTCCACACAGCAGCCATCGCAGTCGAAGAAATAAATTGTTAAATATTTTTGCACGAAATGAGTCGCGAAACGAAAATTAATTTGGGAAAACGCTGCACCGATGAGAGCGACAAATCTTGCATATATGGCGTAGCATTCGGCGAGACTGTTGTTGAAGTTGATTGTTTCGACGTTACACTGTGTTATCATGAGAAAAAAACGAGCGACGTCTGCAAAAGAATTGTTGATCTATCAGTGATGCAGATTTCAGAGCGGTCTTACAACAGCGATTATGCGTACAGAGATATTCCATACGATACCGCAGTGAAACTTGAGCGAGAATTGAGAGCATTGATCAAACTTGAAACGGACATAGAAGATTACAACAAACAAATAAAATTAATTGTCGAACCGAATGACTGAACAAGCCAAACGTCTGAAAGTTTCAACTGAAAACACAGAGGAAAAGTTTGAGCATTACAGAAACTTTATAAGAAATCACGACTTTACGCTTTTTAAAAGCCTCGAAACAAACGACAAAGCAAAGAAACATCTGGCGACACTGAACGAGTACCGATGGATAACGTTTGGAGAAAGTTTGACAAACGATTTTATTGTGCAAAGCGTTGGCTACCAATTGAAGACGCGATTTCCAAAAGTCGAGAAACTGCTTCGCTCGGAACTGGATGGCTTTTACGAAGACGAATCTGGCGTCTGTTTGTTTCAGAGAGACAGACATTATTGCGATTTTGTTTCTGTTTTTAACCATGTGTTTTTCGACAGCCGCAGACTCGTTGTCTCTCCTTTTATTCGCTCAGTATCTTCTTCTGTCATGTGGCTTTTGCTCGCTCGTATTACGCTGAACGAACAATCGTTGGATTTGCTTTCTCGACTGGAAAAACAACATGAATTGACAAAAAAGAAGAAACTTCCCGAATTCAGAGGCCGTGGATTGGATGTGATCGTCGAAAGCGAACTGTGCAGAGAGTTTTTCGAGAGTCTAACCGATCGTTTGGGATCGCTGGAAGTGAAACGTCTGCTGCAACAAGAACACGGCTTGACGATAAAAATAATCGCGTCTTATCTTGATCAGAAGAGTTTTCAGAGTTTCTCGTGGACATGCAAAAGAGTACACGAAATTCTGTCTGGTGTTCAGAACCGCGCAGAGATCACTGATATTCGATTTTGTCGACAGTTTGGAGAAGATTCGGAACACATTCTTGTTGTTCGAAGGCGGTTCTATCCAAAAGACTACCCTATTTCAAAGTTTAAAAACGAAGCAATTATGGCTGCAAAAAATCTGTGCAATGGTATTTTTTCGATGAACAGAGATTTTCCTATATGTTTGGATATTTTGAATAGAAAAGATGACCGCGATCGCTTGTTCTATCGCCAGTCGATTGGCATATATTATAGTTTAGATGGTTACTACAGAGATATTCTGGACAATCCTAGTGTTGATCTTAGAATAGGTTTATTTGACGAAGAAAACCTCATTTACAACGGAAAGAACGTGTTGGATTGCTGTTTTAGCAATTGGTTGTTGATTTTGTCGGATTGGGATGTTGCAGAAAGAATTTGCAAAGGTGATCGAGATGGATCGGTGCTAAATTCACTTGTCAAACATTTGGAAACGATTGGCGAAAAACAACCTCCGCCAGGCGTTTTCAAATTACTTCTTTACTGCATTAACAATGTTTACATGGCTTTTGATGAGAGAGATCGTTTGAAGAATATGCTTAGAATTCGATTGGATTACGCACAGAACTGCATTTTTCGGATTATCAACGATTATCAAGACTGTGATTTTTACTATCAATATCTTGGCTATTTTCACACTGACACAAGTGATTCAAAAGGAAAAACACTTGTCAGATGTGTTGTTGCAGTTTGGTTGCAAAGTCAAAGCGAATGGCTTCCGTTTCCAGAGAATTATATTATCAATTTGTTGGTGATGGTAAATACTTGCGAATACGTCAATCCTTTGTATCGCATAAACAAAAACGAAAAAATGTGGACAGCCGTTTTGTTTGCGCTTGTAAATAGAAACATTCCATTCGAAGCATTGATCACAGTTTCTGCAGTTTTGGTGAATGGGAAGAACGCTAAAAATAAGAATCCGAAAATACCTTATTATCACGGCCACCCTGATAATATTATCGACTTGGCAAGAAGGATCGTTTTGAGCAATGATCATTACAGTGTTGGAACACGCGTTATCGAAATGATTCCACTGATGGCGCGACTGAAAGACAAGGATTTCTGGAGTTCTTGCTATTTAAGATTTAGCAATCAGTTATCTGTCGGAGGTTGCAAACGATTTCTTGCAATGCTGCGTCACTACGATCTAGTAAACGAACAACTCGAATATCTGCTGCAAAGAGGAATCAAAAAATGGATTGAAAAATAAATAAACTGTATTGTGCATAATAAATGAAAAAGTTGTTTCTTTAATAAGTAACTACCAATTGACACTGTGATGTCACAAAACTTTCCGATTGACCAGAGGGTGGTGCACGTTTCTGGTCCGTGTGCGTGCGGGAAGTCAGCGATGGCCAACACAATCCGCAATGAATTCTCACCAGAAGAGGTTTCCGTGCTCGATGTGGAC
>Ga0302236_1000682_pt1 | contig 28428 bp, 36 predicted proteins | sample AAG_UR_Gly_MG_FD_193509 | JGI IMG/M metagenome (GOLD analysis project Ga0302236, IMG submission 193509) | Enriched activated sludge microbial communities from anaerobic digester in WTTP, New Holstein, Wisconsin, United States - AAG_UR_Gly | ecosystem: Engineered > Bioreactor > Anaerobic >...
GGCGTGAACGTGAAGAGTCTACACGTGCAAATCTCGGAAGAGTTGTTCGCGGCGATTGAGGCGGCCCGCGGCGAGTCGCCGCGAAATCCGTTCCTCGAGGCCGTGCTGTGGAAGGTCAAGACGATCCGCGACGGCGCAGACGCCGCCGGGGTCGCGAAGCCGGCCAGGCCGGCCGAGGGCCGTGGGAAGTACGACCGTGTCCGTGATCCGTGAGTCCCGGATAACGCCCAAGGTTCACCGGGCGGCGACGAGTGAACCCAGCCATCAGCAACGAGCCGGATCGCCGCTCCGGTGCAACCGTAGTTATGCCGTTTTTGGAGAATCAGTCGTGAGCGATCAGAGGATTTGTGAGTTGTGGTTTTTGATCGTGCAGCGGTGCGCGGAAGTCTTCGGCAAGCCGCTGCCAAAGCGAAAGCTGGAGTTAGGCAGTCGTGACCGTGGATGGGGCCTGATCCTGAACGCGAGCGAGCAGGACGAGCCGACGTTGCCTGCCTACTCCGTGGCCGTGTCGTGGGGAGGATTCCCGGCTGGCGTCATCGACGCGAACGGCGGCGTGATCGCTGCCGGGAGCGTGGCCAACGAGCTGACGTTTCGCGAGTGGTTGCCTTCTGCCGTTCCGTGTCCGGCATAACTATTGATTCAGCCGCAGCCGAGCGCTGCCGAGCGCCGCCGAACGGAGCCGAACGTGACCGAACAGAGCCGAGCGCTGCCGAACAAGCCGAACAGGTCTCAGCGAGAGCTGCCGATCGGGCAGGTCGAGCAATCGGACGAGGCGTATCTGGCGGCGCTCGACTCGGCTGCCTTGCCGGACGGGGTGACGGCGATCGTGCGGTGGCTGATCCAGGATGGCCGGCGAGAGTCGGGAGAAATGCGGCTGGCGGTGCGGACGCAACGGCAGATCGCAAAAAGGGTTAGGAAAAGTGCGTCCACGGTTTGCGAATCACTGAGACGACTGCGCAATTCCGGCCTCGTGACAGAGGCCGACGGCGAGTATCGGTTACGACTGGCGCTGCTCGTGGAAATCAGTGAGGTCGCCCAGACACACCGGGAGCAGGCCCGGCGCGAGGTCGATCCGGAGGAGGCCTGGGAGGCCCTCGTCGGGTCCGGCGCTCGGCCGCGCTCGGCTTGTTCGGCGGCGCTCGGCACGACGTCCGGATCCGTAGAAGAAAGATCCTCTACACCCGTATCCGTGACGTCCGTCTCCGTTTCCGGATCCGGAGCGGCCAGCCGACTGCCGAGCGCGGCCGAGCGCGGCGAGCGCGACGACTGCCTGCGCGACCACGTGGCCTGGCGGCAGTTGCAGACGCGGCACTTCCGCGACGCGGCCGGCAAGCCGGCAATCGTGGTGGGGGCGCTGCAGCCGTGCTTTTATGCGGCCGTCGAAGCGGATCTGCTCGACAACGAGCCGGAGCACAAGATCCGTTTCCTGGCCGCGGCCTACGATCTGGCCCACCAAATGCCGCGTTGGGACGCGCAGCAGCGGCGTGATGTTGGAGTGCGATCGCCGGCGGTGTGTCTGCGGCGACGGGTCGAGCGTGGGGCTCTGTTCCGCGCGTCGCCGGAGGGACACAGAAAGGGCTGTTTGATCGGACGCAGCAGTTGGAGTTGTTCGCGTGATTTGGCTTGGGATCGACGGCACGAACTGGGTACACGCACTGTATCACGCCTTCCGCGGCGTGGACGTCTTGGAGCACGTCCGCCGGCGAGTGCGGATACTGACTCAGTACACCCGCGCTTCGTGCGTGGTGGTGTGTTTCGATCGTCGATCGTTCCGGCACGATTTGTGGCCGGCGTACAAGGCGAATCGCAAGCCGAAAGACGAGACATTGCAGCGGCTGCTGGCCGAGTCGCCGGCGGCCGTCGCCGATGCGGGGCAGGCAGTGTATCAGGACGGCTACGAGGCAGACGATTGTCTGGCCACGCTGGCGGCCGTGGCGGTGGACTCCGGAGCCAAGGCGATCATTGCGTCGCCGGACAAGGATCTCTGGCAGTGCCTCGTCGAGGGCCGGGTATCGGTCCTGCGGGCCTTCAAGACGCACGGCACCGAAATCTTGGACCCCGTTTGGCAGACGGCGCGGGAGCTGGAGATTGCGGAGGCGACACTGGGACTGCGGCCGGCGTGCTGGGTGGATTATCAAGCGTTGGTGGGGGAGGCCGGCGACAACGTGCCTGGGTGCCCCGGCTGGGGACCGCAGACGGCAAAGCGGGCTTTGGTTAATGCCGGAAGTATCACAGCCATGCTGTCTGACCCTTGGGCGATTCACTGCACCAGGTCGCAGCTGACGAAGCTGCAGGCATGGGCGAAGAGTGAGACGGGGCTGTCGCTGAGTCGCAGCCTGGTCAAGCTGGTGACGGATGTGGGCGCGGTCCAAGACGCGCTGAGATAGGAGGGGAACGGCCAACAGAGTAGGCCGTGCCACGGGAACTTAACACGGAGGTGGAAAGCGATGCTGGTGTTGTCAAGGAAAAAGGGTGAGACGATCGTGATCGGGAAGGGCGTGACGGTGACGGTCCTGACGATAAAGGGCGGGGCTGTGCGGCTGGGGGTCGCGGCGCCGGACGGGGTGACCGTGGATCGGGAGGAGGTTTCGAAGCGGAGGCAGAATGGCGATGGCGTAACCGGGGCGTACTCGCCTCCGGTTCACCCGTAGGTTATCCGGTTTCCGTACTTGGGTTTACGACTATTTTGAAATTTTTCCGAAAAACTGTGTGTAGCGTATTGACGCGATTCTGCCCTGCCTCTAAACTGTGTGTAGAGTTAAGTTGTTGATCCGTTCACGCACAGGAGAAAAGACATGACCACGATCCGAAAATTTGTGACGGTGGCTGGAGCATCGAGTAACGCCAGGCTCTGCACGGAGGACAGCGACGCAGCCGAGGTGTACGTCGCTGAACTCGTCGCTGGCGCTGGCATACGCTCGCTCGACGAGGATGACTGTGAGGTAGGGTCGAGCGATGACCGCGATTGGAATCGTGATGTGATCGTCGATTTGTGCGTACCGCTGTTTTGCTGCCGGGGGAAGGGGCGCAAATTGCCGCCGCGGACCCCGGAGGAGGCGCTCCGCCAATCGGCGGCGAAAGGAAAAGAGGGATTGCAGCCCGGATGCGTCGTCAACTTGAACGGTCGCGCGATCACGCTGTGAGCGGAGGATGACATGGCAGAGTGCGAGAGGCGAAACATCACGCAGCCCGCCGACTGGTGGGCTGCGATCGAGGCCGCCGCGGCGGCCGAGTCCGTGACCGTGTCCGAGTGGATCGGCGAGGCGTGCCGAAAGCGGCTCCCCGCGTCCGTGCGCCGTGGGCTGTCGGATCGTCCGCCGGCCAACCGGCCGAAGAAGCCCGGCGACGGGTCCGTGTCCGTTCCCGGATAACTATGAATTAACCCCATAGCCGGTAGTAACGGAATTATCACGCCGGCGATAACGGCGTTACCGCCGGGCACGAAACAGGAAAGGATGCCAGTGTACGACGCGAAAGACGTTAAGCATCTCGCCCGCGGTCGCTGGGCTGCCATCCTTTCCACTGTGGCTGGGCTGCCTGCCGCCATCCTCGACGGCCAGCATCACCCTTGCCCGCGGTGCGGAGGATCGGATCGTTTCCGCTTCACCGACGATGACGGTGACGGATCGCTGATCTGCAACCAGTGTGCCAGGCGATCCTGCGGAGACGGTTTCGCCTCCGTCCAGTGGGCTCTTGGTTGCGGCTTCCCGACCGCCGTCCAGCGTGTCGGGGAGTACATCGGAGCCCCGCCAGCCGCCAACGGCAAGCCGCAGCGGGCACGCAAGCTCACGGCGGACCCATCCAAGGACTTGCAGCCCATGCCGTGGTCCGATTCGCTGGCGGGGCTCTGGTGCTCACGGAAACGGCCAATCCTGCCCGCCGCGATCGCCGCCGCCGGAGGCCGACTCGCACGATACCGCCACCACCACACGGTAATCGACCTGCCCGTCATCGGTCGCCAGGGAGAAACCACCGGCCACGTAATTGCCAATGTCACCGGAGGAACGCTGCCACGGTTCGACGCACACGGGAAGCTGATCGGCCAGGTTAAGACAAAACTCACGTGGGGCTCGCAGCCGGGGCTCATCGGACGTCTGCCGGGCGACCGGATCATCGTCAAAACCGAAGGACCGACAGACGCCCTTGCCCTGCTGTCCGCCACCGATCTGCCGTCTATGGTCGCCGTCTGGGCGAATGAGGCCGGCGCCGGCCAGAAGCCACAACCCTGGATCCTCCAGGCCGCGGCCGGTAAGACGGTCTGGGTGGTTGGCGACGCGGACCAGCCAGGAGAGCAAGGGGCGGCTCTCTGGGCGTCCGCGTTCGCCGGCCACGCGGCTGAAGTGCGGCACGTCCGCCTACCATACCCCGTGACGGCGGACCACGGGCGGGATCTGCGGGATTGGCTCTCCGAGGGGCACGGCTGGGCTGATTTAGTCGCCCTGGCCGCCGCCGCCCCGATCGTCCAGCCAAGCAGCCAGCCAGCGGCAGGCCCACTCCCAGAGGCCGTAGACGACCCGCATAGGCTCGCCCGGCTCAACCTGGAGCGATACGCGACGAACAACCAGGGCCGGACAATCCGCTACTGGCGGTCCGAGTGGTACGTCTGGAAGAGAAACCGATACCGGAAGATCAACGAGGACGAGCTGCGGGCGAAATTGGCCGCCAGCGTCAAGCAGGAATTCGACCGGGCCTATCGAGCCGGTGAGACAGACGAAGTCCGCAAGGTGACCGGGGGAATCGTCAGCAACGTGATGCTCGCGACGTCCGGATACGTGAACCTTTCTGCGGAAATCGAATTTGGCACGTGGCTGGAAGACCGCAGCCGCCGAAATTACGTCAGCATGGCCAACGGGATACTGGACATCGACGCCGTACTGGCCGGCAAGGATGAATCCGAATGTTTGCTACCGCATTCGCCGCAGTGGTTTTCCCTTGTGTCGGTCCCATACGAATTCGACTCTGACGCCGGGGCCGAGCCTACCAAGTGGCTGGCCTATCTTGACCGCGTGCTGGAAGGTGACCAGGAGCGAATCGACATCCTACAGGAGTGGGCCGGCTACCTGCTGACGCCGGACACCGGCCAACAATGCTTTTTCATTTTGGAAGGCGACGGCGGAAACGGGAAATCCGTTTCTGAGGCCGGGCTCACAGCCATGCTTGGCATTGACAACGTGGCCAACGTGCCGCTGGAAGTCTTCGGGGTGCGGTTCCAACTGACCCATACACTTGGCAAGCTCGCCAATTTCTGCGGTGACGCCGGGGAGATCGACAAGGTTGCCGAGGGGCACGTCAAGGCGTTCACGAGCGGAAACCGGATGAACTTCGATCGCAAGGGGGAAGCCCCAATCGACGCGACGCCAACGGCCCGGCTGATGGTTTCCTGCAACAACGTTCCGCGATTTTCTGATCGGACTGATGGCATTTGGCGCCGCATGGTCCTAGTCCCGTTCCGCACCAAGATCCAGCCACACGAACGGATCATCGGAATGGACAAGCGAGAATGGTGGGAGGCGTCTGGTGAACTGCCAGCCATCTTCAACTGGGCGCTGCTGGGGTTGGCTCGCCTGCGAGAGCAGAAGCGATTCACGGTGAGTCGAGTAGCCGAAGAGGCGAAAGAGAATTTCCGCGAAGAGTTCAACCCGGCAAGGGCATTTCTGAAAGAATCCTGCGAAGTTTCATCGACAGGAATGGTTGTTGCTTCGATGCTCTATCGGATTTACTGCGACTGGATCAAAGAAAATGGACACCGCCCTTTGTCAGAAAAACAATTTGGGCGCGAAGTTTCGAGATGCTTTCCGTCTGTGAAGAGAGTTCGCCGAGGCGGACGCGGGGATCAAAGCTGGTGCTATGAAATGATGCAATTTGCAAAAGACGAAATTTGCGGAAATAAAACGTATGACGCAATGCTTTTTTGATCGGTAATATCACGACTACTGCGACTACTGGCTTTTCGGTAGTCGCAATAGTCCCTGTAGTCGTGTTTTCCCTATCCTTCGTAAGTCGAGTAATAAGAAAAAAATAGAGAAAAAAGAAGGATATAAAATACGTGCACAAGAAATAGAAGGGTATGGGGAACCGCAACTACAGCGACTATTGCGACTACGGGATTTTTTCTCATGCCAACGCTACTTGAAAAACTTGGAGCGACGAAAAATGAAACTCGACCGGAAAACGCGCCGACGAATCCGACAAATCAAGCAAGGACGAATTACGAAAGCCGCCCGGCCGGCCCGGCGCCGTGTCCGGATTGCGGATCTCTTCTCGCTTGGCAAGACCATTACGGCCGAGACCATTGTTTCGGCTGCGAGCCGTACCCCAGCGAGCGACTCGTTGCCGGGCTCTACGTCGCCCACGAAGGCCGCTGGATGACGCCGCGGGAAGAGCGGGCACTCCGAGACCAACCACCTGGCCAGGACGCCGTCTGCGGCCACCATCGGCTGCGGAAGGTGGTCACCGTGGCCGGGTGCGGATTCCAGCTCGATCCGGCGCCCGAGGTCTATTACGAATGCCAGGCTTGCGGATGGTGGTTCACGGAGGAGGAACTCGCGGAACAAAGCGCGCCATAACAAAGCGAGCATACGCTTTGTTGCATGGATGCGGCGGAACAGATCACGGAAGTCGAAATCATGGGACGAGCGGTTGCCTCTGGCCAATCCCTGCGATCTGTTGCCTCGTCAGTAGGTGTCTCACCGACGACGGTCCTTCGCAGGCTGATCAGAGCAGGGGATCAGTTCCAGCGTCGACGGCATAGACCGTTGCTGAGCGAAGAGCGAACGCGAATCATCCGCATGGCCGAAGAAGGCGAGACATCGGTCCGTAGAATCGCAATCACAGTTGGGCGTGGCAACAGTTGGCACAGCGTCCGTCGAGTGCTTGAATCCGAGGGATTGCCACGCATCGCCAAGCCCCACAGATGCGAGCACTGCGGCTATTTGGTGACCGTGCAGCCCTGCATGGTGTGTCAGGCTCTGGCCGCACGGAAGAAAGCTATCCATGCCACAACGAGCTAAGCCGATGCCACGCAAACTGAAGCCGCGGCAACGGAAGTCCGCTTGTCAACGTGGCTATAATCGTCGCTGGCGAGAGGCCAGCATGAGATACCTCGCCCAGCATCCACTCTGCGTCGAGTGCAAGATGCATGGTAGGGTGAGGCACGCGACGTTGGTTGACCATGTGCGCCCACACAAGGGCCGAGACGATCTGTTCTGGGACGCAAGTAATTGGCAATCACTATGCGTCGAGTGCCACGCTGCCAAGACGGCCAGGGGGGAATAACGGACGGGGGGGTCCGATTTTCTAAGCGGGGCGACTTTTGTAGACCAGCCCGTAATTTTGCATATTTTTGGGGGCGTGTAGGCAGGGGATATTCGATGGGGCGGCGGCCGAAGGCGAAGCCGGAGAGGGCAGCGGATCGTGAGACGGGGCAGCTGTTGACTGTTGCGCCGCCGCCGCCCAAGGGGTTGGGGCAGGTAGGGCAGGAGTATTGGCAGCGGCTGACGACGTCGCTGGTCGAGACGAAGAGCTTGACGGCGCAGATGCTGGTGCCGATCGAGGCGCTGTGTGGGCAGTGGGAAATCTACTGCCGGTGGAAGTGGTGGCTGCAGGCGAATTGGGATCGTTGGACGACAAAGGCGCCCAGCGGCTACGAGATGGAATCGCCGCAGGTGCGGTTTTGCAAGGACGCGCTGAACGAGTGTAACAAGCTGTGGAAGCTGTTGCGGTTGACGCCGGAGAAGGCGGGGACTCAGGACGTTGGGAGCGTGTTCGACGTGGCGGCTCAGAAGGGTCGCGGGGATGAAGAAAATCGGCCGCCGGTCTGAGGGAAATGGGGCGAAGATGGCACGAAAACGGAAGCAACCGGATCAAAAAGCCGAGAAATTTCCGCTGAGGTTGGAGTGGCGGAGCCCGGCGGAGCTGGCCGAGAACCCGCGCAACTGGCGGACGCATCCTGAGAATCAGCAGGCGGCCCTGGCCGGGGCGATGACGGAAGTCGGCTGGGCCGGGGCGTGCCTGTTCAACGAGGCTACGGGACGGCTGATTGACGGGCACTTGCGGCGGAAGGTGGCTCAGGCGCAGGGGTGCGACCTGGTGCCGGTCCTCGTGGGGACTTGGACGGAGGATCAAGAGGCGAAGATCCTGGCGACGCTCGACCCGCTGGCCGGGATGGCGGGGGCCGATCCTGTGATCCTGGACGACCTGCTCAAGGGCGTGCATACCGGGTGCGACGATCTGCGGGACATGCTCACCGATCTTTGGGATGACGTTCAGGCCGACGCGATCGCGGGCACGGAGCCGGCCGAGCACCAGGACGCGGAGCCGCAGGAAACGATTGGGAAGCATTACAAACACGCTGGGTTAGGTGTGTTTGTTGCCAAAAGAAGTTGTGGCGTTGAATATCAGCGCGTTGTGGTCTGGAAAGCGACGCAAGACCCGATTGAAACAGAGCGATTAGCGGATGCGATCAGCGATGTCATCAAAGAGTGGTGTCCAGTGTTTAGGCAAACTTGGACAGTGACGAATCCTCCGCGCGGTTGCTCTTCGGGTGACAAGCCGCACGCTGCCGGTTTGCTCGCGAAGCAAGTTGCTAATGTTTTGGGGCTGGACTATGCGGAGATGTTGGAGCGTGTCGGAGAGCGAAAATGGCGAGGAAGCCGCAATGCGACACGCGAACAAATATTCAATGCAGTGAAGGTTCCACATGACGTATGCCTAATCATCGACGACATGGCAACGACTGGAAATACGCTACGCGGAGCATTGAAGGCATTACGCTCTGTTGGCGTACCAGCGTTCGGATTTGCCTATTACGGACACGATTAAATAGCGTTTCGCGGATGCGTTTCCAGACCAGGAGATCAGGCGGGCGGATTGATGGCGCGGCAATCGACGAAGCTGCTGGAGTTGAAGCGGTGGGCGCGCCGGCGGGGGTGGTCATCGTGGTTGCGGCGTGGCGAGGGGGAAGAGGCGGACGAGCGGGCGCTGTTGTCTGGGCACTGGTTCAATCCGCAGCGCGGGGAACATGCGGTCAAGTGGATTGAGCGGTACTGCAAGCTCGTCGAGGGGGCTTGGCGGGGGCATGATTTCCGGCTGCTCGATTGGCAGTGGGATCTTCTGATGCGGCTCTTCGGTTGGGTGCGGTGGTCAACCGAATGGGAGCGGCACGTCCGGCGGTTCCGCTGGCTGTACTTGGAGGTGCCAAAGAAGAACGGCAAGAGCCCGATGCTGGCGGCGATCGGGGCTTACCTGCTGTTCGGCGACGGGTGTCACTCGGCCCGCATCTATTCCGTCGCCACGTCGAAGAAGCAAGCCCAGATCGTCCACGGGGCGGCAGTCGATATGGTCCGGGCGTCGCCGGAACTGTCCTCTGTTTCGCGGGTGCGGACTCAGGATGGCTACCTGGTCGTCGAGTGTCCGAAGACGGGCGGCAAGTGGAGCATCGCCGCGGCCGACGCGAAGACGGCGGACGGGGTCAACGGGCATTGCCTGGCGGACGAGCTTCACCGTTGGACGGATTGGGAATTCTGGAACACATTGCGATGGATGCTGGCCGCGCAACCGGAGGGGCTCTTCGCCGCGATCACGACGGCAGGGGCGGACATGCAAAGCATCTGCCGGACTCAGTACGAGAAGACGCTTGCGGTCAATGAAGGCCGGATGCAGGACGACCAGTTCTTGGGGAAGATTTTCGCCGCCGGGCCCAAGGACGACCCGCACGACCAGCGGACCTGGTTCAAGGCCAATCCGAGCTTGGGCAAGACCAGGTCGTCTATTCTGAAGTTGTCTGATTTCCGTGGCGACTATCACGCGGCCACGCAGGACCTGACTCAGTGGGACGAGTGGAAGCGGCTGCGGCTGGGGGTCTGGAAGACGGCCGAGGCGGCTTGGCTCTCGCAGGTGGGCGGCATCTCGGCCTGGGACGCTGGGGCGTCGGCCCGCAAGGACCGGGCGAAACGAATCGACTGCCACGAGTCTTTTACCCTGGCTGGGCTGCGCGAGCGGGGGCTCGCATGCTGGGCGGGATTCGACGGGGCCACGCATCACGACACGACGGCCTTTGTGCTCGTGTTCTCAGATCCGTCCGCGGAGCCGGTGCCGGCCGACGCGACGGCGGAGCAGGTGGCGGAACAAAGCGAGATAGTTCGCATTGTTCCGTACTATTGGCTTCCGGAAGCGGAGGCGATGCGGCTGGGCGCGAAGGTCCCGTACCAGTTTTGGGCGGACGCTGGACACATCCGATTGACCTCCGGTGACGCGGTCGATTATTCGCAGGTGAAGGCGGACATCCTGACGATTTGTGATGGGCTGAAGCTACAGGGGATCGCCTTCGATCCGCTGTTTCAGTCGGAGCAACTGACGCAGGAAATCTCGGCCGAGACGGGCGCGGATCGGCACGAGTTCCGACAGGTGATTACTCAGTTCTCGCCGCCGATGAAAACGCTGGCGAGACTGATCGCGGAAAGGAAAGTTCGGCACAACGGGCACCCGATTTTCACTTGGCAGATTGGGCATCTGGCGTGCTACGAGGATTGCAACGGCAACCAACGGCCGGTGCGGCAGAAGCAAGGCGACTGCCGGACGATTGACGGGCCGGTGGCAGCGATCATGGGGCTGGGGCTGATGCTCGATTCGCAGACGGCGGACAAGCCGACCTGGTACGACGACGACAAGAACGAAGTGGAGTTCCTCTGATGTTTGGATGGCTTCGGAATCTGTTGCAGCGTTCGCTGAGCGACAACAAGGGGCCGTTCTACATCACGGACCCGCGATCGTGGGACACGTTTTTCGTGGGGCAATCGACCGATGCCGGCGAGCAGGTGACAGCCGAAAAGATGGTGGGCGTGGCGGCCGTCTGGCAGGCGGTTGGAATGATTGCCGGCGATGTGTCCAAGCTGCCGCTGGGCGTCTTCCGCCGGCGTGGCAAGGACCGCGAAGAGGACCGCGATCATCCGGCCAGCTGGATCATCCGGCCGGACTGCTGGGCCGGGCCCGAGCACGAGCTATCTTCGCTCACCGTCTGGCGGCGGTTGATGATTCACGCGCTGATCTGGCCGCGCGGCTATGTGCTGATCGACCGGGACGAGCGGGGGACGCCGATCGGGCTGTCCAATTTGCTTCCGGACCGCACGGAGTTGAAGACCACGGAGAGCGGCCGGCTGGTGGTCGTTTCGCAGATCGACAGCCGCTATTACGCATTCGCTCCGACCGACGTAATCATGGTCGAGAACATCGCCTTTGATTCTGGCGAGTGCGATTCGTTCGGGCCGCTGAAGGCCGCCAAAGAAAATATCGGGATGCAACTCGCCAAGCGGAAGTTCGGCGGCAAATTCTACTCGCAGGGCTGCCACGCCGGCGGCTGGCTCGAAGTCCCGCCAGGTGCGAGCGACAAGGCGCGGCAGAAGATGGAAGAGGGGCTGAAGAAGAAGAGCGAGCCGGAGAACTGGTTCCGGGCTTTGGTGTTGCGCGATGGGTTCAAGTGGCACAGCACGATGGTTTCTCCTGGCGAGGCCCAGTCTGCGGAACTCGACGAGGCGGAGGTCCGCAACGTGGCGCGGTTCTACCGAATGTCCCCGTCGCGATTGGGCGTCAAGGAATCCATCTCGTACAACAGCGAAGAGGCGGCCCGCCGGGCGTACCACGACGAGACGCTATCGTTCTGGCTGAAGCAAATCGCCACCGAATGCACGCTCAAACTGCTGACCGCAGTCCAGTATGAGCGGGACACGCACTTCATCGAGCACAACATCCACGCTTTGAATTGGGCCGATACCCAGACGCTGATTAGCGTCGGCGTGCAAGGGGTGACGAATGGCATTTGGTCACCGGACGAAGTACGGCGCTGGTTCAATTACTCGGCCTGGCCGGGCGGGATCGGGGAGAAACCGTTCCAGCCGATGAACATGCAACTGCTGGGCGAAGAGCCGGAGCCGGAGCCTGAGCCGGAGCCTATGCCGGAGCCGGAAGACGACGACGAAGAAGAAGAAACCGAAGACGAAGGGGATACCGATGGAGATGGAACGGCGAACGATCAGCAGTGAGTTGTCCCGGCTGGAGATTCGCGAGGACGGCCAGCCGCCACGCATCGAGGGCTACGGCGCGGTCTACTTCCGAGCCGGCGATCCGGGGACGGAATACCGGCTATGGGCGGACACCTACGAGCGGATCATGCCCGGTGCGTTCGACGAGGCGGTCAAGGCTGATGTGCGATCGCTCTTCAACCACGATCCGAACATCATCCTGGGCCGCAATCGCGGCAACGCGGCCACGCTGCGATTGACGTTGGACTCGACCGGGCTGCGGTATTCCGTCGAGCCGCCGCAGACGGCATTGATCCGCGACCAGGTGCTAGAGCCGATCCGCCGCGGCGACGTGTCCGGATCCTCATTCATGTTCCGCCCGACGAAGGTCGTTTGGGTGGAAGAAGACCGCGACGGCCGGACGGTGGACGTGCGCGAATTGCACGCGGTGGAACTGTTCGAAGTGGGCCCGGTCACCTTCCCAGCCTACGAAGCGACCTCGACGGGCGTCCGGTCTACGGAGCGGGCAGCGATCGAATCCGAGCGGCGGGAGTGGCGAGAGCAGCGGCAGATCGACTTGCAACAGGAAGCGGCGCGGCAGCGGAAGATTCGCGAGATGGAGGCAGAAGTCGCGTTGACCATGGCGCGGCTGTGACGGCGTGAAAGGTAGGGGCGTGGATCGGTTTGCCGACTGGACGTGGATTGTGTTGGGATGTTCGCCGCTGGCACGCGAGGCTTACGCTACGGCGCGGCGGGACTTTCCTGGGGCGCCTGTCATCACCTGCAATCGGGGTTTGCAGATCGAACCGAACCCGGATTTCTTTTTTCTGTCCGATCAGCTCGCGTGCAAACTTTTCGCCGAAGGCGGCAAGACCGCGTCGAAGCGAGGCAAGACGAAACGGATTACGCTCCGCCGCGATCCGCAGGCCATGAAGATGCGGACGGTCGACGATTTCGAGATCGTCTATCGCGAGGGGTATCCGTTCGAGCCGTTCCAGACATCGGGGATCTGGTGCGTCGAGTATGCGATCCGCGTGGGGTTGGCCCGCCGCGTGGTGCTGTGCGGCATGGACGGCTACCGGCCAGACTGTCCCGGCCAGGATTACTTTCTAGGGGCGTATCACTACGAGCCGAATGACGGTCTGCAGAAGGATCTCACGAAGACCGTCGTCGAACCGCTCACAAATCGAATCGCGTTGAAGTATCCGGAAATCGAATTCATTCAGGTGGGGGAGCCATGTTACCAAGTCAACAGTCAGAACTGGCACGTCGTACCGCCGCAGCCGTGATTCCTGCCCGTGGCGGAAGCAAGGGGATTCCGAGAAAGAATCTAGCTCTGTGTGCCGGGAAGCCACTCCTGGTCAGGGCGATCGCAACGTGTCAGCAGTCCCGGTTGCTGCGCGGGGTCTGGGTTTCCACGGAGGACGACGAAATTGCCGCCGTGGCTCGGGCCTGGGGTGCGGGGGTGATTCATCGGCCGGCTGAGTTGGCGACAGACGAGGCGTCGAGTGACGACGTGCTATTACACGCATTGGACTTTCTCCCGGACGATCTGACGACGCTGGTGTCTGTGCAATGCACCGCGCCGCTGCTGACTGCGGCCGAGCTAGACCTGGTGATTGAGCGGCGGGAATCGCAGCGGGCCGATGTGGTTGCGGCCATTGCTCCGGCGCACGAGTGGCAGGTTGCGATCATCGGCGATCGGCTGCAGGGGCTGGGCTACGTGCTGTGCGGCGAGAAGTCGAAACGCCGGCAGATCCTGCCGCCGCGCTACCGGCTGGCCGGTTCCGTCGTAGCAATCGAAATCGAATCTTTCCGCTACCGCGGCTACACCTTCTCAGCCGACACTATTCCCTTTTTCGTGGCTGAGACAATCGACATCGACACGCCGAATGACCTCGCTTTGGCTGACGCGATCTTGCGACAGCGAGAATCCAATTCGCCGCAAGCAACAGAGCGCGCTAGTCCGTCGGCAATCCAATATCCGCTGTAAAGGCGGAGATCGGATTGCGGTCCCCGCGGAAATCAACCATCCAACGGGGACTGAAAAATGCGGAAGCTCATTCTCAGTGACGGCGAATTTTCTCCCGCGAGCATCAAGGAGCTTCGCGAAAAGCTGGGGCAGATTGAGGCGGGATTCGAAGAACTCAACAAGTCCTTCAATGAGCGAAAGTCGAAGCGAGACGCCGGCGAGGATGCGCCGCTGTGGGCGGACGGCGAAGAGGCCCGATTCAACGGGCTGAAGGCTGACAAAGAAATCGTGCAGGCCCGCATCGCCGAAGAGGAAACCGCGTTGCAGCTGGAAGCCTCCCGCGCGATGGCTCGCGGCAGCGATCGCCAGACGCGGCCGGCGAGTCGCGATACGGCCGATGGGCGGATCGAAGTTCCCTATCGTTTTCGCCGCCAGGCAGAGCGGTCCGTCTTCCAAGGTCCCGATGCGGCCCGCGACGCCTACGAGGCCGGCCAGTGGGTGCTGGGCGTGCTGTGCGGCCGTCAAGACGCGATGCAGTGGTGCCGCGATCATCTGCCTGAAGAGCACCGGGCAATGGCTGTGGGCGGCTTCGGCACGGGAGGCGCCCTGGTCCCGGATGCGTTTCGGGACACGATTATCGACCTCGTCGAGCAATACGGCGTGGCCGCGGCCGAGTGCGAGATCGTCCAGATGGCCGCCGACGTGGTCAACTGGCCGCGGGTGACCGGCGGCGTGACGCTGTACGCGATCGGCGAGGCGGACACGCCCACCGAATCGACGCCGTCGTTCGATGGCATCGGGCTGGTCGCCCGCAAGTGGGGCGCGCTGGTCAAGTACTCCAGCGAGTTGAACGAATCGGCCGTCATCAGCATCGCCGATTTCCTGGCGCGGAAAGTTGCCGAAGCTTGGGCGTACAAACTCGACCAGTGCGTCTTCCTGGGTGACGGCACGAGCACTTATCACGGGATCGTCGGCCTCAAGAACGCGTTGCAGGACGGCAGCGAGTATACGGCGATCACCGGCAACACGGCATTCTCGACGCTCGATATGGCCGACTTCGAAAGCATGATCGGCAAGCTGGCGACGTGGGCCGAGCGGAACGCCAAGTGGTACATCAGCAAGGCCGGCTGGGCGGCCAGCATGATGCGGCTGGCGGACGCGGCCGGCGGCAACACGGTCGATCACGTTGCCGGTGGTCCTTCGGTGCGGACCTTCTTGGGCTACCCGGTCGTTCATACGCAGGTCATGAATTCGACCCTCACCGCGCAGACCAGTACGGAAGGGCTCTGCTATCTGGGCGATCTCCGCGGCGGTGTGGTACTGGGCATGCGCCGCGACATCCGGATGCGGACGCTGGGCGAACTCTACGCGGCCAGCGATCAGATCGGCTTCACCGCGTTCGTGCGGCACGACGTGAACGTGCATGACGTCGGCACGAGCACCGTGGCCGGCGGGATCATCGGACTCGAAACGCCGGGCAGCTAACCCCGACGATTGCTTTGGTTCACCTGTTCACTAACTGAAAACCAGATCATTAGGGGAAAAGAAAGATGCTTGGCAACCCGCTGCAGCAATGCAAATTCATCAACGTCCTGCCGCCCGTGGCGATCAAGGACAACGAGGCCTGGACGACAACCGAAATCGACTGCAAGGGCTGGGATTATCTGGTGATCGTCTTCGCCCTGGGGGCGACGGACATCGCACTCGCCGCGCTGAAGGTCCAAGAGTCCGACACGTCAGGGAGCGGCTTCGCCGATGTGACGGGCTTGATCTGCGGCACGTCCACGACGATCGACGGGGCCAAGTCGGCGCTGATGTCGGCCACGGACGACAACAAGATCACCGCGTTCGAAATCGACTTGACGAAGCGTAAGCGGTACATCGACCTGTCGGCGACGGCTGGCAACGGCACCGCGGGCAGCTACGCCGCAGCGATCGGGATCCTGTACCGCGCGAAGGACATCCCGGTCAGTGCCAGCGAGCGCGGGTGTGACGAAATCCTTCGGGTGTGAGTGGCGGTGCAGTTCTCCTTGCGGAGCCGGGCGGTCGTCAACCGGCCGCCCGGTTTTTTTGAATCCTGTCATTCTGGGGGCGGAATGAAAACGTATGGCAAAGGTAAGACTTCTGAAGCACTGGCGGAACTTCAAGCCCGGCAGAATCTTTACGGACCTTCACGAGGGATCGGCAAACGAATTGATCCGCCGCGGCCGGGCAGAGCGGCTACCCGACGACGACCAGGAGATGACGCCGGCCAATCGCAGCGAGGTTGAAACGGCCAGCCGCAGACCGGGGCGGCCGCGTAAGCTGGCTCCCAACTGAAACGAGGTGAGCCGTGGGCTACGCGCTAAAACTCGTCACGCCGCCGACTGAGCAGCCGGTTACGCTCGACGAAGCCAAGAAGCAGGTCGAGATCGCAACATCCGTCGAGTATCACGACGACCACCTGTTGCGACTTATCAAGTCCGCCACCGAAGCGGCGCAAGTGCGGGCCGGCCGGCAGATCCTGACGGCCACCTATCGGCTGACGATCGACGCTTTCCCCGCCGAATCTGACAGCCGGATCCTCGTCCCCATGCCACCGTTGCAATCGGTGTCGTCGATTGCGTATTTGGACAGCAACGGCGTTTCGCAAACGCTGGCCACGACCTATTACCGCGTGCTGACGGACCGGGAGCCGGGCGAGATCATCCTTCGATACGGCCAGACGTGGCCTTCGACCTACGACGAACCGCAGGCCGTGACGATCAACTACCTGGCGGGGATCGCCGACACGACGGCCGAGCTGGGCGACAAGGACGAATGGATCAAGGAAGCGATCCTGCTCCTGGTGCAAGCGTTATGGCTGCGAGACTTCGGCCAGGTGAACGGCAAGATTTTCGAGCGGGTCGATCAAATTTTGGAAGCTCATCGGTGTGGGGACGATTTCTTTCAATATGGGGAGGAATAACAAATGAGAGTGTCGCGAAACTTCAAGGCGGCGTTGCAACAGGCGGCGGAAGATGCCTGCCAGGCTGGCGAGATCAGCCGCTGGGAATTGGCTCGCGTGCGGTTGGCGATCGCGTTTCGCCCGCGGGCGTTGGCGGAAGTGCAAGGATGCGTGATCGACGAGGCTTGCCGGGCAGGCAAGATGGCGCCGCAGTCCGCCGAAGCGGCAGAAGCGGACGGTTTCGATTGGGCGGCGTTGCTGGAGTTCATCAAGCAGCTGTTGCCGCTGATCCTCCAGATCATTTCCATTTTCTCAGTGTGACAGGTGGGGCCATGCGACGACCAATTTATTCCGTGGCGGTTCTGTTGCTGGCCGCAACGATCGCGCACGCGGGCGAAACTACGATCCGAATTCAGACCGCGGACAGCAGCCCCGCCGATCTGAAGATGATCGGGCCGACGACGGCTGACATCGACAAGCCGGTGACGATCGTTGTGACAGGGCTTCCCGATGTTGACCTGACAAAGACCATCGGGGATCAGGTCAAGTGGGTCGAGTTGCTACGGTTCGACGTGAGTTGTCCAGACGACGCCAAGCCTGCCGTGCTCGAAAAAGAGTTGGTGATGTCGGTCAGCCCGTGGCAGTGGAAGCTCAGGCTAACGCTTACCTGTCAGGTCGCCGGTGCTTACGTCATTGTCTGTGACTGGAACGAGCCTCCCTTCGGTCTGGCCTTGCATCGCGTGACCGTGGGAGGCACGCCTATCCCCCCTCCCGTTCCGCCGCCAGTGCCAACAGCAGCACGGGCGTTCATCCTGTACGAAGCCCAGCAGCTAACCCCAGTCCAAAACCTCTTGTTGTCAGACCTACGCAACGACCAGTACCTGAAGCAAAAGAAACTCCAGATCCTCGACCAGAACGCCCTGGGACCGAAGGGCAGTCAGGTGCCGAAAGTTCAAGCCGCACTCAAAGCGTCGGCAGGCAAGCCGCTTCCACTCCTCGTCCTGTTCGACGAGGCTGGTTCGGTCGCATCTGTCGTTGATCTGCCGGACACCGTTGCCGCCGTGGTGGCCGTACTGAAGGAGGCCGGACTGTGAGTTACACCAGCCCCATCTTCGATAGCTGGTCTGATCGTTGGCTCGACGTGGATTTCCGCGCCAACGTGCCGGAGGGAATGAGCCTCGGAGCGGTGCCGCAGAGCGATGACACGTTTCGCGGTTCGCAGTTCGAAGAGTCGTTTCCGCTGATGACTGATGCTGAGGTCAAGGACTTTATCGAGGATCAGGATCAGCACGGAGGGAACCTCGACCGACTCGTCACTCATCGGTATGACCAAAACGGTGAGGGGACTTGCACCTGTAACGCCGGGGCGGCGAAGTACAACATCCTGGCGGCGCGGCAGTTCGGCCGCGATCGCGTGATTCCGCAATCACCGATCAGCATCTATATGAAAATCGCCAGCGGGCCAAACACGGGCTCGGCCGTTGGCGATTGTCTCGACCAGCAGCGGAAGACGGGCTCGCTTCCTATCGACACGCCGGAAGCTCGTGCGATCATGGGCGAGTACGCCAGTGGTGCTCACTTCATGCGGGCTGTTGGGTACGATCGGAGGCTTTACAAAGACGGCTGGGAAACGACCGCCGACTGGTTCAAAGTTCACGAGTTCTATCAGATCGACTCTGCGGCGGGATTCAAGACGGCTCTGTGTCGCGGCTGGCCTGTTCACTATGGCCGGTCCGGGCATTCGATTCTTGGCGTTCGGCTGGCGATCAAATCGGGGACGATCTACGTGGTCTATCTTAATTCGTGGGGCGCGTGGGGTGAGGAGTTGAATGGCATTCGTGCCTACGGACTCGATTCGCCATCTGCCTACGGGACCGGGGCACAGCGGTACGGCGCCCATTGTGCCTGCTCAGTAATTGTGCCGCCGTGGGAGATGAAGTGACATGGCACGACGACGAGGGGGCGGGTTGCGGGGGCGGTTGGATCGGCTGGAGGGCAACGCCCACGCGACGATGGGCCAAGCCCAATTCACGCTGGCGGCGATTCGGGAAGCGGCCCTGGGGCTGCTCGAAGAGTTGCAGGATGGCGTGACGATCGAAGTGAAGAAGACCGGCAATCTGATGGATTTCTTCAACGGCAAGACGGACACGTTGCCGTTGAGTTTGCGCATCGTTCCGGAGGAAACGGAAGAAAACGAAACAGCATGAAATCGTTTATCCACCCTCTGATTCCGACGATTCTCGTTTGTGGATCTGCGATCGGCGCGATCGGAGCCGCTGTTGCTGCGGCTGATTTCCCGGATGCAACGGTCGCGATCCAACGGGCGGCCGAGTCGAGTTACGAGGCGGTAGTTCTGGTGCTGATCGTCCTAACCACGTTTGGCCTGTTCACCTGGGCGGTGCGATGCTGGATCGTCCAAGCGGCTGTGAGAGAGGATAGGTTGTCGCAGAGAGTAACCACGCTGGAAGACAAAATCACGGATCGTCTGCTGACCACGTTGGACAAAAGTAGCGACGCGATCAATCACAACAGCGATTCGCTTTGGAAGATCAACGAAGTCTTGACAGGGCTTTCTGCTCAGATGGAACGATTCAGCAACGGCGTGCTGCAGCTGGAGATGTCGATTCGCGATCACGACGCGAAGGTGGAGGAACACGTTGCACGTGCGGCTGGAATAAGAAATGGTTAGCCACTACCTATCTCCGTTGACCTGGGACACGGCTGAGCCGGGCGGCTGCTGGCGAGCGCCGGACGGGTGCGTACTGGGGCTGGACCTGCGATCGCTGGCGGACCAGGGGCTGGCAGGAAGCTACGGGGATTGGCCGTGGGCTTACGTGCTGAGCGAGACGCCGCAGGCTGGAGACGATTTGATTCCGCTGGGCAGCGGGCGAGTGGACGAAGTGCGGCCGAGCGGCCAAAGCACGCGCGACGCATGGCGGCGGTGTACGGGGCAGCAGCCGATCGGGGACACGCTGCTCGATTGGGTTTGGTCGCTGGCTACCGATCAGGCCGATCCCACCGGTGACACGCCGTTGAAACCGATCCTGCCGACGCGCGAGGGAAATTCGGAACTGTGGCTGCCGCTGCACTCGCTGGTGCGGTCGCGGCGGTTCGCTTGGCGGCCGGGATCGGATCGGTACTGCAACGCGGTGCGAGACGTGTTGCGGCGCGATCTGAAGTCGTGCGCCGCTGCGGACCCACGACTCGCTGAACGGGCATTGGACGCGATCTGTCGGAAGCATCACTGCGATCCGCGGGAGATCAGCCAGCAGGTAAAACGCGGCCGAGCGACCACGACAATTACGGACGATTTCAGCGGCACGCTCGCCGCCTGGGACCAGCACAGCAAGACGTGGACGATCGAATCGAGCCGGCTCAAGAACACGTACAGCGGCGGAACGGTGGAGCGGTGTCGCCACACGACCGCACTTAGCAGCGCGGACCACTATTCGCAGTGCGCGGTGTACGGCACGCTCCACGGCGGGGCTACCCGACTCGACGCGGCGGCGTGGAACGGCTACGGGTGCCGGGCGTACAGCTTTGGCAATCTTCTTTTTGTGGATAAGGTAACGTCGGGCTCGCATTCCGCGCTGGCCTTTCCCGCGATTTCGTATTCGTCCGGAAAGGTCGCCAAAAGTTCCATCAACGGATCCACGCTCAAGTCGTACTACGACGGGGTGGAGAAGGATTCTCGCACCGACACGACGCACAGCGGCTATCTGTACTGCGGCGTGCTCGCGAGCGTGCAGGATCAGACCTCGGATGATTTTTACGCGACGGACGGCCTGACGTCGGGCGGACTGTATAAGCGGATCGTCGGCGGTGGAGTAATCTGACATGGCAGACAACGTACAGGTGAACGAACGCACAACCGACGGCGCGATCTTCGCTGCGGACGAGATCAGCAGCGTCTACTACCCGCGAACCAAGATCGTGATCGGAGCGGACGGCACGAACGACGGCGACGTGTCTTCGGCTAATCCGATGCCGGTGACCGGTCCGTTGACAGACACTCAGCTGCGGGCCTCGGCCCTGCCGGTGTCTGGCACTTTCTGGCAGGCCACCCAGCCGGTCAGCTTGGCCAGCGTGCCGTTGCCAGCCGGCGCGGCGACGGACGCGACACTGGTGACGATCGCCAGCTACCTCGATACGGAAATCGCATCTGCGGTCAGCCTCCTGGGCACGATCGACGCGGACACGTCGGCCCTGGCCGGCTGCGTCGCCGGCACCAAGGTCCAGGTGGACATCGTGTCGGGAAGCGTGTCCATCACCGGCAGCGTGGCTGTGACCGGCCCGCTGACGGACACCCAACTGCGAGCCTCGGCTGTGGCGGTGTCTGCGGCCAGCCTGCCGCTGCCCACCGGGGCGGCGACGGAAGCCACGCTGGCGGACGTCAAAACGTCTGTGCAGTTGATCGACAACGCCGTGAGCGGGGCTGGGTTCAACATCACGCAGTTGGCCGGCGCTGCGGTGCCGATCGGGGCAGGCACGGAAGCGGCAGCGGTCCGGGTGACGATCGCTACGGATTCCACGGGGACCCTGAGTGTTGATGACGGGGGCGGTGCTCTGACAGTTGACGGCACCGTGGCGGCTACGCAGTCCGGAACTTGGAATGTTGGCACGGTGACGACTGTCACGGCCGTTACGGCGATTACGAACGCTTTGCCGGCCGGCACAAATGCGATTGGGAAGCTGGCGGCAAACTCCGGCGTGGACATCGGCGACGTGGACGTGACCAGCGTGGTGCCCGGCACGGCCGCAACGAACTTAGGCAAGGCCGAGGACGCCGGCCACACGAGCGGCGACGTGGGCGTGATGGCGCTGGCAGTGCGTCAAGACGCGGCTGCCGCGCTGGCTGGGACCGACGCGGACTATGCGCCTCTGGAGGTTGACGCGATCGGCCGGCTGCACGCCAACGCAACCGAGATCAGCGGCGCCGTCTACGACGGTACGACGCTTTGCACAGTGAAGCGGTTTATGGCCGTGTGTGGGGACGGGGACAGTCTGATCGCTGCCGTCGCCTCGAAGAAGTTCCGGGTGCTCTCGTTCGCAGCAATTTCCCTCAGCGGTACAATCGCACGTTTTTGGCTGGACGACGCTGACGCTGCGGTAGTCTTAGGAAGCGCCACAGGCATCGCGCTAGAGGAAGACAGTGGGGCGGCTCCGCCAGGATTCGTACTGCCTCACAATCCGCATGGCTGGTTCCAGACGGCGACGGCCAACAAATCGCTTCGGGTACAGTATGCAAGCGGCACCGGGGCATTGTTTTTCGGCACGTACATTGAGGTGGCCTGATGCTGCCGCAGATTCTGTTGCTGTTGGATTGGGCTGCTGGGGGCGCCGCCACTACAACTGGAAACGACATAATCCAGTTGACGGCTCAGCTGGACACGTTGTTGACAAGCATCCTGCAACTGGACATCCCGATCGCAGGCAACAGTCAGTTGGACACTCTAATTACTGGCACGGTGGAACGATGACCGACTTTGCGAATGCCGAAGTACACGTTGACGATGTTGGGACGCGCTTCAAGCTGACGCTGGAAGACGGTGACGGAACGGTCGTCGATATTTCAACAGCCACGGTCAAGCAGTTTGTGTTTCGCAAGCCGGACGGCACAACGTTGGAAGTTGACGCGACGTTTTTCACAGACGGCAGCGATGGGATTCTGTACTACGACACCGTTGCCGGAAATATCGACATGGCCGGCCAGTGGAAGGTGCAGGCTTACGTGTTGATGACTGGATTCGAGGGACACAGCGAAGAGCGAGTGTTTCAAGTCTATAAGAACCTTCGCACGACGTGGGGTAGCTCGTCGTCTTCTCCGGGACCGTAGGAGGATTGGCCGTGCTGAAAATCAAGCCAGGAAGAGTGCGGCACCAGGTCGACGTGTACCTGCCGACGACGGGGCTCGACGATTACGGGCGCCGCAGTGGAACCGATACGCTGGTCCTTGCTGCTGTGCCAGCGGCGATCGAACAGCTGACGGCGCTGGAGCTGATCCGAGCACGGCAGATCTTCCCGGAGGCCACGCACCGCGTATACCTGACGCTCTATCCTTCGCACGGTGTCACGTCGAAACACTATCTGATGTTCGGCACGCGGAAGTTGCACATCGGGGCTGTGATCGACAGCGAGAATGTGGGAGTGGAGTTGGAATTGCTCTGCAAGGAAGAGGTGTGACGTGGCGGGACCTGCGGCAACGATCGAATTGGAGGGACTCGCCGAAACGCGCCAGCGGATTCTTCAGTTGCCGGATCGGATTCAGAAGCGGTGCATGTCGAAAGCGGTCCGGGCCGGTGGGGCGTTGTTCGTGAAGGCCGCCAAGCGGAACGCACCGCGATTGACGGGGTTGTTCAAGCGGTCGTTGGCTCAGAGGGTGAAGTCGTACCAGGCCGGCAAGGTAGTCGTGTCGATCACCGGCCAGCAGAACACGGTCAAGAATCGCCGCAAGCTCCGCCGCGGGCGGGGCGGGATCTCCGGCCGCGGGGACCTGGTGCCGATCCATTTCGTCGAAGAGAACACGAAGCCGCACCGGATCCCGAAGGAAGGACGCGGAATGCTGATCCTTCGGAATCGCAGCGGAGGTAGAGTGTTGGTCTATTCTGTGGTCCATCATCCTGGTACTCGTGGCCAGCATCCGATCCGCCGGGCGGCCGACTCACAGGCGGGAGCGGCCGCGCAGGAGTTCGCCAAGAAACTGGCGATTGAAGTTGACGCCGAAGTCGCCAAGCTGGCCGTGGGAGGATAACAGTGTCGCAATTCGCTTCTGATTTCCGCTCGTTCCTGCTCGACCAGACTGCGATCGCCGCGGCCGTGGGGACGCACATCCACGTTGGGTCTGTTCCGCAGCCAACCGCACCGCCCTACATCTGGATTGGCCGGGCCGGCGTATCGTCGGAGCGGACTCTCGACCAAGCCCAAGGCACGGCGCCAGACGAAGAGCGATGGGATCTCGAAGTCTGGAGCGACGACGTCGGCGAGGTGCAGGACATCGCGGAGCTGATCCGGGCCTTGGATTGTGCCAAGGGTGCATTCGGCGACGGCACGATTCAGCTGCTGATCGTCGAAGACCACGCCGACGATTACGTGCCGAAGGGTAACTTCGGCGACGAGGGCTACGATCTAGCCGCGTTTCAAATCCAGATCCTGATGTACTCGGCCGGGACTTCCTCCTCGTCGCCGTAACAGAGCGCGCTACCCGTTTCGCTGGGCAATCTTGGGGCTGTGAAGCAACAGCCCCAATTTTGAAACGGGACGCGAAACATGACCGCAGTCAAACAGATCGCTCACGGTACCATTCTCAACGTCGGCAGTACCGCTCAACAGCTTGTGATCGGTATCACGCCGCCGCCGCGCATCCGGCAGGAAATCGATGGCACGGCCCTTGCTGACACGCTCGAAGTTCCGCTGTTGGGAATCGAGCAGAAGAGCGAGATCGTCGTCAACCAATTCTGGGATCCAGGCGACTTGAATCACCACGCGCTCGATGAGGCCTTCGACGCGAAAACGCAGTTGACGCTGCAGATCGTTACACCGCATGCGGTCCCTGTGACCGACGAGTTCACCGCGAAAGTGACGAAGCTCGAACCGGAGGAGCTGACCGTTGGCGGGGCGTTCAAGCGGAAGGTGACCCTCGTCCGTACCGGGGCGATTACGCGCACGGAGGGCTCGTCCAGCTCGATTGCGTAACGACTGATCACCGCAGACCGAACGATTCAAGGGGCGAATCGTGAGCAAAACGAAAACCGAAGATCGCGTCCTCTCCGAACCGGCCGCTGTCCCTGTGGACACGCGGCCGCGTTTTTTGTGGATCGCTACGCCGGCCGGGGTGCGGCGGATCCGACGTATGCCGTCGCCGCAGCTGTTCACGACGATCCATAATTTCCGCGCGTTGGGGATGCTGAGCGAGTCCGGAGAGTGGCAGGCGGCTAGGACGGCCGGCCAACTGCTGGAGTTGTCGAAGTTCCTGCAGCGGTGCCTGGTGGTCGAAGAGGAAGACATCCTTGCTTTCCCTGGCCAGGCTGGGCTGCAGGTGGTGTTGACGTGGTCCGCCGATCGCCGGCGAGAGATCGCCGCCGCGGCGGTGCAATTCATGGAAATCTGAAACCGAAAAGGGTAGGGCATGAGCGAGAAACGGATTCTGACTGCGGCCGAATTGATGGGGCGATCTCCGGCTACGGTCGACGTGTCGTGTTCCGCATGGGACGGAATGGTCCGGCTGCGACGGCTTGACGGTCCGCAGAAGCTGCGGTTTGCGCTGGGGGCTGATCGGCTGATCCGAGACGACGCCGGCCGGGTGCAAATGACGGAGCCGGCCAACTGGACGTATGCCGTCGATCTGCTGGCGGCTTCGATCGTGGGCGAGGACGGGGCGTTGCAGTTCGACGGCGACGAGGCGCGGACCTGGTTGGGATCCGAAATTTCCGCGATCAGCGAACTAGTAGCCCACGCCCTGCGGCTGAACGGCATGGTATCGGCGGCCGTTGAGCAGGAGGAGATCGACGCGGCAAAAAAAGACTGAGCCGGTCCGAACGGTTGCAGTTCGCGCATCGCATGGCGGCGCTGCTGGGCTGCACGCTGGGCGAGCTGCCGGGCCGGATCGGCTGGGACGAGTGGATTGAGTGGCGGGCCTGGTGGGAGGTCGAACCGTGGGGCGAGCTGCGGGCGGACCTGCGGCAGAGTGTGGCCCTGGCGTACCAGTTGGCGCCGTACCTGCCGGCCGGGCGGCCGTTGCCTGGTCTCTGCTGGCCGTATTTCGACGAGGCGGCTGAAGTGAGCGACGAAGAGATGCAGGCCGCCGCCGCGGCCGAGCGGCAGCGGTGGGCGGATTGGGAAGCCGAGCGACAGCGACAGCGAAGGGAGAAGCGGACCGATGGCTAAGACAATTTCGACGCTGGCAATCAAGCTCACCGCATCTTCGGCGACGCTGCAACAGGACCTGTCCAAAGCCGGCGGCGCCGTGCAAGGCTACGCGGACAAGGTCTCCGGAGTCGCCATGAAAATCGCCGGTGCTCTGGCCGGCGTGTTTGCCGTTTCAAAAATTACCGGCGCCGTGAACGATTCGATCAACGCGATTGATGACCTCGCCAAGAGCGCTGATCGCATGGGCGTGGCGACGGAAGAGCTGCAGACGTTTCGGCTGGCGGCCGATCTGGCTGGAATCTCGGCCGAGTCGCTGACGACGGCCTTTCGTTTTTCGCAGCGGGCGCTGTCAGAGGCGGCTAGTGGCACGAAGGAATACGCCGACAGTTTCGCCGCGCTGGGGCTGAGCACCGCCGCACTGCGGCAGATGGGGGCTGCGGAGCAGTTCCAGGCGATCGTTACGGCATTGCAACGAGTCACCGATCAGACGGACCGCACGCGGCTGGCAATGGAATTGTTCGGCCGCACGGGAACTCAGATGCTGACGCTGAAGCCGGATGCAATCTCCAGCGCGGCGCAGGACATCGAGAGAATGGGAGGGGCGATCAGTCGGCTCGACGCGGCCAAGGTCGAAGAAGCCCAAGACGCGATGACGAGGACCAAGGCGGCCGTGTCCGTGCTGTGGGCGGAGTTGACGATCAAACTGGCGCCGGCGATTGAGGGCATGGCGGACAAGCTCACAAATCTAATCGCCTGGCTCAACGGGCTCGACGCCGGCGCCGTCAAAGCGGCCGCGGAAATGACTGCCTTCGCTGTGGCCTTCGGAACGGTGCTATGGCTAATTCCCAAGATCATTGCCGGCGTGCGGGCCGTTGTTTCTGCCCTGCAGGCGATGGCTACCGCGCAAGCGATCACGACCGCGCTATCTGGCCCTGCCGGCTGGGCACGGCTGGCGGTCGCCGCGGGCGTGGCGGCCGGTGCTGTGGGGATGGTCTCCGAAGCGTTCGCCGGACTGAACGACCAGGCGGGGCAAGCCTCCGGCGCGGCGGTCCGCGTTGCTGATTCCGTGGCTGGGATAAATTCCGAACCGTTGAACGAGTTGGCCGCTGCTGCCGACGGGGCCGGTGATGCTCTCGGCCGGACGGATCGGGCGGCTCGCCGGCTGAGCGACGGCAGCATTGCCCCGACGGCATACCGGATCACGATCAACGGTCAGGAGCAAATCTATCGGGCTCGTGACGCGCTACAGGCCGTGAATCAGCAGAGCTTCGACGGGCTACATTCAGGGTTGCGAGAAACGGACATCCTCGCCAGGCGGACCGCCACGGCCTTAGAAGACGTTGGCGCCGGCGGACTCGACGACGCAACGCAATTTGCAAAGGAAACCGAAGCGGCGCTGCGAGCCGCAGCGAAGGCGGCCGAAGATTTCTGGGAGAAGCATGATCGCGGCGCGGACAAGCTGGCCGAAGCCCAGAGGTCGGCGGAGCGCTGGTCGAAGGAAGTCGAGTCGCCGGGCGAGAAGCTGGCGCGGCAACTGAAAGAGTTGCAGGGGCTGTGGAATCAGCGGCTGATTTCGGAAGACGTTTTCGAGCGCGGCAATGCGAAGATCCGGGCTGACTACGAAGCCGCATTTGAATCGGCAAAGGAAGTCGAACGGACTCTCGACCGCATCGAGGGTACGCCGGCGATTCTGAAGGGCAGCGTCGAAGACCTGGCGATGATCGACCGGGCACGCCGCGCGGTGATGGAGGCCCGCCAGGCGAAAGGTGAAGCTATCACGCCGGACGTCGGCGAGATTGAACCGCCGACGATTCCGGCGCCGAATACAGCGCCTGCGTTGGCCGCGATACGTGGCTTGCGAAAAGAAGCCGGGATTGACCTCGGAACCGTTCCGTTTGGACGGCAAGCGGAGTTGGAAGCCGAAAAGATCGACGCGGCAATCGGTCGCATCCGCGAAGCCCAGTCACAGGGCATGTCCTGGGAAGGCATGATACAGGCGGACATGGCGATCAGGCGCCTGCAGGCCCAGTTGCAGAAGCTGAAAGCCGCAGCCGAGATTCCGCCCGTGGAAGTCGCGACGATCGTCGAGCCGCCGCAGATTCCGGCGCCGAATACAGCGCCTGCGTTGGCCGCGATACGTGGCTTGCGAAAAGAAGCCGGGATTGACCTCGGAACCGTTCCGTTTGGACGGCAAGCGGAGTTGGAAGCCGAAAAGATCGACGCGGCAATCGGTCGCATCCGCGAAGCCCAGTCACAGGGCATGTCCTGGGAAGGCATGATACAGGCGGACATGGCGATCAGGCGCCTGCAGGCCCAGTTGCAGAAGCTGAAAGCCGCAGCCGAGATTCCGCCCGTGGAAGTCGCGACGATCGTCGAGCCGCCGCAGATTCCGCCCGTGGAGGCGGATGTTTCGGTGCCGGATCTGGGTGAGCCTGTGCGCGATTGGGCCGGCCGGTCAATGGCCGAGATCGAGAGCATGATGGGGGCGCTGGAAGGCCAGCAGCTGGAGCCATACGTGGAGGACGCCGAAAAGATCGACGCGGCAATCGGTCGCATCCGCGAAGCCCAGTCACAGGGCATGTCCTGGGAAGGCATGATACAGGCGGACATGGCGATCAGGCGCCTGCAGGCCCAGTTGCAGAAGCTGAAAG